>WNFM01321004.1_pt1 | contig 10042 bp, 10 predicted proteins | sample 5400271 | NCBI WGS metagenome assembly WNFM01 (sample SAMN13153352, study PRJNA577476) | soil metagenome | isolation source: 60 cm saprolite on Douglas fir-dominated hillslope | place: USA:California | collected 2013-09-17
GCTGGTGTTTTGGCCGAATTGCTCGAGGACTAAAAGAAAGCAAAAAAATATTACGGCCAAGCGATCAGACTCGACAAAGGTTACGAGCCGGCCCAACAAAACATGCGTCGCCTATTTGAGCTGGAGCATTTCGGTTCAAGTAGTGAGCTCGTCGACCTGGGAGATGACTAACGACGCGATCGCGATACGGTAACTGAACTTTCAACCTCAGTGCGACTCCAAAAGGCAAAATACGGTCCTTGAGCGAGGGTCACGTTTTAAGCGCTTGTTGCCCAATTATCTTTCAAACAGAAGGTCACAAAGGACACTAAGGCAGACGGTTGAACGGAAGGAAATGGAGGCTTCGACGACTCGACTGAGCTCGGCGAATGTCCTGAGCTCAGCCGAACGGCAACAGAGATGAAAGACTTGCAGCCGCTGGCAAGGAATCGTGTCCGGATTATCCTTCGGTTGCCTTAGAATAATCGCAATCATGATTCAGGAACATGACAGGGTCGTTCTTACGGTTCCTCTTTCGGACGAGGGGCTTGAGGCCGGCGATGTTGGGGTCGTTGTCCACGTATACCCACGCCACGAAGCTTACGAAGTCGAGTTTGTGACGCTGGCGGGACAATCGGCTGCGATTGTTACTGCGTCGGCCGACCAAATTCGGCCGATTGGTAAGCATGAGATTCCGCACGGGCGGGAACTGGCGCACCGCTAGCCCGCGCAAAGCTGGGAGAGTCCGCACGCGCGGGACCTTTGTTCACAGCGTTCCCGGCGCTTATTTGTCCCCGGCGGGAATCGAACCCACATTTAAGGTTTAGGAAACCTCCGTTCTATCCGTTGAACTACGGGGACGGGCGCTGCGCGCATGACCAATAACCAAGCGCTGTTAGTGGCCGGAACAATAGCCGCGCGCAGTAAATGATCAATAGCGCGGTACGCGAATGATCAATAGCCGATAGCCAAACAAGTGCAGAGCCGCGCGAGCATCAATAGGCAAAGCGCTTCTCGCTATCTTGCAGCTTTGCCGGTGCCTGCCTGTTCCGGAATTTCTTTCCCTTTGTCCACAAAGGTTAGTGCTGCCGAGTTGAGGCAGAAACGCAATCGGGTTGGCGCCGGTCCATCGTCAAAAACATGCCCCAGGTGGGCCCCGCACCGGGCACACAGAATTTCAGTGCGCTGCATCCCGTAACTGTCATCCCGCTTCATCACGACGTTTTCCTCCGCAACGGGCTGAAAAAAACTCGGCCATCCGGTTCCGGAGTTGAATTTGGCGTCCGAAGAAAAGAGCGGCAGTCCGCAGTCAACGCAATGATAAATGCCCTCGCGGTGATTATCCAGTAGGTTGCCGCAGAAAGCCGGCTCGGTTCCCTTGGCGCGGGTAATTTTGTATTGCTCGGGCGTCAGTTGCTTCTGCCATTCCGCATCGGTTTTCTCGACTTTAGGCACAAGTATCGGCGCAGTAAGAGTCCCGTCGGGACCGATGATTCTCACTTTCACCATTTGGCCGGAGGAGTCGTCTTGGGCTTCGACATTGCTCATGAATGTCAAACTCCCAACGAAAAACCTTATCGTCCAGGATAGAAGGTAATTTCTTAACATAAGTGCGCGGTGTTTTCGGTTTGCGAGCGACAGTTACGGGGCGACACCGAGAACATAAAACTGTGATCGCCCAACTCTTACTAAGATCTGAGCACGAAAACGGGAAGGTTATTCCGCTCGGACTGCGATTTTGAGAACAGCAGAGCAATCTTCTTTTCGTTCAGGCGCCCTGGACAAATTGCGAAAATGCCTGCACTTCGTTTCTTAACTGCCCTCGATCGTGTAAACCAAGAGCTTGGCTGTCTGAGACCCTCGATGAGGGACTGCAACGTACAAACGACTTGAATTTTGCAAGAAGAAACCAGTCCTAGCACCCGGCGCCGTCGAGATTCTTCCGGCGCGCTCGTAATGATCTGGATCACGCTGGCGGAGGATTTCGACCGCGCCTTCGCCTCCTATGACGAGAACCTGCCGCCGGGTTGTATCGTAGAAAACATCGTCGGTGTCACCAACCGTTGGCAGCGTGTTTACGATTCGCCCAGAAGTTGTATCTAGAACAAGCAGGCGCGCGGGTAATCGACATCCGACGAAAAGCCTCTTGTTGGTACTATCTAAAGCCATTGGATAATTGGCAAACGAAGCGCCAAGGCCCCACTTACCAACTAGTAGACGTTTCTTTCGATCAACCAGAGCAACACCCAATTGTTTAGGGACGTTTACGTAAACTTGATCCCCTTTCTCCTCGAACTGAAATGATTCGGGATGGCTACCCAGCGCAATCGAGCCAACTTTTTGACCAGCCGAATTTATGATTGCGATTCCATTCCCGTAGCCAACCCAAACATCGCCGGCTTGTTCATCGTAGCGAACGTTGTCGGCGTCCTCACCAAGCTCCTGCGTCTCCTGCAGAGCCACAGTTTTCCCATCGTAACTCCGAAGCTTGCCGTCTCCTCCCGTGGCGACATAGAGCCTGCTAGTCTTCGAATCATAGTAGAGGCCCTGCGGCTCTCCGAGCCCTTTGATTTCGGCGCTACGCTCTCCTTTTCGTAAATCAACGATTTCGACAGAACCATTACCAAGAGCGGCGACAAATAAACGCTGTCCAGTCTCGTCCGCGGAGAAGTGGTCAATTCGTCCTTCGACGCCTGGTAAAGGGATTTCTTTTTCCAAGCGCAGTGGGCCGGGATCTTCTGAGCTGGCTGAAACGGCGGTCGGAAGCGCGACTAGGAAAGCAATGTTCCGCAACAGGAATTGAATTCGCAGGTTCATGGAGAACGAAAGGTTAGCGAGCAGAAGCGACACTTCATGTCGCCTCTGCGGGTGTGCTAGGGTCGATCGACTTGAGAAGGGCTCCTACTCGTCATCATCCTCATCTTCTTTCCCGACGCCGATAAGCTTTCCATCCTCAGCGACTTTGACCTCGATCTTTTCGCCACTCGCCTTCTGGACGTCAGCTTCGTAATAGGTTTTTCCCGCTTTGGTTTCTTTCCCAACTTCGGTGATCGTTCCTCCGCCGAGATTGTCTTGGATCGTCTTTTGCACCGGAGCCGGCAGCTCAGTCATCGTTAGCTTTTGCTTGTTTTCGTTTTGAGAAAGGCGGCTGCCACGATAGCGATAGTTTTTGTTTTCATTGGGGTTGCTCTCTTTTTAGACTGCGATCTCTTTGAATGCGGTTCTTCCGCGATGAGCCAACGTACGGTGGCGCCTGGCGCAACAGTACTGAAGAAACCCTTAAGAAATCTTCAGGAACGGATTTTACCGCACGCGAAAACCGGGTGTAGTTGTGCTGACTATTTGGGCATCAGGATACGGAAGAGACTGCCCTTGCCGGATTCACTTTCCAGTTCGATGTGGCCTCCTTGCCGTTCAACGGCCCAGCGCGCGATGGACAGGCCCAGACCTGCACCTCCGCTATCACGTGACCGCCCGCTATCAACGCGGTAAAATCGTTCAAAGATTTTCTGATGGTGCTCGAGGGCTATTCCCGGACCCTCATCCATTACCTCGATCAGACCCGTTTTATCCTGCGACTTAATGCGCAGGTGGATTACTGTCCTCTCCTCGCTGTACCGAATCGCGTTTTGGACCAGGTTCAATAAGGCAAGGCGGAGAAGCTCAGGGTCGACAGCGATAACTAGCTGTTCCGCGATGACTTCAATTCGTTGTTTTTTTTCCTCAGCCAATATTAGGAGCGTATCTCTCACTTCACTTACGAGATTTGCTACGTCGATCGGTTGCGGAGAAGAAGAAAGCTCGTCGGTATCTGCGCGGGCAAGCAGAAGCAATGTATCCACGAGGTCGGTGAGCCGTCGCGTTTCTTCGAGCATGCTGCCGAGCGCTTCGCGCAGGCTCTTACGATCTGCGTCGTCAAGCCGCAGAGCGGCTTCGCCGACGGCGCGCAATGCAGTTAAAGGGGTGCGTAATTCGTGAGAAGCATCAGCGGTGAAACGGCGAAGCTCAGAAAACGAGTTCTCCAACCTCGCGAGAGTCGCGTTGAAAACCGCTGCCAACCTGCCGAGTTCATCATAAGGATTAACCAGAGGAAGGCGTCCTCCAAGCGAGTCGGCCGTGATTTGCGTGGCGCGCGCTGCCATTTCGCCTACTGGCGAAAGAGACCGTTGCGCGAGAAGAAATCCACCCGCGGCGGAGAGCGCTACCGCCGTTGGCAGTCCGAAAGCAAGAACGGTTCCGAGTTCTGCCAAAGCTCGTCGAAGCTCCACCTCGGATCGAAAAACCCGCAACGTGAGAGACTCACCTGCAAGTCGAGTTTCTTTTTCAAAGACGCGAACGTGAAGATGCCGCTCGGTCTCCGCCGAGAACGCTATGAAGCCATCACCGAGATGGGTTAGCGGCGAAAGGATTTTCCAGTCACTGGACGGTCCTTCGTGCAAGAGACGTGAGCCGCTGGGAGACAATATTTCGATCCATGGATCAATTTGTTGGTCGGCCTCAGTTTCGTCTGCATCTTCACCATAGCCCTGCCAATGCAACTGACCCCCGGGATCGCGTGTCACCCGAGATTCAACCAACTCGAAATCCCCGCGCAGTTGGCCATCCAATTGCGCAACCAATCGCCGGTTCACGACGAAAAAAACCATTCCGCCGAGAGCTAAAAGAATAACCGTTGAGGTAGCAGCGTACCAGACCGTGAGTCTGAGGCGGAGGGATCGTCGCTGCCACCATCGCCTCATTCAATATCTTCCTCTCGCAACACAAAACCGACGCCTCGGACCGTATGAATCAACCGGCATGGAAAATCGTCGTCGATCTTGCGTCGCAAGTGGGCGATGTGGACATCGATCACGTTATCAAGCGGTGTGACTCTTCGTACCTCTTGCCACAGCTCTCTGGCCAGCGTCTCCCGGCTTACGATTAGCCCCGCGTGTGCCATTAAGTAAATGAGAAGATCAAATTCGCGCCGGGTTAGCTCAATTGACCTGCCTGCTCGAATGACCCGGTGAAGAGTCAGATCGACCTCAAGGTCCGCGATCCGCCAATAGGTTTGACTTTCTTCGGCCCGAGAATCAGCCCTGGTTCGGCGCAAGAGGGCTCGAAGCCTAGCGCCCAACTCCGTTAGGGCAAACGGCTTGATCAAATAATCATCGGCGCCGCCATCGAGTCCGGTAATTCGATCCTTTAAAGCATCGCGCGCCGTGAGCAGCAGGACCGGCTTCTTGAAGCCGCGAGCGCGCAAGGTCTTCAAAACCTCCAAGCCGCTCCGGCCAGGCAACATCCAATCAAGAACAATGGCGTCGAAGGAGTAGCTATTCGCTAGAAGGAAACCTTCCTCGCCCGTTGACGCCAGGGAGGGAATGAAGCCTTCGGCCTTCAAACCGTTTAATGTGGCGCGAGCGGTTTTCGCCTCATCCTCGATCAAAAGGATTCTCGCTCCACTGGAAGCACTCACCGGATTGGACTTTCTAGGTGGTCGGACTCTACTCGTATCATCGGTTCACGCCTTCTCTCGGCAACTTCGGTCATGCCCGACTACCGCGAAAACAGAACCAGGAACCGGAGTTAGCGTGTGTTTAGTTGTTGGCGGCTAATGGCTGCGTGTTGATAGCGGCCTTGACCGCTTGAGCTAAGACCAGCGCTTTTCCTCGGCCGTAGTAGTGGAGAAAGAGCATGCGCGGGTTTTCTCCAGTCATGTGCTGGTGAATAGCAACGATGTTAATTCCATTGCCGCGAAGAGTCTTGAGAACCGTCTGGAGCTCGCTTTCAAGCATAACAAAGTCGCCGACCACCAACGCGTCGTCAGATGTACCGGCGAAAGCGGCCCAGGTGTTAACTCCCATCGTATTTCCGACGGTGCACCCGCAAGCCATTTTTGTTTCTCGCCCGATGGTAACTTTATACATGCCATCTTTCGCATCGCCCTTTTGGGCGAAAACTTGGCTAATGGCTTGGCCGTCAATCGAGCTCTTCTCCGACAGCTGCCCCAAGCCGAAAGATTTTGCCGGCTGGGCATTCGCCGTGCGGATTTCCTTCACCTTATCAAAGATAGCGCGAACGCCTTCAGCCAGTTTGTCCACGGCGCCTTCACCGCCGATGTGCATGAAGTAAACTTTCGGATCGTCGAAAAAGAAGTGATTATGCAGCGCGGTTACTTCCAGACCTTTTTCCAGCGCTACACTCATCACTGGGTTCACTTCGTCCTCGAAGAGCACCATGTCGCCCATTACCATCACATTATCCTTTGTTCCTGGGGTGAAGGTTGCCCATGAGGTAAACCCCATAAAAGGGGCAAGCCGGGCCTGATCAACGGTGATCGCAACATCAGTCCTTGGTTTGCTGACCTTAAAGGTGTTCTCCTTTTCGTTGGGGACGCCTTTAAGACCAGTGATGGATTCGATCTTCGCGGTGTCCAAGCCGCTTTCAGCGGCGAGACCGATCGAAGCGGGCGAAAACAGGAGGATAGTACAGAGGCTAAAGGGCCCGAGTATGGTGAGGAAACGAAAAGATTGACACTTCATGGAGGTTCTCCTAGTTAGAAGGTAGGTTACACGTGTTACACGCAGGAATATCCGTGTCAAGCAGAGCACCCCGGTTTCTTGGCTGTCTCCGCTCTAACGGGTCAGAGTACGGCTTAATTGGAGGATTCGTTAAGGAAGATATCCTTAAGAATTGTTCAGAATTTCATGGCACAGGTTCGAATACTAGTATCGCGGCCTCTTGATCACCGATGGCCTGTGACGCGACATAAAAGCGATTGAATTGCGGCACTAAGAGCGAAGTACCTGAACCTGGTCTGGTCTTGATCTTGGAGATCAAGTCGTACTGGTCGGCGTCCTTCTGCTGCCGGAACCGGTCGAGAGCCATGTCTCCGGCGCCATCACCCCGACCGGGCCAACTCTTGATAAGTTCCCGCTTCCGGGTGTCGAACTGATAGATTAGATCCGCGCGAGAATCACAAATAAGGAGGAGTCCGTCGTCGTCCATCGCGATCTCGGCAAGATGACCGGGGCGGGGCGTCGGGGCAATCATGTCCGCGACAAGTCGGTCGTATCCGGCAGCAGGCTTCGGCTGCAGAATCCCTACGCGTTCGTAAGCATCGAACCCTGCATTTTGGCCCCCGTAGCCGAAGTAGATGAGGTTGGTAGCGGGGTCATAGAAAAGGCGGTTCGCATCAGGCTCGATCAACGGAATGGTTCGCACCATCCTTAGCGCCTGCTTTTCCTGGGCGGATGTCTGGATGGCGAAACCGGCAAACACGGCAATGCAGCACACCGCCAGAAGCTTCGTCATCGATTTCCGCTTCTGGTCATATTTCGACCATGCCCCGTTAGACCCGATGCATAATAGAAAAAGTTTGACATTTCGTGAGGGATCTCTACAAGTGCTACACATGTGTAATAGGTGTTACACACACAAATAAAAACGTCAAATCCCCCCTGCTTCTCGGGTCCCCATCCCCCCAAGTTTAAAAGCTCGTCTAGCGACTCAGTCCAAGGCCTGACTTGCTCGAACGGCTACCAAGCATCCTTAAGAACGGTTCAGAAGTTCCGGCTCTCCGGCGGAGGAAAGGAGCGTTGACCTGAGGACCACTAAGAATATGAAATGGATTACTCGAGAAAAAGTAAAAGTAGATCGCGTGGCCTGTCCATGGCTGATCAGAAAGTTCGTGGACAAACAAGCTGAATTCTTCTTTGTCCCTGCCGACAAAGTCGCCGACGAAGCCCAGCGGCTCGCTGCCACGCCATTCGACGTCAAAGGCGTAGAATTAGGGCACCACGGAAAAGAGTGCTCGTTCGAAGCGATATTGAAAAAATACAATCTGACGAGCGATCCGGCGTTGGTGCTGCTCGGTAAAATTGTGAACGGGGCTGATACCGACAACACGCTCTGGAATCAACCCGAAGGCGCCGGACTTGAAGCGATTGCTGAAGGTTGTCGGCACCTGGGTTTCAAGGACGACCACGAACTGAATTCAGCCGAATGGATCGTATACGACGCTCTCTATGCCTATTGTCAGGAGATGGTGCGCCAAGGGAAACCAGACGGCATGTTCAAATGATAGAGAGAAAAGAGGTAAGGCAAAGATGAGTTTGCAACTACTGGGCCACATCGAGCTGCCTGGAAACCTCAAGCCCGGCGGATTCGATCATGCGGCCGTGCATTGCGGCTCGGGCAGGCTTTATGTTGCCCACACGGCTAACGATGCTTTGGACGTAATCGACTGCGTCGAAGACCGTTACTTGCACTCAATTCCGAACCTAACCGGTGTAGCGGGCGCGTTAGTCTCCGATGAACAGAACCTGGTCTTCACGTCTAATCGGGGAGAAAACACGGTCGGAATATTTGCGCTTGATAATGAAGCAGGCCTAGCAAAAATTGGTGTGGGTATTCGCCCGAACGGACTTGCTTATGACCCGATCAGGGGTCTTCTCCTAGCGGCTAATGTCGGCGATCCGAAAGTTTCGGATTCGTTTACTCTCTCGATAGTGAACGTCAAGGAGCAGCGGATGACGGCGAGTGTTCGAGTGCCAGGCCGGACCCGATGGACAGTGTTCGACGCGCAAGCTGAACTTTTTCATGTCAATATCGCTGACCCTGCGCAAATCGTAGTGCTGGCTTCCGATGCGCCCGATCGAGTGGTGCGCAGCATCACCGTTCCCGCTCGAGGACCACATGGGCTTGATTTGGACCCGGAACACCGCCGCTTGTTCTGCGCTTGTGACGGCAAGCAGTTGGTGATCCTGGAAGCCGATTCGGGCGAGGTATTGAAGCAACTCGAGCTAAGCGGTTCTCCTGACGTTATCTTTTTCAATCGGGTATTACGACATCTGTACGTGGCGGTGGGAGATCCTGGGGTGGTGGACGTCTTCGACACTGACACTCTGGAGCGAATCGAAGCGGTTCCCACTGAAGGCGATGCTCATACGCTCGGGTTCGACACCGAACGCAATAAGGTCTATGCCTTTTTACCTGAAACCCATCGGGCAGCCGTTTACGTCGACCAGGGTTAGGTTGCCTGTCGCAACCCTAACTGCACAGATCGTCGAACCATGACCAGCCCCCTACGAGATTCCGACCCAGCCCGAACGGCAAGTGAGCTTCGGCAAATGTGATCTTCTCCAAGCTGCCAGCTGATGGCTACATCTTATTTGGGACTCGCGTCATCCGCATGTTTGCCTACGGATTCTTGTCGGTCGTTCTCGTACTGTATCTGGCGCAGTTGGGGCTGAGCGAAGGTCTCATCGGTTTGCTCCTTAGCCTCACACTAGTCGGTGACGCCGCCATCTCGCTGTGGATGACGACTACCGCGGACCGGATCGGCCGGCGCAGAATCTTGATAGCGGGCGCAGGCTTGATGCTCCTGGCCGGCGTCCTCTTTGCCGTGACAGATCGAGTAGCGCTGCTGCTCATAGCCGCGATCGTCGGTGTGATCAGTCCGAGCGGTTACGAGGTGGGACCGTTCCTTCCGGTGGAACAGGCTGCGTTATCCCAGATCGTTCCCGACGGGCTCCGCACGCAAGTCTTTGCCTGGTATAATCTGGTCGGATCATTCGCCACCGCGGCTGGCGCACTTTGCGGCGGAGTCCTAACCGAGGTTCTGCAGCAAGCGGGAATCATCCCCTTAAACAGTTACCGTACGGTGCTAGTCCTCTACGGAGTGATGGGAGTGATACTAGCAGTGGTCTTCACGCAACTATCGCCCCAAGTAGAGGCTGTCCATGCCGACGGCCCGCAAACACAAACCCGTTTCGGACTCCATCGCTCTCGCCGCATTGTGTTGAAGTTGTCGACGCTGTTCGGTTTGGACGCGTTCGCCGGCGGCTTCGTCGTTCAGAGTCTCGTCGCTTACTGGTTTCACGTTCGCTTTGGCGTTGAACCCGCAGCCCTCGGCGCCATCTTCTTCGGAGCCAACATCTTCGCGGGAATATCTGCGCTGGCTGCCGCCTGGGTTGCTGCTCGAATCGGCCTGGTGAACACCATGGTGTTCACTCATCTCCCTTCGAATGTGTTGCTCATGCTCGTTCCACTGATGCCGAACCTCCCGTTAGCGATCGCGGTT
>WNFM01079186.1_pt1 | contig 10041 bp, 10 predicted proteins | sample 5400271 | NCBI WGS metagenome assembly WNFM01 (sample SAMN13153352, study PRJNA577476) | soil metagenome | isolation source: 60 cm saprolite on Douglas fir-dominated hillslope | place: USA:California | collected 2013-09-17
CCGAAGCGCAGGAACACGCCCGCCACCATGCCCATCACGATCGGCATCGGCACCGCTTCCATGGCGCGGCGCACCCAGCCGGAGAGGCCGAGCGCGAGTATGAGGATTCCCGTCGCGATGTACGCGCCGATCACCTCGGCGTAGCTCAAATGACCGAGCGCGGGTCCCACCAGAACCGTGCCCGGAATGGTCCAGAAAAAGACGAGCGGCTGGCGGTAGAACCAGCAGAAAGCGATGCTGATCAGGCCGTTCACGAAAAACGCGCCGAAGATCCACGAGGAAAGGTCCGAGGGCGTGAGCCCCCCGCGCGTGCCCACTGCGAGGATGATCGCCACCGGGCCGGAGGCCGCGAAGATGAACGCGACCAAGCCGTTGACGAAGTAGACGCCGCCGAAATCGGCGAGCGCCCGGGGCAAGGCTCGAGGAGTCAAAGCTTGCGGGCGAGCTCGGCGGCCTTGCCGACGTAGCCGGCAGGGGTGAGCTTGAGCAGCCGCGCCTTATCGGCTTCAGGCAGCGCGAGGCCGCGGATGAAAGCGCGCATCGCCTCGCCGTCGACGCGCTTGCCGCGCGTCAGCGCCTTGAGCTGCTCGTAGGGATCGGGAAGGCCGTAGCGGCGCATCACCGTCTGTACCGCCTCGCCGAGCACTTCCCAGTTGGCCTCCAGGTCCTCGAGCATGCGCGCGGGGTCGGCCTCGAGCTTGCTCAGGCCTTTCAGGCAGGACTCGTAGGCGAGCAGGCTGTGGCCGAGCGCGACGCCGAGGTTCCGGAGCGCGGTCGAGTCCGACAAGTCGCGCTGCCAGCGCGACACGGGCAGCTTCTCCGAAAGGTGCCGCAGAAGCGCATTGGCGATTCCCAGATTGCCCTCGGAATTCTCGAAATCGATGGGATTGACCTTGTGCGGCATGGTCGAGGAGCCGACCTCGCCCGCTTGGGTTTTCTGTGTGAAATAACCCAGCGAGACGTAGCCCCACAGGTCGCGGTCGAGATCGAGCAGCACGGTATTGACGCGCGCTATCGCGTCGAATTGCTCGGCGAGACAGTCGTGCGGTTCGATCTGCGTCGTATGGGAATTGAATTCCAGCCCCAGGGACTCGACGAAGCCTTTTGCGAACCGCTCCCAGTCGAAGTCCGGATACGCCGCGAGGTGTGCGTTGTAGTTGCCGACCGCGCCGTTCATCTTTCCGGTGAGGGACACCGCGGCGATCGCGCGCCGCGCGCGCCGCAACCGGTGGACGACGTTCGCGAGCTCCTTGCCGAGCGTCGTCGGCGAGGCGGGCTGACCGTGGGTGCGCGCGAGCATCGCCGCATCGGCGAGCCGCACGGCAAGGGCGGCGAGCGCCTCGATCACGCGATCGAGCGCGGGCAGCAGCACCCGGTCCCGCCCTTCCTTCAGCATCAGTCCGTAGGCGAGATTGTTGATGTCCTCGGAAGTGCAGGCGAAGTGCACGAACTCGGCGGCCCGCGCGCCTTCCGGATTCCCCGCGAGGCGCTTTTTCAGCCAGTACTCGATCGCCTTGACGTCGTGGTGGGTCTCGGCCTCGACGGCCTTGACCTGCGCGGCGTCCTCCTCGGAGAAGGTTTCGATGATCCGTTCGAGCTCGGAGCGGGTCGCTCTCGAGAAAGGCCTGATCTCGCCGATCGCGGGCTCGGCGGCGAGCGCGAGGAGCCAGCGGATCTCGACTCCTATGCGATAGCGGAAGAGCGCGGCTTCGCTGAAGCAGGCCCGCAGCGACTCGAGTTGCTTGTGATAGCGTCCGTCCAGAGGGGATAATGCGTTGAGCGGTGACGGCGGCGAATGCGGCGGCATCAACGGAGCCCGTATGGCGAACAGCACCGATTTTATCATGCGGGTGAGGCCCGCCCAATTCGAGCGCCTGCTCGCCGAAGTCCGCGCGTGCCGAATCTGCGAGGCCCACCTTCCTAACCCGCCGAGGCCGGTACTGCGCGCTTCGCCCACTGCGCGCGTCCTCATCGTGGGGCAGGCGCCCGGCCGGCGCGTGCACGAGAGCGGCATCCCCTGGAACGACCCTTCGGGTGATCTGCTGCGCGAATGGCTGCGCATCGAGCGCGAGGATTTCTACGACGAGCGCCGCATCGCCATCGTTCCGGCGGGCCTGTGCTACCCGGGAACGGGCGAATCGGGCGACCTCCCGCCGCGGCCCGAATGCGCGCCGCACTGGCATCCGAAGCTGCGCGCGCACCTGCCCGCCATCCGGCTCACGCTGCTCATCGGCAGCTACGCTCAAGGCTACTACCTCGGCTCGAGGAGGAAGAAAACCCTCGCCGAAACCGTGCGCGCGCGCGCCGAATACCTGCCCGAATTCTTCCCCCTGCCCCACCCCAGCCCGCGCAACCGCCTCTGGATGAAGAACAACGCATGGTTCGAACGCGAAGCGCTGCCGCAGCTTCGCCGGCGGTTCAGAGCGTGCCTGCGGGGCGCGTCGTAGACCAAGGGGGTGTTAGAATTTCCTGAAATGAAGCTGATCGGCTCGCTCGCCAGCCCGTACACGCGCAAGGTGCGCATCGTGCTGGCGGAAAAGAAAATCGACTACGACTTCGAGATCGACAACCCGTGGAAAGCCGACGCCAAGGCGGCGAAGCTCAACCCGCTCGGCAAGGTACCCGCGCTGCTGCTCGACGACGGCAGGACGCTGTTCGACTCGCGCGTGATCGTCGGGTTCCTGGACAACGCCTCGCCGATTGCGCGCCTGGTGCCCGCGGAAAACCGCGAGCGCGTCGAGGCGCGGCGCTGGGAAGCGCTCGCCGACGGCGTGCTCGACGCGGGAGTGCTCGCGCGGCTGGAAAACCAGCGCGAAGCGAAGCTGCGGAGCGCGCCGTGGATCGACCGCCAGATGGGCAAGGTCCGCGCCGGGCTCGCTGCGATGGATTCCGAGCTCGGTGACAAGCCCTGGTGCGTCGGCAACGGCTACAGCCTCGCCGACATCGCCGTCGGCGTCTGCCTGGGCTGGCTCGATTTCCGCTATCCCAAGATGGACTGGAAGAAGACTCACGCCAATCTCGCGCGGGCGTTTGCAAAGCTCTCGGAACGGCAGTCGTTTGCCGATACGGTTCCGCAGGAATGAATTCTTAGAGGAGGAGACGCATCATGCAGACACCTCAGCAAGCTTCGCGATACGTATTCCCGGCTCTCGGCCCGCTGTACGAGCGCTGCCAGCGTTTCGCTTACCCGATTTTGCGGGTGTCGTTCGGCCTCTGGTTCATTCCACACGGATGCCAGAAGCTCTTCGGCTGGTGGGGCGGGAATATTGCCGGCACGGCGAAGGGGATGGCCGCGGCGGGACTCGAGCCCGGCATGTTCTGGGCGTATTACATCGGAGTCCTCGAACTGGTGGGCGGGTTCCTCGTCGCCATCGGGTTTCTGACGCGGCCCGCGGCGGCGCTCTTCTTCGGCTTCATGTTCGTCGCCGCATTTCATGTCAATTGGAAGTTAGGCTATTTCTGGACGAGCCGCGGCATGGAGATGCCGTTGCTTCTTCTGATCTTGTCTCTGGTCATCCTTATCCGCGGCGGCGGTGAGTACTCGGTCGACCGTCGCATCGGGCGCGAGATCTGAGCCGCCGGCGCGTGACAGGCCTGTCTTACTGAATGACCCCACCGCCTAGGCAGGTTTCGCCGCGGTAAAGCACGACCGACTGGCCCGGCGTCACGGCCCACTGCGGCGCCGAGAATTCCACGTCGAGGCCCTCGTCGCCGACGCGGTCGATGCGACAGTCGGCGTCGGCCTGGCGGTAACGCGTTTTCGCGCCATACGAGGAGCGCGCCAGCGGCGCCGCACCGCTCACCCAGGCGAGATCCTCCGCGCGAAGCTGCTGCGACAGCAGCAGCGGATGGTCGTGTCCCTGCACGACGACCAATTCGTTCTTCGCGAGATCCTTGCCGCAGACGTACCAGGCCGCGCCGGCCGAATCCTTCATGCCGCCGATGCCGACGCCTTTCCTCTGGCCGATGGTGTAGAACGCGAGGCCGATGTGCTCCCCCACGGTCTTGCCCTCGGGCGTGCGCATCGGACCGGGCTTCCTCGGCAGATAGCGGTTCAGGAACTCGCGAAAGGGCCGTTCGCCGATGAAGCAGATCCCGGTCGAGCCGCGCTTGGCGAAGTTATGCAGCCCGGCCTCCCTGGCGATCCTGCGCACTTCGGTCTTTCTCAGCTCCCCGAGAGGAAACACGACGCGAGCGAGCTGGGCTTGCGTGAGGCGATGCAGGAAATAGCTCTGGTCCTTGGTGGAATCGACCGCCTTGAGCAGTTCGATCGTTCCCGCCGCGTCCCTCACGCGCGCATAGTGGCCGGTGGCGATGTGCTTCGCGCCCAGCGCCATCGCGTGATCCAGGAACGCCTTGAACTTGATTTCGGCGTTGCACAGGACGTCCGGGTTGGGCGTGCGGCCGGCCGAGTACTCGGCGAGGAAGGCGCTGAAGACGCGCTCCTTGTACTCGGCCGAGAAATTCACCGCCTCGAGCTCGATGCCGATCACCTCGGCGACCGAGGCGCAGTCGATCAAGTCCTGCCGCGTCGAGCAGTACTCGTCGTCGTCGTCCCACGTCGAAGCCCCGGCGTTTCAGGAGCAGCGCGGCGACCGACGAATCGACGCCGCCCGACATGCCTACGACTATCCGGTCGCCCGCCATCGCCGGACTCAGGCCACCCGGCGCTGGTTCCTGCGGATGAACTCGGCCATGCGCGCGATGCCCTGCTCGATCGCGGTTTTCGAGGCGGCGTAGGAAAAGCGGATGTGCTGGCCCTCGCCGGGCACGCGCGCGCCGAAGTGGATGTCGGCGAGCACCGCGACCCCGGCCTCGTTCAAGAGGCGCTTCCTGAACTCCTCCGAATCCGCGACGCCCACCATGCGGCAGGCCTCGGTCACGTTCGGCCAGGCGTAGAAGGCGCCGCCAGGCGTCTTGCAGAAAGTCCCGGGAACCTTGTTCAGGAGCCCCACGATCAGGTCGCGCCGCGCGAGGAACGAGTCGCGCATCTTTTCCGCCTCTCCTTGAGGCCCGTTGATCGCCTCGACCGCCGCCCACTGGCTGACGTGCGACGCGCAGGAGTCCGTGTTCGTCACCCAGCGCACGAACTGCGGTGCGAGGACGGGGTTCGAGGCAAAACCGATGCGCCAGCCTGTCATCGCCCAGGTCTTGGAGGCGCCGTCGGAGATGATCGTGCGTTCGAGCATTCCGGGCAGCGACGCTATCGAGGCGAACGATCCCTCGTAGCACAGCCGCGAGTAGATCTCGTCGGCGTAAATCCAGACCTCCGGATGGCGTCTCAGGATGGCCGCGATGGCTTCGAGGTCCCTTCTCGTCAGGATCCCGCCGGTCGGATTCTGCGGCGCGTTGAGGATGACGAGCCTTGTTTTGTTCGTGATTTTCGATTCGAGCTCGGCCGGGTCGAAGGCGAAGTTGCGCGCCTCGCGCAGATGCAGCGGCACCGGCACCGCGCCGTTTGCGACGATCTGCGACTCGTAGATCGGGAACCCGGGGTTCGGATAGATCACCTCGTCGCCGACTCCGTAGTCGGTGGTGGAAAGAATGGAGTACGCGATGAAGGGCTTCGCCCCGCCGCCGATCACGACATCCTCCGGGCGGATGGTCAGTCCGCGCATCGCGCCCATGTAGCGCGCCGCCGCCTCGCGCAGCTCGACGATGCCGGCCGAGGGCGTGTAGCCGTGCCGGCCTTCGCGCACGGCGCGCACGGCCGCATCCTGGACGTTCGCGGGCGTGTGGAAATCCGGCTGCCCGATGCAAAACGAGATGATGTCCTTGCCCTGGCGGACGAGCTCGTTCACTTCGGCGAGGACGACGAAGGCGTTCTCGGTGCCGAGGTTCTCGGTACGGCGGCTGATGCGGGGCATGTGCGGACGGTCAGGCGGATGCAAGGGAGGCCATTTTAGCCTATGCGGCGGCGCCTTCGTGCCCTATCATTCGCCGTATACGGGGACTCGGATGCTGATCAACTGCGCTGCGTATCAGGACGGCAAGAAGCTCGGCGACATCGCGCCCGAGGACATCGGTAAGTACGTCAGCCGCCCCGAGTGCTTCGTGTGGGTCGCGATGAAGGACCCCGGGCCGGGCGAGCTCGCCACGATGCAGCACGAGTTCGATCTGCACGAGCTCGCCGTCGAGGACGCACGTCACGGCCACCAGCGCCCCAAGATCGAGGAGTACGGAGACTCGCTGTTCGCGGTGCTGCACAACATCGAGGTCGTGGGCGGCGAGATCAAGGTCGGGGAGGTCGATATCTTCGTCGGCAGGAATTTCGTTCTGTCCGTGCGCAATCAGGCCGAACCGGGCTTCGCCGCCGTGCGCGCGCGCTGCGAGCGCGAGCCCGAGCTCCTGAAGCACGGCGCGGGCTTCGTCTTCTACGCCCTGATCGACGCAGTCGTCGACAGGTATTTTCCGGTGCTCGACGCAATCGAGGCCGAGTTCGAGAAGTTCGAGGAGCAGATTTTCTCCGGCAAGTCGCTGCGCGCCAACATCGAGGGGCTCTACTACGTGAGGCAGAAGCTCACCATGCTGCAGCACGCGGTTGTGCCGCTGCTCGAGGCGGTCGGCAAGCTGTACGGCGGCCGCGTCCCGCAAGTGTGCTCGGGGCTGCAGGATTATTACCGCGACGTCTACGACCACCTGGTTCGGATCAGCCAGACGATCAACAGCCAGCGCGACACCGTGACCACCGCGATCCAGGTGAACGTGGCCATGATCACCTTCGGTGAGACCGAAGTGACCAAGCGCCTCGCGGCCTGGGGCGCGCTCATCGCGGTGCCGACCTTCATCGCCAGCGTCTACGGCATGAACTTCGTGCAGATGCCGGAATTGAAATGGGCCTTCGGCTATCCGATGGCGCTCGGCGGGATGGCCGCGATCAACGCCTACCTCTGGTTCCGCTTCCGCAGGGCGGGCTGGTTGTAGTTCACGAGTGGCCGCGCCCGCGTCGCGTAGAGCGAGCGAAACGTCCTGCTCGAGCGTGGAGCTGGGAAAACCCGTCCGTTCGTCCATTCCCGACCGAAGGGCAGCGCGACTATCATCCCGTTGCGGCCGCCGAGGATGCGCAGGAAACGCACTGCGACCGCCGTCGCGAGCGCGTACAGGCGCGGACGCCGCGCAGTCCATGCCCACAGCCGGATGGCCGCCCTCTCGGACCGGGGGCGCAAGCCGCGATCGACCTGTTTTTCGCGAAGCTTGCGCAGCAGCTCGGGCAGGGGAATCTTGACCGGGCACGCCACCGAGCACGCGCCGCAAAGCGTCGCCGCGTGGGGAAGATCGAGCGCGTTCTCCAGGCCAATGTAACTGGGCGTGAGCACCGAGCCCATCGGGCCGGGGTAGACCCAGCCGTAGCTGTGTCCCCCGACCGCCCTGTATACGGGACAGTGGTTCATGCAAGCGCCGCAGCGGATGCAGCGCAGCATCTCCTGCATGCCGCCGCCCACCAGATTCGTGCGCCCCGCGTCGACCAGGATGAAGACCATGTGCTCGGGACCGTCGCGATCCTGCCGAGCGCGCGGACCGGTGAACAGGCTCACGTAGTTCGAGATCGCCTGGCCGGTCGCCGAGCGCGTCAGGAGCCTGAGCAGGGTCGAGAAATCCTCCAGCGTCGGGAGCACCTTCTCGATGCCGGTAATGCACACGTGCACGCGCGGCAGCGTCGTCACCATGCGTCCGTTGCCTTCGTTCGTGACGATCACGCCCGACCCGGTTTCGGCGATCAGAAAGTTGCCGCCCGAGATGCCGAGATCGGCCGAGAGGAAATGCTCCCGCAGCACCTCGCGCGCTTCGCGGGTCATGCGCGGGATGTCGTCCTTGCGCGGCGCGTGGTGATGGGCCTCGAACAGGCCCGCGACCTCCTCTTTGCTCTTGTGGAGCGCCGGAGCGATGATGTGCGAAGGCGGCTCCCCGGCGAGCTGCAGGATGTATTCGCCGAGGTCGGTCTCGACGGGCGTGATCCCGTTCGCTGCCAGCGCCTCGTTCACTCCCGCTTCCTCCGAGAGCATCGACTTCGACTTGATCGCTTTCCTCACGCCGTGCCGGCGGCAGATCTCGACGAGCAGCTCGCACGCTTCCGCGCCGGTCTCGGCAAAAAGCACCGTCGCGCCGCGGCGCACGGCTTCCGCTTCGAAGCGCTCGAGCCACGCATCGAGGCTCTCCAGCGAGCGGTCGCGGATCGCCGCGCCCTCTCCGCGCAGCGCTTCGAAGAGCTGCGGGCCGAACTCGGCCACCGCCCTGGCGCGGAGCGCGGTGAACCCCGTGGACTGGAACTTGCGCAGGTTCGCCTGCAGGGTCGCGTCGGCGAGCGCCTCCCCCGACCTTGCCTTGAAGTGCATCGATTGGACCTGCAAAGGCGCTAGCCCTCGGTCGGCCCGGCGAGCACTTCGGCGACGTGCAGCACCCGCGTCTTCGCGTCTCCGCGGCGGCGCAGCCGCCCCTCGATGTTCAGCATGCAGCCCAGGTCGCCGAGCACGACCGCCTGCGCGCCGCTCGCCTCGATGTTCGCGCACTTTTTTTCCGCCATCGCAGAGGAGATCTCGCCGTACTTGATGGAAAAGGTGCCGCCGAAGCCGCAGCAGGTCTCGCACTCTTCCATCTCGACGAGCTTGAGTCCCGCCACTTTCGCGAGGAGCTGCCGCGGCTGTGCCTTCACGCCGATCTCTCTCAAGCCCGAGCACGAATCGTGATAGGTCACGGTGCCGTTGAAGCTCGCCGGACCGGGTGTGCGCTTCGCCACCTCGGTCAGAAATTCGGTGAGCTCGTAGGTTCGCTCGGCTAGACCCCGTGCCTTCGAGAGCAGGGCCGGCTCTTCCTCGAACACTTCGGGGAAGTGCGTGCGGATCATTCCAGTACAGGAACCCGAGGGCACGACGACGTAGCGGCAGTCTTCGAACTCGGCGATCAGCTTCTCGGCGAGCGACCGCGCCGATTTGCGATCGCCCGAGTTCGCCGGCACGGTCACCTCGCATCCGGCGTCCTCCAGAAGCTTGAGCGCGGCCATTCCGATGGAAGGCCGCATCAGATCCACGAGGCAGGTCACGAACAGGCCGACGCGCATGAAAATTCAGGAAGACAAGGTTTGCCGGGTGGGGTCGAAATCATAGCACGCGGGAATCCGCGCCCCGAGATGTGCATTCCGTATCGCGGTATATTGCGTCATTCGAACTCCTCAGGCAGGTCCATGGCCATGATCATCGACTTCGATTCCCATTTGCGCGAAGGCTATTTCATGGACGAGGTCTACAAGCTCGACGGTCCCTACGAGCGTTTCAGACCCGTCAAGTTGAACGACGGGCGCACGCACGGAACGAAATTTCTGCATTCGCTCGACCCCATCAGCCCGCAGGGGCGCGCCGCGCACCGGCATCCCTACATCTACGACCCGAAGACCAACTGGCGCGGTGGCGACGTCGCGGCGCGGCAAGTCGGCGGCCACGACATGGCGCGCCGCCGCGAGGATATCGGCAAGGAAGGCATCGACAAGCAGCTGCTGTTCCCGACGCAGATCACGATTGCGACTTCGAACATCGGCGGACTCGGCCGCGAGTGCGCGCGCCTGACATCGGCGGACTCGGCCGCGAGTGCGCGCGCCTGTTCAACGATTGGGTGGCGAAGCTGGTGAAGGGCCACGAGGATGTGTTTCTGCCGGTGGCGATGGCGCCGGCGGGCTGTCCCGAAGCGATGGCGGATGAGCTGTGCCGCTGCGTAAAGGAGCTCGGCTTCAGGACTTCGCATCTGGTGCCTTATTGCGGGACGCGCAACCTGGACGATCCGAGCTTCTACCCTTACTACCAGGCCGCGGAAGAGCTCGGCGTCGCGCTGCTATGCCATCCGAACAGCAACGGCGAGCTGGTCGACCGGTTCGACAATTTCTACAAAACGCACGTGCTCGGGCGTCCGACCAACTGCAGCGCGGCGCTGGTGGCTCTGGTATTGGGAGGCGTGTTCGAAAAGTTCCCGAAGCTCAAGGTCGTGTTCTTCGAGTGCAGCGCCGAATGGATCCTCTACTGGATGCACCGCATGGACGACGACTGGGAATGGGCG
>WNFM01080207.1_pt2 | contig 10040 bp, 10 predicted proteins | sample 5400271 | NCBI WGS metagenome assembly WNFM01 (sample SAMN13153352, study PRJNA577476) | soil metagenome | isolation source: 60 cm saprolite on Douglas fir-dominated hillslope | place: USA:California | collected 2013-09-17
TGCAAGCTGCTCACCAGCGCTGAGATCGAAGGCGTGCAGGGCGAGCGGGTGGAGGAAGCCAAGCCCAGCGCTCAATCCAGCGGAGGTCTGCTGATGTCGCAATGTCTTTTCCGCACGTCCACGCCGGCAAAGTCAGTGAGCCTTGCTCTGGCCGAGCCGTCGGCGAAAAAGCCACGCGATTACTGGCGCAAACAATTCCATGCCGGCGGCGAAAAGGAAGAACAGAAAAATGACGCGGGCAAGACGGGCAGGAAATCTTCGCGCGAGCGCGAGGAAGAAGAAGGATCAAAGCCCCGCGCGATCCGCGATGTTGGCGACGAAGCCTATTGGGTAGGCGGGCCGATTACGGGCGCGCTCTATGTACTTCGGAACAACACCTTTATTCGCGTCAGCGTCGGCGGAGTGCGGGAGGAGCCGGCGCGTATTGAAAAGTCGGTCGCACTGGCCCGGGCGGCGCTAAAACGGCTGTAAGCCAGCTCAAGAATAAAACCATCGATATTTACTCGAGCGACCCCCACGCCATCCTGGATTCAGCCATCACAGGCCTTGCGCCACGGGTCTGCCACTCTAAAGAACGCCTAACACATTGATTTTGCAGCACTTGCCTGCCCAGCGCAGAATTAATGCTTTTAATAAAACTCCAATGAAACCGTAATCTCCCAGGCTTAAAACGTGACTAACAGAAATGAGATGGCTCCGAAACGGATAAGTCATACGGAGCACTATCTCAAGGGTTACGAAGTTGTATGTGGACTTTCGGGGGCGTTAAGCCAGGAAGGAATTTCCGCCACTATGGAACTCTGTTATTTGGTGAGCATAAGCATTCTGGAGCAGATACTGCAGTCGCAGGCAAAGTCAGACACCGCTTACTCTTTGCTGGCGAACGAAGACACTGTCACCGTGGTCCATTACGGGCCCGCGGGCCTCATTGACCAATTCGCATTTCCCATCGTGTTTCGCATCCCGGAAGTTCCCGAGGACGAAGGCACCATGATGCTGCTGGTAGCCACGGAGAGAAGCCGGGAGTCTGAGAGCTTTTGGGTGCCGCTGGAGACCAAGCTGCTGCATTGCTGCTCCACCACGCCGTTGGCGTGAAGCGCTCAGTCGAAAGGCATACGACGTGAAGCAGGCTGCTTCACGCAGGAGACAGCGCCTGATCGGCTGGGAGCGATTACATTCGTTCCGCAGGGCAGCGGCGCGATCTAAACTCACTTGTTGAGCTTCTCCAACATATCAAAGAGAGGAGCGTACAAGGCATTGATGATGCCGCGGGCCCCTATTTCAACCACGACCACAACTGCCAAGGTTATGCCGAGGTTTGGCCATTTCTCGCGGACAAAAAACTGCTTTGTAACCACCAGAATTGATGCCACTCCAAACAAGACTGGATAAAGCCACCGGAAGCTGGCAATGACGATCTTGGTTGAGAGCCGGAGTTCTATGCCCATACTCTCAAACATTTTCATGAACACCGGTGTGGATTGATAAAGAGATGCGCCGATCCAGACGAAGTACGCACACGCGGTCAACGTCGCAACCCAGGTGAGAACAGGACTGGAGCGATTACTGTCTTTAGCGCCGATCTCGTTTGTCGCCATGAGTGACATGCGTGGTTCAGTGTACCCGAATAATGACGAGGTTATGAAGTGTTCTGGCACCTTGTAGAGATACTTCGAGTATGTTCAGTTTCTGCCACTCTGTTTTTTTGTGCTTATGCTTCGCAACACCTCACGCCATCCGCCCATCAGAATCTATCGTAGTTCCCCTCATCCTTTCCCCAGGATCCAGGAGTAAGCCATGAAGTTGCTCAGTCTGCCTTCCTTGTGCAGGTCTGCGGTTATTGTTTTTTCTGTCATCTTCATTTCCAGCATCTCAACCAAAGCCTTTGCCGCTGACATCACGGTCTCAGCGCCTCTCAATGGCACAACAGTGCCTAGTTCCTTTCTTTTGCAGGCATCGGCCCCGACCTGCCTCGGACAGAACACCGCCAGCATGGCCTATTCTTTTGACGACAATGCAGACCACATCCTGAGTGGCGCCACATCCATTAAGCAAATGATAACTGACACCGCGGGCAGTCACATTCTGCGAGTGAAAGCCTGGGGAAACGGCGGCGCATTCTGCGAAACGGACTTGAATATCACCATCTCCTCGCAGAGTGTGGCAGTCAGCACGCCGTCCAATAATGCCACCGTCGCCACCACGTTCCTCTTGCAGGCGCAGGCCCCGACGTGCAGCGGCGCGTCCACCAGCAGCATGGCATATTCTTTCGACAGCAATGCCGATAACATTCTTTCCGGCCAGCAATCCATCAATCAAAATGTCACGGCGCCGAGCACCGGAGCCCACATCCTACGAGTAAAAGCATGGAACGTGAATGGAGCTCTGTGTGACACTGACGTGAGCATCAACGTGAGCACCACCACCGGCCTGGTGCCAGGATCAACCGCCAATGCCTATAGCCGGATCGAGCTATTGAATAACTACACTGGAGGTTATGAGAGCTGCCCTCCGGGATCGGCGGGTTCGGGCGTGGGCGGCGCCACCAGCAACAGCTTCCAGTTGTGGCTGACGCAGCCAGACTGCGGGACCGTGGGAAATAAGAGCGGCAATACGAGCGTTGTCTCTCCTCCTGCCACGCCACCCTCCAACGACACGCAAGTCCGGCAGTACACGATGAGTTATGACGGCAGCGATGGCGCAGGCGTGCGCTGGTTTATACCGCTGAGCGATTCCAGTAGCGCAAACGACGACGTTTACTCGAACTTCCAGTATGACGTTTGGGTGTACTTTGACCAGACGAGCATTGACCACGTCTATAACCTTGAGATGGACCTGAATCAAACCGTCGGTAATCCGGCGCAATACCTGTACATTTTTGCCACACAGTGCAACATGGTTCAAGGCCCTCAAGGCCACTGGCAGCTTGGCAATGGATGGCCTCTGACTGCGGACCAAACCTGTTCACGCAGTCAGTTTCAACCCGGATGGCACCACGTGCAAATCCAGTTCCATCGCAATTCAAGCCCGACTTCGATCACGTTCGACGCTGAGGCCATTGATGGCGTCGTGCAAAATTTCACCTGTAATGGCGGCGGTCCGTGCACAGTCAACGTGTCGTCAGGCACAAGCTGGGGAGCAAACGTGCTTGGACCCAACTTCCAACTGGACGGCATTTCAGGAGGCAGCAGCATTACCGGCTATGCAGACCAATTCACCATCTACCGTTGGTGAGCAGCGAATCGGAAAACAAAGGCTTTGCCGCAGATCAACGCAGATGATCGCAGATTAGGAAGATTGCCAGAATTGAAGAACCGCTGAAACACGGGAGAACGTAGGCATTCTCGGGATCAGAGTTCCCTCGGCTGCGCTCTGCCGAGCTGTTTACGCGGATTTCGCCGGCATATTCGCCTGGTCCAACCTGTTTTGGAGCACCGCTACTGACGAGGGGTGCCGCCGTGCGTTGGCTCAACAAGGGATAACTTAACGCCGCCGCAAGCAAGGACAGGAACACAAACTTGGTTTTCATGATTTTTCCTCTCTGAACAGGGCCACACCTGTGGTCCTGTTGCAGCAGCGGGAGCAGATCCCTCCCCTGCGCGACGAAACTATGGATACCGCACGCGCTGTATTTGTGCTCCGGTACGGGATGGCGCGCCGGTGGAAGTGGGATGGTGATTGAGTAATTTGGTAATCGGGCAATTTGAAAATCAGAAAACCGTTCAGCCGCAAGTTATCAGTCGCTGGCGCGAAAAAACACATGTTTCCGAGAACACTGCTTGTCAATGTGAACTATTTCGCATGGATCTAAGTGCCGATTTTTATTGACTGCCTGGACGCGTTTCGCCTATACTTCGTTATAGTTCCGCCGGGTGCGGCGCTGCCGGAACTTGAGCAGTCCAGCGATTGGCAGAAAGCGATCAGCCAAGCAAGACTGCAAAAATGGGGAAGCTACCCGAAACAGCGTAATCAGCGGAGCGTCCGCCGGGGCGAAAAACCCTGGCCTGCGCGACATCATCCGAGAGCGGCATCGGCGGGGAAACCCGGAAAGGCCTGCAACCCCTGTTAAGGTCCCTGGGCGGATTTGTCCCCGCCTGGCTGCCTGACAAACTCCATACAGTTGAAGTGTGCCCGGCGAGATTGCCAAAATCGCCGAAACTGCCAAAATTGACAATTTGAATTTGAGACGGAGGCGAGGGCTTCTCTACCCATGCAAGCCAAAACCGGGCTTGCATGGGGCCTGCGCCTGCGCTCCACGTTCATAAGGAATTAGAAAAAGCCCTAAGGAATCAAAAAAGACAGAAATCAGGAGCCACCCACGGGTGGCTTTTTTTATTTGAGGAGAAAAAATGAGCAAAGAGGAATTAGTCGTCGTCATACGAAAGCTGGCGGAGGAGCTGGGGCGTTCTCCTGGCCGTAACGAGTTGGTGAAGCGCGGGATCAGCCGAAAGCTGGTCGCCAGGCACTTCGGGAGTCATCGTGAAGCGATGAAGGCGTGCAATCTAGCGCTGAGCCCATACGGCAGGAGGCTGGGCATGACAGAGCTTTTTGAGGATTGGGCGGGGATGGCACGCGAGTTGAAGCGGCTTCCCAATTACCTGGAATATACCGGTAAGAGCCGGTACAGTACGCGGCCGCTCAAGAGCCGCTTCAAGTCGTGGAAGAGGGTGCCGGCGGCGATGCGGCAGCACATCCTGGAACAGGGGCTGACGACGGAATGGGCCGATGTGCTGGAAATGATCGACCGTAAGACCGAGAGCGATCCGGTGTACCAGGCAATGTTAGAAGACGGGTTGGCTCCGAAGGTACTGTGGGACCGGCCAATGTACGGAAAATTGGTTGCCCTGGGGCCGATGGTATGCGCGCCGACGAATGAAAACGGGGTGCTTTTCCTTTTTGGGGCGATGGCGGAGCGGCTGGGGTTTGCTTTTCCTTTTTGGGGCGATGGCGGAGCGGCTGGGGTTTCTGATCCTGCGCGTTCAGATTGGGTTTCCGGACGTGGAAGCATGGCGAATGGTAGGGCCGGACAGGCTGCAGCGGGTGAAGGCAGAAGTGGAATACCTGAGCCGCAATTTCCTGGCGCATGGTCACGATCCCAAAGGCTGCGATCTGATTGTGTGCTGGGAAAATAACTGGCCGGAATGTCCGCTGGAGGTGATTGAGCTGAAGAAATTTATTCGGTGATCGGAAAAGGGTTACCGCGGCTGCGCACGCGCGTTATTAACCTTTTCATCCGCCCCACAAAGCGGAAAGAAGTGACTCAACCCAATATTTTGTGGCTTCTGCTATCTGGTGTACTCTAAGGCAAATATGAAGCGAACACCATTCGCATTACGTATAATGGCGTGAGCTCTGCAGAAGGAATATGCCAGACCCATTGGAAGATATCTTCAAAATGTGCGGATCCGTTGGTACAGCTGTGACCAGCGGATGGGCAGCTATCGGCAAGATACGGAAGCGGTTCACCCAAATTCAGGACATCACCGACCAGGGCGGCAAACAGGACGCCCTCTTTGCCCTCACATATACAGTTTTTCAATATATCTATGGCGTTAGCCTGATCGTGTGCGGTTTGGCCAGCTTTTGTTTGCTTGTCGGCGGCGTCGCCAAAGTCGTAAGCCCCCCAGAGGGGATGCCTTACCTGACTGCATTTTTTGAGGATTCCACGGTCCAAATCTTAGTATTGGCAATCCTGGTTTTCGTCGTAGCGCTCCTGAATGTTCTGAGTTGGGTTGCGATCGTGCTTCTTGGGTGGATTCCAACATGGGTACTCCCCATTAAGCAGAGTTCTTCCTGGTATAACCTTTGGCAATTCTCATTGCCGTTATCGGAGCCCAAGCCGATTTTTCTCAATCCCGATGCGGTTTCAAATGTTGCGGATCTTGCCATTCTTAAGCTGAAGGCTCAGCCCGCTACAAGTCGAAATTTCGCTGGAACCCCAACACACCTGAGTTTGGATGAGCGCGCAAATGCCGCACTCCTTGGGTGTCTTTTCGAAAAAGAACACGGCGTCCGGCGCTGGCCTAAGCCTAATTGGGACGCTTTCTATGCCGCTGTAGCAGCAGCTGAAGTGAATTCAATAAAGCTGGTATCGCCTGCATACCTCATCGGCCTGAACCCAAATTCCGATTTTTATACGACGTTCACTGGTGAAGTGAACAGAAGGTTGCCGGAAGGAGAGCCGAGAATACCCGATTCTGCCGAAGCACGGAGAGACTTGTCTAATGCAATCAAAATCCTCGTGAAGAAATATCACGGGTCCGCGAGAAACCTGGCTTTCAGGTGGTGGAGTCGGGAACCGAAATTGAGACTAGCCTTCAGCCGGTCGCAAGCCTTCAGTCCTTTCGACGTTTCAGGCATGATCCCTCAATTCTTAAAGCTCGCAGTTCGGTGGGAAACATGGCCGAACGTGAAGCCCGGAAATTTCATTTACCCCTACGCACGGAATCTAGCACTGCTCCTTTTCGAAAAAGGCGCAATGGTGACTTTGCCGAATGTGAAGAACCTCTCATTCAAACAGACGGGGCAGCTGGCCGCGTACCGAGACACAATGCGAAGGATTGTCCAAAGGGCAAGAGAGAACCTAGGAGGATCAAATAAGCCTGAGCATCGGCAAATCATCGCGAGCTACACGACCGAGTGGCAGTTGGCGGCTGCTGTTGATTTCGCACTTTGGGCATATTCTGTGGATCTGATAAAGCAAAATGGCTTCAAACAATGGAAGCTTGACAAGAATGGGCTTGTGACACGAAAGGGTGAAGTGCAGGAGGCAAAGGCCGAAAATGAGGATGAAGTTACGTTGCCGGAAGAGGGCTAAGCGATTTTGAAAGAACTCAAGTTCCGCGACATTCGTCAGGATTGGTACTACTCTAACCAGCTATTACCCCGGCTAATCCGCAATTCCATAAATGGTGTCGATCATATTAGATTTGTTGGGTTTCCACGTCAGTGTATTCCCGTTTTTGAGTACTATGGACTTGCTTGGCGGGAATGCTCCCAGCCTCGCGAGTATATGCCGATAGTCTCCGAGATTTCGGATGGCAAATTCGCCCTGTTTTGCCAGGCAGCAAAAAACGCCGGGACACTGCGATCTCTTGTCGAGAGCATCTCTGTGTTGGATCCATTGATTGCCGACCTGCTGTATATCGTTGATCATTCTGTGAAAATTCCCGACGTTCCGATCCTGGAATACACCGATCGTGGCAAAAAGATGATTCGCCTTAGCAGCTGGCAAGCATACGGCCGGCCTGAGATTCTTCAATTCGAGGAAGCTGTTGACCAAGCCTGGAAGTCGAAGTCGGTTGCGGTATTGTTACCGTGCTCAAGGAAGCGACCGTATCGAGACAGCCGGACTCATCAGAAGATTTGGAAAGCTCTTAAGGAACTCGGCTATGAACAAAAACGCGTTGATCAGGTGGTGGTTACATCATTAGGCATTGTGCCGGAGGTGCTGTGGGATCATCCGCTGGTCATGGCGTATGATGCCGGCGTTCCGGATATATATCGCGTGCTGCGGCTGGCCAGGCGTTTTTTTGGACGCAATCCGTATACACGCATTGTCGATTGCCTGCAATTTGCACCCTATTCGGACATATTCAGGATTCTGCAGCGCGAGAAGATCGTAAAGCATCTTTCTTATTGTCTCGTCGGCAAAAGCCGTCAGTTCTATCTAAAAGCCTGACAAACCCAATCTCCTCATTGTGATCGACAACCATTCGCAACTTCGCGCTCTTGAACACCGGTTCGATGCCACTCAGTGCGTGCTTCGTACACCCATGCTGTGGCTCTGTCACAATCTCAGAAACCGAGTTCTGTTCGCGCAATATCACGGTCTCAAGCGGGCTCCAGTTTTGGTGAGTTTGGGCGATGCGTTTTTGCGGCCAAGCTATAAAGATCGCTTTTTTACAGCAAGCATAAAACAAACTCTCGGCCTTTGCGGCCCCTTAATGGTCGACTCTGGTGGGTTCGCTTTAATGACACGGCGGCACCTCCGATGGAGCATGAGGGAAATTGAACGTTTGTATCAAAATTTGCCTGCTGACATATTAGTCTCATTGGATCACCCTCCTTCGCCCAACGATGATCGAATTACTCGTGAGCGATTGCGGAAGAAGACTCTAAGTAACCTACAGAGAATGTGTGATTTTGTACCAGCGAATCGACTGATGCCTGTAGTGCACGGCCACAGCCTCGGGGAGCTTGAGCGATCTTGTGACGGAATCAGCGACATATGTCCAAAGGCTAATAAGATCGGTATTGGCGGACTGGTCCCGCTCATTTGTTCCGGTGGTCTTGTGAGACAGTTTAGTTATATTCGAAAAGATGGGACAGCTGGTGACCGAAGCATGTGGATCTCTGATGCGTTGCAACTAGTTCGGAAAAGGTTTCCTGACGCTTTAGTGCATGTTTTTGGAATCGGATCGGCAACGACTGCCATCAGCGTTCTGGCATTGGGCGCTGATTCAGTTGACTCATTTTCGTGGCGCCGCGTAGCCAATTACGGTGCCATATTCTTGCCTGGTTGCAGTGAGCGATTCCCCACTCTTCGTGAGGGAAGATCACGTTCGAGGCCTGTTCTTTCAAAACAGGAATTTCCGATACTCATGAAATGTGAATGCCCAGTGTGTATCGAAACTAGCGATGTTCACGAGCGGCTTGAATCATTGGCAACATGTTACCGGAACCGGGCTATCCACAATGCGTGGACTGTACTGAGCGAAGTTAGCAACCTTCGGAACGCTATCCAACAGAATCGAACCCACGACTTTTTGAAGTCAAGACTTTCTCCTAGGCACAGGTTTTACCAGGCGATTTTCGAGCGTTGGAATGCGTCCTCCCAATAGGGTATTCCAAAAATATCGAACAGCCGTAACCTGCTTGCTTTTCAGCGGAATGGGCACGAACGTGGTCAAAAAGGAAGGATTTGGTAGCGCTACCGGGAATCGAACCCGGGTTTTAAGATTGAGAATCTCACGTCCTAACCCCTAGACGATAGCGCCACGCTCTTGAGGGACCGAAAATCAGTATACCAAACACAAATATGGCAGTTAAGCAGGTGCAGCGTGGCAATTAGCGCTGGGCAATCAGCGATCAGCGATCAGCCACCAGCCAAGGCAAAACCTTACCGCTGATGAACGCTGATTAGACTGATGACACTGATAGAAGACCGCTCCCCCGAATAGGGAGGGGTTCTCCGCGTGAACTGGGGCGGGCGGATGCGCACAACAGATCCGATTCACAACGAGTCGGCCACTTCAGTCGAACAACCCGGATCGACCTCACTTAGTTCTCTGTGGACAACTTTTTGCAGTTTTTGACGACGTGTCGCCCCAAACCAGTTCGAGATTCTTTATAATCGAACGAACGCCGCATTCGTCTGAATGAGAGGTTTTCAGCAGTATGGCAGAAAAGATTCCGGGAAGAACCCGCAACAGCACATCGAGCAAGAAAGCGCCGGGCCAGAAGGCCTCCACCGTTACCCCGATCAGCCAGGGCACCCTGCCTCACGAAGGGAGCAGCGCAAAACAAATTCAGGCGCGAACGACGGAACCAGCGATCCTGGACCAGATTCGCATTCGCGCTTATGAGCTTTTTGAACAGCGCGGCCGCCTTGAAGGGTTTGACCAGGAAGATTGGGTCCGAGCGGAAACAGAGGTCCTGGCAAAATTTCAGAGGGGAAAAAGCGCATAGACCCCAATGAAACAGGCCCTTCTGCTCGATGACAATCCCAACCAGCTCACGGTGCGCGAGCTGGTGCTGCGCAAGGCCGAGATTCAAAGCCACGTGGCCACCAAAGCGCAAAGCGCGCTGGCTTTCCTGCGCACCGAGCTTGGACGGGCCAAGATCGGCGTGGTGATTACCGACCACGTCATGCCGGACATGGACGGCGTGGAGTTTGTGCGGGAGCTGCGGACCTTTAACCGTGAGGTCCCGATCATTGTGATCAGCGGCCTGCCCGACGTCGACACCGAATATGACGGCCTGAACGTGATTTTTCGCACCAAACCCTGCGATCCAGAAGACCTGATTGCCCTGGTCAA
>WNFM01205890.1_pt1 | contig 10040 bp, 12 predicted proteins | sample 5400271 | NCBI WGS metagenome assembly WNFM01 (sample SAMN13153352, study PRJNA577476) | soil metagenome | isolation source: 60 cm saprolite on Douglas fir-dominated hillslope | place: USA:California | collected 2013-09-17
ACCCACCAAGTCACCGTCACCAGGTATGGCAAGGAACTCTGGTCAGGCTCGATCACCGTCGCGGCGAACCAGCGCGTGATTGTTGACATCTCAAACGGAAAACAAAAGGTCAAAGATTGGCCACGCGGATCAAGTGAGCTGAGCGGAGCTATCCCACGCTTTAAGGCTGGAACTGCGAGCGCCACTGTTGTGGTGGCCCCTGTGAGCGGATCCGTCTCAGCCAACCCGCCAAACATCAATTGTAGCCAACCAACTCAGTTGGCCTGGACTTCGGCCGAAACGATTGATGCCGATATGAGCGGGATGAGCCCTGTTCCAACGACTGGTGAGCAAACTGTTTCGCCGAAGCAAACCACGGCGTACGAGCTCACCGCGACAGGCCCGGGTGGCGTAACGAAGCCAAGCGCGACCGTCGAAGTAAACACTGTGGTGCAGTCCTCGCTGAGCGCCTCACCAGCAGAGGTCCGTTACCGCCGCATCGGTGACAAAGTGATCGAACAGGAGGGCACCACGCTGAATTGGTCGTCGTCAAACTCCGACGCTGCTTCGCTTACTCCGCTTGGCTCTGTTGACGCCAGCGGAACAAAGGCCATCAGCGTTGCGCCAACGCAGACGGCGGACGGCCCGGTGGATGAGGAGTTCAAATACACTCTCACCGCTACCAACGTTTGTGGCGGCTCGGATACCAAGACTGTTTCGGTGCGCCTTAAAGGCTCGATCGAACCGATTCCGGCAGTGTTGCTGAAGAGCGTCTTTTATCCCACCGATTATCCCGACAAACAGAATCCGGATCTCGGTCTGCTCAGCAGCCAGCGTCAGGCTCTTACGACACTGGCGTCCGGTTTCATCAAATACCTTGAATACGATCCGGGAGCTAAGCTTTCTCTTGTGGCACACGCAGACCCGCGTGGCGGAGCAAAATACAACGATTCTTTGAGCCTGCGCCGGGCTGAACTAACCAAACAGTTTCTGGTTTCCCAGGGAATCGCTGCGGAGAAGATCGAGACGACCTCCGAAGGAATAGAGAAGCCTTTGGATGAACAGTTTGTTGCGCAACTCGAAGCCTCCAACCCGACGCCCCTCCCCGCTGACAGAGCGGATCGGAAGTCGACTACTCTGTTCGCTTATCAGCGCCGGGTCGATATCGTGCTGACTCCTACGAATGCCGAATCAGCACGCTTCTACCCTGCGCAGGCTTCCGATGTGGAAATTCTCTGGCAGAGGCCAAAGCCAGCTCGCGATGAGGTTGAAACAAGTCAGTGATAGGTGTCACAAACAGCCCACATTTCATCCTGCTCCCGGGGACCAAAGGCACGGCCGGAGCCATGGCTGGGCTTCAGCAGGCCTCGCATGCGTGAGCCGCCCTCGATACGTAGATGGCAGTCCTCGGGGTGCCGTTGGGCAGGGGAATGACGGTTCAAGTGCCCCTGCCCGTTTCTTTCCATGAGGCGCAGGCAAGAACTCCGGCTCTAGGGAGGTGGACCTTTGAGTCGTCCACGTGTGCTACTCGCTGATGACCATCTGATGTTGGTCGATGCGCTCAAGAAAATACTGGAACCTGACTGCGAAGTCGTGGGGTCGGTAGGGGATGGGCTTGCCCTTTTGAAAGCAGCCGACAGGTTGCGGCCCGACATCATCATCCTGGATATTGCCATGCCCTTGTTGAATGGGCTGGATGCTGGTCGACAGCTGAAACACGATATCGCGGGACTGAAACTGATCTTCCTGACCATGAACGAAGACCCGTATTTGGTCGGGGAGGCACTTCGTGCAGGGGCTTCCGCGTACGTGCTCAAACGGGATGCAGCATTTGAGCTTACGAAGGCGATCACAGAAGCCCTGAAGGGCAGGATCTATGTGACACCCTGCGTCCCGGGGGGGCTGGCGAATATCTCATTGCGAGACCCTCAAGCGCGTGAGCACTCCCCCGAACCGACCGTCCGGCAACGGCAGGTCATTCAACTATTGGCCGAAGGGCGCGCGATGAAGGAGATAGCGGACCTGCTGAACATCACCTTGCGAACTGTCGCCTCGCACAAGTATCGCGTAATGGAATTGCTACAGATCAAGACCAGTGCTGAACTCGTACGCTACGCCGTCAAGCAAAGAATCGTTTGAAGGTAACTGCGATCGGTTGTCTTCCTCAAAAGCGTAAGTTTTGCCGATAGCCGACCACCTGGATTGCTAGCAGAATGGCCAGAGTGGTCTGGGTCCACGGCGACTGGAATTGGCTCCACATGGGGATAAGTCTGCATCGTGTCGTCGGTCCGAATTCTGAGCCACAGTTGGACCCTGCCCAAGGATCACGTGCGGTTCCCATGAATCGAAAACGAGTCGTATTGGCGGATGATCTTGATCCAATGCTGAACGCAGTCAGGGCATTACTGCAATCATCTTTCGATGTGGTAGGCACAGCCTCCGATGGACGCGCCGCTTTGGAAACGACTCTAAGACTCAAACCTGACCTCGTCATCCTAGACGTCACGATGCCGGTGATGAGCGGGATTCAAGCAGCCAAGGAACTGACGAGGCGACGCAGCAGGGCCAAGATCGTATTTCTCACCGTGCATGAAGACGCGGACATCCTGAAGGCTTGTCAAGCCGCAGGGGGACTGGGCTACGTGGCGAAGGTATCCATGGATACCGACTTGCTTCCGGCGATAAATGAAGCGCTTGCCGGTCATGTATTCACCTCTCGCTTTTCGTCCGAGCAAGACCAAGCCTAGATCGTGAATAACGGTAAGAGTTCGGACGTTAAGTTCATGAATTTCCGGAGTCGGCAACTAGCGATGAGGAAGATGTGGTGAAAGTTGCCGTCCATATGGCGCTGGTAGAATGGCACTGGTAGATTTTCCCGCTCGCAACACGATCTCATCCATCTTCGTCATGAGACTCGTAGTTTTGACAGTGGCGCAGCGCTGCCTGGTCTGTCACAAACGTCCTCGTTAGGCTGATGTAAATTCTTTCTACGTCAGACTTCTTCAGGGTCCTCCGCCAGGGTCGTCACCCTGCAGTTGACTCTCGATCGCGAAAGCGAAGGGGGCGGAGAAATTTACGCTGATCTGTCTTTGACCGACGAGATTTTCGTACGACGCACAGTATTCGTTCGGTTGGGTGACGCGGTTAGAGGACGGCTTGGATTTTTATGTTGTCTTGCCAAAACCAGTTGCCGCCGCGGCCAACCTACCAGTCGGGACCAGCAGCCTGCTATTTTTGAGTAAGAAGAAAGTCGACCCCGCTCCGTCAAAACTGACACTTGCCTCATCCCAACTACTCACCGAACCTAGTGCTGAGACGATTGTTTATGCTTTTCGGAAGGCTAGCGGATACGGAGACGAGCCGTGGGCTGTCAACGAATTCTTTGGTGGTGAGCATCCTTAGGCGTTGTCCCTCCGCGTCGGCCGTCAGCTCGCAACGGCCAAGCTTGATACTTTTTCGTGCGTGGAGGGAAGAAGTGGAGAATAGAAAATGATCAGGAACTTCACGAAGCAGCTTTTGTCAGCGACGCTATCCTTCCTGCTCGTCATTGGCACTACGCCATTGGGAGCTCGAGCTCAGCAAACGGGCTCGGCAGGGTATTCGGGACAAGGCGTGCCGCTGTCTGCGGAAGAGCTACAACAACTGGTGGCGCCCATCGCGCTTTACCCGGACGCCCTGGTAGCGCAGATTCTCGGAGCTGCGACTTTTCCAGACCAGGTTGCCGCCGCTGCCGGCTGGCTTCAGCAAAACAGTTACTTCAAAGGCGCGACTCTGATGGAGGCCGTCGATATGCAACCGTGGGATCCCAGTGTGAAGGCACTCACACAATTTCCCTCCGTGCTCGCTAACCTGGCCACCAACCTTAGTTGGACTTCGTCTCTGGGAGAGGCATACCACACTCAGGCCGCCGACGTGATGTCGGCCGTTCAATTTTTGCGTGCGAAGGCGTTAGCCGCTGGCAACTTGAAATCAGGGTCGCAACTGACGGTCGTGCAACAGTCTCCGCAAGTCATTGTGATTCAACCTGTGAATCCGCAGGTGGTTTACGTTCCCATGTACAACCCTGCAGTCGTTTACGGTTATCCGTATGTGACTCCGGCATACGTCGCGCCTCCCGTTGCGGCAACTGCGGTGGTTGCCTTTGGAGTTGGTATTGCGGTGGGCGCAATGATGAGCAGTAGTTGTTGCGCCTGGGGATACAGCAGTTGGAACTGTGGCTGGCATGGCACCACAACGGTGGTGTATCACGGCGGTGCCTACTACGGGAACAGCGCCTGGCATGGCGGCTCCTACGGTTCTAGTGGGTCAGCGTATGGTCCAAACGGCGCGGCGCACTATAGCTCTGGCTACAATCCTTCCACCGGAACGTACGCACGTGGTGCCACAGTCTCGAACGGCTATGGCAGCCAAAGCGTGGGTCAAGCCTACAACCCAAAGACCGGGGCGTACGGCCAAACTCAACAAGGCTCCAATGCCAATGGGAGTTGGGGAAGCTCGACGGTTTCGAAAAACGGCAACACTGCATACAGCCAGCATCAAACGACCTCTCAAGGGACTACTGGCTCTGTCCAAACGTCGAACGGTGCCAAGGCTGTGGGCGGGGCGGGGAAGTACAACAGCGCCGCGGCTGGCGAGACGGCGAATGGTAACAAGTACGCGGCAGCAAACGGCAATACCTACAAGAACACCGGCAGTGGCTGGCAAAACACCAATGGAAGTTCAAACAAATACAGCGGCTCAAGTTCCAGTCCAGCTGCTTCCAAGGGCTGGGGAGGGCAGGAAAAGAGCAGCGGGTCATCGGCCTTCAGCAGCGGAGGCGGAGGCTGGCAATCCAGGTCGGCGAGTGCTCGCGGTTCGGCGAGCATGGGCGGTGGTGGTGGCTGGGGCGGCGGCGGTAGCCGTGGCCGTAGATGAAATCTCACGATGCAGCTGTAAAGGTGCTCAAACCTCATCACCACTGCTAGTGAGGTGTCTTACCACTGATCTTTTGGAGGATAGTTATGTCGCTCAACAACCGCAGAATCGCTGTTACGATCCGGTTTCTACTGCTGGCGCTAATCGTTCCCCTCGCCGCCTGCAGCAAGTCCGATAAACCTTCATACCGAGTGTTTGCTTCGCCCGACGACGCGGGCAGTGGGCTGCTTGAAGCGGCAAAGTCAGGGGACCAAAAGGCGGTGCTGGCAATTTTCGGTCCGGAATCGAAAGAGATAATTCTCTCTGGCGATGCCGTGCAGGACAAGGCCACGGTCGACGCATTTGTGACCGCCTACGGAGTAATGCACCGCTGGCGCAAGATGCCGGACGATGCCCAAGTCCTGCTAATCGGAGCGGACAATTTTGCCTTCCCCATCCCGCTGAAGAAAAATGGGGCCGGCCAATGGTTTTTCGCCGTCGCTGCAGGAAAAGATGAGATTCTGGCGCGCCGTATTGGTAGGAATGAGCTGGCGGTCATTGATATTTGTGGAGCGCTGGCCGACGCCGAGGCTGAGTATTTCTCACAGCGTCATGAAGGCGCGAAACAATATGCCGCGAAGTTCATCAGTGACAGTGGCAAGCAGAACGGTTTGTATTGGGACTCACCAGAGGGTCAGCCGAAAAGTCCGCTCGGGCCACTGGTAGCGTTTGCAACGACCGAAGGATACAGCGCAAAGCCGAACTCGCATATGCCTTTCCATGGCTATTACTTCCATATCCTGAGCCGGCAAGGTAGTCACGCGCAAGGCGGTGCGAAGGACTACGTGGTCGATGGGAAGTTGGTCGGCGGATTCGCGTTCGTCGCGTATCCGGCTGAATACCGCAATTCTGGTGTGATGACGTTCATCATCAACCAGGACGGTGTGCTGCTGCAGAAGGACTTTGGGAAGACCACCACAGAAACGGCAACCGCAATGACTGAGTTCGATCCCGATGACACTTGGAGCCCGGCAGTGGAATGACAGGGCCTTGCGACCTGATCTCCAAACAATTGGACGGGCTGCGGAATGCCGAAGGAGGGCTATGGAGATCGCAGGTCTCGACGAAACCCGCACTTACTTGGCAATTGCTGTTGCGAATTCGTTCAACATCTTTTCGCGTAGCTGGTCGCTGCGGAAGAAAACTTTTCGATGCAAGAGTAAGGAGAATACTATGGATCATAGTTTTGTAATTACGGATGGAAAGCGGTCTATCACCACAACCATTGTTCCAATTAGCAAGCGCTTGATGATAATTGGCGTCCTGGCGCTTGCGGCTACAAGCCCTGCGATTGCCCAGAACGCTGAATTACAAGAGAAGCTTGCGGCCGTGAAGCAGGCGATGGCGGAAAATAGGCAGAGACTGCAACAATATCAGTGGACTGAAACCACGCAGCTCAATCTGAAGGGAGATCCCAAGCCTCCTTCTGAAAAATTGTGCCAGTACGGTGCTGACGGGCAGGTTCAGAAGACTCCCATCGGTCCTCCGCCCGAACAACCCAGTGGTGGCAGGATGAAGCAAAGGATCATTGCGAAGAAAAAGGAAGAGATGAAGGATTACATGGAAGACGTGAAGGGCCTCCTCGGCATGTATGTGCCGCCCGACCCGCAGAAAATGGAACAAGCGTATCAGGCCGGCAAAGTTTCATTGAATCCCTCAGGAGGGATCGTCAATTTGGTTTTCAGGGATTATGCCCAACCCGGCGATCAGATGACGCTTGCTTTCGACCCTGCGACAAGAAAGGTCGCCTCCTTGAACATCAACACCTACATGGGTGAAACAAAAGACGCGGTGACTTTGCAGGTTCAGATGGCTAGCCTGCCCGATGGGACTAACTTTGTGCAGCAGACCGTTCTTAGCGCCAGCGCAAAACACCTCGTGGTGACCACGTCCAATTCCAATTACCAAAGAATGGGCGGTTAGTAACGCCGGATAGAGCGTTCAAGACGCAACTCCCCTAGTAGAAGCCTTCACTTTCGTTTTCTGTGGACCAGGCCCGTAGGAATTGGGAGAGTTCAGAATTTCGGACCCGAAATTTTAGCTGTCGTTGCGCTTACGTCGCTTCCGGTTTGTATGATAGCAAAACGCTCTCGTTGTGCTGGCGCGTGCCAGCCGCTTGAGGTTGGGGAGGCATCTCGCCATGAGAACCCAGCCCCACGAATGTACTACATCATTTCCTATTTGAGATTTAGGGTGACACCAAACATGACGCCGGCAGTCGTGGCATTAAAAACGAAACCGCGGCTCCCGCGGTAGTCTATGTTTAGATAGCGATAGCCGACCTGCAGCGTCCACGCCGGCTTGATTCTGTAACCCAGTAAGCCAGCCACCTGGTACTCGAGTTGCGATCCTGTCCCCCATCCGCCGACGTCCCCTAAGATATTGACCACGATTTTCGGTGACAGCGCCCCTTGAATTCGCCCGCCCACCAACGGGTCCACGAAGTTCTGTGATCCAGAAAAATTAAGGCCGAGGACGGAGGGATTGAAGTTCAGGCTCTCTCCCAAGTGCCAGTAGCGGAATCCTGTCAAAGCGTCAATTTTAATTTTCTCGCTATTAATCACGCGGAAGCCGATTTTGGGAGTCAAGAGGAATTCGGTGGCCTTTATCTGCGCGCTTGTTGCTCCCAGTCCCGGGAACGGGATCGCTTTATCAGCCTCAAGTCTGATCCAGAGCAGGTCGCCGGACAATACTATCCGTTTGCGGCGAGCTTCGACGGCCCCCATCAACCCAAAGCGGAAATTCGAAAGGAGATCGCCGGGGCTTGCACGGAAGCTGAGGCCGCGACCGCCCGGACCTACAGCAGTTCCATGCACGCCCGGAAACCAGAGATAGGGACTCACAGCAAAATGCCACGCGTTATCCGGGCCGGCCGGGCCTGTCTGAGGCGCGCCTGAGGCAGTGTCGGCTGTTGATGGCTGACCTGTGATCGCAGGAGACGGCACAGCGGTCGGGTTCACGCCATTGGTCCCGACCAGGTATGCCTCGTCGGTGGGCGATGCTGCTTGAGCTCTGCATGGATCGGTAGCAGCGAGCAATGACAGGCTGAGAACCAACGTGATAAACAGTGGCGTGATCACGAGTCTCTTATTTGAGGCCATTAAGGTTTCCTTTTGGGCTGGAGTGCAGCGAAAATGTCTTCGCCTTTGGCTGTACATGTAACCGCGCTGCAGAAACGAATCTCTCAGCACGAGCACTTATTTCTCTTTCCTCGCGTTTACCGTTACTCCGCGAAGTCGGAGAGTCTTGCTCGCACTTACCATCAAGTGCGTTTGGTTCGGGAAGGATGCTCCGCCTGAGATGCTGTAAAAACTGTCAAAACTGACAGACCTAGCAGTCGGCTCTCAGTTCCGGAGCGACATCAGCAAATGTTTCTAAGTGCCGGGCCGCCGTCCCTGTACACTGGGTTTTCGGGGCTGCCTGTCATCTTCGTTCACCGGAGGGGCGGCAGATCTGGCGATGCCATAGGCTTGGGTTAAACACCCATGCCGCTTAGCAATTCCGCATTAGTTCTCGCCGGGCGTCCCCTTCCAATCAATCAGATCCACGAGCTTCCAGGCATTCTGAGTGAGCTCGATTTTCAACTGTCCTTCCTTATCGAGCGCGAGCTGGGCTTCTGGATACAAAAGGCCCGTGCTTTTGCCCTTATCTTTGTCATCTATGTCGAATTCACCGGCAGTCAAGTTAAAGGCTTGGGATTGGGAATCAAAGAATGCTTCACCGAATCTAATCTGGCGATTGGTGACAAACCGAATCCTTCGCCCAGTGGTGGTTGGAATCAATCGGATGAAACTCAGGTCATAGCCTAGGGTGCCGGTGATCGAGATATGGCCTACGGCTTTCATCTTGGTCAGTGCATTAACCAATCCCTGGTTTTGGCCTTTTGCGAATGCGTCCAGCAGGATCTGCCTATCCTCCGGCGTTGAAAACTCATAAATGATGACCGTTATGCTCGACATCTGGCCCATCTGTGTGCCTGTTCCCATGGCAGTAGCGCCGATCGTCTCCGGCTTCACTCGGTTGGCAGATCGACCGAGAGTACTCCCCATGATCAGAGCGCCGGTCAGCAGGACACAGCTGATACCAAGTTTGCGAATCCTCGGAGCGTTCTTAATTTGCCACATAGTTTCTCTCATTCCCCTCAAGCCAGTTCGTTACTTGCCTTGGGCCTGAGATTTGAATGATCGCCTCCGTGAAAGAACAAACGGAATTGTCAGTATTGACATGTTGTTCTACATGACTCAAGGAAGGTATGACTCTCCCTATGTTCCCCGCATGTTAGGAATCTGACGACCCGGCCGCAAGACAGCAGCCCCATGAAGGAGTGGAGGTGCCCAAGACTTGATACCTGCCGAGAGGCTTCAAAGCTCGGAGAGCAACATCCTGACCGCGTAGTAGAGGCAGGCTTGGCCGCTCAAGACTAAGAACACGATAAAGCATAGCGTCTTACCGCGCAGTTCTAATCCTCCAGCTGCGCTGTTAATTGGCCACATATTGCCCCCTCGTTTTTCTCAAACCGATTCATTGCTTGAATTGCCCTGAGATTCGAATGATCGCGTACGGGAGAGAGCAAAGGGAATCGTTAGTATTGACATGTCATTTTCCCCCCTTGCAAACGCCATTTGGTCCGCGACTAGAGTTGCGCGCACGCGACTCGTGTCGCGGTGCTTTGTTTGCTGTCCCGGGCCGACTGTCAGTTTTGTCAATGGGCGTGGGTGTGAGACTTGCTCATCATCAAGCGTTGATCGAATCGCCGCCCATGACCGGGCAAACGATCTCGCACTATCGCATTCTAGAAAAACTCGGTGGTGGGGGGTGGGTGTGGTGTACAAGGCTGAGGATCTCGCCCTCAGCCGGCCGGTCGCTTTGAAATTCCTTCCCGACAATCTGGCCCAAGACCATCAATGCTCGAACGATTTGGGCGGGAGGCGCAGGCCGCTTCCGCGTTGAACCATCCAAATATCTGCACAATTCACGCGATTGGCGAGGAGAACGGCCGAAACTTCATTGCGATGGCCTCGCGGCCAGCCGCCGGACGTCTCCCTTCTTTTTGACTAGCTCTCACTTGCGATAGACGGAGAAACGAAGATCCGCCCCGCAAGAGCGTC
>WNFM01249442.1_pt1 | contig 10040 bp, 13 predicted proteins | sample 5400271 | NCBI WGS metagenome assembly WNFM01 (sample SAMN13153352, study PRJNA577476) | soil metagenome | isolation source: 60 cm saprolite on Douglas fir-dominated hillslope | place: USA:California | collected 2013-09-17
CGGGCTCGGCCTCCCTCTCCGCGGTCCCAAGACCGCGGCCCCATTGAAGCTGCGCAGACAGCCCCCGGCATGGCGCGCAGGGAGATCTCTCCGCGGTCCCAAGACCGCGGCCCCATTGAAGCCAGCACGCGCAGCGGGCCATAGACGACCCATTCCGTGCTCTCCGCGGTCCCAAGACCGCGGCCCCATTGAAGCCTCGCGGCGAGCTGCTCCTCGAGTGTCTGTGGCGTTCTCTCCGCGGTCCCAAGACCGCGGCCCCATTGAAGCAGCCGAGCGCGCCGCACGCCTCCTACGGGATACGGCTCTCCGCGGTCCCAAGACCGCGGCCCCATTGAAGCCGCAGCAGCGCCTCATACGTCCGCCGCTTCGGGTCCTCCTCTCCGCGGTCCCAAGACCGCGGCCCCATTGAAGCAGGAATCAGGGGTCAGGAATCAGTTCTGACCCCTGACCTCTCCGCGGTCCCAAGACCGCGGCCCCATTGAAGCCATCCGCTCCGCGGCGATGAAGGCGGAACGCGTTCTGCTCTCCGCGGTCCCAAGACCGCGGCCCCATTGAAGCGACTCGCAGGCGCGGACGCTCGCCCGCGGCATCGCGCTCTCCGCGGTCCCAAGACCGCGGCCCCATTGAAGCGTCTCGGCCTCGGCGCGCTTGAGCAGCAGGCGGCTGCTCTCCGCGGTCCCAAGACCGCGGCCCCATTGAAGCATTGCCGGCGAGGCCGGTCTGATCGCCGTAGTCCATCGCTCTCCGCGGTCCCAAGACCGCGGCCCCATTGAAGCCAGGTGGACGCCGCGGGCCAGCGCATTCGCGCGCGCGCTCTCCGCGGTCCCAAGACCGCGGCCCCATTGAAGCGAGTGTGCCGTCCGTGTGTGCCGGCCCTCGGGGAACTCTCCGCGGTCCCAAGACCGCGGCCCCATTGAAGCCCGGTGCAATGGGATGACGCCACCGCGCCGAACAAGCTCTCCGCGGTCCCAAGACCGCGGCCCCATTGAAGCGTGGTGGGGCCGAGGCCGAGCGTGTAGGTGCCATCGGCTCTCCGCGGTCCCAAGACCGCGGCCCCATTGAAGCGACCCCCGCCGGGCGCAGTTTTACAGAGGAAAATCGGGCTCTCCGCGGTCCCAAGACCGCGGCCCCATTGAAGCAAGGGCGGCGGCAACCCGGCCGTGGCGCTCGGCGTCCTCTCCGCGGTCCCAAGACCGCGGCCCCATTGAAGCAATACGCGGTGAGACTCAAAGCCTTCGCAGACGCCGCTCTCCGCGGTCCCAAGACCGCGGCCCCATTGAAGCCGGTTGCCGAACCGCCCACTACGGCTGAAGCCCTTCCTCTCCGCGGTCCCAAGACCGCGGCCCCATTGAAGCGGGTTTTCTTGGGGGTTTAATTGGGTTTCTTTGGGTACTCTCCGCGGTCCCATTGAAGCCGCGTGGTCGTGGGCCTGGGTCTTTCCGGCCCACAAGCTCTCCGCGGTCCCAAGACCGCGGCCCCATTGAAGCTGAGCATCGGCGCCGGCATCGATGCGCCCGCGGCGTCTCTCCGCGGTCCCAAGACCGCGGCCCCATTGAAGCACGTCCTGGAAAAGCTCGCCCGGCCTCAGCCTCCAAACTCTCCGCGGTCCCAAGACCGCGGCCCCATTGAAGCGTCCGAAACGGAGGCAACATCCAGCTCCGCAGCGAGCCGCTCTCCGCGGTCCCAAGACCGCGGCCCCATTGAAGCCAGGGCAAACGCTTTGCGGTGAGCGCAACGAAGGCGCTCTCCGCGGTCCCAAGACCGCGGCCCCATTGAAGCGGTTTTTTCTGAGCGGGTGAACTCTAAAGCGGGGACAACTCTCCGCGGTCCCAAGACCGCGGCCCCATTGAAGCGCTTGAGGTAGTAGTCACTTACAACCGCCCCCCCACCAACTCTCCGCGGTCCCAAGACCGCGGCCCCATTGAAGCTAGATGGTGTCCACGTCGGCGCTGCCCGTGGAGCGGCTCTCCGCGGTCCCAAGACCGCGGCCCCATTGAAGCTTGGTCAGGACATCCGCGCCTTCCACTCACTGGCCGGTCTCTCCGCGGTCCCAAGACCGCGGCCCCATTGAAGCGGATTGTCGTTCACCTACTTCCCCGCGTTCCGTCGTCTCTCCGCGGTCCCAAGACCGCGGCCCCATTGAAGCTTCCAACGTTTGTTGCGCTTCCTCTGTTTCGGAGCAGGCTCTCCGCGGTCCCAAGACCGCGGCCCCATTGAAGCCAGGCCGAATTCCTCGCGCAGGAAGGCGGCGCGAAAACTCTCCGCGGTCCCAAGACCGCGGCCCCATTGAAGCGGATCGTCGGGGAACTGGCGCGCGTAATTCGGCGAGCTCTCCGCGGTCCCAAGACCGCGGCCCCATTGAAGCTTTTCCGCGGCGATTTTCATCCGGGCTAGCATGCCCCACTCTCCGCGGTCCCAAGACCGCGGCCCCATTGAAGCACCAGCACCGGCTTGCTGCTGCCGTGCTGCATCCAGTCTCTCCGCGGTCCCAAGACCGCGGCCCCATTGAAGCGTCGATGTCGTGCGCGGCCACGTCGCGGCGCAGCTCGCTCTCCGCGGTCCCAAGACCGCGGCCCCATTGAAGCCTCCGATATGGAGCGCCAGCCCACATCCGCAGCGAGACTCTCCGCGGTCCCAAGACCGCGGCCCCATTGAAGCGACGAGGGTGTGCCACGGGAGTTTCGGGATGGGGCTCTCTCCGCGGTCCCAAGACCGCGGCCCCATTGAAGCCGGGTAGTTGTCGATCGTGTCGAAGTCTCCGGTCGGCGCTCTCCGCGGTCCCAAGACCGCGGCCCCATTGAAGCGCTGAGCCAGCAGGCCGCGCTGGCGGGATGGCCGACATCTCTCCGCGGTCCCAAGACCGCGGCCCCATTGAAGCATCCACAGCGGCCTAACCTTGCACACGAAGTCTATGCTCTCCGCGGTCCCAAGACCGCGGCCCCATTGAAGCATGTCCCTCGTGCTGCCGCGAGAATACTCCTACGGAACTCTCCGCGGTCCCAAGACCGCGGCCCCATTGAAGCGAGAAGCACGATGAAAACCTGTCCGTCGCCACCATCCTCTCCGCGGTCCCAAGACCGCGGCCCCATTGAAGCCTCGTCGGCCGCGGCTTCGCGGATGGCAGCATCGCCGGCTCTCCGCGGTCCCAAGACCGCGGCCCCATTGAAGCGAAAAGAGCGGCAGCATTTCGACGCCGCCCCTGCCGCTCTCCGCGGTCCCAAGACCGCGGCCCCATTGAAGCGTCGAATACCTGGCCAAGGCCGGCGTGAAGCTCGAGCTCTCCGCGGTCCCAAGACCGCGGCCCCATTGAAGCCGACGTCATCGGGCGTCCCTCTGCTCGAACGCCGCGGCTCTCCGCGGTCCCAAGACCGCGGCCCCATTGAAGCACCGGCACCGTGCAGCTCAACGGCGTCCCGCTGAGCTCTCCGCGGTCCCAAGACCGCGGCCCCATTGAAGCCATGGCTCCAGCGCGCGCGCGCTTCGGCGACGCTCACTCTCCGCGGTCCCAAGACCGCGGCCCCATTGAAGCGTCGAGCGCGCAAAGGAACACGCCGCCGCCGGGACTCTCCGCGGTCCCAAGACCGCGGCCCCATTGAAGCGCCATCGAGTCGCGCACGGCCGCCGATGGCAGGCGCTCTCTCCGCGGTCCCAAGACCGCGGCCCCATTGAAGCGTCAAAAATACAACCAGACGATGCAGCAGACTTCGGCGCTCTCCGCGGTCCCAAGACCGCGGCCCCATTGAAGCAGAGGCGGCTTCCGCGGAAAGCCGGGCGGCCTCGCGCTCTCCGCGGTCCCAAGACCGCGGCCCCATTGAAGCGGGCCGGTGGCCTCGGGAGTGTTGCGCGCCGCGGTGAGCTCTCCGCGGTCCCAAGACCGCGGCCCCATTGAAGCCAGTTTCGGCGGAGGCGTCTCGGCGGCGGTAGTCATCCTCTCCGCGGTCCCAAGACCGCGGCCCCATTGAAGCACGTTTGACGCCGGATTCAAGCTGGATGAGTCGCTGCTCTCCGCGGTCCCAAGACCGCGGCCCCATTGAAGCGGCGACGATGCGCAGGCAGTCGTCAACGGGGATCGAGCTCTCCGCGGTCCCAAGACCGCGGCCCCATTGAAGCAGGTACAGCCGCTCGGCCTGCACGCCTTTGCCCCACCAGCTCTCCGCGGTCCCAAGACCGCGGCCCCATTGAAGCGGCTCCGAAGCGGACGGTCGCGCCGCGGCTGCCGCGGCTCTCCGCGGTCCCAAGACCGCGGCCCCATTGAAGCTTCGCATCGTGCGCGAGCAAAAGGACGCGGAGCTTTCCTCTCCGCGGTCCCAAGACCGCGGCCCCATTGAAGCGTCACGAAATGCGCCGCATCCGAGCCGCCGTGCCACCTCTCCGCGGTCCCAAGACCGCGGCCCCATTGAAGCCTGGAGTTTGTCGAGCATGATTGGAGCATTTTCATCCGCTCTCCGCGGTCCCAAGACCGCGGCCCCATTGAAGCCGCCGCGGCGATTCACGATCGCACCGAGCTTCACGAACTCTCCGCGGTCCCAAGACCGCGGCCCCATTGAAGCTTACGTTCACCAGCGGCCCTGATGCACACCATCGAAGCTCTCCGCGGTCCCAAGACCGCGGCCCCATTGAAGCTTCGCCTCACGCCGCGCGGCGGCTTTCGCTTTGTCGCTCTCCGCGGTCCCAAGACCGCGGCCCCATTGAAGCGTCGCACACGATCTCGGCAGCGAGGAAGCCGCGCCCGCTCTCCGCGGTCCCAAGACCGCGGCCCCATTGAAGCTTCGCATCGTGCGCGAGCAAAAGGACGCGGAGCTTTCTCTCCGCGGTCCCAAGACCGCGGCCCCATTGAAGCCATAATTCACGACCTTATAATGCCTCCGCATGGAGCGCTCTCCGCGGTCCCAAGACCGCGGCCCCATTGAAGCACCTCCTGCGGCCGCTGCGAGATCAGCGACGCCCCCTCTCCGCGGTCCCAAGACCGCGGCCCCATTGAAGCCAGCGCAAGACGCACCTCAAGGATCGCTGACTTCGCAACTCTCCGCGGTCCCAAGACCGCGGCCCCATTGAAGCTAGAGCTTCCGAGGTCGCTGGCAAGTTCGCATCGGCCTCTCCGCGGTCCCAAGACCGCGGCCCCATTGAAGCGTATTACCAGCGCCGGTGCGGATCATGTTGCTGAGGGCTCTCCGCGGTCCCAAGACCGCGGCCCCATTGAAGCGCGGCGGCCATCTCCTGCACTTCCTTTACCATGCCGTCTCTCCGCGGTCCCAAGACCGCGGCCCCATTGAAGCGTGCGAGCGCGGGTCGGTCATCTTTTCAAAGAGCTCCTCTCTCCGCGGTCCCAAGACCGCGGCCCCATTGAAGCATTGAGCGGAAGACTTCGAGCCACGCGCGGTGTGTGTCTCTCCGCGGTCCCAAGACCGCGGCCCCATTGAAGCGGAGCTTCTGCCGGCCTTTCTGCGCAGCCGCGACGCCTCTCCGCGGTCCCATTGAAGCCACGTCAATCACCCTCTGTGGTTTCCCGGCCTTTTCTCTCCGCGGTCCCAAGACCGCGGCCCCATTGAAGCGATGGACACGCGCAACAAGCTCGAGACGTTGCAAAACTCTCCGCGGTCCCAAGACCGCGGCCCCATTGAAGCACCTGTCCCTTCGTCAGCTCGCGCCACGTCCGCGCTTCCTCTCCGCGGTCCCAAGACCGCGGCCCCATTGAAGCGACGATTTCGGAAACGTGAGCTCGCACCGCTCCGGGTCTCTCCGCGGTCCCAAGACCGCGGCCCCATTGAAGCCCGGCGCGGGCGGTGTGGCTTTGACAAGCCGCGGCTTTCTCTCCGCGGTCCCAAGACCGCGGCCCCATTGAAGCTTTTTCGCCGCGGCGGGCGCGCCGGCCGGGCCGCCGCTCTCCGCGGTCCCAAGACCGCGGCCCCATTGAAGCAATCTGCCCCGCACGCGGCGGGCGCACAATCAATACTCTCTCCGCGGTCCCAAGACCGCGGCCCCATTGAAGCATTATAGAGTGAATTTTTGTATAGTTCACTCCAATGTCTCTCCGCGGTCCCAAGACCGCGGCCCCATTGAAGCGCGATCGTGCGGCGGGTAGCCAAACACTTCGGAGATCTCTCCGCGGTCCCAAGACCGCGGCCCCATTGAAGCGACTTCACTTGCGCCTCCCTGCCGATGGCTTCCACTTCCTCTCCGCGGTCCCAAGACCGCGGCCCCATTGAAGCAGTTCCTCCTTGAGCCGGATGAATTGGCCTTGACCTCCTCTCCGCGGTCCCAAGACCGCGGCCCCATTGAAGCTCGTCAGCAATCAGGGCAGCGGCTACCCCGACGCCGCTCTCCGCGGTCCCAAGACCGCGGCCCCATTGAAGCCTCAAGGCGCGGCACAAGTGCGGGGTCGCGGTCAAAACTCTCCGCGGTCCCAAGACCGCGGCCCCATTGAAGCGATCACCGAAGTTATCGCCGGGAACATGAACGCAGCCTCTCCGCGGTCCCAAGACCGCGGCCCCATTGAAGCTTCAAGATAGTCGCCGAGGCGCTTTGCCTTGGCTTCCTCTCCGCGGTCCCAAGACCGCGGCCCCATTGAAGCCGAAAATGAGTGGCATGACGGTTACTCTAGCTCGTTACTCTCCGCGGTCCCAAGACCGCGGCCCCATTGAAGCGGGCACTACCCAGAGTCAGAGTACTCACCACCTTCCCCTCTCCGCGGTCCCAAGACCGCGGCCCCATTGAAGCATCGGAGATTTCTTCGACATCGTAGCTGAGGAGATTGCTCTCCGCGGTCCCAAGACCGCGGCCCCATTGAAGCGTCGAGTCCGGCTCGACTTCGGATTACGCGCAGCTCTCTCCGCGGTCCCAAGACCGCGGCCCCATTGAAGCACGCTTCTTAGTGCCTCGATAGCTTCACAATAGCGCGCTCTCCGCGGTCCCAAGACCGCGGCCCCATTGAAGCACCACGACGAGCGCGAAAGCAGAACCGCAAGCCGGAGCTCTCCGCGGTCCCAAGACCGCGGCCCCATTGAAGCTGCTCGGATACATGGCGCGAATGGGTGCGAGCGGGTGGCTCTCCGCGGTCCCAAGACCGCGGCCCCATTGAAGCATAGAAAGGCGGTTTTTGCAAGACCGGGAGGGGCGGTCTCTCCGCGGTCCCAAGACCGCGGCCCCATTGAAGCCGCTCGTAGTCTTCGCAACGGCCAATCCTTACGGTCCGGCTCTCCGCGGTCCCAAGACCGCGGCCCCATTGAAGCCGCGCCCGAAATGCACCGAATACCTTATTACGCTTTCCTCTCCGCGGTCCCAAGACCGCGGCCCCATTGAAGCCTGGCCGTCCGCGGTCTGCGGCGCGATGAGCCAGCGCCTCTCCGCGGTCCCAAGACCGCGGCCCCATTGAAGCCCGGTGCGCATGAGCGGCGCCTTCACGCAGGCGACGACCTCTCCGCGGTCCCAAGACCGCGGCCCCATTGAAGCCAGCGGTGAAGCAAATGAGTGTCCACGAGCATCTCCACTCTCCGCGGTCCCAAGACCGCGGCCCCATTGAAGCGGCATCACCGGAACTACCCTTGCGCTGACAAAGGGAACTCTCCGCGGTCCCAAGACCGCGGCCCCATTGAAGCCTATTCCGATAGTCTTAGCTAGCCCTTCATCAACGCCCTCTCCGCGGTCCCAAGACCGCGGCCCCATTGAAGCTGCTAGAAGTCGAGCTTTAGTCGTGCCGCTGTCAATCACTCTCCGCGGTCCCAAGACCGCGGCCCCATTGAAGCATGGTGCGGGTCATGGTTGTTTTGATGGTGCTCATTAGCTCTCCGCGGTCCCAAGACCGCGGCCCCATTGAAGCCGTTTCCGTTCTCCGCCATCTATGACCCGACGACAGGCTCTCCGCGGTCCCAAGACCGCGGCCCCATTGAAGCAGCTCTTTCAGCGCGTCCTGCAACTCCGTGCAGCGGCGGCTCTCCGCGGTCCCAAGACCGCGGCCCCATTGAAGCAAGCCTTGGATGCTTGTGAAGACGTGATAACGCTGAAGCTCTCCGCGGTCCCAAGACCGCGGCCCCATTGAAGCGATTGGGGAAGTGACGGCGTTGGCTTCCACGGCGTACTCTCCGCGGTCCCAAGACCGCGGCCCCATTGAAGCGCCGTTTCCACGTCCAGCACGTCCACCGCGCGCCGCGCTCTCCGCGGTCCCAAGACCGCGGCCCCATTGAAGCCGAGTGGGGCGAATTCGACGGGCTCACCCAGGAGACTCTCCGCGGTCCCAAGACCGCGGCCCCATTGAAGCGAGGAGTGGGCCACCCAATAAAGCCGTTGCCGCGGATCTCTCCGCGGTCCCAAGACCGCGGCCCCATTGAAGCATCCTCGCGGCCATCGCGTTACACGCGCACTTAATGCCTCTCCGCGGTCCCAAGACCGCGGCCCCATTGAAGCAAAGCTCTTTCTGCCGCAGGCCGCGTTCAACGCCGCCTCTCCGCGGTCCCAAGACCGCGGCCCCATTGAAGCGCAGCAGCGCGCGCTCCTCATCCTCGAGCGGTTTCAAGCTCTCCGCGGTCCCAAGACCGCGGCCCCATTGAAGCAGATGTAGTGGGTTGTGTTCCGCCTGAATCTTGTGTACTCTCCGCGGTCCCAAGACCGCGGCCCCATTGAAGCTACCCAAGAAATGAAGCCCGTGGGCAACGGGTATCCATCTCTCCGCGGTCCCAAGACCGCGGCCCCATTGAAGCGAGCACACGCAGCAAGTTCGCGGCCTCAACGTCCACCTCTCCGCGGTCCCAAGACCGCGGCCCCATTGAAGCGAATTGTTCGCGAGTCGTCGTCCCGGCGGCGAGCTTGCTCTCCGCGGTCCCAAGACCGCGGCCCCATTGAAGCGATCATTGTGTGTGGAGGTTAGTGGCGGGCAGCGGGGTTGTCTCTCCGCGGTCCCAAGACCGCGGCCCCATTGAAGCTCGCAAACGCACGCGAGCGCGTCCGCAGCCGCCCGCTCTCCGCGGTCCCAAGACCGCGGCCCCATTGAAGCCCGGAATCGATGAGACCGTGCTCCGCCACGAGCGGCGCGCTCTCCGCGGTCCCAAGACCGCGGCCCCATTGAAGCGCGTCCGGGCCGACGCGGCGCGAGTAGCACGCCTCGCACTCTCCGCGGTCCCAAGACCGCGGCCCCATTGAAGCTCTGGTACGAGGGGGTCGGGTATCAGATCGACGATTCCTCTCCGCGGTCCCAAGACCGCGGCCCCATTGAAGCATCTAAACCGTGAAGCAACCAAATCGCAGCGCCCTTCTCTCCGCGGTCCCAAGACCGCGGCCCCATTGAAGCCAAGTCGCGCTGCCGACGAAGCCGGAGATGGATCGCTCTCTCCGCGGTCCCAAGACCGCGGCCCCATTGAAGCCGCCTTTGTAAGCGAGCCGAAACGTGCCGCTCGTGACTCTCCGCGGTCCCAAGACCGCGGCCCCATTGAAGCCGTATAGGTCACAGCGACGGCTGGCAGCGGGGTTGTCTCTCCGCGGTCCCAAGACCGCGGCCCCATTGAAGCTCGCTCCGCGGTCCCAAGACCGCGGCCCCATTGAAGCCGGGAGGCAGCGCGGGACGGCGGCGGCGTGATCGCGCTCTCCGCGGTCCCAAGACCGCGGCCCCATTGAAGCGAAAGCGGTCCGCATCCATCGGCTCGACCAGGCCCACTCTCCGCGGTCCCAAGACCGCGGCCCCATTGAAGCAGAATTCAGATTAAGAGCCCGCGCGACACCGGGATTGGCTCTCCGCGGTCCCAAGACCGCGGCCCCATTGAAGCAATGTCTATGGCTACCAGCCGCTCCTCACCCGCTCGCGCTCTCCGCGGTCCCAAGACCGCGGCCCCATTGAAGCTTTTCATGCGGCGTGGAGATCGGTGCGGCGGCCGGGCGCTCTCCGCGGTCCCAAGACCGCGGCCCCATTGAAGCATCGTAGGATGGTCTTCGAACACGTCGCACATCGACGACTCTCCGCGGTCCCAAGACCGCGGCCCCATTGAAGCATCTTCCATTTGCCATTTGCCATGCCCCCCGCAGCTACTCTCCGCGGTCCCAAGACCGCGGCCCCA
>WNFM01353602.1_pt1 | contig 10040 bp, 10 predicted proteins | sample 5400271 | NCBI WGS metagenome assembly WNFM01 (sample SAMN13153352, study PRJNA577476) | soil metagenome | isolation source: 60 cm saprolite on Douglas fir-dominated hillslope | place: USA:California | collected 2013-09-17
GATTTGCTCGACGGCGAGCCGACTCGTTGTTCTTTGGTTTTCTAAACTCGAACATGAGGCTGAACGCTGGAGACAGATTCAGGTCACGCTCATAGGCGCTGACGTGCTCCCCGACTTTCATCCAATCGAGGCCAGAGTCCTGGGTTCAGTGAATCCTGTTTCGGCGGTAGACGCAACCGGACAGGACGCGGAGCCCCCAGAGAGCGGGAGCGTCTTGTCCGGTTGCGAACTCGGTGTTTGCAGGCAAGCCGCATAGGCCAGCGGCGTGAGCCAGCCGAGGCTCGAATGCGGCCGTTCGGCGTTGTAGTCCTGGCGCCAGGCTTCGAGCACGGCGCGGGTATGCGGCAATGAATGGAACAAGGTCTCGTTCAGCAGCTCGTCCCTGAGACGCCCGTTGAAGCTCTCGATGAAGGCGTTCTGGATGGGCTTGCCCGGATCGATGTAGTGCCAGGCGACACGCCGCTCGTCGGCCCAGCGCAGCATCGCATTGGAAGTCAGCTCGGTGCCGTTGTCCGAGACGATCGCCACGGGCTTGCCGCGGCCGGCGACGACCCGGTCGAGCTCGCGCGCGACCCGAAGCCCAGGGATGGAGGTATCGGGGACGAGCGCCAGGCATTCGCGCGTGCAGTCGTCCACCACCGCGAAGATGCGGAACCGCCGGCCATCGACCATCTGATCGTGCACGAAATCCAGTGACCAGCGCTCGTTCGCGGCGGCGGGTAGCGGGATCGGTACGCGCATGCCAAGGGCGCGCTTGCGCCCGCCGCGGCGCCGAACCATGAGCCGCTCGGCCTTGTAGAGCCGATAAACGCGCTTGCGGTTCACCATGTGTCCCTCCCGCCGCAGCAACACGTAGAGCCGCCGATAGCCGAAACGCCGGCGCTCTCGCGCCAGTTGGCGCAGCCGCTCGCGCAGCGCCTCGTCCGGCGGCCGGCGCGAGCGGTACCGCATGCTCGCCCGGTCAGCTCCGATAATCCGGCAGGCCCGCCGCTCGCTCATGCCGTAGACCGTCCCGAGATGCTCACAAGCCTCCCGGCACGCGGCGGGCCCTACCATTTTTTTGCCAGCAGATCCTTCAGCGCCGCGGCGTCGAGCATCGCCTCGGCCAAGAGCTTCTTCAGCCGCGTATTCTCGGCCTCGAGCGTCTTCAACCGCCGGGCATCGGACACGTCCATGCCCCCGTACTTCGCCTTCCAGCCATAGAAGCTGGCGCTGCTCATGCCGTGCCTCCGGCACAGGTCAGCCACCGATGCGCCGGCTTCCTGCTCCCGCAGAATCCCAATGATCTGCTCTTCCGTAAATCTGCTCCGCTTCATCGTCCGATCCCTCCACGGGTGATCGGACTCTAGCGTCAACCGGCTGAGTTTTGGGGGAGCACGTCATAAGCCGAGATCAATCCAGCGCGGCGCGTTCTGAGTAGACGACCTGGACGTTACGTAAATACGCCTCAGTCAGCTGCCGCTTGCGATGATGGATCGTTGAGGAGGGAGAAATTTCATTCGAGTGTGAAAACATGGTGTTCTCGGAATATGCTCGAAACATAAAATTCGTTCGGGGTGCAGAGACATGAAAATGGGGAGGCAAAAATATAAGGGGTGGTATCTGGAGAGGATATCAATCGACAATGATCTATTTATACTGGACTTGGCGCGTCACCAACTTCGTTCAAGCGAGAGTATAGATGCTGCGAAGCGGCGCTCCATGGCGAAGCTAATTTTTACCAAGGCTGAAAAAGTCGTTTTATCGAGAGTCTCTTGTAGCGCCGAGATTACCTCGGTCAAGAAGGGCGAGGATGGGAAGGGTAACATTGTCTACATGGTAGAGTGCTCAGCCGGGTCGTTCATAGAAATTACTGCCCGAGGGGTTGCCGATCTTCTATTTTGAACCGCAGAATCACAGCAAACAGACGCGCCGATTTATGACCCTCGCCGCCGCCTCCGCGCGCGATCGACCTGCGCTGCATACCGGGTAGGCGGCTATCAATGGGGCAAGCGACGCGTCTCGTGGAGATTTGCTGTGAAAAATGCAAGAGCTAAAGCTCTGAGTTGCTGTGCGCTTACGATCGCGTTTCTCGCCGGTGTCACCGGCAGTCATGCAGAAAGGTTTAGCGCAACATTCCCAGGGCCGAGTTCAGAGCTGGCATCGCCCGACGGAAGGATGCGCGTCGTCAATCACGATCCGGAAGGTAGTGAGGGCAAGCATAGCTTGCTGCTCGAGGAAGGCGCGTCTCCCCAGGAGAAGGTGCATCATGAATACGGCAGGCACGTATCGGTAGCCTGGTCGCCCAGCAGCAAATATTTGACAATCACGGACTACGCCGAAAGCACCGACGCAACATGCTTCCTGTATGATGTGCAAAGCGGCACCAAGGTGGATCTCGGCAGGGAAGCCGAAAGATCGAGTACAGCAATTGCACATCTCATGGGTAATGAACACGCCTACTTCGCGTGCGCGCGATGGCTGAGCCCCTCCCGCATACTGATCAAGGTCAGCGCATGGGGACGCAACGCCCTCTCAGGAAAGGACGAGGTTTTCGAGTACACAATCGGGAACGGCTTCAAGCTGCTAAAGTGAGAATACCAATGGGTCGAATGCTGCCAGCGCTCGGAGCCGCTATGATCAGTCTCGTGATTGCTATGACCGTCAGCGCGCGCGCAAGCGACGGTAACTACCTAGCTCACGGCGCAGCATCAGCCGATGCGCGGCGCCGAAGCGCCGCGCCGCCTCGGAACGACACCAGCGCATGCTGTTCCTCGTCCCATAAAATGAGCCGCGGGCATCTCAAGCTGATGAGGCGCGGCTTGAGCGCAGAAGGTTTTTCGGCCGCCGATTCCGGCAGCAAATCGAGCAGCTTTGGCGTGCTGGATTCGAAGCCGGCCAAGGGCGACGGCAACAACGGCGCGCGTCCCTCAGAGGATTAAAGACGCCACCGGGCCGCAGCCGATCGATGAGCGGTCCCGCCTAGGGCTTGGGCCTACTGTCGTATCGCCGCTCTGCCCGCTCCGCAAGCACGTCATAGTGCGTGGCGACCTCCAGCATCGTGCGCCTGGCGCTCGGGTCTTTCATCTCAGCCGCGATCGCTCGCGCTTCCGCCGCGCGAGTTCGCCAGTGCGCAGGGTCATCCAGAAGCGACATTTCGCCCAGCCAACTCTTCCCGGAGCATCGCCGCCGCCTTCCGGGCCTCTCTGAACATCGGCGCCACGGACACTTGATAGCGTCATGGACGCTAGGCGCTCAAGTTCGGCGGTTACAAAATGTATGGGTGTCGCTCTAAGTACATTTGGAGTAATATGTCATCATCGCCGACATGAGCCCGCTGGGCGTCGGTGGCTGAGAGACACGATCTCCCCATCGCTACAAGGGGTCGCGCGCACTCCCGCGTGCAATGGTGGATGGGGTGCAGCATGCCAACTTACCGCTGCTGCTTTCTGGATTTGCAGTCAAAGACTGCGGGTGTCGAAATCATCGAAGCCCGAGACCGACGCCGAGGCGGTGGCGCGAGCCGACACCCTGTTCCATGACAAGGGCGCCGGGTTCAGCGGCATCGAGGTGTGGGATCGCGGGCGTCGCGTCGAGCGTCAATGGCACGATGGTTCGGGGCAAATCCGGCGCTGGCGGATGAAGGCAGAAGAAATCCGCACCGCTGCTGGTGGCTTCGCCGATGGCTCAGCGCGTCAGCATATGCGGAACTCTGCCGAAACTTACGAAGCCCTGGCCAATGCCGCCGAGGCGCGGTTCCCGCGCCGAAAGGACCGGGAGCCAGAAACGGGGTAGCGAGACGACACCGCCAGCGGCCGGCTGACGTCGCTACGCCGTCAGTAGAAATTTGCGCATCCCCTAATTGGAGGAACCGCAATTGGACGAGGACCAAGAGATCGAGGATCGAATCGCCGCCATCGAAGCCCGCATCAGTCGCATCGACCTTGAAGCGATGGAACGCGCCGCTGCGGCCGGCGACCCGGACGCCATTAAGGCGCTCGAGGCCTTTGAGACCCTCGAGTCACTGAAGCGCTCGCGCGGCCACTGAACGCCTCGCCACCCGAAGACGAAGCAGCGGTTTAGCAACCGCACACGCCTGAGAAGGACGTCCGATGAGCATTCGCACCACCAGCAGCACCGTTCGCTTTTCTCGGCCCTTTATCCTGACCGGGATAGGCGGCGAGCAGCCGGCAGGAAGCTACACCGTGGAGACGGACGAGGAGCTGCTTCAGAACGTCTCGGTCCCGGCCTATCGGCGGATTTCGACATTGATCCGGCTTCCGCCTCGACCCGACAGTACTGAGTTGGCGCGGATCGTCGATCTGGACCCGGTGGAGTTGGCCGCGATCGTGGCGAGCGACGCCAAGGCAGCGAGCGCGGCCTCAATGTACGCCGTCCAGACGAGTATCGATCTGCAGCAAAAGAGGGATGCCGCGAGACAATCCCCGGCCAGCGGTTGGAAGGAAGGTTGGCATGCATGGTTGGCCCTGAACGCCAATGAATTGACCTGGATGGCGCTGCTTGCCGGCGGCGTCCTGTTCGCTTCGCTTTTCGCCGATCGATGAAACGAAGTCAGAGCAAGCTGAAGGCAAGTTGGGGGCCTCCTACTTAGGAGTGAGGCCAATACTGCAAACCCGTAACGAAAGAACGAGGTTCCGATGCTTCGTCGCTGCGTCCGCGACCGTTGGCCTCACCAAGGTGACTCGCAATCAATTTGGGGTTGTGCTCCAATCAAATCCCCCAGGCGAGCGGAGCGGACCCATGAATAAACCCAAGAACCTAGAATCTCAGATTCCGCTGGCGATGGCCGCTCTGGGTGCCGCTTTCGCCGAGGCGCTGCTCGAGGTCCGGCCAGACCTGGAAGCGCCGCTGAAAACGGCGGTGCTGAAATGGGCAAACATCGTCAGGGATCGCGGCGCCGATTGGGAGCTTGCCGGCGGCAGTCTGCTGACCCTCAGCCTGGCCCTCCATGATTCGAACCTCTTCCCCAAGAAATCTCGCTAGCCGATCGGTCTTTTCAGCAGCGCGCATCGTTGGCGCCGCCCTCAACCCGGCGCGCCCCGCTGCGCTCTCGTCGCCGCGGCTTACCTGTGTCAATAAAATGCGTTTGGCGCCACCTTAGGGTAGCTCCAGCCAAGCGACTTGCCACCTACGGCGCACACTTCGGCGAGTAAAGCCCCGATCGAGAAGCCAAAACCGGGCGGGCGACGGAAGCATTCCCGCCCTTGACCGGGCGAGAGCCGCCGCCCCCTTGTCGCGATCCAACCGGCCGCCCCAAGTGTTGTTCTCCTATATGGACCGCCCCTACACCATCCTGTTCGTGGAAGACGAGGTCGCCCTGCGCGAACTCGTCATGCATCTGTTGTCCGAGGAAGGGTTCGTCGTGCTTACCGCCGCGGACGGCCATGAGGCGCTCCGCATTCTCGCCGAGCGTCATGTAGACGTGTTGTTCACTGACATCGTGATGCCGGGTATCAGCGGGTTCCAGCTCGCAAGCCAGGCGAAGCTGATGCGCCCCAACATAAAGGTTCTCTATGTCACCGGCCATGCTCAGACAGCAACGGGCGGAAACGATCCCCGACACGGCAAACTGCTCCCCAAGCCATTGCGGCCCGCATTGCTCGTGTGGGAGATAAACACGCTGCTGGAGGGAGCGAATTAGCGCGCGGGGACCGCGCGCGCAAGGACCCTGCCAGCGCCGCATCGGCGATAAGCGGTCAACGAGCAGCCGCCATTCGAAGCGGCCCCTCTCACGCCATTGGAAAGATTTCGCGATGATACGCGAAGCACGGCGAGCGGGCCAGCAGAGCGCAGGCGCCGCGATCTTCTGTCCCGACGGAAAGGTTTCGGATGCGCCGCTCGCGTTGCGGCTTCATTTGCCGGGATCGCCTCGGCGCCGGCCGCAGCCTGACATTCGCGTCGTCGCCGCTCATCGCCGCTCATCACCGATGCAAAGGCCTCGGCAATCTGCGCCTGGGCAGCGCAGCGCTTCGTTGGTGCCGCCGGCAGCGATTGCTCGGCGTCGCCGAACGGTGTCTTCAGCCGCCGGTCGGTTATCCAATGCCCTGCCCGGTCATACCTACCATGTGTCGAGAGCGCGCCTTGCGCGCTGCACCGGAATCCGGAAGGAGTCATCACCATGTCGAGCAATTTCCGCATGACCAGGCTGGCGCGCATGGCCGCGATCGGGCTGGTGGCGTTGGGCCTTGCGGCCTGCGCCGATGACGGCCAGCCGCGCAGCGCGTCCAACGCGCCAGGGTCGGGCAGTTCCGTGGACGTGGTCGGCGGCGGCGGGCAGCAGGACGATCTGGCGCGGCAGATCTATCACCCCGGCAGCGGCACCGACTGGTAGGAGCCGCGACCCCCCGCGGTTCGGTCGCCGCGTCGTCCTTCCCGCGGCGACCGGCCCCGCCCTTGTCGTACAGGGGCGGGGCTCTTATTTGACGCGGGCTGCCGGCGGACCGATCGCCGATCCGGTCCCGTTGGCCTATCGTCTAAGGCGGGCGCGCCGGCCGCTGACCATAAGTCGGCCGCTTCGTCCGTCAGCCCCGCCCTCGTGGCGGGGCTTTTCTTTTTCGCAGTCCGTCAGCCCCGTCCTCGTGGCGGGGCTTTTCTTTTCGCACGAGGCGTCATCTCTTTTCGCAAGAGGCGTCATCGCGCGGTCACGCACCGGCGGTATGCTGCCTACAACCTTCGACACTTCGGCAAGGAGACGGCTTTTGCGATCGCTTTGGCGCGCCCTGGCTGTGGCATGGCTCGGTGGAATCGGATCGCCCGCGCTGACGGATGAGGCGATGCCGTCGGACCGGTCGACGGAAGAGCGCCCGACGGCGATGAAGGCCGGAGCCTCCGCCGCAGGCGCGCCCTTGTCACGACCGCCGGCTCGGGACGAACAAACCTCGGGCGCGACGCTCGAGACCAGCGGCGCGGGGCGCGGGGGCGGTCTACAGGGACGGCAAATACCTGACGAACGATAGCGAGCCTGCGCGTCGATCGCGCTCAGCGGGCGCGACCTCGCGCGGACGGCCGGAGCGTCATTCGGCAGGCTCTCGCACGCCGTCTCCTTCCTCCATGTCGGCCGCTTGCCGCCGCGCGCGGAACAGGCGGCGCACGACGGCATAGAAGACCGGCGTGAAGACGAGGCCGAAGATGGTGACGCCGAGCATGCCGGCGAACATCGCCGTGCCCAGCGACTGCCGCATCTCCGCGCCGGCGCCGCTGGCGATCACCAGCGGCACGACGCCGAGGACGAAGGCGAAGGACGTCATCAGGATCGGGCGCAGGCGCGTGCGTGCGGCCTGCGCCGCCGCCTGCCGCACTGGCGCCCCGGCCTCCTCGGCCTGCTTGGCGAACTCGACGATCAGGATGGCGTTCTTGGCGGCGAGCCCGACCAGCACGACGAAGCCGATCTGCGCCAGGATGTCGACGCTCATGCCGCGCAGCATGAGCCCGGTGACGGCCGCCAGCAGGCACATCGGCACGATCAGCACGACCGAGAGCGGCAGGCTCCAGCTCTCGTATTGCGCGGCGAGCACGAGGAAGACAAACAGCACCGACGCGGCGAAGATCAGGATCGCGGTGTTGCCGGTCTGCTGCTGCTGGAAGGCGAGGTCGGTCCAGGCGAAGCCGAAGCCCGGCGGCAGGCGCTCCGTCGCCAGCCGCTCCATCGCCGCCAGCGCGTAGCCCGAGGACACGCCGGGCAGCGTGCCGCCTTGCACCTCGGCCGCGGGATAGAGGTTGTAGCGCGGCACGCGGTAGGGGCCGGTGACGTCGCGGAACTGCGCGACCGAGCCGATCGGCACCATCGCGCCGCTATCGTTGCGCGTCTTGAGCCGGCTGATGTCGTCGGCGGTGTTGCGGAACGGCGCGTCGGCCTGCGCCATCACCTGGTAGGTGCGGCCGAGATAATTGAAGTCGTTGACGTAGGCCGAGCCGAGATAGACCTGCAGCGCCTCGAACACCTTGGCCGGCGACACGCCCAGCTTCTCCGCCTTCTCGCGGTCGATGTCGGCATAGACTGTGGGCGTCCTGGTGCTGAACAGCGAGAACACGCCGGCCAGGCCCGGCACCTGGTTGGCCGCACCCGTCAGATCCTGGACGGCCGCGTCCAGCGCCGACGAGCCGGCGCCCTGACGGTCCTGCACCATCATCTTGAAGCCGCCGGCGGTGCCGATGCCGCGCACCGGCGGCGGCTTGATCGTGATGATGAAGGCGTCCTGGATGCCGGCCAGCCGCTGGCGAATCTGCCCGATCACGACGTCCGCGCTCACCGGGGCACGTCGCTCCTCGAAGGGTCCCAGCGCCAAAGTGCCGTAAGAAAAGAAGATGGCACCGGCATTGGGCGCGTTGGTGAAGGTGGCGCCGTCGAAGCCGGCGAAGGGGACGGCGTGACGCACGCCGGGCGTGGCCAGGATGATCTCGGTCGCCTTGCGCACGACCGCGTCCGTCCGCGCCAGGGACGAGCCCGCCGGCAGCTGCAGCACGGTGATGAGATAGCCCTGGTCCTGGTCGGGGATGAAGCCGGTCGGCGCGCGGCCGAACTGCCAGCCGGTGAGGCCGATGAGGCCGGCATAGACGACGAGGACGATTGCGCTCATGCGGATGAGCCGCGCGGCAAGGCGGCCATAGCGCTCGGACAGCCACTCGAAGCCGCGGTTGAAGGCGCCGAAGAAGGCGAAGAGCGGCCGCGCCAGGATCGAGCGGCGCCGGCGATGAGTCTCGGCGGCATGCGGCCGGAACAGCAGCGCGCACAGCGCCGGGCTCAGCGTCAGCGAGACCACGCACGAGATCACCGTCGAGGCGGCGATCGTCACCGCGAACTGGCGGAAGAACTGGCCGGAGATGCCGCTGATGAAGGCCGAGGGGACGAAGACGGCGCACAGCGTGAGCGCGATGGCGATCAGGGCGCCGCCGACCTCGTCCATGGTGCGATGCGCCGCGTCGCGCGGGCTCATGCCGCGGCGCAGATTGCGCTCGACATTCTCGACCACGACGATGGCGTCGTCGACGACGATGCCGACCGCGAGCACGAGGCCGAACAGCGACAGGTTGTTCAGGGAGAATCCGAGCGCGGCCAGCACCGCGAAGGTGCCGACCAGCGAGATCGGGATGGCGACGATCGGGATGACCGAGGCGCGCCAGGTCTGCAGGAACACGATCACGACGATGACGACGAGGGCGACCGCGGCGAGGATCGTCTTCACCACCTCGCGCACGGACTCGGCGATGAAGCGCGTCGGATCATAGACGATGTCGTATTTGAGGCCCTGCGGGAATTGCTGTGACAGCTCCTGCATCGTCGCCCGGACGTGGTCGGCCGTCGCCAGCGCGTTGGAGCCGGGCTGCTGGAAGACGAGCATCGGCACGGCGTTGCGCGTGTCGAGATAGCCGTTGGCGCCATAATCCTGCGCGCCGAGCTCGACGCGGCCGATGTCGCGCACGCGCGTCACGCGCCCGGCGCCGTCGGACTTGACGATGATGTCGCCGAACTGCGCCGGGTCGGTGAGGCGCCCGAGCGTCGAGACGTTGAGCTGAAAGGCGCTCGGCCCCGCCACCGGCGGCTGGCCCAGCACGCCCGACGACACCTGCACGTTCTGCGCCTGGAGCGCGGCCACCACCTCGCCCGCCGTGAGATTGTGCGCCGCGGCCTTGTCGGGATCGATCCAGATGCGCATCGAGTAGTCGCGCGCGCCGAAGATCGTGACGTCGCCGACGCCGTCGAGGCGCGACAGCACGTCCTTCACCTGGAGCGTGGCGTAGTTGGACATGTAGAGCTGATCGCGCGAGCCGTCCGGCGAATAAAGATGGATCACCATCAGCATGTCCGGCGAGTTCTTCTTCACGGTGACGCCGAGGCGCTGCACGACATCCGGCAGACGGGGAAGCGCGACCGCCACGCGATTCTGCGTAAGCACCTGCGCGGTATCGAGATTGGTGCCGAGCTTGAAGGTGACCGTCACCGTCAGCTTGCCGTCACCCGTCGCCTGGCTGCTGAAATAGAGCATGTCCTGCACGCCGTTGATCTGCTGCTCGAGCGGCGTCGCCACGGTCTGGCTGACGAT
>WNFM01205941.1_pt2 | contig 10038 bp, 10 predicted proteins | sample 5400271 | NCBI WGS metagenome assembly WNFM01 (sample SAMN13153352, study PRJNA577476) | soil metagenome | isolation source: 60 cm saprolite on Douglas fir-dominated hillslope | place: USA:California | collected 2013-09-17
CGCGCGATGTACGAATGATTGACGACCCGGTCGTACTCGCCGAGCCGGCGGATCGACGGATCCCCCGCCGTGAGCGCGCGGGAGATCACGCGCGCCGCGTACATCCCCGATTGCATCGCGTAGTGAATCCCCTTGAGCGACGGCACGTCTACGAAACCGCCCGAATCGCCCAGCAGCACGACGCCGTCGCCCGAGTGGCGGTTCGGCAGGGCGTAGAACCCGCCCTCCGGGATCGTCTTCGCACCCCACTCGACCAGCTCGCCCCCCTCGAGGTACGGACGGAACAGCGGATGCTGCTTGAGCCGCTGCAGCAGGTCGTGCACATCGAGCGCCGCGTCTCTGTAATCGAGCCCCACCACGAGACCGAGAGCCACGAGGTTCGGTTCGAGGGGGTACATGAAGCTCCCACCGAAGGCATCGCTCGGCAGCGGCCAGCCCATCGTGTGGATGACGCGATCAAGGGGCCGCTTGGTCTCCCACAGCTCCTTCACGCCGAGCGCGAAAACCTGCGGATTGGCCGACGTCACGCCCTGCCACTGGCACCACGCTTGTGCGAGGAGGCCGCGCGTCCCCTCGGCGAGCGCCGTCACCTTTGCCCTGAGATCGTTGGGAGCGGCGTAGCAGGGGCCGGGTTCGCTGCCCTTGTCCAACCCCGCCGCCGCGGTACGCACACCCTTCACCTGCTTCCCTGCCGTTAGCAGGCTCGCCGCGGGGAAGCCCGTAAACAGGTTGACGCCCAGCTCCTCGGCCTTGGCGCCGAGCCAGCGCACAATCTCGCACAACGACGCGATGTAGAAGCGCTTGTTGTGCATCGTGGGTGGCGTCGGAAGACGCCATCTGCCATCAGCCGTCAGCAGATAGACTGCTTCTTTGGTAACCGGCCCTCGGAAGGGAAAGTCGGAGTCCTTGAGCTCAGGGAACAGTTCGCGAAACGCGCGGGGATTCACGACCGCGCCCGATAATGAGTGCTCGCCCAGGGCCCCGGCTTTCTCGAGCACGCCGATATTCAGCGTACCACCGTCAGCCTTGGCGAGCTTCGCCAGCTCGATCGCGCAGGCGAGGCCCGCGGGCCCGGCGCCGACGATGAGCACATCCAGCTCCATCCGATCGCCCGCGCCTTCGGCGCCGTCTTTGAGGATGAGCTGGTCCAAGGGAAGCGGCGCCTGGTATTGTGCCGGGACGAACTGCTCCGTGCTCCCTGCTCCTTTAGCCATGGAGCTTCCGGATCTCTTCAGTGAGCCGAGGGACGATGTCGAACAGGTCTCCCACGACGCCATAGTCGGCGACCTTGAAGATCGGGGCGTCCTTGTCCTTGTTGATCGCCACGATCACCTTCGAGGTCCGCATCCCCGCGAGGTGCTGGATCGCGCCTGAGATGCCGACCGCGATGTAGAGCGTCGGGCTCACCGTTTTTCCCGTTTGCCCGACTTGATCGGCGTGGGCGCGCCACCCGGCATCCACGACGGCGCGCGACGCCCCCACCGCGGCCTGGCCGCCGAACGCGCGCGCCAGCTCCTCGAGCACCCTGAAATTCGCGGGTTCCTTCAGTCCCCTGCCCCCCGAGATGACGATCTGGGCCTCCGCGACATCGATGGCGCCCGCCTCGGCGGACTTGATCTCGCGCACGACCACCCGTCCGGGCGCCACGTTCACCGCCACCGTTTCCGCCGCGCCAGCCTTGGGCCGCTCCACCGGCGTGAAGACATTGGGCCGGACCGAGAGGATCGCCGGCTTCGCGGCGATCTTCACCTTGAGTAGCGCCTTCCCCGCGTACACCGGTCGAGTGGCGACGATCGCGCCGCTCTCGGTGGCGATGTCGGTGCAGTCGGCCGCGAGCCCGACGCCGAGTTTGGCCGCGACGCGCGGCGCGAGATCCTTGCCCGTGGCGCTGGCGGCGAAGACCACCGCGGCGTAGCCGCCCGCTTTCACACGGTCGGCGATCGCCTGCGCGTTGCCCTCGGGAGCGTACTTCGCAAAAGCGGCGTTCGTGAGCGTGACGACTTTGTCGGCGCCGAACTTGCCGAGCTGGTCGGCGCCCGTCACGGGACCCGTCGCACACACCACGGCCTCGACGGCGCCGCCCAGACGGTTCGCGCCCGTCACGACCTCGTGCGAAACCTTCCGCAACACGCCATCCCGCTGTTCGCACACCGCGAGCGTCGTCACAGAACCTTTGCCTCTTCGCGCAGCAGCCGCACCAGCTCGGGCACCGCAGCCGCACCCTCGCCCACGATCTTGCCTTCTCTGCGCTGCGGCGGCGGCGTGAGCGCCAACACCTCGACGCCGCCGGCAGCGAGCTGGACCGGCTTGACCTCTAACGGCTTTTTCTTGGCCGCCATGATCCCCTTGAGGGCCGGATAGCGCGGCTCGTTCAAGCCCTTGTCGGCGGTGAGGACGGCGGGGAGCGGAAACTCGACGACCTCGATGCCGCCTTCAATCTCACGCTCAGCTACACCCCGCCCCTTCGTATGATCGATCTCGAGGTGCGCGACCGCGGTCACGCACGGCAGACCGAGCAGCTCGGCCACCATCGGACCAACCTGCTGGTTGTAGTCGTCGATCGCCATCTTGCCGAAGAGGATCAGGTCCCAACTGCCGGTCTTCAGCTCGGCGGCGAGGGCCTGAGCGGTCAGGTAACCATCGGCGGGGATCTTGTCGCTCTGCAACAGGACGCCGCGATCGGCGCCCATGGCGAGCGCCGTGCGGATCGTTTCCTGTGCGGCGGCAGGTCCGACACAGAAGATCACGACCTCGCCGCTCCCGGCCTTCTCCTTGCGCCGGAGGGCCTCTTCGACGGCGAACTCGTCGTAGGGATTGAGGACGAACTTGACCCCTGCTTCGTCGAGGCTCTTGGCGTCGGACCCGATCTTGACGCGCGTCTCGCTGTCGGGGACGCGCTTGATGCCCACGGCGATGTTCATGAGGCCGGAAAGCTAATGCCTAAAGTGCCGTCGCGACGCGCCGCGCCCCCACCCACCGCCGCAACCACCACCGGCCATGCGGGTCGTCGGGCGCGAGCCGCGTGACGACGACGGCGCCATCCCAGCCGGAGCTGTGCACGAACCGCCCCGCGCCGACGTATAACCCGACGTGCTCCACCGCGCCCCCTGGGACACGCGAAAACGCGAGCAAGTCCCCGGCCTCGAGGGCGTTGAGAGCGCGAGCAACGGGGACTCCGGCGCGCGCCTGCTCGCGACTCACGCGCGGCACGGTGACGCCCTGGCTCGCATACGCTCTCCAGATGAGGCCTGAGCAGTCGAATCCGGACGTGGCTCCACGGGCGCCCACGGATCCCCACCGATACGGCGCGCCCAGCGCGGCCAAGGCGACCCGCGCGGCGGCGAGGCCGATGGCGTCGTGTCGCGTCGCCGCCGGCAGCCGCAGCTCGATCCGCTGTGGGGCGCCGGCGAGGATCAGGTGATCCGAATCGACTCGGGCGACACCGAGTCCGGCGACGATGTTGCCGACCCAAACGGCCGTGGGCGCCTCCTCAGGCGGCGTCAGCGCCGACAGGGTGTCGCTCTCCGGGCGGGCGGGACGGGCGAGGGTTGCGCCGGAGACGGCGACTAAGACCGCTGCCTGCGCCGCGGCGAAGAGCACGGCCAGACCAGCGACGACATATGCCTTCACGGACTTCATGAGTCACCCCCGGAATTGCAACGGCCCCTCTACCCCGGTGGGGGTCCCGGGGCTCCCGCATTGGTGTGGCGCGCCCGCTACGGTTTCCCGCCCACGCCGGGTATCTGGAGCTGCGTGTATCCCGCCGGAGGCTGGAACAGCGTGGCATCGGGACGCCGCCGGTCCACCTGCGTGGCCTCCCACACGCCGTTCCCGTGCTCGCTCGAGAAGATCATTTTCAGCGGGAAGAATCCCTGGCGCGCGAGCCGCGCGAGGTCCGGATTCTGCGAGCGCAGCAGCGCAATGGTCGACGGCATCATCGAGTTCGCCTCTCCCGCCATGCCCATGAACCCCAGGCCCGTCGCGCCGCAAATATCCATCGGCTTGCTGTCCGGCTTCTCGGTGTTCTGGAACAGGTAATGGTCGCACCCGACGCCGGCGATCGTTTCGTGCTGGCCCGTCGCGGTCACTTTCATCTTGGAGAAATCGGGTGACGCTCCCGCGCCCCCGCGCTTGCCGCTCATGGCGTCCGCCATCTGGCGCGCCGCACCGCTCATCTGGCGGATGTTCATCACCATGTACTTCCGCTGCTGAGGGATGAGCGTCATCATGTCGCCCGTCGTGCCGTCGTAAATCATCGCCATGGCGTGCTCTTCGATCGTGTACTCTTGCCGCGTCCGGCTCCCCAGCTGGTAGTAGCGGAACTGCGCCACCTTCCCATCCGGCGTCGTCATCTTGCCGACCACCAGACCCTCGAACGTGCCTTGCGCGGCGGCCGGCGCCGCGAGCATCGCGGCGAGCACGCCGACCACCGTGAGACTCAGTCGCCTTTTCATGCGCCCCTCCATTTGAGCCGTGGACTGGCCAGGACCAAAACTTGAGACCCCGGCCAGGATTGTTTCTAGTTGAAGGCGGAGAGTCCCGTGATCTCCTGGCCCAGGATCAAGGTGTGAATGTCGTGCGTCCCCTCGTAGGTGTAGACCGATTCGAGGTTTGCGAGGTGGCGCATCGCTTGGTACTCGACCAGGATGCCGTTGGCGCCGAGCAGGCGCCGCGCCTCGCGGGCGATGTCGGTGGCGACGCTGACGTTGTTGCGCTTGGCGAGCGACACCTGCTGGCGCGTGGATTTGCCCTCATCCTTGAGCCGGCCAAGCTGTAAGCACAAGAGCTGCGCCTTGGTGATCTCGGTCAGCATCTCCGCGAGTCGCGCCTGTTGTAGCTGGAACCCGCCGATCGGTTTGTCGAACATCACGCGCGTCTTGGCGTAGCTCACGGCCTCGTCGTAGCAGGCCATCGCCGCGCCGACCGCTCCCCACGCGATGCCGTAGCGCGCGGCGGTCAGGCACATCAAGGGCGACTTGAGCCCCCCGGACTTGGGGAGAATCGCGTCCTTGGGCAGGTGCACGTCCTGGAGCACCAGCTCGCTCGTGTCGCTGGCGCGGAGCGACAACTTCCCCTTCTGGTCCTTGGCCGAGAAGCCCTTCGTGTCGGTGGGCACGACGAAGCCGCGAATCGAGTCGACGTCCTTTGCCGTCTTGGCCCATACGATGGCGGCCTGGGCCGTCGAGCCGTTCGTGATCCACATTTTGGCGCCGTTCAGGACCCAGCCGTCCTTCGTCTCCTTGGCAACGGTGATCATCCCGGCGGGGTTCGAGCCGTAGTCGGGCTCGGTGAGCCCGAAGCAGCCGATCACCTTCCCGCTCGCCATCTGGGGGAGCCAGGTTTTCTTCTGCTCCTCCGACCCGAAGGCGTAGATCGGGTACATCACCAACGCTCCCTGTACCGAAGCGAACGACCGCACGCCCGAGTCGCCCCGCTCCAGCTCCTGCATGATCAGCCCGTAGGCGACGTTGTTGAGTCCGGCGCAGCCGTATTCCTCCGGCAAGTTGGCGCCGAACAGTCCCAGCTCGGCCATCCCGGGAATGAGCTGCTTGGGAAATTTGCCGGCAATGTAGGCGTCGCCGATCACCGGCAGCAGGTTGTCGTCCACCCAGGCGCGCACGGTGTCGCGCACGGCGCGCTCTTCCTCCGAGAGGAGGCCGTTGACGTCGTAGAAATCGACTCCTTGAAACTTCGCAGCCATTCTAAGTGCCTTGGGGTTGGAGACTTCCCGCTGAGACCTTGCCCGCATTTCGAGCGAACGCCGTGGTGTCCGATGCCTGAAACCGCCCCCGATCGGCCTCCCACCGGAAGAACGTGATGTGGACGGCGGTGGGTTCGATGGTGACGAAGTTGAAGCAGGACGGCCGGCCGCCGCGTGAGCGCGTGGACAGCGTGCCGGCCGTCGCCACGACCACCTTGCCGGCCAGCACGTCGGCGCCTTCCTGATGGTCGTGTGCGCACAGCACCACGTCCGCCCCCGACTCCACGATGCGCCGCTGCGCCTGACGCCAACGCGCCAACCCCATGCGGTGGGAGATTTCACCGCGCAGCACGTTGTGGTGCACGACCAGCACGCGGGGGATTCCCGCCGGCGCCTCGGCAAAGAGGCGCTGCACGCGCAGGAACTCCGCCTTGGGGAGGTGCCCCTTCACGGCGATGTCGCGCACCTGCGTGGTGAGCGAGCCCCACGCCATGCCGTGCGACGTGAGCGCCGAGGCGATCACGGCGGACCCGGGAATCGACAGTGTGGGCGTGAGATCGTCGCCGAAGTAGCCGCGGTACTTGGTGTACAGCGCGTCCTTGCCGAAGGGCAGGAAGGGCCGCCGCCACCATTGCGCGTCATGATTCCCCGGGATCGCCAGCACCGGCGCGGTCTGCGCGGCGACGCGCGCGAAGGCGCGCGCCCGCTGGAACTCGCCGTGCCGGGCGCGCTGCGACATGTCGCCGCCGATTACGATCGCATCGGGCCGCAGGTCCGGCAGCATCGCTTCCAGCGCTTCGATCTGCCGGATGTCGGCGACGACGCCGAAATGCAGATCCGCCACGTGTACCAGTTGGACGGTCACGATTCCATCTGCACGGTATAGGTCAGGGTCACATCACCCCCAGCAGGAACCACCAAACGAAAGCGCTGCTCCGTCGCTGACAGCTTCTCGGGCGCTACGCTGCTCTCGAGGATCTTCCACACGCCGTAGCGCGCCTCGCGCACATCTACCGTCACGGGCTCGGCCTTGGCGTTGCTGATCGTCACGCGATACGCGGCGGTCGCCCGCTGACGATTTGGCAACCCGCGCCGGGGCGCCGGCAAAGTCTCTTGCGTGAAGTCAGTCTGCACCCGCTCGGCGCTGACGTCGAACGCGTCGCCCGACTGCACGCGCAGATCGCGGCCCGGTGCGGTGTGATCGTTCGCGGCCTCGCCGATGAGCTGCACGCGGCCGCTCGAGTCGGCCTGGTAGAGTTGCACCGTCCCCGCGGGGAGCGGCCGGTCGCCGAAGGGTGTGTTGCGGGCGCGCTTGAGCGTGTACCACACCTGCACCGGCACGCGGTTCGGCTCGGGGGTCTGGCCGAGCCAACCGCGCCAGGGAAGCACGCCCGGGACGATCAGCTCTTGGACGACAGGCGTGGAGCTGCGGGGGAAGAGCGCCGTCGCGACTGGGACGCCGGGCTCGATCGTCAGGCGGCCGGCGAGCTGGTAGACGTGTGTTTCGCCCACCGACTCCTCTGTCGTTACGGATGCCTCCTCGACGCTTGACACACGGCCCATCTGCGCCGCCACGACGCCGCGGGTCATCCACTTTGCCTCGCCCTGGCGCACGCGCTGGATCGCCCCCGCTACCAGCTGCACGTCGGCGCTATCAGCACGGAGTCCCTGCGATGTTACCGTGGCCGTCCCTGACACCTGACACCTAGCACCTGTGAGTATCACCTGATACAGAGCTTCCCAAGTAACGCCGCTCGTCACGTACGCCAACTCCGTGCGCGGCCGCGCGCGCGAGGCATCGAGCTCGATCGCGGCCTCAGGGCTCGTCCGCACCAACTCCGCCGGAAAGAGCGGCTCACCGGGAGACTCGAGCAGTAGCCGGCCGTCAGTGAGACGATACTGGGGTGGGTCGGCACGAACCACCGTCGCGCGGATTGTGTCGCCCTTGGAGCGCACGAACGACAACGTCTGCCCGACCGCGCCAGCAACCGCTTGGTCCTTGTTGCTGGGGTAGCGCACCGTCGCCGACGCGACCGCGATCGATGTGTCGGGAGAGAACAGCGTCGCGGGATCGAGTCCCTCGAGTTTCAGCGTCAGGGTGTTCCGGCCGCGCTGCAGCGCCTGGGGCAAGCTCTGCCGCACGACGACTCGGCCGTCGCGGTAGACGGATAGAGACGTCTGTGCCGCCAGCGGACCCGCCAGCAACACGACCACGCACCACGCACCACGCACCACGTACCCTCTCATTTGAGCCACTCCAAGGCTATGCGTTTGGCTATGAGAGACGTCAACACGTACCAGAGCAGCACACTGCCGGCTCCGACGAGCCGGGCGGTCTGCGTCGCGGGGAGGCTCCACGCGACGTAGGCCGCGAGAGGCAGCGTCGTGCCCATCGCGACGATCCGCCCGATCCGCGCCGCCTTTCGCTCTGCGAGCCGCGCGCAGCTCGGGCACAGCCCGCCGATGGCGATCCCGGCCACGAACTCCCCGCACCCGGCGCACGGGTGCTTAGGCCCGACGGGCCACAGCGCGGGCGAAATCGTCGGTCGTAGCACTGCCCCCCAGGTCCTTCGTCCTGATGTTGTCCTTCACGATCGCGGTTTCGATCGCGCAGCGCATCCGCTTGCCCGCGTCGAGCTCCCCGATGTGGTCGAGCATCATCGCCGCCGCCAGCATCTGGGCCGACGGGTTCGCGATCCCCTTCCCCGCGATGTCCGGCGCCGAGCCGTGTACCGCCTCGAAAATGGCGGCGTGGGTCCCGATGTTGGCGCCTGGGGCCAGGCCGAGGCCGCCCACGAGACCCGACGCTTCGTCAGAGAGGATGTCGCCGAACAGATTCGTCGTCACGATGATATCGAACTGCTCCGGCTTGATCACGAGCTGCATCGCGGCGTTGTCCACGATTTTATCGTCACAGGCGATGACGTCCTGGTACTCCTTCGCCACCATCCGGCCCGTCTCGAGGAAGAGCCCCGAGGTCGCCTTGAGGATGTTCGCCTTGTGGACGATCGTCACCTTCTTGCGCCCGTGTTGCTTGGCGTACTCGAAGGCGTAGCGCACGATGCGCGTGCACCCCTCGCGGGTCACCACCGAGAATGCTTGTGCCACCGCCTTCGGATCGCCGCCCACCTTGAACGTGTGATCGAGCCCGACGTACAGCCCCTCGGTGTTCTCGCGAATGATGACGAGATCGATGCCCGTGTACCGGCCGCCGGGAACGATCGTCTTGGTCGGCCGCACGTTGGCGTAGAGGTCGAACTCCTGCCGCAGCGCCACATTCACCGACCGATACCCGCCCCCCACCGGCGTCGTGAGCGGCCCCTTGAGGCAGAGCCGCGTGCGCCGGATGCTGTCGAGGGTGGCGTTGGGCAGGGGCGTCCCGGCCTTGTCGACCGCCGCCATGCCGCCGTACTGCTCGTCCCACTCGAACTGCATTCCCAGGGCGTCGAGCACCAACAGCGTCGCCGCGGTGATCTCGGGCCCGACGCCGTCGCCCGCGATCAACGTCCCTTCCCGGGTCACGGTAAGCCCGGCGTGAGGCTCTTCACGGCGCGCGTGAGCGCCGTCCAGGGGTCGAGCCCCTCACCACGCGCCACCGTGCGCCACCCCACCTTGCCGATACGCGTGTCGATCAGGACGATGCTCAGCTCGGCAGTGGCGATCCCCGGCGCCGACCCCGGCGCCCGGCGGTACACGAGGCCCGCGGGCACCAGGGCGAACCGCCCTCCCGCGATACCCACGAGAGTACGCAACTGGTAGCGCAGCGGGTCGGGTATATCGACGAGTGCTTCGGCCCGGAGAAACGCCGTGCCCATCTGGTCGGGCTCCGGGGCGATGCCGGCCGCGCGCCGGGCGGCGCGGCGCAACTCGGCGGGCCCCACCCAGGTCACCTCGGGCGCGCGCCCGGCAAGGAGCATCCCGATGATGCTGTCGCATTTGTCGAGCGTGGCACGCCGGTCGCCGATCACCGCATCCCAGTGGAGCGTGTCTTCCGCCGCCACGAGGGTGAGGGGCCAGACCGGCACCTGCTGCCCCGCGATCCCCGCCGTCGGCAATGGGGCGGTGGGCGCCGGCGTGGGGGGCTGGTCGGTCTTCTTGCCGCCACAGGCCGCGAGAACCAACCCCACGCCCCACGCCATGTCCTTCAGGGCCCCACGCAGTAAGTATTTGTGCTTTAACGGATTAGTCACCGCAGCAATTTAAGCGAGCGTCAGGCCGCCGTCCACCACGATTACCTGCCCGGTGATGTGCCGCGCCGCGTCGCTGCACAAGAACGTGATCACGCGCGAGATGTCCTCCGGCTCCGCCACGCGCCCCAACACCGATTCGTGCTCGGC
>WNFM01096147.1_pt1 | contig 10032 bp, 6 predicted proteins | sample 5400271 | NCBI WGS metagenome assembly WNFM01 (sample SAMN13153352, study PRJNA577476) | soil metagenome | isolation source: 60 cm saprolite on Douglas fir-dominated hillslope | place: USA:California | collected 2013-09-17
CGTACGAGCAACTCACCTCCTCGCCATCGAACGGGGCATCAAGCGTCAGCGACCATTTGTGCTCCAAGTTTCGCACCACGTCGGGCAGGTGGTCGAGCCATGCCGCACGCTCCGGAGTCTTGTGGCAGCTAGCCGCGAGTCCGTGTGGGATTCTCAGTGCCATGGCGTTCATTTTAGCCGCTTCACCAACTGCTCGCCGACATCCTGGAGATGTGGCTCGCCCCGGGTGGCGCGTTGTGAACAGATGACGGGCAAGCCGGAAGTTATTCTGGGCCAGACAGTCCGGTTAGGAAGTGATCTCCGCGCTTGGCATCGCAATTTCAAACAGCTCAGATGATGCCACACCCGCACGCCTCGTTCCCATGACCCTCTGTTTTCTGCGTAGGAGGTCAAAGGCGATGAGCGATTCTTCTTACTCTTTTCCATTCAATAAGATGGCGCGCCCGGCGTGACTCGAACACGCGACCCTCTGCTTAGAAGTTACGGAGTACAAAACTTAAGTGCCGCTTCTGGTGTCGCTTACGAGGAAGCGCGTCATTTATCTCGCTCTTGAACTGGACCGAAGTTGGACTGAACATTTTGGGGTGAACCCCTTGGATGGCACAGTTTTTTTGGACACAGTTTCAGCTTTCGTAAAAGGGTTCTTGCATCTCCTAGCAGGAGAAGGGGTCTGGGGAAGGGGACGGCATTTGAGTCCCTCTCCCCAGCAGCCCTTTAGAAATCTTTCTGCTGTTCTCTTTGTTCTCAAAGAACACCATCGTTGCGCTTCGCGATTCGGCCGAACCTGACGCCTCGATCTGTTGCTCGAACTCTTCGGGAGATCGATAGCCCAGCGCCGAGTGCAACCGCTGCCGATTGTAATACTGTTCGATGAAGTCTTCGATGTTCGCTCGTAAATTTTCTAGATCATCGTACTTGTTGGCGTAGATTTCTTCCCGCTTCAGTGTCTTCATGAAGCTTTCGCAACTGGCATTGCACTTCTCGAGGATGGCTATATATCCCGCGTGAGCGTATTGAAACCCCCGATCCGAGTGATGCACCAAGCCCGGTTCGGGCTGTCGGCGCTCGATGGCTTGCTCCAGTCCTCCCATGGTGAGCTGTACCGCTAGTGTCCGATCCAGAGCCCAGCCCACCACTTTGCGAGAGAACCCATCGAGAATCACCGCCAAATAGACAAACTCGGCTTTCAGTCGGATGTAGGTGATGTCGGCCACCCAGAGCTGATTGATCCCCCTCAGCTTCATCCGAGCAGCTAAGTTCAGATATATCTCCAGCTTGTGGTTCGAGTCCGTGGTGATCTTGAAGCGCTGCGGTAGTAGGCCCAGCAGGTTATCTTCCCGCATGATCCGCACCACACGCTTGTGATTGATCTGCATTCCTCGACGATGCAGCTCCGCGGTGATTCGTCGATAGCCGTGGCGGCGGCGATGCTCTAGAGCAATCTGTTGAATTGCAGATCGCGCCTCCAGCTCCTCCTCAGCTGGTTGCTGCTCTTTCAGCGAGCGGTAGAAACTTCTGCGACTGAACCAACTGGCACAGGCGCTCGATACTAACTCTCTCACTCGCGGCAAGACACCAAGTGGAGAAACTTGCCCACATTCACCTGCGTTCGTTTGCGACGAACAATCGGGCGCGTGTACTGCGAAGAATACGTGGTGTCACTTGGCTTTGAAACTCGGTGCACCGAGGAGCGCCTGCGTGCAGCAACTGGAACGCAAACGCCCATTCCTCATGGACTCTGCGAGACGCTGCATTTGCATGCGCGGTTATGCGATGTTCTTTTGGATTTTAAGTCCCGCGCGTCTGCCAGTATATTGCTGATAATGAAACATTTTAATTGTAAAGTAGTAGGAGTGTGTAAGTTACTGTGTAACTATTAAAATGTTTTGGGCAGCATAGTGGTTTGCGATGTGCCCCTGTTGTCCTGCGGCGAGGGACTCCGTCGGATTTCTTTCGTCGAGCGTGGTGGACAAAGATAGCCAATTGCGCATGCCAACCGAAGCGATGTTCTGAGCGCCGCAGTCCCCGATCCGCATCCCTTGCTTCACGGAATATCGCGAAGCCAAGAGCGAACACGGTCTTCCTGTGTATCCCAGACCCACCATAGACTTGGGTCTGTTGGTGCAGCTAAGCCTGTCAGACCAAAGTCTGGAGACTGCTTCGTGTTCGCATCATGTACAAAATGAATGTTGCCAGCCGCGTCGAGGTAAGTCGAAAATCGGATCGTCGAGCCCGCCGGATCAAAGTGACCAGGAAGGGTAGTAAAAGTGACGCTGCGGGGGCTAACCTCGGTGACGCGCACAGGGTACGGTCCGGAGAAAGGAGGCAGGCGTGACCAATTCCCTCTCGCAAATGACGCGTCCAGGTTGTATTCGCCGTTAAGCTCGATACCGCGTTCACCGTGTAGGGGTATCACGCTAAAGGGGAAAAAGCGATTTGGTTTTGCCTGCAGAGCCCACATGACGAACTGATCGAGCGGAGGTGTTGCTGTCGAGTGCTCTGAGGTGTTACCGATCACCACGTCGCGATGATAATGATATTCGTTAAAGCCGGATTCTGACGTATCCGGACCTTGCCTGCCTGTCGGTTGATGACTCTTCGACTGCAGGTTCCGCACTTCCCGCCGCCGTGCCAACTCCTTTATTGCTTCCACTTGGTCGGGCTTTACCCAGGGCGGGAGACTCGGGCCGGAGTAGACACGCGGGGGCACTGGCTGCGTGCCACGCTCACTTTCGGTGGGGGGGGATCGCAGCCCGTTCGGGGGAAGATCTTCGGACATGCTAGCCGGGATCTCCAGTTTCCCGGCGGTCCCGATAGGAATGAGGTACTCTTGGCCCGGCTTGATTTTGTCTGGTGTTTCCAGGGGGTGACCATTCGGGGCGCGCGCGACCCCTAAGTAAGCGCCATAGGCAACATCTTTTCCAAACTCCTTGTCATAGCCCAGTTGTGCCAATGACGATGATACCCACGTGCCTTGCTTAGCTCGATATCGCGCGTACCAGACTCCTTGGCGAGCTTCTGTACCGACAAAGGTGCCGGGGTTGCCATTGTCCGTGGCACGACGCCCGGCACCTCGCGCTGAATGACCGAGACCCCTTGCGGAAGCCTCGTTCGTCCCTCTCCCGCCACTCCGTGGGGCGCCGCCATCGAGTCCCCTGTCCTTATTGCTGATATTCATCTGCACGAAACCCACATCGATTGGCTACGCGACGCAGTTGACAAGGGCCGTGTCGCGCCCCCCATCGCTCAAACTACTGTCCTGCGTCCACTGTTACGTTCTTGTTATCTCCTACAACTACCACCTTGTCGATGTCGGGATCGCCGTATTCGCTGTTGGCGAGGCGTGCGGCCAAGCGCAGGTTCTCAAGTTCGGCATGCCGAACCTCGGCTTGGGCTTTCTTTACATCAATCGCGCGGTGAATGAGCTTGAAGTCCTCGAGCAGTGGGTGCGTGCCGGGCAAGGCTTCTATGTAAAGCGAATTGCTAGGCACGATTATCATTTCGGGGGCTTGGGTAGATAGGAGGCGAAGCATGATCTCTTCAAAGAACGGCTGTTTGGCAGCAAACGTATCCGGGTGCGCGGCATAGATCGTCGCCATCGCAGCCTTTAGCTGATCAATCGTCAAATTCGCAAGTGGGTCAGGATCTTTTGCAGTCACTCCGGTGGCCTCATCGAGATTGATATACTTATGAACAAGAAACCACGTCATATAGTTGAAATTTGTCATCGGAAAGATCATGTAATTTCCCTTAAATCCAATCAGATTCTCGATGTCGGCCACTTGGTGGAGCTTCATCGTTTTATCGAGCAAAGTCGGCGCAGGAAACCTGACCTCGAAGCTGGTGTGCGACGTATCGATTTGCTCGAGACCAGTTGGTTTGATGTAGTTCAGCGTGGTGTTGTGCCCGAATACTGGAACGTCCAGGTTGTAGAGACGGAAATACCGTTGGTCCGAGGGCTCATAAGTCCAGATGGCCTGCATGTAATGGATGATGTTGTCCTTAACATGGACGCGCAACCGGTCAATATCGGCCAGCATGCTGAAATGCTTTGTCGCGGCCGCCGTATACTTATCAATCGCTACCTGCAGAGCCGTCGTTTCCGTTTTCAAGTCGCTTACCAACTGATTGACTTTGGCTTGAGCACGATTCATCGCATCCTTTGCGAAATCGACCCTTGCCCTGTCCGAGTTTCCATCGCTGGGCTTGCCCGCTTGCCCGATCCCCAAGGGGTCGAAAAACCCCTTTACGAAGTTCCCTATCTCAGCCAGTTGCTGGTCTTGAACTGCCTGATCCTCCGTCGCCTGCAAGCCAACGGTGGCGGCGTCCAGTGACCGGTTTGCAAGCTGCACCTGCTGGGAAATTCTCTCCACGACAGCCTTCTGATGCTCGACCGCCAACCCCAACACTTGCAATGTAAGTTCTTCCCCTGTGTAGTTGGCCGAGAGATATTCTAAGGCCGGCAAAAACGAGTCATCCAGAATCGCTCGCTTGATGATCCAGTCATAACGCAAGATCCAAGCCGGATCGACCTGGTGCGGACCGGGGACCTCATTGGCCACCAGGATGACGGGTGTGACCTTGTGAAGCGCTTCATCCACCAGATACCTGCGTTGCAGCTCATAGAACAGGTATGTCACGGTAAGCTCGTCATTGGGATTGCGAATCTCCCGATAAGTGGTGCTCTCGTCTTCTCGACTCTCTTCGGTCGTGATTTCCATCCGGTGCTCGCTTCTGTACTCCTGCGAGGACTTAACTACCGACTCATGAAATTCGCGCTTCGTCTGCGCCGACTCCACCCCCTGGTCTTGCCCCTGCTGTATTCCCGCGCTAATCTTGTATGCGTTATCATTGCCATAGCTTCCGGAGACGTTTTTTTGGAAATTCGTCTGGTTCTTGGCGCGATCCACAATTTCCGCATCGACGCGCCAGGTGGTGGACGACTCATCCTTGCCGCTTCGAACGGAGTCGTCGATTTCCTTCACGTTGCGGGTCCTCTTAATAACGGATTTCGTGGTGTACCTGCGCGTTTCCTGGGGAGCCAGCGGAATCGTCGAAACCAGGTTACCTACCTGGTACGACTGCGGTTGCCAGTGCTGGCGGTAATTCAACAGCAGCCCGTAGTTGATCGAAGCGGGAGCGAAAACATCGAAGCGATACGTCTCTTTTAGCATCGCGTCCAGCGTCGTTAATAACTCTTTGAGATCTTCTGGAAGAGACAGTGAGCGAAGACTATCGATAATCTTATCGAAGACTTGTTGACGCTGTGTGTCAGCAGGAAACCCGGCGAGATCGTTGCCCAGCGGGTTGTTGTTATTTGCGGATGTCTGAGTCAGAAATTGGTCGGGGCTTGTCCAACCTTGCCTGTCAGGGTGACCCGGGTCTTTGTTGCCTCCCCAACTGAGCGCGTGAAGGAGCATGTTGCATCCATTGAGTGTCCGAACTACTGCATCCCTCAGCTGTCCAAATTCCGCCGGAATGTTTGATGGTCCAGCGCTCGCGGTCGTTATGCCCAGTTGAATCTTAAGGTTGTTGAGAAAGTTTTGCAGCTCGTCAGCGCTTGCTACGTCATCAGGAGGCACACTCTGCGAATCGAAAGTCTCTGTGCGATCCGCGGCGCCTGTATCGTCACGAACCTTATCCATAAGGGCATCCCACTGCGCGTAAAGTTGTTTGCCTAGATGCTCAATCTTCTGATCCAGAAGTTCGGCCCAAACATCTTCGAATGCGATGTGGAGGCGAAAGAAGTCGTGATAGGAATCCGCATCCGACGCACCGGCAAGCCGCGGGGGTCGCACCAGTAAGCTGATACAGCGCGTTAATATCCGTCTGGATGCCTATTCTTCCCAGATCATCCGCAGAAACGAGTTGCGCGTCGCGCGCCACTTTGTTGAACCACGTCCATGTCGGAGTAGTGGAGGGCTGGACCGTCTGCCATACGGGTGGCGACACACTGCCTAATCGAAACAGCATGTTAGTGTCGCTTTGTATTCCGTATTTTCCGAGGTCGTCTTGACTTACAACTTGCGCCAGCCGAGTAGCATCATTGGCCCAGGTCCACGAGGTAGTCACTGAGGGACCGATGTTTTTCTGAATAGTTGCCGGAGTGGCCCTCGTGGATGGATTAAACTTGACGCCCGTCTCGGGTGTCGTCAGGTCCCCAAAGAGAAGCTTGACGTCGTCCATGATGAATTGGGGCGACTGCAGCGGGTTATTGGGCGTACTCATTTCTTTACCCCCTGCGTAACAGTTGAAATGATCTGCTGCACTTGCGACTGAAGGGCAAGCCGATTGAGCGTTGGATTGCCGTTTGAGTAAAACTCGGTTCCCCTCATGTTTTTTGCAATGAGATTCATCACATCGCTCAGGTCAATCGTTGCCGCGTCCGGATTGTAACTCGGGAGCAATTTTTTGATGGTTGCCTGCGGAAGCGCAAAGGTCATTGCCCCGTTGGAGGTGTCCGTTTCACTGAGCTTCTGCAGGTGCTGCATAATGATCTTTCTGTGAACGGTTGTCGGAGTTTCCCCCGCCGGGACATAGTGGGGCGGCGTCGACTGTCCCGCAAACTTGCTCAAGCTAAAGTTCTTGAAGGCCGACCCAGCCTTGGCAACGGATTTGGCCGGAAGTGGACGTTTCAGAGGCGGTGCAAAAGTCATTCTCGGCGGCTGTAGAGGTGGCGAATTCACACCCACCGCTGGCTGTGTGGTGCGTTTGACGCTCGGGCGCGTTTTCGTTGACATAGAAGTCAGAACCTCCGCTCTGAGTTACCAGACAATACGGAAGGATCGGCATTTCTGGGTACCATCGAGGGCCTCGTCGATTCACACTTCAGAGAGGCTTGACCAGGAATCGTTCGGATACTAGACCAAACTAGTTATTTGTCAAATGAAAGCTAGATTACTGCAGCACTCAAAACCTTCACCTTCACTTCGACTGTCCATCCACAGTGTCTTGGTCTTGAGAGTGCACCTGTTGGCCTCCATAATGTATGTGACGGGACTCCTCAAATCGTTTCAGCCCAGATCGCCACGCCGAAATCATTTTCCCAAGCCAAAAATTCGGTCACTTGGATTCGTATGAAGACAGGGTTTTCGCACCCTTAAAGGAGCTTGCGGAAAAATCCGCGCGCGTATTGCCAATAAGGCAGAGTAAGATTGTAGATGAACGTGAACGCAAACCCGAAGCTAAAAACGCGAGTCGCAACCATCGTCGCATGCACAATCGCCGGCTCAGAATTTCCCTGCGATTGCGGGAAAAGCAAAGTCAGGAATATCCAGCCGCCGAGAACGGCTGAATAGATTAGTCCTGCAGCAAACGGCTCATTGATTAAGTTGAACAAGCTTCGTGGTCTTGTCTCGAATTGCCCTTCCCTGATCTCCAGCAACCGCTCCATCCGCTTTCCAGCCTCAATGAGCGCATGACACTTCCGAATACCATAGAGTTCGTAGCAGAACAATCCAAGCGCGACAACGAAGCCGAATAGCCCTATCGGGTAAAGGAACTGGCGGGCGGCTACGTCCTTGAGGGGCGTTTTCGCCAAGGCTTCAGTCAATAGGAGGAATATTCCCGAGCCCGACACGATTGGTAGCAACGCCAGCAATTTGGACCGAAAATCGTCGATAGCATGATAGCTGGTGCACAATTGCTCGTAGCCCTTGAGCTGTTCCTCTGCATTGGTGAGTTCGTAGTTGTACCAGAACTCGATAACCCACTCATTTCTGGATATGGAAAATAGCCGGACGTTGCGATAGCGGGCTACCGAACCATCAGCGCGCGCGCCAACCACGATGAGCGTGACCAGGGCACGCTCACCCAAAGGCGTCACGGCAATCTCTTGTGCGCGCAAAGACTCAAATGGCCCTGGTTTTTCCAGGCTGTCAAGGAAGCCGCCGGGCTCTGACTTGCCGACAACTTTGCCGCTCGCACGGCGAAAGATGAGTTGATCGGAGAGATGAGTTTTGAAAAAGTCCAACGCTTCCGCCCCTTGCTTCTGTTCCATGTCCGCAATTCTGTTGTTGAGTTCAATGAGCCCTTGCGTTGTTAGTACGGAATTGTCATTGCTCATGAGTAAAACCTCGTCCAGGAATTGAATGCGGAGACAGTCACTGTTTCGTGCATACGTTAAGCATGCGGTGCGGTCGACATGGCCGACCGTCTCGGGAGTGTAGGTAGGTTAACCTAGGGCAGCCGCGACCTGCACCCACTGTTTAATCCAGCCAAAGCGTAGCTTCTCCGAGTATAAAAAGACAGGAGAAGCGTCATGCGGAAGAGTCGATTCAACGAAGAACAAATAGTGACGATCTTGAAGGAGGTGGATGCCGGCGTGCCGGTCGGAGAGTTGTGCCGACGGCTGGGAGTGAGCGAGGGAACTTTTTATCGCTGGAAGACCAAGTACGGAGGATTAGAGCAGAACGAGGCGCGACGGTTGAAGGCCCTGGAAGAAGAAAACGGACGACTGAAGAAGATCGTGGCTCGAAGCAAAGGGAATGAGGAAGCAGGCGCAGGAATTGATGTTGAGCCCGCAGATCGCCATTCTGTCAAAACAGGAGTTCCCCACTTCCTCGACCCAGACGACCGATGAAAACAAAGGAATCAAGCTGAGTTACGGTCTCACCTGGGGGCTGTACTGGACGCCATACGGAAAGGCGTTTTTCAAGGAAGGACACGACAATGGGCACATGAACTACGCCGTTTGCTTCGAGCAGAAAAGGAACTGCATGGTTATGATGACGAACAGCTCGAACGGCGAAGGGATGTATAAGGAACTGCTCGAGTCATTGCAGGAGAACACTTTCACACCGATCGAGTGGGAAGGATTTACCCCTTACAACCAATTGCCGCCAAGGAAGCCGCTCAAGGTACGAAAGGAGACTGTCGTAGACAGCAAGGTTTTGCAGCGCTACGTTGGGCGGTATGGCGTGCCGCCGGACTTGATATTGGTGATTCGGCGCGAAGGGGATCATCTCTCAATCCAGGGAAATGATGAGCCTAAGCAAGAGCTGTATGCCGCGAGCGAAACGGTATTTTTCTCGAAACTTGCTGATGACGAGTTCACGTTTGAATCGGATGCAAATGGCCGGGTGACACAAATAGTATTGCGAACCGACGGCAAAGAGATTCCCATCAAACCGATTCTGTAACCAAATCCTCTCTTTGATATCTCCAAAACTGATTTCAGTTGGAGTCCTCCGGTCCGATATCTCGCCAAGCGCCTGATTAACGCAACCGGGAATGTGGAGCGATTTAGAACGTCGCTCGAATCGCCTGCCTCGGAGCAATCAATATGGGCGTGAGAGGAATCGTCCGGCGTCGCGCCTGAATCGAGTCCTTTCGCGGTTTACCAGTAACTCGTAATTGCCATCCGGCAGTTCATCCGTTACGTCAGATTCCACAATCCAATAACCAGAAACCACTGGGGGGTCTCCGACGAGCGTGGTCTTGGTTGCTCGAACCTCGCACTCCACTCGCTGGCCCCCGCCGATGATTGTTCCGCTAAAGGTGACTGTTTCTTGCATACTGCCGCCTCCTGTGATGGGCAACACGCTCTCCGTGGCGGTTTCTTCGTCTACGCTGTGGGATGAAAAGTAGAAGGGTCGGTTCAGCCCTTGGCGTCGTCTTATGCACAAGGTGCCGTGGCCAACCCGGCTTGGCAGTAGGTGTGTATTGACGTTCTGAACGTACTCCCAAGAGATCAACAAAGCGAGCTAATCTTCACCCGCACGCCTCGTTCCCATGACGCTCTGTTTTTTCAGTAGAGGGTCAACGGTGAAGATCATTTCTTCTTACTCTTTTCAGTTCAATGAGATGGCGCGCCCGGCAGGACTCGAACCTGCGGCATTCTGCTTAGAAGATATAAAGTACAAAACTCTAAGTGCCGCATCTGGTGTCGCTTACGAGGGAACTCGTCATTTATCTCCCCCTTGAATTGGACCGAAGTTGGACCGAAACTCATGGGGTGAACCCCTAAGATGGCACAGTTTTTTTGGACACAGCTTCCGCTTTCGTAAAAGCGTTCTTGCATCTCCTAGCAGG
>WNFM01342773.1_pt1 | contig 10032 bp, 12 predicted proteins | sample 5400271 | NCBI WGS metagenome assembly WNFM01 (sample SAMN13153352, study PRJNA577476) | soil metagenome | isolation source: 60 cm saprolite on Douglas fir-dominated hillslope | place: USA:California | collected 2013-09-17
AAAGTTGTGGAGACTTCAGAAATTTCTGGGAAAATTAACAAAGGACTTTTTGTTTTGGTGGGAATTAAAAAAGGGGATACTAAAAGCCAAGCAGAAGAATTAGCTAATAAACTTGTTAAGCTTCGAATAATGTCAGACGAGAACGACAAAATGAATTTGTCCATTAAGGATGCTGAAGGGGAAATTTTGGCTGTTTCGCAATTTACTCTTTATGCAAATACAAAAGATGGAAATAGACCAAGTTTTATGGATGCGGAACTTCCAGAAAAAGCAAAAGAAATTTATGAATATTTTGTAAAGACTTTAAAAGATTTGGGAGTAAAAGTGGAAATTGGAAGTTTTGGAAATTATATGAAGATTGACACGGAATTAGATGGACCAGTAACTATTGTGTTAGAAAATTAATAAGCAAAGCTTGTCACTTTGTGATTAATTTATTTTCTTTTAGAAATTCTTTGACCTGTCTTTCGCTTCTATATTGTTGACCAATACTTACAAATAATTTATTTGTGTCGTTCCAATATTTTTTGGGTAAGATTTTAATTAACTCTTTTTCCGTTTCTTCTGGTGTTTTTGTTTTTACCCAACCGAGTAAATTACTAATTCTATGAACATGGGTATCAACAGCAATTGCCGGAGTATTGAAGGCGCGATTCATGACCAAATTGGCTGTTTTTCTACCGACTCCTGGAAGAGCCATTAATTCTTCTCTTGTATTTGGAACTTTATCTATCATCTTTGCTAGTTCATATATATGTTTGGCTTTTGTTTTGTGGAAACTTATTCCATAGATTAAATTTTCGATTTCTTTTTGTAAAAGTTTTTTAAGAGATTTTAGATCTGGAGCAACCTTGAATAATTTTTTAGCAACTATTACTGTAACGCTGTCGCGGGTTCGTGCTGACATTAATGTGGAAATTAAAGCTTTGTATGGATCTTTAAATATTTCAAGGGGAACAAGTACATAATTTCTTTTGAATACGTCAAAGACCCTTTGGAAATCAAAAGGACCCCGAAAAGCGGGGTTTGCCTTTTGAGTTTTTGATTGTGAGGTCACTTATTTGTTTCCTCCAATCTTAAACATTGTTGTGCCACAAACTTCACAAACAGCTTTAGTGGCTTTTTTACCATTTTTCATGGTAACTTCTTGGGCTTCTTTGCCTTCTCTTTTTGTTCTACATTTTACGCAGTACATTGACATTAATAATCACCTCCTTTAACTCGAATGAACCCAGTATAGCACTGAAGCTAATTACGCTTAGATTTGACTATTTTACACATGTTTATTTTTTAGCTTTGAATATTTATCTTCGGCCGAAATATTGGTTAATTTTTCATTTTTTACTTTTCATTTTTTACTTTTTGAATTGGTACTTGACAGGGAGCTTTAATTTAAACTTAAATGAGATTTAACTTGAGCTATGAATACCACCCTCTTGATAATCATAATAATGTCTGTCACACTTATTTGGACAGCTATTTTGACATTTTTATTTGTCAGAATTATTGGGCAGTATAAAAGTTTAATTAAGGGAGTTAATGAGGGATATTTAAAAGGTAAAGAGATTACGGGCATACTTACTAGATTGGGGGTTTTAGAGAAAGAAGGGTTAGAGCATGTACAAAAAAAGGGTTTGGTAAGATTTAATCCTTTTAATGAATCTGGGGGAGATAATAGTTTTGTAATATGTCTTTTGGATGGAAAGTCTAATGGAATTGTTTTGACGGGTTTGCATACTCGCGAGAAGACACGAATGTATGCAAAAAAAATTGAGAATGGTAAAAGCAAATACGAGCTCTCGAGAGAGGAAAAGCAGGCAATTACCGAAGCATTAAAGTAATCAAATCATGAATACTAATAAATTACAAATGTTTATGAAAGCAAATGGAAAAGTAATATTGGGCTTTATTGGGCTTTTTATAGTAGCAGCAGGGGGCTCTTGGATTTTGTTTTCGTTTGTACTTGGTGGAAACGGAGCAACACCTGTTGGTAATAGCGGGGTTAATTCCACTCGTTCTAAAATAAATCCAAATCTTCCAAAGACTGAGGCTTGTCCTATTAATGGACTTAAATACACAGCTGAAGAAAAATCTATTTGGAGTGGACGCAGGCCAGCTGTCGTAATGGTAGAAAATCATGTTGATTCGAGACCACCTGAGGGGCTTTCGAAAGCAGATTTTATATATGAAGCAGTTGCGGAGGGTGGAATAACACGTTTTGCGGCTGTGTTTTATTGCGGGGCTGCTGCAGGGGATATTAAAGTAGCACCAGTTCGTAGCTCCAGATTTTACTTTATTAATTTTGCTTCTGAGTATGGTGATAGACCTTTGTATATTCATGTGGGGGGGGCCAATGATTTTGGTGCAAACGGCGGATCTAAGCCTGTTGGAGAAATTGACCCACAAGTTGATGCATTGGGTTTACTTGAGAAGATTGGTTGGAGAATTCCAAATGGCAATGATTATGATGCATCATACGATGCTGGATACCCCGTATTTTATCGTGACCCTGAACGCTTGGGACACCCTATTGCATATGAGCACACCATGACTATCTCAACTGATGCTCTTTATAAGGATGCAGAAACTAGAGGTCTCGCTGCAACGGCAAAAGACGGAACCATTTGGACAAAGGGATTTGTTCCTTACAATTTTATTGATGATTCAAAACAGGCAAATCCGAATGCAAGCGATATTAAGTTTGATTTTTGGGCTAATCAGCCTGACTATAGTGTCGAATGGAAATATGATGCCAAAAATGACCAGTACTTAAGATTTGATGGAAACAAAGCTCATACTGATCTTGATTATAATAATGTCCAACTTACGGCTAAAAATATTGTTGTAATGCAGGTAGCGGAAACTGGACCGGTTGACACTGAAATGCACATGATTGAGCAGAATGTGGGAACTGGAAAGGCACAAGTATTTCAAAATGGAACTGTCATAAGTGCTACCTGGACAAAGACAAGTAGAACAGCCAGAACTATATTTACCGATTCAAGTGGAAAACAGATAACTTTCGTTCGAGGTGCTACCTGGGTGGAAGCAATTCCGGCTGGGAATGCTGTAAATTTTAATTAGTTTTTTACAGAAAAACTGTATACAAAAACTGTCCATATTGTTGTATAATCAACAGTAACAAAATATGGCAGACCTAAATGACATAATTACTTCTAAAGTAAAAATATGGCAGACCTAAATGACATAATTACTTCTAAAGTAAGGATAAAAATTCTTGAACTTTTTTTTGGAAATCCAACTGAGATGTACCATGTGCGTGGAATAGTTCGTGAAATTGATGAAGAGATTAATGCGGTGCGTCGTGAACTAATGAAACTTGAAGAGAGTGGGGTTATTAAAAAGGAAGCTCGTGGAAATAGAGTTTATTATTGGGTTCGTGATGATTATCCAATGTATCAGGATTTAGTTTCGATGGTTGCTAAAACAAAAGGACTTGGAGCAATTCTAATTGCAAATAGATCAAAAATTGGGAAGCCTCTATATATAATGTTTTCAGGCCGCTTTGCAAGACACAAGAAAAAGAAGAAAGATGATGATGTTGATATTTTGATTGTTGGAGAAATTACTTTACCGGAACTTGCGAGCTTTATTAGAGCTGAAGAATCAAGGCGAAAAATTGAGATCAATTATACTGTAATGACACGCGAAGAATTGATTTTCAGAAAGCAAAGACGTGATCCATTTTTGCAGGCAGTTCTTGCTGGAAGTAGGGTTATGATTATTGGTGATGAAGATGATTTAGTAAGTTAAAAATATGTCAACTGAAATAACAACCGAAGGAGTAGAAAGATGGTTAAATTGTCAACATGCGATATCTCAAATTACCCACAGGGAACCTGCTGAAGGTTTTAATGATGATTATAGTTGTAAGAGTTCTGATATTGTTAAAGAAACTCAACCACAGTTTGTGGATAGATATTACAGTAAAGAAGGCCAATTAGTTTTAGAGGCTGTTGAACTTTACCCAGATGGTTTTACAAATCATTGGGCTGTAGAAATGACTTTAGGACATTCATGCGCTAATTGTCCTTTTTATAAACCTAGAAACGCTTAATTTGCTTAATTAGTTTTTCTTTTGTATTTTCAATTTTTTTTTCTTCCACTTCTTTAAATAATTTTTCTAAAATTTTTCCAACTTCTGGGCCTGATTTTATATTTAATTCTTTCATTACATCTAATCCATTAATTTTCAGATCTTTAATACTGAATGGTTGTTTTTGGACTTCAATAAGGCGTTTTTTGAAGTCTTCTGTTCGCCAACTAGTTTCTTTAGCTCCGCTTCCGAGGCGATCTGCGGTTCTTAGAATTATCATATCGTCAAGATTTTCTGCTCCGACATGTTTTATAAATCGTCTAATGGCCGCATCTCCTTGTGTTTCGTTTACTGTAAATTGATGCCAGCGGACTAATTTCAATAATTTTTCTGTTTCTTTTTTACTAAATCTTAGGCGTTCGGCAATACGTCTTGCGATAGCACTTCCGACGACTTCGTGATTATAAAAAGTTATTGTACCGGTTTCTAATTTTTTCATAGTTCCTGGTTTTCCAATATCATGAATTAGAGTTGCAAATCTTGTCACTGGATCATCTGATTTACAGAATTTTAGGGACATAACAGAATGGGTTCCCACGTCATAAATATGGTGGCGGCCGGGAGATTTTTGTTCAACTCCAAACATTTTTTCTACTTCAGGTAAAATTTCTTTCAGGAGGCCCGAATCTTTGAGCATTAAAATTCCTTCATAGGGATGAAGTGAACTGAGGATTTTAAAAAGTTCATCTTTAACTCTTTCTTTTGAAATTTTATTTATCAGTTTTGTGTTGGCTTTTATGGCTTCAAAAGTTGCATTCATGATTTTGAAATTAAGCTGACTTCCAATTCTCACAGCTCTCATCATTCTTAGGGCGTCTTCTTTAAATCTTTCGTTTGGATCACCGACTGCGCGAATTATTTTTTTGTCTAAATCTTTTTGACCGCCATACGGATCAATAATTTTTAAGTTTTGGTCAAGGGCTATGGCATTAATTGTGAAATCGCGCCTTTCCAGGTCTTCTTCTAAAGATTTTCCCCAGCTTACTTTATCTGGACGACGGTTGTCAGAATATCCACTTTCGGTTCTGAAGGTCGTAATTTCAAAGGGATCGAGGTCTCCCTTGCTTGGTAAACCAACTGTTCCAAATTTGTTATCGTAATATGCATCCTCACCTAATATTTTTATAATTTCTTCTGGATTTGCATTTGTTGTAAAATCCCAATCATCGGGAAGTTTGCCCATCAGTAAATCACGTACAGCTCCTCCTACTATGTAAATTTCAAAATTTTCGGTATCGAATTTTTTAAGTATTTCTTTTACCTCGTCTGGTATATTAAACTGTGGCACAACTCAATTATATATGAAAAACAAGATGTGGGAAATTTTAAATACTTCAGGCAAAGATATTGTTGAAACTCTATTGGAAAATAGAGGAATTAAAACTAAAAAAGAGAAAGAAGATTTTTTTAATCCTATTACTCCTCTTGATTTGAAATTGAAGGATTTAGGTATTTCTTCTATCGAAGTAAAAAAAGCGATAAAAAGAATTAAGCTTGCTAAGAAAAACCGCGAAAAAGTGATTGTTTATGGAGATTATGATGCTGACGGCGTTACTGCAACTGCCATAATGTGGGAAGCTTTATATTCACTTCACGTAGACGCAACACCTTATATACCTGACCGGTTTAAAGAGGGTTATGGAATAAATGCAAAGACGGTTGAAAAATTAAAAAATGAAAATCCAGATTTAAAATTGATAGTAACTGTAGATAATGGAATTGTTGCAAATGATGCAATAAAGGCTGCCAATAAATTGAAGATAGACGTAATAGTAACAGATCATCATCAGCCTTCAAAAATAAAGCCAAAGGCGTTTGCAATAATTCACACTACGCAAATTGCAGGGTCAGCTGTAGCTTGGATTTTAGCTCGTGAACTTGGGTATAAGGATGGACTGGAATTGACTGCACTTGGAACGATTGCTGATCAGATGCCTTTAACGAACGCAAATCGCAGTTTTGCAAAATATGGACTTGAAGCTTTGAAGAAAACGAAAAGAGTAGGTCTAATTGAACTAATGAGTGAGGCGGCAATTAAATTAGAGAATATTGGAACTTATGAGGTTAATTACATCATTGCTCCAAGAATTAACTCGATGGGAAGACTTGCAAGTGCAATTGATTCACTCAGACTTCTTTGTACCCGTGACAAAAAAAGAGCCAAACAATTGGCTAATTTAGTTTCTAGAACAAATTTGGAAAGACAGAAAATTGTTGAAAAAATATCAATAAGTGTTCGTGCTAAAGCTATGGAAAATCAGAATGAGCTAATTTTTATAGCGGATGAGAGTTATCATGAAGGAGTTATTGGACTTGCTGCAGGGCGGCTTACTGAAGAATTCTATAAACCTGCGATAGTAATTTCTGTTGGCAAAGAATTTAGTAAGGGGTCGGCACGGAGTATAACTGGCTTTAATATTGTTGAAGCAATTACAGAACACTCCGATCTTTTAGTTGCTCATGGTGGGCATAGGATGGCTGCTGGATTTACAATAAAAACTTCGAAAATTGAGGATTTTCGTAAACGTTTAAATAAAAACGCAAAAGAAAAATTGACAGAGGAACTTCTAAATAGAAAATTAAAAATAGATTGTGAGTTAGATTTTAATCTAATAAATTGGGAGTTAGTTAAAAAAATAAAAGAATTTGAACCAAATGGATTAGGAAATCCTGCTCCAACTTTTGTTACATACAGTGCTGAAGTAATAGATGTTAAATTATTGGGGGCTGACAAAAAACATTTAAAATTAAAACTTAAAAAAGGCGGAAAATTTTTTGATGCGATTGGATTTAATTTGGCGAAGGATTTTGGAGATATCATGAAAGGAACTAAAGTAGACTTTGTTTATTCAATTGATGAGAATGTTTGGAATGGAACAACTACTCTTCAGCTGAAGATGAAAGATCTGAAGAAAGTTTAAAAGATGTTTGTTCAAGGTTGGGTGACACTATTCCGTTTCTCGAAGTTGTAATTTTTATTATACCTTTCGTGTTCTTTATCGCAAGAATATCTGTTTCTCCATCTAGTTGATAAGCAGTAAAAGTTGTCCCTCTTTCATTTCTTAAGGCTTCGATTACATTTATAGTTGAGCCGAACAGGGTTCTTTCTGTCATTTTCCATTGATATTTTAGTAAACTCAACAGTTCCTTGTCAAATTATGGCTATTCGAAGTACAATATGTGTTATGGACAGAACTTTAGTTAATGAATCCCTAAAAAAGGTAGAAAAAAAGATTAAAATTGAAGGATGGGTAAATTCTATCCGTGATCATGGGAAAATTACTTTTATAGATCTTCGAGATAGAACTGGAATTATCCAGTGTGTTGGAGCAAATCTACCTAAGGTAACAACAGAGAGTGTTATTGAGATAATTGGCATCGTAGCCAAAAGACCTGAGAAATTGGTTAATAAAGATATTGAAACTGGTGAGGTAGAACTCCAGATTGAGGAATTTAAGATACTTGCCTTAGCAGAAGAACTTCCTATTGATATGGGCAAGGAAGATTTGGAAGTAGAATTACCAACACTACTTGACTGGAGGAGTTTAACCTTAAGACACCCTAAAATTAAAGATATATTTAAAGTTCAAGAAGTTATAATTGATTCTTTTAGAAAAGCTCTTCAAGAAAAAGATTTTACTGAATTTCAGGCACCTGTAATTATTCCACAAGGAGCTGAAGGCGGAGCCGAAGTTTTTGAAGTTAAATATTTTGATCACAAAGCATATCTAGCTCAGAGTCCTCAGTTTTATAAACAAATTTTAGTTGGGGTTTATGAAAGAGTTTTTGCTGTTAATAAAACTTTAAGAGCAGAACCGTCTGTGACGACACGGCATTTAACAGAGGTTACTACACTAGACGCTGAATTTGGATTTATTGAATCATGGATTGATGTTAAAAAGATGGTTGAGTATGTAATTAAATATATTTTTAAAGAGGTGGATGAAAAGTGTGGATATGTTCTCAAAGAATATAATACGACTACCCCTAAAGTTTCAAAAGAAATTCCAATGATAAAGTTACGAGAAGCTCAAGAAATCATTTTTAATAGAACTGGACGTGACAACAGGAAAGAACCAGATCTTGAGCCAGAAGATGAGAGAGAAATTTGTAGATGGGCACTTGAAGAAAAAGGAAGCGATTTGGTTTTTATTTCTCATTATCCAGTTTCCAAGAGACCGTTTTATACTTTTGAGGATCCAGAGGATCCTGGTTACACTATGAGTTTTGATTTATTAGGTCGTGGGACGGAATGGTTGACTGGTGGGCGTAGGATTACTGATTATAAAAAATTATTGAAAAATGCTGAAGAACGAGGGGTAAATTTGGAGAAGAGTGAGTTATATCTTCAAGCGTTTCGTTTTGGAATGCCTCCTGAAGGAGGATTTTCTTTTGGTTCTGAGAGAATAACAATGCATATTTTGGGACTTAAGAATGTTCGTGAGGCGTCGCTTTTCCCTCGTGATATGCAAAGAGTGGATGTAAGATTATGAAACTTCTATACATTGCCTTAGTAATATTGGTTTTTGTTGGATCCTTTTTGTTGGGTTTTCAAGTGCGTGCTAAGGAGCTTGGGATTAAATTGTATGATATTGGAAATGCGAGTAGTCTTCCGATTTTAACGGGTAATAAATCTTTTCCAGTTTTGTCTGGACAAGGGGTAATTGCACTGGACGCTGATTCAAACGTTACTCTTTATGAAAAGGGAGCTGATACACAGTTATACCCAGCATCTACGACAAAGATTCTTACAGCTCTCGTTGCACTTGATTATTATAAATCTGATGAAATACTGACTGTAATTGATAATAATGTTGATGGACAAAAAATGGGACTAATAAAAGGTGAACAAATGACATTTGAAAATTTAATTAATGGACTTTTAATATATAGTGCGAATGATGCTGCGATTACTTTAGCTGATAATTATCCTGGAGGTCGTGAAGCGTTTGTAGCTGGCATGAATGCAAAAGTAGCTGAACTTCATTTAGAAAATTCACATTTTTCAAATCCTGTTGGACTTGATGATATGAGTCAAGTGACCACAGCGAGAGATATGGTGCGGGTTGCTGAGGTGGCAATGAAAAATCCTGTTTTTGCAAGTATTGTTGGAACAAAGCAGAAAGTTATAAGTGATGTGACAGGAAGATTTTCCTATAATTTAACTAACGTCAATTCACTTCTTGGAAGTATTCCAGGGGTGATTGGAGTAAAAACTGGTTATACAGAAGCTGCGAGAGAAAACTTGGTTACTAATGTGGTGCGTGATGGACATGATGTTTTTATTGCAATTTTGGGTAGTGAAGACCGTTTTGGTGAAACCAAAGAATTAATTGATTGGCTTTATGGAAGTTATACCTGGACACCTGTGACATATACTCAAAAAGCTGTTGGGATGATATTAAGATAAGTAAGTTAGATATAGTAAGCAGAAGTAACTGCTGGGACGTAAGCAACAAAACCGTTGTCTCCTTCAAAAACTATAATTGGTTGGTAGAACTGAGTAACCTCGTTTGGATCAAAATAAGCTAAATAAACTCTTCTTATGGTTATTTTTCCTTTATTATTGTTGCCTAAATTAGACACAAATCCACGACCTGCTTGCAAATCTTTGTAAGCCTGGCCACTTGTTTTTAAGGGATATGTTGAAAACTGAGTAACATCAACTGGGTAATAATAGAACTGTGCGCCAATTATTTGTTTGCCTTGATCCTGATTGCCGCTAATTATGAACCAAACATTTGCTTGGTTTGGATTGACTCCTAAACTTGGTAGTTTGTCATAATCTCGTCTAAAAAGATTAATTTTAATTAAGTTTGCTTCTGATTGTGAAATGGCGCTTACTAATTGTCTATTTTGAACCTTTAGATATTCCTGCGTCACTGGGCCAGTTAAATCGTCTGGGACAAGACCTC
>WNFM01360193.1_pt1 | contig 10032 bp, 9 predicted proteins | sample 5400271 | NCBI WGS metagenome assembly WNFM01 (sample SAMN13153352, study PRJNA577476) | soil metagenome | isolation source: 60 cm saprolite on Douglas fir-dominated hillslope | place: USA:California | collected 2013-09-17
CCGTCTGACTTACACAAGGAGAACCAAACCAATGCTACGCGAGACGTCCCTTTTCATCATCTGTAATGCGCTTCTGGCCGCCCAATCGCTACCGAAAGCCCAACCGCAACCGAGCAGTGCCCTCGTATTCGAGCCGAACCTGGGGCAGACTACAGCCGCTGTGAAATGGCTCGCCCGAGGGCGCGGCTATGAGTTGTTGGTCAGCGACGATGCCGCAACCATCGTGCTCTCTGCTGGCGTGCAGACGCCGGCTCCTCATGCGCCGTCACTGCTGCGCTCCCTGCTCGCGGGCTCGCTTACTTCTTCCAGCCGCAGCCCGGTGCGCATGATGCTGAAGGGCAGCTCGTCCCGGCATACTTTCTCCGGAATGGAGCCGACTGGGGGATACAGCAATTACCTCTTTGGACGGGATCCGAAAGGCTGGCGCACCCACATTCCGCACTACGCGGCGATTAAAGCCGCGCAAGTCTATGACGGAATCGACTTAGTATTTTACAGCCACGATGGGGAACTGGAGTATGACTTCGTCGTTGCTCCGGGCGCGGATCCCAAGCAGATACGCCTCGCGTTCGATGGCGTCGACCGTATGCGTATTGACGGGGAAAGCGGCGATCTTCTGCTCACGACGGCGCAGGGCGCGCAGTTGCGTCACCATCTCCCGAAGATCTATCAGCAGTCGGGAAACCGCAAGGTGGAGGTAGCGGGAGCGTACGAAATCCTGGATCGCGGCCTGGCCACATTTGCCCTGGCCGCTTACGATAAACGCAAACCACTGGTGATCGACCCGACGGTCACCTACACCACTTTCCTGGCTGGCAATAACGTGGATTTCCCAAACGGCCTGGCCGTCGATTCATCCGGCAACACCTACGTTACTGGATATACCGGCTCGTCTAATTTCCCAGTGGTTGGGGCGGTTACCTGCTCGGGAGGTGTCTGCCTTCCGCAGCATGACCCGGCAATCACCGACCCTCCCATTAATCATGCATTCGTGACAAAACTGTCGCCCACAGGCTCGATTGTTTATTCCACTTACCTCGGGGGCAGCGGAGTTGACCTTGGCACGGCTATCGCTGTAGATTCCACCGGAATCTATCTCACCGGGACCACGACATCGAACAACTTCCCAACGCACAACCCATTTCACAGTTTCAATCTAAGCGGCACGTTCGACGTATTCGTAACGAAACTTACTCTCTCCGGTGACTCGCTGCTGTACTCGACCTATCTCGGCGGCTCAGACATCGACACCGCTTATGCGCTTGCCGTCGACGGATCGCATGCGGCATACATTGCAGGTATCACTTACTCTTGCGACTTTCAGCCGCTGGTCAACCCGATGCAGGGTAACTGCGCCGGCGGGCACGACGCCTTTGTCGCCAAAGTGAATGCCGCCGGCAACTATTTGGATTATTCTACTTACCTTGGCGGCTCAGGAGAGGACGAGGTAAGAGGAATGGCCGTGGATGGCACCGGCTCTGTCTATCTTACGGGGTTTACACTGTCATCCAATTTTCCAATTGTCGTTGGCCAGAACCAAGGTTTCCCAAACACCCTGTCTGGCGTGGCATTTGTCACAAAGCTTACTCCGCAAGGCACTGCGTTGGCGTACTCGAACCTTCTGGGGTTCGGGTCCGAGGTGGGGTTAGCGATCGCCGTAGATGGAAGTGGTAATGCCTACGTCGCCGGGATCACCGCTGCCCAGAATTTTCCCACCACGGCAAACGCCTTCCAGAAAGCCCCGAATCCTCCACTGCCGCCAGCAGGCAACTACGGCTTTGCTTCGAAATTCGCTCCCTCCGGCGCCCTTCTCGCCTCAAGTTACTTGAGGGGAGCCAACGGCAGTACCGTGGCACAGGCGGTTGGTTTCGACCGCAGCGGAGACATTTATGTGGTGGGTTATACCTCAGCTACAAGTTTTCCCGGGGCGCCGCCCATAACTCCCAATCCGTATGCCGGATTCCTGACAAAGTTCACGCCGCAACTGAGTGCGATCAAATACACGACCTTTCTAGGCGCCGGCATCGAAGGTATTGTGGTGACTCAAGCTGTCCCCATTTTCTTCCCTACGTATCCCCAGATCTACACAACCGGATACAGGTACACGGGCGGGCTGAATCTGTCTAACGTCGATGGATTTGTGGTGAAACTTGACGAAAAGCCTAACTCGACAACCACGACGGGAACCGTTGGCACTTTTGAACTCAGTCCTGCAACGGCGACCGTGCGACCGAATGAGCCCTTGACTTATATTCTCAACTGGACCACGCCGGGACCCTGGCGGACACTCAACACGATCGAGTTGCGTATCCTGCGGGAAGGCGAAGACGAACATGCCGCCATTTTCTGGCTTCGCTACGAAGAGGCTACGAACTCCTTCAGTCTGATGAATCCCGCAACCGGCCAATTGAGCCCGCGACTAACACCCGGGCAGTCCGGCCAGTTTGAGACGCAGTTCGCGACACTCTATCTCGACCAAAGTGTGGTGCAAGGGAGCGGTCCTACCGGGCATACCGTGACTTTGTGGCTGACCGTCAGTTTCAAACAGCAGGGTGATTATGATCGCAAAGTGCAATTGCGCGCCACCGACGATTTGGGCCATGTCCAGGGCTGGGATCCGGCGGGCACGCTCAAGGTGCTGAAACATATCGAATAGCCCGGAGTTGGACCCTCATTGCCACGTACTCAATCCGATCACGACGGCATCGGGCGGGTTCGGTGGCGACTTCTCCGACGCGGGATTTCTGTCCGGCGCCTCCGGGATTCGGTTCGGTGACCTCGTTTTGCAGAACTTCAGCACGCAGCCGGCCTTCAACGGCCTGACTGTCCGGCAATTCCTCGGGGATGCGAACACTCTGCTCGGCGGTGGCTCCAGTATTGTCACCATAGCCGGCCTCGACACGACCGTGGGGGAGCTCAACGGCTCATTTTTCAATGGGACCCCAGGCGCCTTCGCGCAGCAGCACCTGGTGGCGCCGACGCCCGCGTCTGCCGTGCCGGAGCCGTCCAGTTTGCGGCTCGTGATCGCCGTGATGCTGGGGCTGGGGGCGCCTTACAGATTGAGCAGAGTCATTCGTCGTAGGGCTCGGAGTAGGACCGTCCTCGTTTGAGAATCTTATCCGCCGAGTTCCCGGCGGAGCCACGCGCGGGCCAACCGGATGTCATGACGGACGGCCTCCGAGGACCGGTCCACCACGGCCGCAACTTCTTCCGCGGTCATCCCCGCAAAATAGTGCATTTCGATGATGTGCGCGAGGGAAGCGTGTTCTCGCGCCAGAGCTTGCAGAGCACGGTCCAGATCCAGTACGTGGAGCTGACGAAAACCTTCTTCCGCCAATTCGATCGTGGCGCCCCAGGGCACCCTGTGCTTTCCTCCCCATCGTTTGGCGGCGCCGGCCGCGCGGGCGTGATCGATCAGGACTTGACGCATCACGCGCGCCATCGTGGCAAGGAAGTGGGCGCGGTCTTTGAGGTCGGGCTCCCCATTCTGAAACAGTTTCAACCAAGCCTCGTTGACCAGCGCCGTGGGTTGGAGCGTATGGCCGGGCTGATGGCGTAGAAACGTTTGAGCGATGCGGCGCAATTCCTTGTACACCAGCGGCATCAGATCGTTAAGGGCGGAGGCGTCTCCCTGCCGCCAGCGTTGCAGTAGAAGTGTGACCTCGGTTGCCATCTCTGCTCGAAAGTATTGTCTCGCATGGCGGGCCGGCCTGGTACCGCCAATTTGGAAGAACCGGATTTTCGCGCCAAAAACCCTGGCGGATTCCGTTATGAGAAATGAAGACCAGTCTTCCATGAACTGAGGTGACTACGCTATGACGAAAAGTTTGTTCGTGTTACTTTTGGCCTGCGCGGGCGCGGCCAACGCCGACATCTGGCACAGCGGAGACCTGACCACGTACACCCAGGCCAGTTGGGGCGGTGACCCGGGAATAGACGGGGGAGCCACGCTACTCGACGCCTCGTTCGACACGGTCTATGGCGCAACCTTCGGCGTGACCGTCGGTTCGTTCAGTCGCTTCACGATGAGCTTCACGGACGCTGGCAGCGTGCGGGCGTATATGCCCTCGGTCGGCCCGTTCGCGCCGCTCAACGGAACTGTCCTCAATCCGATCTCGACGTCATCGGGCGCCTTCGGTGGCGAGGTCCTCGGGCTTGAGTTCAACGTCGACTTGATCCTGGAGAACTTTAGCACGCCCGCATTTAACGGCCTGACGGTTCGGCAGTTCCTCGGGGACGGGAACACTCTGCTCGGCGGCGGCTCCAGTGTGTTCACCATCGCCGACCTCGGCACGACCGTACACGACGTGAACGTCTCATTCTTCGATGGAACCCCGAGCACCTTTGCGCAGCAGCACCTTGTGGCGCCCACGTCCGCCGTGCCGGAGCCGTCCAGTTTGCGGCTCGTGATCGCCGTGGCGCTGGGGCTGGGCGTGCCTTATAGACTAAGGAGAGTCATTCGTCGTAAGGCTCAGAGTAGGACGCTCGCATGAGCGGGGCCGGCCCGCGATTTCGAAGAACCGGATTTTCACGCCAAAAAACCCGGCGGATTCCGTTATGAGAAATGAAGACCAGTCTTCCATGAACTGAGGTGACTACGCGATGGCGAAAGTTTTGTTCGTGTTGCTTTTGGCCTACGCGGGCGCGGCCAACGCCGACATCTGGCACAGCGGAGACCTGACCACCTACACCCAGGATAATTGGGGCGGCAATCCCAGCCTCGACGCGGGAGCTGCGCGGCTCCAGGCCTCGTACGACACACTCTATGCCGGGACCTTCGGGGTGGTGACGGTCGGCTCGACCAGCAGGTTCACGATGAGCTTCACCGACGCCGCCAGCGTACTGGCATACTTGCCCGTGATCGGCGCATACGCGCCGCTCAACGGAAGCGTCCTCAATCCAATCACGACGGCATCGGGCGGGTTCGGTGGCGAGGTCCTCGGGCTCCAGCTCAACGTCGACTTCTCCGACGCGGGATTTCTGCCCGGCGCCTCCGGGATTCGGTTCGGTGACCTCATTCTGGAGAACTTCAGCTCGCACCCAGCCTTCAACGGCCTGACGGTCCGGCAGTTCCGCGGGGACGTGAACACTCTGCTCGGCGGGGGCTCCACTATTTTCAGCATCGCCGACCTCGGTCCAACAGTGGCGGATCTCAACGCCTCGTTCTCCGCCGGGAACCCGAGCGTCTTCGCGCAGGATCAACCTGGTGGCGCCGGCGTCCGCCGTGCCGGAGCCGTCCAGTTTGCGGCTCGTGATCGCCGTGGCGCTGGGGCTGGGATTGCCTTACAGATTGAGCAGAGCCATTCGTCGTAGGGCCCGGAGCAGGACCGTTCTCATGTGAGCATTATTCGCGCCGACATCACCAGCGAACAAGATGTCGCCCGTGGTCCGGCGCCAAAAACCGGGGTAAATTCCGGTAAGAAAAGTAGGGGCCGTCTTTTTCGGCCAGAGCCGTAAAGGAACGGCTGCCAGCCTTTCGGAGGGCTTGATGCCGCGAATCATAACTACCGTCCTGCTGGGAGCCTTATCGGCGCCATGGCTTGCGTGCGCAGGCCCTGTCACCTTCAACTTCACTGGGACGGTCAGTCAAGTTCCTATCGACGACTTCGCCACCGGAATCCAATTTGGCGATGCGATTACCGGAAGCTTTACCTTCGATTCCACTTCGGTCGACGCCATTGCAGCCTCAATGGCCGGTAGTTACACGTCCACCGGGCCGACCTTTGGGATCACGGCGGCCATTGGCCCGAGCGCGCTCCCGTTCCTGGCGCCCGGCGCGATGAATATCGGGATAATGAATACGTTTGTGGATCAGTACACCGGCCACGCCTCGTCCGCGACGCTCGTGCTGGACCTCTTCTTTCAGGACAGCAGCGGCGCAGTATTCAGCAGCGATGGCCTGCCTTTGAGTCCGCCCCCGCTCGCCGGCTTCGCGCAACGGGAGTTCCATCTCGATCAAACCGACGGCGCCGGCGACGAGACCCAGGTGGACGGAGCCATTACCTCTCTCACGTGCGGCTCCGGATGCGCCGCAACGACGGTTCCGGAGCCGTCCACCGCGTGGTTCCTGCTCGCGGGCACAATTCTTCCCGGCTACCGGCGATTCGCCAATCGCCGAAAATCCAATCACTCGAGGCAACAATGAAACTACCGAATATCCCGACCCGGCGGATGGCATCGTTGGCCATCCTCGCCGCCCTTGCCGTTCCTCTGTACGCAGTCGACGGCGTCGTGCTCATCAACCAGAGCGCCGCATTGGCCGGCAATATAACGCCCGGAGACGCGCCTGGATTTCCCGTCACAATTTCGGTATCGGGCAGCTACCGGCTGTCGGGCAACCTCACCGTTCCGGATGCCAATACCACCGCGATACTCATCACGGCAGAGAATGTCGCGATCGACCTGAACGGTTTCTCAATCCTTGGTTCCACTGCCTGCTCGGGGTTTCCTACTTCTTGCAGTCCCACCGGTTCAGGCCACGGTATCACGGGCGGAGGTGTGAGCAATATCTCTGTATTCAATGGAGACATCCATGGAATGGGCGCCCGCGGAATCTATATTGGCGGGTTCGGTCATCGCATCAAAGAGATTCGGGCCGTCAGCAATGGGTCCGACGGCATTCTAGCGTTCGGCATCGTGCAGTCGTGCGTTGCCAATTTCAACGGCGGCTCCGGTATTTTGACGCCCGGTCTGGCCATCGACAACGTGGCCATCGCCAATCGTCTTGAAGGCATAGAATTCATCAACCAATCGGGAGTCGGTGTGAATAATCTGGCGATCAGCAACGGGGGCAACGGTATCAGCGGAGAAGCGACGCTCAACGGAAATTACGCCCTGGGTAATAAACAGATAGGCATTTCAGCCGTATGCCCCAGTTCCGTCGTGTCGAATACAGCAGTCAACAATGTGGGCGGAGACATCTTCACGGCCGGGTCGGGCTGCACGCGCGCGAGTAACGCTCCCGCGCCATAGAATCCCCGCGAGTCCAACACCAATGAAGAGGAGGACCAAATAAAATGACGATATCGAATTCACGTAAACCGAGCGTGATGTCTCTTGGCGCAGCAGGTCTGCTGGTCCTTGCCGGCAGTCTGGTATTGCCATTCCCGGCGGCGGCCGGCCCGATCGCTTCCGCTTTTACCCTCGTGTCCGTGCCGGGGATCTGTGGCAGCGTCTGCATACCGCCGATTTCACAAGGCAATAGCGGCGGTCTCTCAGGCGGCATTCTCAGTTCGATCAACTCGGTCGACCCCGTGGAGTATGCCCAGGCGCGGATCAATCTGGCCACTGGCGAGGCCGGAGTGGCCGTCGCTAACGACCGCGGCTCCTCTCGCGCCGACGCGTCGCACTTCGACACGTGGTTCTGCCCGGACCCGGCCACATGCGCCGCGCTGGCCACGCCGGGCTCGTTCGTCCCCGTGACTATCAACCTGCATGTTTCGGGCAACGCCTCACTGACGCCGGGTGGCGGTTTCATGGATCTCTCGTACGACTACGACACAAACAGCCTGCTGGGCTCTTCGGCCCTGGGCCGCTTCCACTTCAGCTTTTTCGAGGATCCTGGACGTGGACCGAATGCCAATTTCGAAGGGCGTGCCACTTTCTTCGACGATCACACCAGGGTTCTGCACCATTTGACTGTCGACATCGTTTCCCAAGGCTTCAACACTAACTTTATCGCCTTCGGCGCCGACCTGAGCGTGACCAGCTACATCGGCGGCTGTGCAGCAGTCGGCTGCGACCTTTCCCAAGGCATCTTTACGGACATCCAGAGCCTCAACGCGCAGATCGACCACGCCGACGACGGTTCCGCCCAGGGCCTGAACTCACTGAACACGTTTCAGGTGGGCTTCACGTCAGACCTTCCCTTCGTCAGCGCCGACGGCCGGACGCCGGGTGCTGCGGCAGCGACTCCGGAACCCGGTTCGTTCAGCCTTATGTTGGCGGCCGCAATCGCGGCGCTCGCCGGACGCGCGGGCTTCCGGCGCTATTCCTGTCGTCCCCAAAGCCGTCAGTCCATTAGTAGCGGTTGAACATGAATAATCGACGGAAGTTTCTCGCTGCCGGAGGCGCTCCGGGGCTCTATCGGCGTGCCGGCAGCCAAGGCCGATTCACCACGAATGATTGGCTCATCCGGTTGGATACCAAGGTCGAGGTTCCCATCGGCAGCGCACGACCGCCCGCCGTACAGGGCTTGGCCACATTGGGAGACGACTTTCATGACCCGGTCGGCTCCCACGCCGATATCCACGAACCGTAGACGGCCTCCCACGGGAATCAGACATCGTATATGATGAGCCTCATGCGAATGATTCCATTTCTGCTTGCGGCCGCTGCCGCCTTCTCCGCCGAGACCACGACCCCGATCGATAACGATCAAGTCAAAGTCCTCAAGGTCACGCAGGACCCGCACACGAAAACGCGCCTGCATCAACACAAGATCAACCGCGTCATGATCTACTTGCAGGCCGGCCGCCAGACGATCGAGCAGGAGGACGGTAAGAAGGTGATGCTGGCCTGGAAGCCGGGCGAAGCGAAGTGGAGTCCGGCGGGCGGCATGCACGCCGCCGAAATCACCAGCGATAAACCGGTGACGATCGTGGAAGTCGAGCTGAAGAAACCAGGCGGCTCCGCCAAGGCGCCGGCGAGCCCGCTCGATCCGGTGAAGCTGGATCCGAAAAGTTACAAAGTGGAGCTCGAAAACGACCAGGTGCGTGTCCTGCGCGTTAAGATCGGAGCCCACAAGGCCGTGCCGCTGCACGAGCACATGCTCAACCGCGTTGTCGTTTATATCGCGGATCAAAATTTCCGTGTCACTACGCCGGACGGCAAGGCGGAGACCGTGCAACATAAAGCGGGAGAAGTCAGTTGGGGCGAGCCCACCAAGCACAAGGAAGAAAACCTGAGCGACGAGGCGTTTGAAGCGCTGGTGGTGGAATTGAAGAGTTAGGTCGGCTTTATCTTCCAATTCGCGACTTCAGTATCATAGGATCACGGAGGCTCTGGAAGCCTATGGCCGTTCAAATCGCGGCAAGCCAAAACTCCGCTAACTTACCGTGGCTTGCGGCAGGCTACCCTCTGTTAGCCGGACACTAGTGAATCGATATAGACTCGCTGATCCCATTTGTTTTTCATGCCGGTCGAGAACAGCTCGCAAGCGGAACACCATCCCCTTCGACTCACTGCGAGGGTTCTTTCCCTGGTGGTTATCGCCGCCTGCTCATCCCTTACAGCATGCAGTACAGCCTGACGGTGCAGCATCAGGCATTCGACACAGGCTTCCGGTTGTCGTATATCGGGACCAATTCGCGCAAGGTGGATTACGCCTACGACATCAACTCCCCGCTTCCCGATTCGCATTCCTACATTGCCAAGGGGCGGCTATTCCCGGCGTATCCGGGCATTTCCTACTACACCAACGGCGCCGGACACCAATACAACGGAGACAGATTGTCCAAGAAGAAGTTCGAGGAACAGCTCGCTGCTTTGGAGGCGCTTCGTGAGAGCGCCGGCGCTCCGGCCACAGTCGATAGCCTCCGCAAAGCATTGGCAAACCGCAACAACTACGTTGCCGCCAAAGCATCAAAAATAACGGCGGAGCTCGGTCTAAAGGCGCTTCTCCCCGACCTTCTCTCCGCGTTCGATCGTTTCTTCATCGACCCGGTGAAATCCGATCCGCAGTGCTGGGCCAAGAACGCGATCGTTCAAGCTCTCGCATCACTCGGCCACGAAGAATCTGCCGTGTACATTCGCGGATTGCGGCACGTTCAGATGGAGCCGGTGTGGGGTGGCCAGGAGGATACGGCGGCCAGCCTGCGTGGCGCCTGCGCGCTAGCGCTGGTCGCCTGCCGGGACTTGAGCGACTTCACGCTGCTCTCGCACCTTATCGAGATTCTGGTGGATCGCGACAAGACTGTGAGAGTCGAAGCGGCGCGGGCCATCGGGCGACTGAGCCGTCCCGAAGCAGGGCTGCTCTTGCGGCTGCGAGCGTTGGGAGGCGACGAGGAGCCTGAGGCGCTCGGCGCCTGCCTC
>WNFM01340320.1_pt2 | contig 10031 bp, 10 predicted proteins | sample 5400271 | NCBI WGS metagenome assembly WNFM01 (sample SAMN13153352, study PRJNA577476) | soil metagenome | isolation source: 60 cm saprolite on Douglas fir-dominated hillslope | place: USA:California | collected 2013-09-17
CTTATCGATGCCCTCCACCGCCAAGGCGTCGGTCCGCGCCATGATGACGAATCCCGCGTCCGCACGCGCGTCCACCGCAGCCTTGACCCGATCGACCATTTCCTGCTGCGACACGACCTCTTTACCCGGACGGTGGCCGCAGCGCTTGGCCTGCACCTGGTCCTCGATGTGCAGACCGGCAGCGCCGAATTTGACGAATGATTTGACGGTGCGCGCGATGTTGAAGGCGCCGCCCCAGCCCGTATCCGCATCGACCAGCAGCGGCAGCTCGCAGGCATCGGTGATGCGCCGCACGTCGATCAACACATCGTCCATGCTGCTGATCCCTAAGTCCGGAACACCCAGGGAGTTGGCCGCGACACCCCCGCCTGACAGGTACAAGGCCTTGAACCCGCAAGCGGCCGCCATGCGCGCCACGTAGGCGTTGATGGCCCCGACCACCTGCAACGGACGCTCGGCCGCAACCGCCGCGCGCAGGCGTGCACCGGCCGACCTGGGCGCCGTTGCGCTCATGAGCCCCTCCCCGCAAAACTCGACGTCTTCATATTGGATTCCTCAAGCATAAAACTATAGTGGCAGCACGCCGGCGCCCGGATGACAAAACCAATCAAATTGCCTGAGCGGAATTGCAACACCCTTAGGACTTGTTCACGGCTGCATCGCGCCGAAACTCCCCCGGCGAAGCCCCGGTCCACTTCCTGAATGCGCGATGGAAGGCGCTGCGTTCCGAGAATCCCAATTCCAACGCGATGTCCATGACGCTCCGTTCTGAATGACTTAAGTAACTGATGGCGAGGTCGCGCCGAAGTTGATCCTTGATGCCCTGGTAGGAGGACCCCTCCTCGTGCAATCTGCGCCGCATGGTGGCGGAAGTCATGTTGAGTTCGCCCGCGAGCCGATCGAAATCCGGGACGTCGCCCGGCAGCAGTTGCCGCAGGCGGCGGCGGATTCGCGCGCTCAAGCTGCTGCCGTTTTTGTACTTCACCAGAATGCTCTCCGGCGCAGTACGCAGGAACTCCTTCACCGAGCGCTCGTCCTGGATGATCGGCAGATTCAGGTATTCCGAGGCGAACATGATGGCGGTGTACGGCTTGCCATAGCTCAAGTCGGTGCAGTACATCAGCCGGTATTCGGCACTATGGGCGGGCTCGGGGTAGCCGAATTGCGCCCGTCGAATCGGGATTCGGCGTCCGACCAACCAGCAGGCGACACCGTGCAGCAGCATGAGCAACACTTCGTGCCCAAAGACTCGGGGCGGCGTGCCCGTGGGGCGCTCCCGCAGGATGATGGCCGCCTCGCTTCCCTCGCGCGTCATCGAGCCCGATATGTCGTCGAGGATCAATCCATAAAAGCGCAGGCTTCGTTCCAATGCCTGTCCGAGGGTTTTGCACCCCAGCACCGAGTGCACCAGCATGGCGAAACTGCCGGCTTTCATGCGGCGGGAGTCCTGCCCGAAGAATTCATCGTCCAAGGTAAGGGCAACCAGGCGCCACAATTCCCCGTAGTGCTTGGCGGATACCCGCGCTTGCGGGACCATCAGCAGACCGGGCGACAAGCCCACTTTGTTCAGCAGCGCATCCGTGTCCATGTGGCGGGCACGGACGCTTTCGAGCGCGGCCGCCACGAAGCAGATTGCGACCGTGCCGGGTTCGGGCCGGCCGACCGGGAGGACCTCCCCGGCGCTTAAGGAGGGCGGCGACTGTTGCATTTTCGCTCACGCATTTTGAGTGGTTTGGGCACCAAAGTGATGCGCCCACGCTCTATAGTTTACGCGATACGGCGTCCCACCGGGGCGAGGCGGCTTTAACACGATGACGGCGGACTTTTACAGCGAAGAACAGCGCATGATTCGGGATACGGCGCGGGAGTTCGCGAAAGCCGAGCTTAAGCCGCGCGCGGCCGCCTTCGACCAAGAAGGCTGGATTGCGGACGATGCCATCGTCAAGCTCGGCGAGCTCGGCCTCCTCGGGATGATGGTACCCGACGAATGGGGGGGCTCCTATACGGACTATATCGCCTATGCGCTTGCCATCGAGGAGATCGCGGCGGGCTGCGCGGCGACCTCGACCCTGATGAGCGTGCACAGCTCCGTAGGCTGCGGTCCGATCCTCAAATTCGGAACCGACGAACAGAAACGCCACTACCTGCCCGACATGGCACAGGGCAAGAGCATCGGCTGTTTCTGCCTGACCGAACCCCAAGCCGGCTCGGAAGCCCACAATTTGAAGACCCGTGCGACGCTGGACGACGCTACCTGGGTCCTGAACGGCTCGAAACAGTTCGTCACCAACGGCAAGCGCGCCAAAGTTGCCATCGTGTTCGCGGTCACCGATCCGTCGTTGGGCAAAAAGGGCATTTCCGCCTTCATCGTACCCACCGACGCTCCCGGCTTCATGGTCGGTCCGCCCGAGCACAAGCTCGGGATTCGGGGTTCCGACACCTGCGCCATCACCTTCGAGAACTGCCGCATTCCCGGCGGTTGTCTGCTGGGGACCCGCGGCAAAGGGCTTTCCATCGCGCTGTCCAATCTCGAGGGCGGACGGATAGGGATTGCCGCCCAGGCGATCGGCCTCGAGGCGGCGGTTCAGTATGCGAAAACCCGGCGCCAGTTCGACCGGCCGATCGCCGAGTTCGGCAGCATCGGAAACATGCTGGCGGACATGCAAACGTCAATCAACGCCGCCCGCCTGCTGACGCACCACGCCGCCCGCATGCGCACCGCCGCACTGCCCTGCCTAACGGAGGCCTGTCAGGCTAAACTATATGCCTCTGAAATGGCCGAACGCGTGTGCTCCAAAGCCATCCAGATTCACGGCGGGTACGGCTACCTGGAGGACTACAACGTGGAACGGCACTACCGTGATGCACGCATCACTCAGATTTACGAAGGCACCAGCGAGATTCAACGTCTGCTGATCGCCAGGACGTTAACGACACAAGGGGAACTCTCATGACCACCAAAGCTGCTGTGCTCGCCGATCAGGCTCCCACCGTTAAAATGCTGCTTGACGGGAAATTTATCGATTCGCAGACCAGCGAATGGCACGACGTCGTCAATCCGGCGACCCAACAAGTGCTGGCGCAAGTGCCGTTCGCCACGGATGCCGAAATCAATGCGGCGATAGCATCCGCCAGGCAGGCCTACACGACGTGGAAAAAGACGCCGATCGCGGCTCGCGCCCGCATCATGCTGAAGTTGCAGGCGCTGGTGCGGGAACACATGTCCCGCATTGCGGAAACGCTTAGCGCCGAGCAAGGTAAAACACTGGCCGATGCCGAGGGCGACGTGTTTCGCGGCCTCGAAGTGGTCGAGCATGCGTGCTCGATCGGCAGTCTTCAGCTGGGCGAATTCGCGGAGAACGTGGCCGGCGGGGTCGACACCTACACCCTGCGTCAGCCCATCGGCGTGTGCGTCGGCATCACGCCCTTCAATTTTCCGGCGATGATCCCGCTGTGGATGTTCCCCATGGCCATCGTGTGCGGCAATACCTTCGTCCTGAAACCCTCCGAGCAGGACCCGATGACGCCGATGCTGCTGGCGGAGCTCGCGCTGCAGGCGGGGGTGCCGCCCGGCGTGCTCAACGTCATTCATGGCGGGAAGCGCGCGGTCGATGCTCTGTGCACCCATCCCGACGTCGCCGCCGTCTCCTTCGTGGGCTCGACCCACGTCGGCACCCATGTGTACAACCTGGCGTCGCAGCACGGCAAGCGCGTGCAATGCATGATGGGGGCTGGTTGGTGCGACTTTCGGCGCGGCGGGACAGCGCTGCATGGCGACCTCGGTCACCGTCCTCGTGGGTGAGTCCCAGAAGTGGATACCCGAGATTGTGTCGAAAGCGAAGACGCTCAAGGTGAATGCCGGCGTCGAGAAGGGTACCGACGTGGGCCCCGTCGTGTCGAAGAATGCCAAAAACCGAATCCTCGGGTTGGTGGACGAGGGCATCAAAGCTGGAGCGAAGCTGGAATTGGATGGCCGCGCCATCAAGGTGGCCGGCTACGAAAAGGGCAACTTCATCGGCCCGACCATTTTCTCCGCGGTGACGCCGGACATGACGATCTACACCACCGAGATCTTCGGGCCCGTGATGGTCATCGTCGCCGTCAACACGCTGGATGATGCGATCAAGCTCGTCAACGACAACCCCTTCGGCAACGGCACCGGCATATTCACCCAAAGCGGCGCCGCCGCGCGCAAGTTTCAGAGCGAGATCGACGTCGGCCAGGTGGGCATCAACGTGCCCATCCCGGTGCCGGTGCCCTTCTTCAGCTTCACCGGCTCGCGCGGGTCCAAGCTCGGCGATCTGGGTCCGTATGGCAAACAAGTGGTGCAGTTCTACACCCAGACGAAAACCGTCACGTCGCGCTGGTTCGACGACAGCAGCGTTTCCACCGGGGTCAACACCACGATTAGCCTCAAATGAAAATCGCCTTCATCGGTCTCGGGCATATGGGCGGCCCGATGGCGCGCAATTTGCTTAAGGCCGGCCACTCGCTCATCGTCTTCGACGTGGTCCGGCACAACGTCGACGCCCTGACTGCCGTGGGAGGCGCGGCGGCGGCATCGGCGAAACTCGCCGCGGTGCAGGCTGAACTCGTCATCACCATGCTGCCCTCCTCGCCCCACGTCAGAAGCGTGTACCTTGGCGAGGAGGGGGTGCTTGCGGGAGTAGCCGGCGGCATTCCGCTCATCGACTCGAGCACCATCGATCCGCACACCGCCCGCGACGTGGCGGCCGCCGCCGCGAATCGCGGCAATCCGATGGCCGATGCACCGGTCTCCGGCGGCACGGGCGGCGCCGAAAGCGGCAGCTTGACCTTCATGGTCGGCGCTGCGCCCGCCCTCTTCGAGCGCATACGGCCGATACTGGCCCACATGGGCAAGAACATCGTTCACTGCGGGGATTCGGGCACCGGGCAAGTGGCCAAAATCTGCAACAATCTGCTGCTCGGCATTTCCATGATCGGTGCCGCCGAAGCGATGAACCTCGGTGCATCGCTTGGCATCGCCCCCAAGGTGCTTGCCGGAATCATCAACACCTCGAGCGGACGGTGCTGGAGTACGGACACCTACAATCCGTACCCCGGTGTGATGGACAACGTGCCGGCTGCGCGAGGCTACACGGGTGGTTTCGGGACCGACCTCATGTTGAAGGATCTCGGACTTGCCGCGGATGCCGCCAGGCAGGCCAAGCAAGCCGTGCCCATGGGCGCCATGGCGCAGCAGCTCTATCAATTGTGGAGTTCCCGCGGCGCCGGTGGCCAGGACTTTTCGTCTATCATCAATCTTTTCAAGATCTAGGGCGTGGCGGATCCGGAGTCAGCAATGATCGAATGCAAGATCGACGGGCATGTCGCCGTGATCACCTTGAACAACCCGTCGGCCAATACGTTCACCGCCGAAGGGCTGCTTGAACTCACCGCTCTGATCACCGATCTAAACGGCAATCTCGACGTGTATGCGGCGGTGGTCACGGGCCAAGGCGAGAAATTCTTTAGTGCCGGCGCCGACCTGAAAACCTTCGCCGACGGCGACAAGGCGCGGGCTCGCCTCATGGCGCAGCGCTTCGGGGCGGCCTTCGAAGCACTGCAGGAAGCGCGCCCCGTGGTCATCGCGGCGATCAACGGCTACGCCATGGGGGGTGGACTGGAGTGCGCCCTCGCCTGCGACCTGCGAATCGCCGAGGAGCACGCGCAGATGGCACTGCCGGAGCCTTCGGTCGGGCTCTTGCCGGCCGGCTGCGGCACACAGACTCTGCCCTGGCTGGTCGGCGAGGGCTGGGCAAAGCGCATGATTCTCACCAACGAAAGGATCAATGCGGACACTGCGCTGAGAATCGGATTGGTGGAACAGGTCGTCTCCCGCGGACAAAGCCTGCCGACGGCGGTGCAGTTGGCGCAGCGCGTCAGCACTTTGAGCCCGCGGGCCGTGACCTTCAGCAAGAACTTGATTCATCAGGCGCGCCAGGGAACCCCGCGCAGCGCGGCGTTGGCCTTGGAGCGCGAACGGTTCATCGATTTGTTCGACGGCGAGGACCAACAGGAAGGCGTCAAGGCATTCCTGGACAAGCGTAAACCCGTTTGGAAAAACGCTTGAGCGGCACGCTTGCGATAAGTCCGGAAATTCTCTGCGAGACGGCCAACCACGTCGCGTTCATCACCCTGAATCGACCCGCGGCCCTCAATGCGCTGTCGTTCGAGATGATCACCGAATTGCGCAGGGTGCTGTGGGCTTGCGCAAACGACGACACCGTCAGGGCAATCCTGTTGCGGGGTGCCGGCGACAAGGCCTTCTGCGCGGGCGGGGATATTCGCGCGCTCTATCAGAGCTTCAAGGATTCGGGGAAGCTGCATCATGACTTCTTCGTGGCGGAATACTCGCTCGATTACCAGCTCCACACCTACCCCAAGCCCTACGTCGCCTTGATCGACGGAATCACGATGGGCGGCGGAATGGGCCTCGCGCAGGGATCGACCCTGCGGGTCGTGGGTGAGCGGACGCGCATCGCCATGCCGGAGGTCGGCATCGGATTGTTTCCGGACGTGGGCGCGAGTTATTTCCTGTCCCGGCTGCCGGGATCCTTGGGGCCCTATCTCGCGTTGACGGGCGTGCAGGTTCGCGGAGCGGACGCCGTATACGCCCGGTTGGCGGATGTCTTTCTGCCGCCTGGGGGGATCGACGCCCTTACTGCAGATTTTGCGGCGATTCGCTGGACCAGCGACAGCGTTCTGGACGTGCGGACAGTGGTTCACGCGCGCGCCGCCCAAGGGTTGCCGGCACCCTCCTTGAGTGTGCTGCGTCCCGCCATCGACGGTCATTTCGCGCACGCCACCGTGCCGGAAATCTTGAAGTCTCTCGACGGCGAATCCCGGTCTGAATACGCGGATTGGGCGCAGCAAACCGCGAAGCTCATGCGCAGCCGTTCTCCCACGATGTTGTCCGTCGCGCTACGCCAGCTGCAGCGGGGCAAATCGATGGAGCTTGCGGACTGCTTTCGCATGGAACTCGGCATGATCGAGCAATGCTTCGAACAGGGCGACTTCATCGAGGGCATACGCGCGCTGCTCATCGACAAGGACAACTCACCTCGCTGGCAGCCGATGCGTCTGGATGAGGTAACCGATGCGTCGGTGGAAGCGTTTTTCCGCGAACGATGGCGCGCCCGAAGTCACCCGCTTGCGGACTTGGAGAGACAGCGTGAAATTCAGTAGTTCATCGGCGGTCATCACCGGCGGCGCATCCGGACTCGGACGAGCGGTGGCGGAGCGCGTGATCGCCGCGGGCGGAAAGGCCTCGATCTTCGACCTTCAGGAAGCCGCCGGTCACGCGACTGCCAAGGAGATCGGCGCCTCCTTTTACAAATGCGACGTCTCGGTCGAATCGCAGGTGGAGGGCGCGATGGATGCCGCCCGCAAGGCGATGGGGGGCAGCATCAATTTGCTGGTCAACTGCGCCGGGATCGTCGGTGCAGGCAAGCTATTGGGCAAGGATGGCCCCATGCGCGGTGATTTTTTCGAGAACGTGGTTCGCGTCAATCTCATCGGTACGTTTCTCTGCGACAAAGCCGCGGCGGCCGTCATGCAAGCGAATGTCCCCAACGAAGAGGGCGAACGCGGAGTCATCATACACACCTCGTCGATCGCCGCGTTCGAGGGCCAGATCGGACAAGTCGCCTACTCCGCCACCAAGGCCGGCATCGCCGGCATGACCTTGCCGATTGCGCGAGAACTCGCGAAGTCGGGGATCCGTTGCGTGGCGATCGCCCCGGGCATCTTCATGACGCCGATGCTGGCGAGTTTGCCGCAGGAGATTCAGGACTCGCTGGGCAAACAGGTGCCCTTCCCGGCGAGGCTCGGCAAGCCCGCCGAGTTCGCGCAGATGGTCCAGTCCATCGTTGAAATACCCACGCTGAACGGCGAGACCATCCGGTTGGACGGCGCGATCCGGATGCAGCCCCGCTAGCGGGTGAGCATGGGCAGAATCTCCTCCGTCGCGCGGATCACGTCGCTGGGAAAATCGATTTCAATCCAGGGCGCACCCGTGACATCGGCCACTTCGACGACCTGGCTACGCTCCAGAAGCAGATCGCGCACCGCTTCCTCGTGCGGCAGGTGCCCCCGGCCGCGTGCCGCGTAGCCCTCGACCAGCTGCGCGAGGCGGCGCGCGCCACCCTCGTCGAAACGGAAGAATCCGACCGACTCGCCGATGGTGTCGAATTCCAAGCCGCTGCCGAGTACTTTGCGAAATTCGATCGGCACACCGTCGCGCACGCACACCTTCACAGGCTCATCGCCCGCTTCAAACTCCCGGTCGATCAGCAGCCGATTGACCGGTCGATCCCCCGCAACCAGGGCTCTGGCGATGCGCGCGTCATACAGAACGTCGGCGTCCATCAGAAGCACATCGCCGCCGCGCGTCATCGCGTCGGCGACGGCATGCACCGTCAGAACGCTGCCCAACTCGAATTGCGGATTCAACACGATTTCCGGCCGCGGGCGCCATTGCAGGCGATCGAGTTCGTCCGCAACCAGCTCGTGCCGAAAGCCGAGTGCAAGCACGATCTCCTCGACACCCACGGCTTTGAGCAGGCGCAAGTGCCGCTCGACGAGGCTCATGCCGCCGAACCGCAGCAGGCATTTGGGAAAATGCTCATCTTCGAGCTGTTGCAAACGCATGCCGCGGCCCGCGGCAAGAATGATGGCCCGCATTAAAAACTCTCCTACGGTTCGTTGCGCCTGCGCACATGCAGGAATATTCTCCGCCCCAGGGTCCATTGCCAGGCCAGGAGCGACGGCAAGCCGAACAATACTTCGCGCATCCGCTTGGCGAGCGACAGAGCGAGTGCGACATCCGAACCCAGTCCCAACAACAGGCCCACGCCGATCAATCCGGCTTCTTGTACGCCGAGAGCCGAAGGTACCATGAAGAACACGCTCCTCGCCGCCTGCGTCAGGCTCTCGAGCACGAGCGCATCGGAGATACCTACTGGATGTCCGAGCCAGCGCAATGCGAGCCATGTCTCCGAGCTACCGGCGATGAGCCCGGCAATCTGCCAACCCAAGGCCCGCGACAGGCGGCCGCGCGCGGCAAAGGTCTCCCGAACGGCCGCATCCACTCGGGCGCCGTAGTCGAACTCGCGATGCTCGTTGAGCCATGGGCGGAGCAGCCGCTCCGCCAGCCGTTCGACTCGATGAAAGACGCGGCCACTGCGCACGACGACGATCATGAGAACCAGCGGCGGCAGAGCGGCAGCCAGGCCGATCCCGAGCGCCTTGATCACGCGCACGTTATCGGTGCGGGAGAACAGGCACACGACGCCGATTGCGACGAAAGCGTACTGCGCGAAGAGCGAGAGCAGAAGCTCGACGACGATACTTGCGCCGGCCGACGCGCCCTCCACTCCCTGTTGGACGAGGAGCCGGATGCCGACGATCTCACCGCCGACATTGGCGACGGGAAGTAGGCGATTGATGGCCTGTCGGATGCAGGCGATCAAAAAGAGCGCCGGAAGAGCGATGCGCCCCAGAATGACCGAACGCCACCCCAGGACATCGAGCAAGAGAGGCAGTGTCTGCAGGGGCACGAGCAAAACCAATTTCCAGCCGGCGCCGACCAGGAGACTCGCGATCGCTCCCGCACCCTCGATTGCGACGAGCGCGATCACCGCGCCCAGCCCCAGGGCGAACGAGATCTGAACGCCGATTTTCACGCCGCTGTGCCTAGGCCGCGCTCTAGGCCGCGGTAGTCCGCCGCTTGAGCGCCACGTAACGTGCGACGAACACGATCGCGATGATCGGCGTACAGATGCTCGACGCAACGAGAATGGGCGCCAGCCAGTTCAACCAGGTGAGAGGCGCCAGCAGAAACAACGCGTCGTCGGGATGAAAGCGCTGCACTCCGGTCCATGCCTTGATGCCGGGGCCGCTGAGGCGCTCGAACATCTCCGCGTACCAGATGCACAGCAACATCGAACCGCTGGTAAGCAACCCAAGCGGCACGGCGAAATCGCCCAGCCAGCCGTGGCGCAAACCCA
>WNFM01007838.1_pt2 | contig 10029 bp, 6 predicted proteins | sample 5400271 | NCBI WGS metagenome assembly WNFM01 (sample SAMN13153352, study PRJNA577476) | soil metagenome | isolation source: 60 cm saprolite on Douglas fir-dominated hillslope | place: USA:California | collected 2013-09-17
AATCCTTCGTGTAAATGCCCGGCACCAATGACAGCAAACTTTTAAAGGTGTTTTCCGGGCTTTTGAAAGTGATGTCCATTCCAAAATCCTTTTCGTTCATCTTAAACCAACCGTCAAAGCTCATCGCAAAGTCGTTGATCTTTATCGAGTTTTCCTTAAATGTATATTTAGACGTGTTTTCACTGATGGACACCACGGCATCAATTTCCGCCCTTTTATCCTTCCATAGTTGCATCGCCCCGTACGACGTGGTGATGGTATCGACGATGGTGTGGGTCCTCAGATCAAAGACATCCTGAGTAAAATCTCCGCCCCCCGTGTGATGGAGGCCTTTCAGTGTCAAATAATAAGGCATGGACTTGTCGTCATATACCACTTCCCCGTCAACAATTTCCCAATGATCAATACCAAAAGAAAACTTCCCGGGTTCCTTCGTTTCGACTTTGGCTGTATCCGTGGAGGGAATGGTGATATTATAATTGGCCTGTCCGTCTTTCAAGACCTGGATATTGATTTGAGGGCGCACGATCGTGATCCCCTTCAGCCGGAGCTTGTCGCCAAACAAAATATCCGTGAGATTGACCTCCAGGTCCAGTCGATCGACTACGAAAAGTGGCACCCCTTCAAAAGGAGCGCGGTTAAAAACACCAAGTTCTTTTATTTCTACTGTCACATTAGGGAAGTGCCGGAATACGGAAAGACTGAAGTTATTCACATCAAAGACTACGTCGGCATTGATGCTCTTGGCAATCTCTTTATCCACTGCCGCCTTAATGTCATTCTTGAAAATCATCGGGATAATCATGGCCGCTGCCACCACCAACACAATCACTACCCCAAAGCCGATCAGGATTTTCTTCATTATTTTCATACAGCGTGAAGTTTAAAGGACAAAATTAATCAAAAGAATTTAGCCCCACCCCGATTTTTATCGTGGTCATACCGGGCAGGCACAAGATTAACTATGAAGGGCAAAAGAAAAATTAAGCGTTAGTGCTTTGCTCTGAAATGGAATTAGAATCTGCAACGTGACCTAGAACCATCGCAAAAGTATATCGATTATCCTTTTCATCTCTGGCTTATACGGCGGATACAATAAATAAGGCGCCGCAAATCCGCGCTTTTGTCTGAGTACCGGCTTCTCATTGGAGAAGGCCAGGAAACCAAATCGGCCATGTGACTTGCCCATCCCGCTGTGATTCACTCCGCCAAAGGGAAGGCCGGGGTGTGTGAATTGCATGATGCAATCGTTGATGCAAACACCCCCAGCGGATGTCTCGCTTAGAATCGTTTCGCGGAAGCGGCGGTCTGTGGTAAAGAGGTACAGCGCCAGAGGCTTGGGCCTGCCGTTAATGATGCGAAGGACTTCTGCCGTTGATGTGAAGGGTATAATGGGAAGGATAGGGCCAAAAATCTCTTCTTCCATCATTCTTGCATTCATTGAAACATTGGACAGAATCATGGGGTGGATGAATCTTGATTCCGCATTTACCGGCCCGCTCAATTCAAGCGCTGCCCCTTTCTGGATGGCGTCTTGTAATAAGGCGTTGAGGCGTTGAAAATTCGTCGCATTTACTATTCGGGAATAGGATGGTGAGGTTTCCTCTACTACGCCATCCTGCCCAAAAAGCGCTGCCACCCATTTCTTTAATTCCTGAAGAAAAGGTTCTCTGACTTTTTCCTCGACCAAAACATAATCCGGAGCAATACAGGTTTGTCCATTGTTGAAAAATTTACCGAAAGCAACCCGCTTGGCTGAATCCTTCAGGTTAGCGCTGGCATCAATGATAGCGGGTGATTTTCCACCGAGTTCCAGGGTCACTGAGGCGAGGTGATCGGCGGCCGCCTTCATGACGATCTTGCCAACGGCAGGACTGCCGGTAAAGAAAATGTGATCGAACGGAAGGCTCAGCAAGTGCGTGGAAACCTCCGGTCCACCTTCCACTACCGTCACCAGCTCTTCTTCAAAAATTTCTGCTATCATCCCTTTCAACAGGCTGGACGTAAAGGGAGTCAATTCAGAAGGTTTGAGAACGGCTGTATTGCCTGCAGCCAAACACGAGATCAATGGCCCGATACAAAGATTAAAAGGAAAATTCCAGGGTGCTATAATGAGGCAAACTCCTTTCGGCTCATATCGGATCTCCGACCGCGTTCCCAGATAGGGTAAAGGGGCGTCGACATTTGCTGGCTTTGCCCAATCGTCAAGATGGTTGAGCGTGTACCGGATCTCAGTTATGATAGGGTAAATCTCAGTCGTATCGACTTCCAGAAGAGGCTTCCCGAAGTCCTGGTGGATGGCGTGCTTGATGCGGTCGCGGTTAGAAAAAATCCAATCGCTGAGGTTGCCCAGCCTTTTCTTGCGCTCGTGTACGGGCTCCTTGCGCGACAGCAGACTCCTTTCCTTCTGCTTCTGAAAAGTGCTCTGCAGGCGGGTATAATCTATTTTTTTAGCCACCAATTCCATACCGAAGAGCCTTTTTTTAAAGGTATCCAATTTTTTCAACTCACCCCAATGTTACCGGAATGTTACCAACACTTGGCTAATGTTACTGAATTGTTAACTTTATACTGCCTTAGTAATATTCAGGTAACATTTGAACAGACGATTTGCCTTCTTCCTGCTGGTGATCCCGTTGCTTGGATACGGTCAGGAACGTTCTGTTCTTTCTGATCTGGTGGCCACCTCTCCGCAAACCGCACTTTTAGCCAAATCACGAATCGACGGTTTCATTCAGGATCTGAGAAGCAGCAAACCATCGTCTGACATCGCATTGGCCAAAAGAGTATTCCATAGGACGCAAAAGGAATTTTTGCGTCAATACGCTTCGTATGCCGATTTTTCCGAAATTTTTAATTCCGGACGCTACGATTGCCTTACCGCAACCTCTCTATTCTCAGTTGTATTAAGCGAGTTGAACATTGAGTATACCATTGTTGAGACAAACTATCATATATTTCTTTTGGTGAACACGTCAAAAGGAGAAGTATTACTGGAAACTACAGACCGGTTCAATGGGTTCGTCAGAAATGAAAAGGAGATTAGTCGGCGGATCGGCAGGTATCGGCAAGGATTGACTGCCGGTGCCGGCACCCAAAATATATATCGCTACCACTGCGATTTGTATCGCGAGGTGAATCCGGGTCAATTGCCCGGGCTGCTTTATTATAATCAGGCAGTGAAAGCCTACAATGCAGGGTGTTTGGATACATGCGGCGAACTTCTCCTGAAAGCGAAATCCATTTATGATACGCCAAGGATCAAGGAATTCGTCTCTATTTTTTTGAGATCCATCATAGAAAGTACGTTGGATGATCAGACGAAACTTCGGATCATTCGTCAATTCAAAGGCGTAACGGCGCCCGTACCTCCAGCGTTGGCTTCCCTTTAATTTTGCAGGATCCGGACTTCTACCCTCCGGTTTAACTTATGGCCTTCCTCGGAATTATCAAGGGAGAGCGGCATGGTTCCGCCAAAGGCTTTCGTCTTTATTTTACTTTTCGGAGCCCCTTTTGAAATAAGGTAGTCTTTCACTGCAACCACGCGTTTTTCCGAAAGTTTCATATTCAATTTGGGATCACCTTTTGAATCGGTATGGCCTTCCAATTGGATGATCATTCTGGGATTATCATGGAGCATTTTGGCAACCTGGTCCAGTTCAGGGTACGATTGATCCGAAATAGTAGCCGTGCTCACCTTGAAGATCAGGTTGTCCAATCGCATAACCTTGCCCGCCGATTGTGTCGTTTCCGCTGCGTCGGCTGCGGTAGCAGGCAAACCCAACTCAATATCTTTGATCACTCTCCGGACGCTGTTCGCGGAAGCGGGATCAATCATGTATTTAGAAGGTGCAAACCCATTGGCTTCTACCGTAATGGAATATTTCTCATTGTCGTACAAAGGGAATGAAAACGTGCTTCCGGAAAGAAACCCTACTTTACTGCCGTAGGGCAGGCTTTGGTACGTGATTCGGGCGTTGATGGGTTCCTTCGTGCTGGCATTAATGATTTTTCCTTCGGCGTAGATAAGGGTGTCGTTGGATTGTGCGCCGGCACGATAGACAGAAGCCACTAACGTCAAAATAAACAATACGGTCTTCATGGCGTCTTATCAACTTTAGTTTACAATTTCAGAATCTTGAATTCAACTCTCCGGTTTTTCCTCCGGCCTTCGCGGGTCGCATTCGTGTCGATGGGTTTGCTTTCACCAAAGTAGGTTACGGTTACCCGGCCGCCTGCAATTCCTTTTTCCCCCAAGTAGGTACCAACCGAATTCGCCCTCCTGTGGGACAAGTCCATGTTATACTCGTCAGGGCCGGTGGCATCGGCATGGCCAGCGATTTCCACGTTCATAGCGGATCGTCCGTTCATCAAAGAAACAATGCGGTTTAATTCCGGAAAGGACTCCGGTTTCAAAACTGATTTATCAAAATCAAAGAAAATGTTATTGAGTACAATCGTTGCGTTTTTCTCAATGGCGGCCACACCAATGGGTGCCAGTCTGACATCCTTTGTTTCAACTACTCCGTCTTTGGTGAAATTGCGTAAATCAAGACTTTGGTTTTCGGAAACGTAGCCTTCGGCTTCGGCCCGGAATCCATATAACTTACCGCCGGGTAAGTGAATCTCATATTCGCCCGTTTCCGGATTGGAATGGGCGACGCCTACTTCTTTTCCTCCCGGCAATTCCTCATAAATAATTTTGGCTCCAACCGGTTTTTCCGTCTTTGTATCGATGAGCCTTCCCTTCACTATAATGATGGGTTCAGGGCCATGGAACAAAGGCAATTTCACGCGGAATATGTCGAGGTTATCTTCCGTTACACCCCTTGAATAATAGGCATAATCACTATTGGAAGGAATATTAAAAAACAAATCATCCAGTTTGGAATTGATATCCGGTCCCATGTTTTCAGGCGGCGACCAGTTCGTCCAGGTGTCATCCAAACGCCTGGACAGGAATACGTCGCTCCCTCCAAATCCACTGAATCCGTTAGAGGAGAAGTAAAGTGTTTTGTCATCCGACGCAAGAAAGGGGCCTGATTCTTCACCCGCGGTATTGATCACCGCCCCCATGTTTAACGGTTTTGACCAAACGGTGTCGTTTTTCGAGAAGCTCACGTACAGGTCGCGCCCTCCATGTGAGTCCTCGCGCTCAATGGACATGAGGAGAACATTGCGCGTGTTGGTTAGAAAGTAATTGGCTCTCTCGTTGAAATTGTAGTCGTCTTCTATTCGCAAGGGCTTGGGATCGGACCAGGAGCCTCCGATATTATTACTGACCGATACCCCGGCGATCATTTTGCCTTTCTCCTCGTACCGGTTGCCCAACAATAAAAGCACTGATTTTCCATCCGGTGTGGCAGAGCTGACCGCGTTGATGAAGTTGGGGTATTCGTTGTTCAAAGGACGCCCCACATTTCTCGCTAAGGTCCACTTTCCGTCCTGGCCCAACTCAGAGTACCATATGTCTTCCTTGTCGGTTACACCCCCCACATTTTCCGGATGGTTTCTTCGGCTGAAGTAGAGGGTCTTGCCATCCGGAGAAAGTAACGGGTTCAATTCGCTGTAATTGCTGTTTACATTCTTGTCCAGCTGTTCAACGACGAGACCTTTGCTTAATAGATCGGGTAAATCAATATCGGCAATGATAGGATAACCTGAATCTGAAATGGCCACCGCATCGAGTGAATAATAATCCGGTAAGGACTGGCCATCGAATTCTATCTTGACAGCAGCTACTTTGTACGGTGTCTTCTCGACAAAGATATTCCGCATCATCGCCTTAAGCGGAACGGCCATAGGACTGAATGTATGGATCAAATACTCTTTGCCTGCTTCATCATAGATAAAAACCTTAAAAAGAGCACTGGGATTGTATGATTCTGCAATGGCGATCTGTTGAATCTGAATTGGATGGGCATAACCCAGCTTGATAAACTCCACCCTTTTAGGCTTATCCGGCGTCCACGCATTTGGATTTTGTCCTCCGGCCGGCAGGACATTGGGTTTCCCTACTGCCTGCTGAGCGGAGTACTGGACAGGCGTAAGTTCTGACGAAAACTCCAGCACGCTGGAAGCCCACTGCACTTGTTGGCAATATGCGAATCCACTCACCATAACAAGACTGAGGACAAGGTAAAGTTTCTTCATGGAATCAGGTTAACAACTAAAACAACTAAATTAGGGAATAAACATAGTTAATATTCAAAAAAGCGGAAATAGTGCTTAGAACCCTTTTCGACTTTCAGGTAAATTAGCCAAAATCATTGTATTCATTGAGTTTTACTCCAGGGAGGTCTTATTATACAGTAAGAAACCCACGTGGAGCAGGACGCCAAGTTGCGTCTCTTTGTCATCGTAATAATTTATGCTCAGGCTGATGGGGCCAATGGTGGAATGCAAAACGAAACCCGCTGTTCCCGCAAAAAAAAGTTTGCTGAACTCCTTGTTCAACGTAGCCTCCTGGCCGGTCCCCCTGATAATCGCACCGAATGGTTTGAACAGGTATCCCTCCAGCCTGAAGTCAAGGTTTTTACGAATTTCAAAAACGTTTTTCCAACCCCCGGCCGCATAATTAAATGCTCTGAAATTTTGCAGCAATAACGTTCGGCTGTCTTGAATCGGATTGAAGGCCGGTGCGTTAATGATCGTTCCGTAATAATTGGTGAAGAGAGGTTGATTGGAAATGACTCCATCCAAATAATATCCCGAACTGTAAATTCCCTTTTTCAAATACTGCTCCATCGTTATTCTTCCCCTAAACCAGGTGCGTCGCTGCTCGACATGCACCTTCGTGATGGAAGTTGTCCCCGGGACAAAATCCTCGTTTACATTGAACCAATCAAAGGTAAACTGGTACGACTTCCCTTCCGATGCATATTGTTTTCGATTCAGGGTGTTGGTAGACAGAATGAACCCGGCACGTGCTCCGGTTAAACTCAACTGATCCAACGTGTCGGTGGAGACAAAACTATTTTCATTAACATACAGATCACGGTTATTGATGTACGCTCCTGTGAGTGCGGCCTTAAATTGACGTCCAATGGGAATTCCGGCACTGACAGCGATTTTCCGGTCAATGCGGTTCAGTACCGTTGGGGAAGATGTCTTAAAAATAATATCTCTTCCTTGCAGGAAATTCCAACTATTGAAAATGACCTCGGGCTCAAGGTAAAATTGGCCAGGGAACGGGAAATCCATTCGGGCCTTCACCTGGGCTGACTTATAAAAATCTCCCGCGAAAAAATTAGCTTGTGTGTGCGTCAATATCCGGTTGAACCGGTAATAGTTCAGGCCAAGATAAATATTGCTGATGCTGCGTGTGGAAATCACACCTCCAAAGTCAATTTGAAAATTGTTTTGCGGGCGCCGCGAAAGTTGAAAATCAAATCCCCGGCTCACGGAGTCATAGATAAAACTGGGATAAACATTTTTGAAGTAGTCATCTGAGACCAGTCTAAAGTATCCCGATTTTATATCTGAAAAATACAGGGGTCTTCTACCGCCTTTGAAGAAGCGATTGAGATAGCGTTGCTGCTTACTGTTGAAATTGATAAACTGAATTTTGTGGGTGATGAGGGGGGATGTACGGTTTCTGAACCGATTACGGGCTTCCGCTACCGATTCGCACGTCCTTCGAAGGGCCACCTTTTGTTTTATCTCTTTCATTTGACGAATGGTTTGGGCATACCCACTGTCGATGATCGCTTTCACTTTTGCAAAATCAAACGCTGAATAGTCTTTCAAATCCGGTTGAATGTATACCCCCGTGGCCGGGACTTTGCTGGGATCTGACTTGTCCAGCAGCAGGTAGAGCAACGACCGTGAAATCAATTTTTCATCCTCTCCATAAGGATATTTGTCGTATACTTTGCTCGATACATTGCATCCTATAATCACATCGGGTTTGAATTCTTTTTGGGCAACATCCACAGGAAAATTATTGTATACCCCTCCGTCAAAAAGGTATTTTCCCTCTATCCGGATAGGATTGTAAAAAAAAGGTACGGTTTGAGTCGCCCGCAACGCCTCCCCTAATGCCGCCTTCTTCAGGACCACTTCGGTCTGAGTAAATATATCGGCTGCTACCACGCGGAGGGGAACAAAAAGACTGTCGAAATTATTTTTAGCGATAGCGGAAGGTTGAGCCAGTTTTTCTGCCAATGCGAAATTGAGCGACAAATCATTCGCAATAGTAGAATTGAGCAGCACATTAAAAGATGAATCCAGCGACAGGTTAAGCTTTAGAAACGAAGGATGATCGTCGTTCTTGTTGTAGTAATAATTGTATCCTTCTTCCAGTTGTCCTCCGATCCAGCGTGAAAAATCGGGGGAGAGCATCATTTCTTCGATTTCCGCCGGGCTCATGCCAGCAGCATAGCAGCCGGCAATGATGCCTCCCATGGAAGTACCTACGGCATAATCGATCGGGATTTCGTTTTCTTCGAGCGCTTTGAGAACCCCTACGTGGGCAAGCCCTTTGGCCCCCCCGCCACTGAATACCAACCCTATTTTCTGACTTTGCGCTACAGCCGTAAACGAATACAAACAAACAAGAATGGCACCGTATAACTTCATCACCGATCTTTAGACGAGGTTCACCTTCCGCCTCTGCGTCTTAAACAAATAAAGTAGGGGAAAATTGCTGTAAGAAAAAATAAGGATGAAAAAATTACCGCCCGGCAACGATAACATCGGGGGCCGCAGGGGGGAAAGGAATCAGGTTCAATCGATTGATCAGCGCCTCCTTTATAATTTGAAATTCCTCCAGGTTCTCTTTTCTAACCGGTTGTGAAGGGGGCAATTCGATCCGCAATGCATCCACCTGAACTCCATTTCGCCAAAAGCGATAGCAGACATGCGGACCCGTGGCCAACCCCGTACTCCCTACATAGCCAATGGTTTGCCCTTGCCTGACACGAACACCCCGGACAATACCGGCCCCGATCCTCGACATGTGTAAATAGGCTGTCGAGTATGTCCCGTTGTGATGGATTTTTACATAATTCCCATTGTTGGCTTTGTATTGCGCCTCGGTTACTACTCCATCGCCCACAGAACGAATGGGAGTGCCTGTCGGTGCGGCAAAGTCGGTGCCCAGGTGCGCCCTGAACACTTTGACAACGGGGTGAAAACGGCTCAGACTGTACCGCGAGCTGATCCGGGTGAATTCAATCGGATATTTTAATAACGCCTTTCGCAAACTCTTTCCCCCTTCATCAAAGTAATCAAGTCCATTGCCCTGATCAAACGGGAAAGCATAATACCCGTTTCCAAAATGTTCAAAGTAAATGCCCAGGATCTTTCCGACACTGATCGGCCGGTCCTCCACCAGGTTCTCTTCATAGATCAGTTTGAACTTATCACCCCGTTGCAGGTGCTGGAAATCCACCTGCCAGGCAAAAATGTCGACAAATTTATTCGTAAGCTCATGGGAAATACCCAATTGCTCGATGGTTTCCGACAAGGAAAATTGAATTTCCCCGGTAACGTTCTTCTCCACGGTCTTTACATCCCGTTGGCAGACCTCTACCCGTAACGAATCACTCAGGCGGAAGACGACGTAATCGATCGGGTTGGGCTCGTAAATCAATTCCCTTACGGTTTGAAGAGAATCATTTAGCGTGATCAAGGTGTATTTCTTGCCCGCTGATATTTTCCGGAAATCAAAAATTTTTCGGGGCAATAGATTTAACTGTTGCTGAATCGCCGGCGCAACGTAGTGACCCTCCAATAGATCAGCAAACCGTTGGTTTCTTCTCACCTGATCTTCTGCAACATGTAGATCATTCACGACCATCCCATACAACAAAATGGGTTTTTGCACTTCAATCTCCACGCGCTTCACGGTATCCATCGATGCATAGTCCCCTTGACGGGAAAAAAGGGATGTACCGTTATCCAACAGGAAAAAGGAAACGATAAAGACCCCGGCCAGGGTGAGGGTACAAATAGTTTTCCTTGTCCAGGTTGATTTCAGACCATTCATTTATTTCGCAATAAAACTAAAAATGCTTCATTTAAGCA
>WNFM01008414.1_pt1 | contig 10029 bp, 8 predicted proteins | sample 5400271 | NCBI WGS metagenome assembly WNFM01 (sample SAMN13153352, study PRJNA577476) | soil metagenome | isolation source: 60 cm saprolite on Douglas fir-dominated hillslope | place: USA:California | collected 2013-09-17
ACCGATCCGGCGTCATTAATCACCTACGAGATCGATGCCGGGCTTGACCGGGGAGCACCGGAAGGCCTGGTATTTCCACACTCGGCCGCCGATGTCGAGCAGATTGCACGCTGGGCCGCGCAGCAGCATATACCGCTGGTGGCTCGTGGAGCGGGCACCGGCCTCTCAGGTGGAGCAGTCGCCGAGCGCGGCGGCATCGTTATCGAGTTTTCCCGCATGAACGCCGTGCTCGATCTCGACGAAAGCGGGCGCAGTGCCATACTCGAGCCAGGCGTAGTCAACCTGGCTTTCGACGAGCGAGTGCGGGCGCAGGATTTATACTTCCCTCCCGACCCGGCCAGCCAGCGTGCATCTACCATTGGTGGCAACGTAGCAGAGAACTCCGGCGGGCCGCACTGCTTCAAGTATGGCGTCACCTCCAACTACGTCACCGGGCTGGATATCGTGCTGGCCGGTGGTCGCAGCATGAGTATCGGGGGACGCGCCCTGGATTATCCTGCCTATGACCTGTGCGGCCTGATTATCGGCAGCGAAGGCACGCTGGCTATTATCACGGCCGTTTCCGTCCGGCTCGTGCGCAATCCGCCTGCCGTCAAGACCATGATGGCCGCCTTCGACTCGCTTGAACAGGCGGGCGCGGCAGTATCAGCTATCATCGCGGCCGGGCTAGTTCCCGCTACCATGGAGATGATGGATCGCAATATACTCCGCATCGTCGAAGCCTATGTTCACGCTGGCTTGCCGGTCGATGCCGGGGCAGTGTTAATTATCGACGTCGATGGCTATCCGGCCAGCCTCGACCCCCAGATCGACGAGGTGATCCACCACCTGCAGGCGCACGGCGGCCATGACCTGCGCATCGCCGCCAACGCGGAGGAGCGAGACAAGATCTGGTATGCTCGCAAGAGTGCCGCCGGGGCTCTCTCGCGGCTTGCCCCGTCCTACTACCTGGTGGACATCACCGTCCCGCGCAGCCTGCTGGCGGAGACGCTTGCCGGGGTGAACTCTATTTGCGACCACTATGGACTGCGCGCGGGCCACGTGTTTCACGCGGGCGATGGCAACCTGCATCCACTGATCCTGATCATGGACCCCTCTGATCGGCAGCTCGTCGAAAAGGTGCATCACGCCGGGCGTGAGATGGTTGAATTATGCATCCGCAAGGACGGCAGTATCAGCGGTGAACATGGCATAGGCATCGAGAAACGCCAGTACATGCCGTTGATGTTCAGTGACGACGAACTGGCGGCAATGTGGGATGTCAAACAGGTCTTCGACCCCGGTGGCCTGCTGAATCCCGGCAAAATTTTCCCTTCGTCGGTTGGTGAGGTTTCTACACGCGGAGAACCTGTAGGGCCCGATTTATCGCGGCCACCGCCGATTTATCGGCCCCAGGAGGCCTACCACCTACCCGGCGCTGTATTCACGCCTTCTACAGCCTCTGAAGCTGCGCAGGGTCTATCTGCCCTGTCGGCAATAAGGCGACCTGTGCGCATCAGTGGATCAATAGAGACATCCCCGCTGCAGGGTCGGCCAGACGAGAATAACGATGTATTGCTTTGCACCGGTGAACTCAAGGGCATCAAGGTATTCTCGCCTGCTGATCTCTACGTGACCGTTGGTTCCGGCACATCTCTAACAGAGCTTCAATCCTTCCTGGCATCCGAGCGTGTACAGGTACCACTGGCCGCCCCCTGGCCCGGCGCGAGTATCGGCGGGCTGGTTGCCGCCAATGTGAACGCTCCACTGCGTATGCGCTACGGCTCGCTGCGCGACCTGGTACTGTGCGCCACAGTAGTGCTAGGGGATGGCCGGGTAATTCGTGCCGGGAGACCGGTCATCAAAAACGTGGCCGGGTATGACCTTGTCAAGGTGTTCGTCGGCTCGCATGGTACCCTCGGCCTGATCATCGACGTAACGCTCAAACTTACTCCTCTGCCGCGCGCCAGGCGTACCCTGCTGGCGCCGCTAGATGACCTGGAGCGCGGGCTGGCGCTGGCAGGGCAAGCACGTAGAATGGCACTGGTAGCATCTGCCATCCTGCTCTGCAAGGACTGTGACATACCAGCTCTCCATGCTCTTGAGGGAAATTCGCTTCCCGTGGGGACTCTTCCCATAGGGGCTCTTCCCGTAGGGGCGAGGGTGGTGAAGAGTGGCGGGGAGGGCCTTTATGGTCGCCCGCCCGCTTCCTACCTGCTCGCCTACACCGCCGAAGGCCTGCCAGAAGACGTGCAGGCCGAACTCGACCAGGTACGCCAGGTGCTGAGAACAGCTGCAGTACCTGCACCAGTGGAAGTCGACCAGGTGTCGGGCACAGATATCTGGGCGCGTTTGTTAGGAAACTCTTCCAGGAGAGCGCTGCAGGTACGGGTAGGCGTGCCGGCCAGCGACCTGGCTTCATATATACAGGCCCAATCTGCTGCCCTGAATGACGCAGCATTTATCGCAGATATAGGCAATGGCCTGGTCTACGCTATCTCTGAACACCTCGATCCCGCTCCTGGCCAGCACTGGCTGGAGAGCCTGCGTCGACCTGCGCTGGCGCTGGGAGGCTACGCGATAGCGATAGACATGCCGGGCGCGTGGCAGGACACAATAGACCGTTGGGGCTACCAACCCGCAGCCCTGGACCTGATGCGCGACCTGAAGGCACGCTGGGACCCTGGCGACATTTTAAATCCTGGCGCGTTTTTATAGAGCATCACAATGAGTTAGTCTATCTCCTTCTATTTGAGCCTGGGTGGTCCTTGCTGGATGCGCGTGCGTACAGCTTCCAGTTCCTCCGAATCGCTCCCAGCAAAGCTTTCTTGCCACCAGGTGGCGCCTGCCTCGACGTATGGCATGATCAGATCGAGATCCTTCTGGCGCTCTGTGCCACTGGTATTCCCCGATGCCAAGACATCAAACGGGTCGTCGTTCGTGCGAAACTGCTGGATATAGGTCAGCATCTCCTGAATATCATCCGGCTGCACCAGTTGATCTGCATGCTTGAGCGGGCAGACGCCATCCCAGTGTGCAGCGCGCCGAAAAGGTTTCTTAAAAGGCCAGACACCGGCTATCCAGATGGGGATGCGCGGCTGTTGGAACGGCGTTGGGAGGAACAGCGCATCGTGGAGCTGGTAATGCTGCCCGGTGTAGTTCACCGTCTCCCCTGACCAGAGCTGCACCAGCACGTCCAGTCCCTCGTCCAGCATAGCGCCATGCAGTTTATCGTCTGGAGATTCGCCATACGTACTGTACTCTTTGTAGAAGCTATCACTCCCGATACCCACGCCCAGGATGAGCCGGCCATGGGAGAGGCGATCCAGCGTCACGCTCTCTCTGGCCAGTTTCCAGGGGCGGCGCCGTGGCAAGGGAGTGACCATGGGGCCGAGTTTGATGTGGTTGGTGGCCATCGCCATTGCTGTCAGTGCTATCCACGGATCGGCCATTGGTGGAGCCTGCTCAGGGCTGCCTCCAATGTGATCCCACACGAAGAAGCCGTCCCACCCTGCAGCTTCCGCCTCGTGGGCTAATTGCGCCAGAAGGCGCGCGTCGCCAAAGCTGCCAAAATTCGGTGTATTGATCGCAAATTGCATTAGCATTTCCTCATCTCATCACAATATCTCTTTGAGAGGAGTATAGCACCTGTTTTCTGACATCTTCTGTCATGATTCCATCACGATGATTTCCGCCAGGACTGAAACATCTAGGAAATGTGATACCATAAGACTGGACAGGAAAACACTAGAAACACCGGCCGGACCAGCGTATGCGACCCCTCTTGCCCTAGAGCGAGAGGCCGCTTGCGCGACCGGCGATCAATCTGGAGGGTCTGATGTTCCAATGGGCCGACTTCGAGGCGGCAGCTCCGGAGCTAGCCGCACAGGGGCGCGAGCTGATCGAGCGTTTCCGCTTCGTCCTCGCGGGCACGATTCGCCGGGACGGGACACCGCGCATCAGCCCGGTCGAGGCCCACATCGTGGGTGGCCACCTGATGCTGGTTATGATCTCCGGCACGCGCAAGGCCGGCGACCTCCTGCGTGACCCGCGCATCCTCCTGAACTCGCCGGTCACGCACCCGGATGACCCCAACACCGAGTTCAAGCTGCGCGGGCGTGTGGTCGAGATCCAGGACCAGGCGCTGCGGGAAATCACTGCCGTCGCGATCAAGGCCGCGAGCGGTTGGCAGCCGCCGGAAGGATGGCACTTCTTCTCCATCGACATCGAGGATGCCGCCTTCATCGCGTGGAAAGCTGGGGAGATGCAGATGGCTCGCTGGAACCGCGACCGTGGCCTCGACCATGTGACGCGCCGAACCGCCGTCCTCGACGAACCGGGTCGGTAGGTTGTTCCTCCATCCTTCGAGGTGAACCGTAGGACCCGATTATGAAATGTAACGACCAAAACCGGTCGTGTCATGCTGAGCGAGTGAGCCGAAGCCCTGAGCCCTTCGCTTCGCTCAAGGGTAAACTCCGCGAAGGGGAAGCATCTTTCGGCCCATCGAGACAGACCCTTCGCTGCGCTCAGGGTGACAAATCATTCCCGATCTTGCTTGTTAAATTTCATTATCGGCCTGTCAGACGCCCAGGGCCATGCACAAACGCAGTCCCAGAGGCGTATGACAGTACGGAATGGGCAACGTTCTGCCCCTGCGCACCTCGAGCAGTACCGCGACTACCTGCTCGATCTCCTGCTGCGTGGATCGCAGGCTGCGCTCCTCTTGAGCCTGTTGTTGAAAGCGCCTGAGGAGGGTATTGAGGGAATGCCCAATCTGCCAGAGTTCATGGTCCTCTTGCATCGGTACCCGCGCAATCATGTTCCCCGCCGCGATCTGCCGGTGGGTTTCCAGAATCTGCGCAATCCCTTCTTCTAGGCGGATGTTCTGTTCTGCGATCAAGCGTGCCTGCCGGCTCAACGCAGCACGTGCCTCCGCCAGCTCTTCTGCCTGGCTCGCGCGCAGCAGCGCCCGCTCGACACTCCAGGCATGTAGCCAGGCAATGCCGGTTCCTACCGCCTGCAGGACGAGCAGACCCGCCAGGGCACTGTAGGAGTGACCGCCTTCTGATTGAATCAACTGCGTCAAGGAGGCATCATGCGGACGCAGCGCAAAGATGCTGACAATGAGCATGATCTGTACTATCCCGGTGACTGGGATGAGCACGCGCGGCAGAATCATGCTGCCCACGAGCACGGCGAGAATAAACAGATCGAAATCGGATAGGTTGCCAGCATTGAGCATGGGTTTGAGGACCAGGAAGCCAGCGATGGCCCCATCGATGAGCACGACGTACAGCGCGTCGCTCACGTTAGTCTGTCCCGCTCGATTCAGGAGGGCGATGATCAAGCTGCCCCCTGCCAGGATGATGACCGGCGTCCAGAGCCGGGGAAAGGAGAGCGCACTGGGGATAAGCAGCACGACCGCGAGGACGGCAAGCACCAGGATGGCACTGATGAGTCGGGCACGACGCAGTTGCTCTTGCGCGGCGATGCCTGTCCCAAAAGCATCGGCCTGTGGACCCGTCAGGGTGGACCACCATCGCCAGGCCGCTGGTCCCGTCCGCGCCGAGGGCGGCCGCGAAGGCGGTGAGAACGAAAGCTTGGCATCAGACATGGGGCGCTGCTGCCTGTAGTCAAACGCTGGAAAAGGGTCCATCATCTACTCCTTACTGAGTGCATATGTAATCCGTTCATCCGTTTAAATACTCGCTCTAGAGTGCTACAAATTGATAGAATGGAGCTAGCACAAATATAGCATCAGTATATATCAAGTATTTTTCTTTAAGCAGAGTATAGATTGTATATCTTGCTTTGTCAACAATCTTCGCATATAAGTGCATTTCACCAGGTGACTACTCAGGTCTCCTACCGACTTGCCAATGGAGAGGAAACCAGGTAAAGTACACCCATGTCGGTAACTCCTCAGCAGGGGGTGCTATGAGTCATCCCTCATTTTTGAGGAACCCTTCTAGCATCGAAGCAGTGCAAGAGCTTGAAGGGTTTCCAGATTGGGAGGGAGAACAGAGCCAAGGATGGGGCGACAGTCATCCCACAGGCGACTCAGCGCCCAGCGGAGCAATCGCCCCATAAAAGTTGGGAGTGACACTGGACTGCGAGCCAAATGAATCGCCCTCCGCGCCTTCCAATTCGTAGAATCCAGCCTCGTTCATGATCGGGGTTTTGCCTGTATTGGCAATGCTGATAGTGATGCTCACCGATGTTGAAGTCGCGTCCGTCCCTGCCTTCGTGCTGACCTTTTCGACTGTGAGAGTGCGGTCATGCAATGTTACAGGTGTTTCTGTAAGTACGGTGATCGGGCCTACGCCTGCTGTACTGTCCACTACCGTACCTGATTGAAGCGTTGGCGTAATTGCCCCGGCGTTGCCCGGTGTGCCAGAACTATCACAGGAGCATAAAAGGAGGAAGAACAGTACACACGGCGATACGTTTCAGATACATGAAATCATCTCACCACCTAACTTTTATGATATCCAGGCTTTTTTTGAAGATAGCTGAGAATTTGACGATTGTCAATAAATCCGACATGAGTACTTCTTTATCTTTATGATTATTACTACACCTTGACATCTTTTTCTTCGTGCAGATATAATTAGACTAGATAGTCTAACCAACTGTCTACACGCCTTAATGAAATTCGCGGGAGAGAAGGAAGATGCCATATGCGCGTTTTTATAAGCTTGCAACAGAGAAGCGTGAGAAGTTGCTGGATGTAGCGGCGCAAGAATTCGCGCGGCATGGCTTCGAGAATGCCTCCGTCAATCGCATCCTGGAACGCGCACAAATGAGTAAAGGAGCAGCTTATTATTATTTTGAGGACAAGGTTGATCTCTTCATCGCGGTTGTGCAATATGCGAATGAACGGTTGCGACTGGTTGACCAGGAACTCGATATTGACGCGCTGGCGGTGGAAAACTTCTGGATCACATTTGCCGAGCTGCATCGCCAGCCACTCCTGCGATCATTCGAACAACCCTGGCTTTTCGCGGCGCTGAGAGCTGCCGGGCGCCTGTCGCCCGAGACGTTAGAGCGCGAACCACTGGCTGCTCTTGCCAGGCAAATCACGACCTGGGTGATGGCTATCATAAAAAAAGGGCAGGAGATTGGTGTTATCCGCACGGATATCCCAGGAGAGCTGATCCTTGCGTGGCTCAGAGCGCTTGATGGAGCGAGCGATCAATGGTTGCTCGTCCACTGGGAACGTCTGGACCACGAGGCGATTAGCCTGGTTTCAGACCAGACCGTTGACGCTATGAGGCGTGCGCTGGTCCCACCTGGGCAGTCAGGGCTGTTGCAAGGTCGGGAAGAAGTTGACCCGCACGGGGGTCAAGGGGACGGCTAGCCCCTTGCGGAGCGCGAGGTGTCCTCGCACTTCCCTCCCCTTTTCGCCGCCGGCGGCGAAAAAAGACTTTGCAACACACCTGCCTGGGCAGTAGAGGGCAGCTTATGAAGCTGAACAAACTCAAAGGAGGCCCACATGGATAAAGATACCAGGCTGACGCCAGGTCCGAGCCGTCTACGACGCTACCTGGTCCGCTGGGCTGACGAGAGCGAGCGTGGGCAACGTTTCGCCCGCTGGGTGGGCAAGGCAGCCGGAGGGTTACAACTCCGCTTGAAGATGAAAGCGCCGGATGTGATCCCCTGGACACCGTTGAAACGGCCACTAGCGGAGGCAACCGTCGCCATTGTAACGACGGGTGGCGTCAATCCCTGCGCCGGGAAGCCCTTTGATTTCAAAGGCGACGCATCGTTTCGTGCTATCACGCGCACTGCCACCCCTGCTGAACTGTGTATTACCCACGAGCGCTATGAACGCCGGGACGCCGCGCGTGACCTGAACCTGGTTTTCCCGCTCGAACGCCTGCTTGAACTGGAGGCGGAGGGTATTGTGGGCCGTGTGGCTGATACACACTATGGCTTCGGCTTCACCGAAAACCCGCTGGACCTCTTACCGTCAGGTCGCGAGCTGGGTTCTCGCTTCGCCCAGGCCCATGTTGACCTTGTTGTGCTGATGCCGGCCTGACCGGCTTGCACGCGGTCCGTGGGACTGCTCGCGCGAGAAATTGAAGCACGTGGGGTGACAACTGTCACGCTGGCGCTCGTCCGGGAACTGGCCGTTATGGTGAAAGCGCCGCGTATGCTCTACCTGCACTGGCCCTTTGGGCATGCATTGGGAGAACCCGGTAACCGGCTTCAGCAGTATACTGTTCTGCACGATGTCTTTTCGATGGCTCGTGCTGCACCGCGCCCAGGATTGATCGTTGATCTTCCCTACCAGTGGAGACGGCAGGTGTATACACCAATCACCGATTGGACACAGGAGAGTGCCGCCTTTACTCAAGCGCTTGCGCAGGCTCTTCAGAACCCCTCACCACCTGCGGTGGCCGGCTCTGGAGTGTGATGTAGAATCGGGGGACGCAGTCCCCCGGCCGGAGCGCGAGGTGTCCTCGCTCCCTTCCCTTTTCCCCGCCGCCGTAGGCGGCACAAGCAAGGCATCTGAGTAATTATGTAGGAAAGTACTATGACAACTATAAGTTCAGTAGTCGTCACCGGCGCATCTACAGGCATCGGCGAGGCCTGCGCGCTTCGCCTGGACAGGCGAAGTTTTCGCGTCTTCGCAGGTGTACGCAGAGAGGTAGACGGCGGCGCATTGAAGCAGAAGGCGTCCGGCCGGCTGACCCCTATCATACTAGACGTTACTGACGCCTCCTCAATAAAATCCGCCGCCGCTGCTGTGGCCGCAGCCCTCGACGAGGAAGGTTTGAGCGGGCTCGTCAATAATGCAGGCATCGCCATCGCCGGTCCACTCGAATTCTTACCCATCGACGAACTGCGCAGGCAATTCGAAGTAAATGTAATCGGGCAGATCGCCGTCACCCAGGCCTTTCTCCCCCTCCTGCGCAAAGGTCACGGCCGCATCGTCAACATGGGATCCATCGCCGGTAAAAGCGCCTTGCCCTTTACGGGTCCTTATTGCGCCTCCAAGTTTGCCCTGGAAGCTCTCACCGACTCGCTGCGCATGGAACTGCTGCCCTGGAACATCCCCGTTTCCATCATCGAACCAGCTTATGTGACGACACCTATCTGGCAGAAATCCCTGCAGGGAGGGGAAAAGGTGGCAGCAATGTTGCCGCCCCGGGCCCATGAACTCTATGGACACGCCATCGCTTCCATGCACAATATAGTATCCAATATCCGCAAAACGGCTCTTAACAATGACGTGTCGGCAGACGTTGTCGCCCGGGTCGTTGAACATGCTCTTACCGCGAAGAAGCCCAGGACACGCTACCTAATTGGAACCGCGGCCTTACTCCGCGTGTTGCTTGGCATCCTGCCTGATCGCACCCGCGATCGACTCATTACATGGCGGCTATTGAGTTAGTATTTGGTGTTGTCAGGAGCAGAACCCTAAAAATTCACCCTCTCATAGAAGAGCTTCTTTGCCATCTCTGCTGCAGCGATGTAAAGAATCACGATTACCCCCATCAGCAAAAGGAATAACACGTTCAGCGGTTGAAAACCAAAGATCGCTGCCAGCGGAGTGTAAGGCACAATCAGGGTCAGCGCGACGATCAAAAGCGTTGCCGCCAGTAATTGCCTGGAAGGTCTACTCCTGAAAAAAGGCCTTCTACTCCGGATAACCAGTACGATCAGCGACGCCGAAATCACTGACTCCAGGAACCAACCCGTGCGAAATTGAGCGACGTTCGCGTGCAAGATAAACAGGAGCACCCCGAACGTCAGGTAGTCGAAAACCGAACTGAGGACGCCGAACGTGAACATAAAATTGCGGATGAACGCGACATTCCAGCGGCGCGGCTTCGCCGTCATCTCTCTATCTACACTATCAGTAGCAATCGTCATCTCTGGTATGTCCGTGAGCAGGTTGGTCAGCAGAATCTGTTTGGGCAGTAAAGGCAGGAAAGTCAGGAAGAGCGATGAACCCGCCATGCTGAACATATTGCCAAAGTTGGCGCTGGTCGCCATGAAAACATACTTCAGCGTATTGGCGAACGTTGTCCTTCCTTCACG
>WNFM01129815.1_pt4 | contig 10029 bp, 10 predicted proteins | sample 5400271 | NCBI WGS metagenome assembly WNFM01 (sample SAMN13153352, study PRJNA577476) | soil metagenome | isolation source: 60 cm saprolite on Douglas fir-dominated hillslope | place: USA:California | collected 2013-09-17
CCCGCCGTTGATCTCGCCCAGCACGTTTGCCGCCGGGATCTCGACGTTGTCGAAGAACTCCTGGCAGAACTCGTTGTTGCCGTTCACCTGCCGGATCCGGTTCACGACCACGCCCGGCTGGTGGACCTTGACCAGCAGCATGGTCAGACCGCGGTGCTTGGGCGCGTCCCAGTCGGTCCGCGTGAGGCACACGCCGTAGTCGGCCGCGTAGGCACCGGAGCTCCAGATCTTGGAGCCGTTGAGGATGAAAACGTCGCCGTCCTGCGTCGCGCGGGTGGTGACGCCCGCGAGGTCGGAGCCGCCCCGCGGCTCGGAGAGGAACTGGACGAGAACCTCCTCGCCGCGGATGGCCTTGCCGAGGTGCTCCTGCTTCTGCTCCTCGGTGCCCAGCTCGAGGATGGCGGGCCCGATGATCGAGAAGGTCGGGACGTTGAGGAGGAGGGGCATCTCGTAGCCCGCGACCTCCTCGTTGAAGGCCTTCTGGTGCGCCGGCGTCAACCCGAGGCCACCGTACTCCTTCGGGTAGCAGATGCCGGCGAAGCCGCCCTTGTAGAGCAGCTTCTGGAGCTCGCGAGCGCGCAGCCAGGCCTCGTCGCTGAAGTCCATGCCGCCGCCCTCGCCCGACTCCTCCGGGGTCTCCTTGAGGCGCGTGAGATTCGCCGCGATCCACGTCCGCGCACGCTGCCGAAAGGACTCGACGTCCTCCACTTCGCCCGCTACGACCAATGTCTGCTCAGTCATGGCAATTCAGCTCCTAGTGGACTAGACCGCGATGAGGTCCGCGACGCGCCGACGGTGATCCGAAGGAGTGCCCCACATGACCCGGTCGAGCGTGACCCGGCGCAGGTAGAGGTGGATGTTGTGGTCAAAGGTGATGCCGATGCCACCGTGCATCTGCACGCAGTCCTGCACGATGTCGGTCGCTCTCTGGCCGACGTAGGCCTTGGCGACGGACGCCAGCTCCCCGGCATCCGCCCGCCCCTCCTGTACCGCGCTGGCGGCGGCGCCGGTGGTCGCCTTCATCGCTTCCAACCACGTCCTCATGTCCGCGAAGCGGTGCTTGAGCGCCTGGTAGGACGCCAGCGGACGGCCGAAGGTGAAGCGGTCGTGCGCCCACTGCACGGTGAACTCGAGCACCTCGTTCACCGCACCGACCATCTCGGCGCACTGGAGCACCGCGACGACCTGCAGTTGGTGCTCCATCGCCTTGGCGGCATCACCGGGAGCGCCCACCAGGGCAGAAGCCGGCACGCGCACGTCCGCGAAGCGCACGTCGGAGAACCGCCGCACGAGGTCAAGGCTCTCCGATCCGACCACCGTCACACCGGTGGTGTCGGTCGGCACCAGGAACTGTGCCAGCCCGCCGTCGGTCTGGACGGCGACGAGCAGGTAGTCGGCCTGGTCGCCCGCGTCGACGCGGTCCTTCGTTCCATTGAGGACGTAGTCGCCGCCCTCCTTCACCGCGCGCATCCCGATCCCCGCAGGATCCCACCCGCGCTCGGGCTCATAGACCGCCCAGGAGGCCATCTTGGCCCCCGAGACCAGCTGATCGAGCGCATCCTTGTGGGCCTCGGGGTTGGACGCCTGGGAGAGGGCGAGAGCAACGACATTGGTAACCGCCAGCGGGCCGGGCGAGACCAGCCGGCCCATCTCCTCGGCAACGATGGCGAGGTCACGCAGGCCCTCGCCGGAGATGCTGCCACCGCCCCGCTCGGGGGCGACCAGCATGGACACCCAGCCCAGCTCGGCGCCGCGGCGCCACCATTCGCGCTCGAACCCGGTCCCGGCAAGCGCGAGCTCGCGGACCTTGGTCAGCGGCATCTGCTTCTCGAGGAATTCCCGCGTCGTCTCGCGGAAGAGGATCTGGTCGGGCGTCAGGTCAAATTCCACAGCTCAGCTCAGGCCTCCAGGGGATCATTGGGGATCGTGTCGGTGGTGAAGAAGTAGGGCGCGCCATGACAGTCCGCGGGATCGGCCGCGACCACGCCCGCCCGTGGCCGGCTGGTTTTGACGCCCTTCTTATTGAGCCACGCCTCGGCTGCGTCGAGATCCTTCACCTTGAAGGTGATGCCGTAGATCATGTTGCCCCACTTCTCGACGTGGACCCCGAGCGGCGAGTTGTCGTCGAGCGGCTGCGCCAGCTGGAGGAGGCAGTCGCCGAGCTGCACGATCGCGTAGCGGAAGCGGCCGCCGTCGTCGATGCCCTCGGTTACCGGTACCGCCCCGATCTTCTTCACGTAGGTGTCGACGGCGCTGTCGAGGTCCTTCACCCCGAGGGTCACGTAGGCCAGGCGCCTGATGCCCAGCGGGTGGGACAGCTCCCAGAACTTCCGCTGCGAGCTCCAGGTGTTGATGAGCCGTGGATCGTCCCGCATGTCGACCTTGCAGAGCTCCACCATCAGTCCCTGCATGTCGCGCGGGCTGGGGTAGAAGTAGATCGTCTCGGGGGCGACCTCCTCGAGCTTGCCGCCGCCCGGCGCGCCGATGTAAGTGCCCTGCTTGATCAGGTGGTTGCCGAGGCCGACGAGGTCGTCCACCTTGTAGCCGACCGAGTGAAGGTGCTTGCCGAACTTGGAGTAGAACTTGCCGACCGGCTTGGTCGGGTCGGCCGGCAGGTTCGGCGCCATGGTCTCGATGCAGAGGTCGCTGATCTGGATCAATCCTGCCCAGCGATCCTCGACCGGGAGGAAGTTGGGCTCGTCCACGCCCATGTACATGAGGCCGCCGAACACCTCCTCGTAGAACCTGTTGAGGGTCGGCACGTCGTCGGTCATGTGGACCGAGTGGATCATGATCCCGATCCCATAATCACCGGTCTTCTTGACGATCTTGTCCATGTCGAACCCCCTTGAACCTGTGTAGTCCGCAGCGCGTCATCAGCGCCTGAACTGTGACCGCGTCACGCGGTCTGTGGATTCGGTTTCTCAGTCGGGCCGGCCGCGGCCGGCCCGACCTCAACGTGCGTCTCACCTTCCTCGACCGCGTGCCCCAGGTAAGAGTCGAGGAGGGCCTCCCGATCGCCGAGGTCGACGGCTGTGCCCTGGAGCACGCACTTCCCCGAGAGCAGCACATAGCCCCGGTCGCATAGGTTGAGCGCGAGCGCGGCGTTCTGCTCCACCAGCAGCATCGGCAGCTCCGCCTTGATCTTCGCCAGGGCCTGGTACACGGATTTGACGACGATCGGCGCCAGGCCGAGCGACGGCTCGTCGAGCATCAGGAGCTTCGGCGAGGAGACCAGCGCCCGACCGATGGCCACCATCTGCTGCTCCCCGCCCGAAAGCGCCCAGCCCAGGCGCTTGCGGAGCGGCGCCAGGGTGGGAAACAGGTCGTAGACGGTGTCGGGTGTGAAGAGCGGCCTGCGGCGACCCCGGCTGGTCTGCCCGACCAGGAGGTTCTCGTGGACGCTCAGCGTCGCGAAGACGTGGCGTCCCTCGGGCACGTGGACGAGTCCACGCCGCGCCAGCTCCTCGGGCGCCAGCCGGGAGACGTCGACGCCGTCGAAGACGATCGAGCCGTCGGAGGGGATAAGGCGCGAGATCGCCCGCAGGGTCGAGGTCTTGCCGGCTCCGTTGGCTCCCAGCAGCGCGGCCGCCTCCCCGGCACCGATGACGAGGTCGAACTGGTCGACCGCGCGTGTCGACCCGTAGGAGACGCCGAGGGACCGGACCTCAAGCACTCTCGGCGAGCCTCCCCAGGTACGCGTCCTGGACCTTCGGGTCGGCCCATACCTGGGCCGCGGTGCCCTCGGCGATCTTCCGGCCCAGCTCCATCACGACGACGCGGTCGCAGATGCGCTCGAGGAAATCGATCTTGTGCTCCACGATCAGCAGAGCGGGCCCGCCCTGGGCGCGCCAGCGAAGTAGCAGCTCGACCAGCTCGACTGTCTCCCGGTGGTTGAGCCCGGCCGCGGGCTCGTCCAGCAGCAGCACCCGCGGCCGGCCCGCGTAGACGCGCGCCAGCTCGAGGCGGCGGCGCTCGCCGTAGGAGAGGCTGCCGCCCGGCTCGTGGATCTTCTTCACCAGGCCGACGAACTCGAGCGCGCCGGCGGCCACCTCCCAGCGCGCCCGCTCCGCCTTCATCATCGCCAACCGCCTGAACCAGGCGGCGGGGAGGCTGCGCAGGTTCCGCTCGGGCAGGCCGACGAGGACGTTCTCGAGGCAGATCAGTCCGTCGTGCACCTGCGGCGTCTGGAAGGTCCTGAGCACTCCATGGCGCGACACCACGCCCGCCGTGCCGAGCCGGACCGGTTTGCCGTCCACGTGGACGGATCCGGCGGCCGGCACCAGGCCGGTGACGGCGTTGATGAAGGTCGACTTCCCCGACCCGTTGGGGCCGACGAGGCCGACCACCTCGCCGTCGCCGATCGCCAGCGACAGCTTGTCGACCGCCACCAGGGCGCCGAAGCGGACGGTGATGTCAGCCGCGTCGAGCACGGATCCACCTCTCGGCGATGACGCGGATGCCGGCGATCCCTTCCGGGAAGAGGACGATGATCACCAGCACCAGGCCCGCATAGATGAGGCCCGACAAGCTCTGCACGCTCCGCAGCAGCTCAGGCAGGTACACCAGCAGGCTGGCTCCGATGAGCGGACCGTAGATCGAGCGCGATCCGCCCAGCAGCACCATCAGCAGCACGTTGAGCGAGATGCCGACGTCGAACGCTTCCAGCGAGAAGAAGCTCCCGTTGTGGGCGTAGAGCGACCCGGCCGCGCCCATCATCGCCGACCCGACCGTGAAGACGATCAGCGTCACGACGGCAGGTCTCATACCGGCGGTCGCGGCGACGGCGCGCTTGTCGCGCGAGAAGACCAGGTCGCGCATCGCGGAGGAACGGATCAGTGCCACCGTCGCCGCCAGGCACACGCCGAGGACGGCGAGCATCAGGTAGTAGCGCAGGTGGAGCGTGTTGAGCGGCGTCCCGAAAAAGTCGGGGATCGCGATGTGTCCCACGCCGTTGTAGCCGCCGGTGAAAGCCACCCACTCGCGGAAGAGGATCAGGATCAGGCCGCCGACGGCGAGGGTGGCGATGGCGAAGTAGATCGGGCCCAGCTTGAAGAACACGAGTCGTGTCAGGGCACCGATCCCGCCGGTCACGAGCACCGCCAACGCTAAGCCGCCCCAGAAGCCGCCCAGGTGGTTGGCTCCCCAGACCGAGACGTAGGCGCCTGCGGCGTAGGTTGCGAAGGTCCCGAAGGTGAACTGTCCACCGAGGCTGAAGCACCAGTAGAAGCCAAGCGCGAGGATCGCGTTGATCAGCGCCTGGTTCAGCACCCCGTCCGCGTAGTAGGTGCCGCCGAAGAACAGGGGCACCACCGCACCAACCACCAGCACCAGCCCGAGGAAGGGCCACTGGTAGCCGCGGTAGGCAGGCGGGGCGAGCAGCCGCGAGGCGCCGCCCGGGCGGCCGGGAAGCCAGCCGCGCCCGGTCCGGACACCGGGCAGGTCGCGGACCGAATCAGTAGCGGACACCGGTCACCATCCGCACCAGCCCCTGGGGCCGGACCGCCAGCACGAGCACGAGGATCAGGAACGGGTACGCGTCGCCGTAGTTGGGGTTGACGTAGGCGGTCGCCAGCGCCTGGATGATGGCCAGGAAGATCGCCGCAAAAGCGACGCCGCCGAGCCGCTCGCCGCCGATGATCACGGCGGCGAAGGAGCTGAGCAGCAGGCCGAACCCGAGGTCGGACGACACCGCCAGCACGGGCGCGACGAGGATGCCGGCGAGGCCGGCCAGGGCGGCCGAGAGCCCGAAGATCAGCGGCGAGAGGCGCTTGACGCGGATGCCTTGGAGGATCGCCGCTTCGCGATCGGCGGCCAGAGCGCGTACCTGCCGGCCGAAGGGCGACCGCATGAAGAGCAAGAACAGCGCGAAACCGATGACTGCGCCCCGAGAACGTTGACGGTGTAATCGACTGGAGAGGGCAGGTTGCGGGGCTCCGAGCCCTGCCACACCAGCAGGCCCGACCGGATCGCGAGGCCGAGGGCGAAGGTCGAGATCACGATCGTCAGCGGGTTGCGGTTGCGAAGCGGCGCGTAGCCGACACGCTCGATGATGACGCCGACTCCGAAGAGCACCACCGGCACGATCAGGTACATGGGGAGCTGGCCGGAGTGATGCTGCACGAGCAGGAAGAAGCCGACATAGGCGCCCAGCGTCATCAGGTCGCCCTGGGCGAAGTTGATGACCCCGGTCGCGTTCTGGAGCAGCACGATGCCGAGGGCGATCAGCGCGTAGACCGACCCCTGCGTCAGCCCGCTCATGAGGATCGCGATCAGGTGGCCCATGGAAAAAATCAACCTCTCCTGAGGTAGCCAGACAGCACATGAGACGGCGCCCCCACCAGGCCGGCATGGTAGTCCTGACAGTTCGATATGTCAACAACTATCCAAGGCTTGGTAGACCCTTCGGGCCACCGCGGAATCCTCGAGCGGATGACGCGCCGAGCGTTCAGTTTCGGGAGGCGGTCGCCGGCTTGGGCGGCCGCGGGAGGCCCAGAACGTGCTGCGCGATCATATTGCGGAAGATGTCGGTCGTCCCCCCGTAGATCGCGGTTCCCTGCGCGAACCGGTGCTCGCGCTCGACCCAGCCGTCGGCCACCACGCCCGGCCCGCCCCGCGGGACGACGGCCGCCGGGCCGACCAGGTCGATCAGGTCGGCCGAGTACCTCTGGAATACCTCGGAGCCGATGACGCGGCCCAACATGGCCGGGCTGTTGCGGGCCGCCTCGGCGGCGAGCCAGGCTTCGGCCAGCCGCAGCCGCACCATCGGATCCTTCGACCTGCCGTCGCGCCGCTCGTGGTCGGCGACGCGGTGGACCAGGTCGATGACCCGGAGCGAGAACTGGGCGAAGCCGCTGATCTCATTCAGTCCGCTCCTGTCGACGCTGACGCTGTGCTCCTCGGAGAGCGGCCCGTTGACCACGTTCCAGCCGTCGCCCTCGGGGCCGAGCCGGTAGCTGTCGGAAAGCCGGACGTCGCTGTAGAAGACGAAATTGGTCCGCTCGCCGCTGATCGTCCGGATCGGGCGGAGCTCGATCCCGGGCGTATCGAGCGGCACCAGGAACATGGTGAGGCCGCGGTGCTTCTCGTTCGGGTTGGAGCGGGCGAGCAGGAAGTGGTGGGTCGCGAACTGACCGCCGGTGTTGAACATCTTGGCGCCGTTGATCACCCACTCGTCACCGTCGCGGACCGCGCGGATCTTGGCCGCCGCCATGTCCGACCCGCTGTCCGGCTCGGTGTAGCCGAGGAAGAAGCGCGCGTCGCCCGAGGCCACCTTGGTGACAACGTTCTGCTGGACTTCGGGCGAGCCGAACTGGAGAACCGCCGGAAGGATCAGGTGGGTCAGGCCCCAGGTGAAGACCGGCGCCTCAGCCTTGTCCATCTCGAGGTGAAGGATCTTGTCCTGCAACCGGGTGAGCCCCGCGCCGCCGCGCTCGCGCGGCCACTGGCCCATGATCCAGCCCTTCTCGCCAAGCTTCCGGTAGAGGTCGTGGTCGTGGTAGCTGTCCTCGATCCAGAACTGCTCGCGCAGCTCGGGGGTGACGTTGGTGTCGACCCACTCGCGCACCTCGCGCCAGAAGGTCTTGGTCTCTTCGTCGAGCTGGAGGGTCTGGAAGTCCATGGCCGCTCTCCTATGCCAGAACCGGGACCGGCGCGTCGGCAAAGAGCGCGTCGGCGACGGCCAGCAGCTCGGACCTGGGGTCACCTGCGATCACGCTCCACGCCTTCACCCGGAGGAAGTAGAGGGTGATGTCGGTCTCGATCATGAAGCCGGTTCCGCCGTGGACGTGCACGCCGGTGGTGACCGCGCGGGTCGCCGCCTGGCACGCGTACGAGTAAGCCATCGGTACGAGCTGCGTCTCGGCCTCGGGCTCGTTCTCGAGGAACCAGGCCGCCTTCCAGGTCAGGTGACGCGCGCCCTCGACGCCGATGGCGGCGTCGACCAGCGCGTTGGCGACCGCCTGGAAGGTACCGATCGGCTGGCCGAAGGCCATCCTGACCTTGGCGTAGTCGACCCCCATCTGGGTTGCGACGCTGCCACACCCGGCCAGCGCCGCCGCGGTCAGCAGCTTCCATTCCTTGAGCGCGGTGGCGTACAGGGCGCGTGCCCGCTCACCCTTGGCGAGCACGGTTCGCGAGCCCTCGCTGAAGTCCCACCACGCCAGCGGCGCCGAGCCCTGGTTCTTCACGTGGGGCGGCGGGGCCGTCCGGCTCAGGAGGACGAGCTCTTCACCGCGGAGCACGATGACGCCCGTCGCCACCGCCCCGGCGGCAACTAGCTGCGGCTTGCCGCCGTCCGGGAAGAGCGCGATCGAAACGATCCGCTCGCCGGATCCCACCGCGCCGACCAGCGTGGCGTCGGCCCCGGCCTTGGAGAGCAGCCGCGCCGCGACCGTCACCTCGACGAGGGGCACCGGCGCCAGGCTGCGGCCGTACTGCTCGGCGACCAGCGTCAGCTCGACCAGGGAGGAGGCGGCCCCACCCTCCGACTCCGGCAGGCCCATCGAGACCGCGCCCATGTCTGCGAGCTGCTTCCAGAGCCGCGGGTCGAAGCCCACCGGCTCGGCGTCGCGCACGCGCGCGCTCGGAACTTCGTTCTTGAAGAAGTCGGCAAAGAGGTCGCGCACCTCTTCCTGCTCCGGCGAGAGCGAGTAATCGTTCCGGCGGATGACCATATCTATGTCAGACATCCATCACTCCAACGTTCGGCGCCCAGCGGGGTGCGGTGGCGAGCAGCGCACGATGATCCGAATGTAGTTTCTACAAACATCGAACAGTTGTCAACGGCCGGACGGACCGCACAGGGAACAGAGGTTCTCCAGTGTCCAGGACCCTAGTCATAGGAGTAGAAGCCGCGGCCTGTCTTGCGACCGAGACGGCCCATCCGGACCATCTGCTTGAGCAGGTTGGTCGGGTAGTAGCGGGGCTCCTTGGTCTCCTCGTACATCGAGACCGCCATGTCGTGGACGATGTCGAGGCCGATCAGGTCGCAGAGGGCGAAGGGACCCATCGGGTGGTTGAAACCGAGCTTGATGACCTCGTCGATCGCCTCCATCGAGGCGACGCCCTTCTCGTACTGGCGGATCACGTCGATCAGGAAGGGGACCATCAGCAGGTTCCCCACGAAGCCGGGCACGTCGTTGGTCAGGACCGGCGACTTGCCGAGATCGGCAGCAAACGCGCGGGCAGCCTCGATGTACGCCTCGTCCGCCGCCGGCGCCTTGATGACCTCGACCAGCGCCATCAGGGCGACCGGGTTGAAGAAGTGCATGCCGACCACGCGCTCGGGGTGCTTGGTCGCGGCGCCGAGCAGCACGATGGGGATGGTCGACGTGTTGGAGGCCAGCAGCGCGTCGGGCCGAACGATCGCATCGAGCTTCGTGAACACCTGCCGCTTCAGCTCGGTATCCTCGAAGACCGCCTCGACGACGGCGTCGCAGCCAGCGACAGCGGTGAGATCGGTCGTCGGCGTGATCCGGGCCAGCGCTGCGTCGGCGTCGGCCGCCGAGAGGCGCTCCTTCTTCACGAAGCGGTCGAGACTCGACTTGATGCGGGCGACGGCGTCCCGACCCTTCTCCTCGCTGACTTCCACGAGGACCGCCTCGCGGCCGCTCTGCACGACCACCTGGGCGATGCCGTGCCCCATGGTTCCACCGCCGACGACCCCAACCCTTTTTATGTCCACGCTGATCCTCGTCTCCTGTTTGTGAATCCTGGTCAGCGCTTCCGGCCGAGCCCGGGCTCGCTCGAGTTGACCAGTACGACGGTGTTGCCGGGAGGCATCTCGCCCTCACCCATCTCCCAGTGGACCTGTCCCACCTCGTCGAACGGCACGACCCGGCCGAGGCAGGGATCGATCTTGCCGGCACGGACCAGGTCGTTGTAGGCGATCGCCTGCTCGTCGTTGGTTCCGTGCGAGCCCTGGAAGCGCTTCTGCTTGGTCCAGAGGTAGCGGACGTCGATCATCGCCGAGTAGCCGCTGGTGCCGGCGCAGATCACGACCATGCCGCCGTCGGCGCATACGAAGTT
>WNFM01291698.1_pt1 | contig 10029 bp, 7 predicted proteins | sample 5400271 | NCBI WGS metagenome assembly WNFM01 (sample SAMN13153352, study PRJNA577476) | soil metagenome | isolation source: 60 cm saprolite on Douglas fir-dominated hillslope | place: USA:California | collected 2013-09-17
ATGGGGCTCGAAGCCGAGTCCTTCACCAACCCCTGGTCACGGGAAACGCTCGTCTGGGAGCTGCGCAACTCCGACGTCACCCAGGTCTACCTCCTGCGGGACGATGGCGCCAGAGTCCTGGCGTTCTGCGTCTGCTGGGTGCTCTTCGACGAGCTGCACATCAATACGCTGGCCGTAGCGCCGGATGTCCGGCGATCCGGCCTCGCCACCCTTCTCCTGCGCCAGGTGATGGCCGAGGCGGCGGCGGCCGGGGTCCGGAAGGCGACATTGGAGGTTCGGGCCTCAAATGGCGCGGCTTTGGCGCTGTATGCGCGGCTCGGCTTCCACGTGGCGGCCCGCCGGCCGAGGTACTACACCCAACCGGAGGAGGATGCCCTGATTCTCTGGCGCGAGGATATCGGTACATCACCTTGAAGGCTCTTCCCGCTTATGGTAGTTTGCGCGTATGAATGTTCTCGGGTAAGACTCCTTCAACCAGGAGGCGGAAATGCCGACAGACTTCGAAGAGATGAAGAAACAGTTGCTCGAAAGCAACGACGAGTTCCGCCAGCTCGCCACCCAACACCACGACCTCGACGAACGCATCCACGACCTGGCCATCCGCCAATACCTCTCAGAACCCGAGCAGCTCGAAGAAGTCACCCTCAAGAAAAAGAAACTGCAGTTGAAGGATCAGATGGAGAGCATTCTGCGCCACCACCGCGGGTCGGAGCCCGCCCACGCGTCGTTGCGCTTCTGACGTCTGCCTTCGGATCAAGTTCGAGGCCGGTCTACGCGAGGCCGGCCTTTTTTTGTGTCAGCATGGGCGCGCGACCCGGATCGCAGCCAGAGCATGAAGATCGACAGGGCAGGTATTCCGTTCATCGCCGGCGCGGCCGTGCCAGCGGCCTTGCTGGCCGACATGCGGCGCTTCGGCTGGGCGACGGGATGTGCCGCCCTCGCGGTGTTCTTCGCGTACTTCTTCCGCGACCCGGAGAGGCGGATCCCGACCGAACCCGGGCTCGTCGTGGCGCCGGCGGACGGCCGGATCGTCGTCGCCGGCCCGGCCGATCCACGCTGGAGTCCGCCCGGCGCGTGGAAGCAGATCACGATCTTCCTGTCGCCGATCGACGTGCACATGAACCGCACCCCCGTCGACGGCCGCGTCACGCGGCTCGAATACCGCAAGGGGACGTTCCTGCCGGCCTATAAAGAGGACGCGGGCCAGAACGAACTGAACGAGATCTGGATCGACCACCACGGCGAGCCCGTGGTCGTGCGCCAGGTCGTCGGCATCCTCGCCCGGCGCATCGTCTGCCGCATCGGCGAAGGGCAGATCCTCGAGCGAGGGGAGCGGATCGGACTGATGAAATTCGGATCCCGCATGGATGTGTTCCTGCCGGCGCGCGCGGAGCTGCGCGTCGGGGTCGGCCAGCACGTCGTGGCCGGCGAGACCGTGGTGGCCCGCCTGCCGGTGGAGTCCCCTGCGAGGACGGATGCTTAATCCGCTCGCCCGGCGGGACGGAGAGCGGCCGCTGCGCTTCAGGCGCGGGGTGTTCCTGCTGCCGTCGCTGATGACGGTCGGCAACCTGTTCTGCGGGTATGCGTCGGTCGTCTACGCCACGCGCGGCGACTTCGACACGGCCGCGGTCCTCATCGGCATTGCGATGGTCCTCGACACGCTGGACGGCTTCCTCGCGCGCCTGACCAAGTCCTCATCCGCGTTCGGCGTCGAGCTCGACTCGCTCGCCGACGTCGTGTCGTTCGGCATGGCGCCGGCGATCCTGACGTTCCACTGGGGCCTGTGGCCGCTGCTGCGCGTCGGGTGGGCGGCGGGGTTCATCTACCTGACCGCGGTGGCGATGCGCCTGGCGCGCTTCAACATCCAGACCGCATCGGTAACGGACAAGCGCTACTTCGCGGGGCTGCCGAGCCCGGCGGCGGCCGGCGTCATCGCGTCGACGGTCTTTCTCTATCCGTGGGGCCTGCAGGACGCGCGGATCGCCGTCCTCGCGCTGCCGCTGGTGATCGTGCCGGCGCTGCTCATGGTCAGCACCATCCGCTTCCGCAGCATCAAGGCGATCGACGTGGGGTGGCGCCGATCGTATATCGCGCTCTTCATCGGCGCCGTGCTGCTCGCGCTGATCGCGTCACACCCGCGCCTTGCCCTCGTGGTGATGTCGTACACGTATATCGTCTGGGCGGTCGCCAGCTATCTCATCTCGCGCTTTCGCCGCAGACCGGCGAATCCCTGATCCCTTATCCCGAATCCCTCATCGCCCGGACAGATCGCGGATTAGATCTTCGGAGGCAGCCTGATGGTCACTGCCGTGCCGTGGCCTTTCGTGCTCTCCACGGCGATCGTGCCGCCGCTGAGCTCGATGTTCCGGCGTGCGATCGGCAGGCCCAGTCCGGTGCCCGTCGTCTTCGTCGAGAAGTAGGGCTCGAAGACGCGGGCGAGCGCGTCCTCGTCCATGCCGAATCCGGTGTCTTCGATCCGGATTGCGACGGTACCGTCCTCGACCCTGGCCGTCAGATGGATGCGCCCGGTGCCGGGCATCGCGTGCAGCGCGTTCTCGATGATGTTCGCCAGCGCGCGGGCGACGAGCGTGCGATCGACGACGACCGGCGGCAGCGGGCCGGCGACGCCATTTCGCAGCTCGATGCGGCCCTCGAGGCCGACGCGGTAGGGCTCGACTACGCCGTGAATCAGCTGCACCGCATCCGTGGAGACGCGACGGGCGGTCGGCGACGAGGCGAAGCTCGAGAACTCGGCGGCGATCTGCCGCAGGAGCCGGACCTGCCCCAGGATGGACGTCACGCAGTCGTCGAGGACCGGCCCCAGCGGCTCGCCGCGATCGAGGTGCACGCGCTGCAGGTGTTCCGCGGAGAGCTGGATGGGCGTCAGCGGGTTCTTGATCTCGTGGGCGACCTGCCGCGCCATTTCCGCCCAGGCCTCGAGCCGGTGCGTGCGCTCGAGCTGGTCGCGCTGCGCTTTGAGCTCGGCGGCCATGCCGTTGAAGGCGTCGACGAGACGGCGGAGCTCATCCGCGGATCGCACGGCGATCCGCGCGTCGAAGTCGCCGCGGGCGATACGACCGGTCGCGCGCGTGAGCTGCCGGATCGGGTCGGCGATACGCTCGGCCATCGACAGCCCCATGGCGGCGCCGAGCAGGATGAAGCAGAGCGCCGCCAGGTGCACGCCGCGATTGAGCTCGTCGACCTCGCGCTCGACTTCGTGCTGCCGGAACGCCAGCGGCACGGTCAGCATCGCGTTCCGCCCGCCGGTGCGCAGCGGGGCGGCGGCGAGCATGAAGGGCGTCGTCCCGAGGCGATCTTCGGTGACGACGCTCGGCAGGCGCTGCAGCACGATGGCGCGATAGACGTCGTCGGGCGTACGCGTCGGCAGCAGCCCTGACTCGAACAGATCGCGCTCGCTCGTGGCGGCGAGCTCGGCCTGCACGTAGACGTTGACGTCCTGGCTGATCAACTGGCTGATCCAGACCATCACGTCGTCGCCGAACGGCGTGGTGACTCCCTCGGCGCCGTGGCGGAGGAGCGCGTCCGATTCCTCGATGACCCGCTGGGCGACGGCGGCGGTGCGGGTCGCCTCCCCCTGAATGTCCGAGATGAGCACCCCGGCGAAGTACGTCCGGATCACCACGGCCAGGATGAGCACGGGGAAGATCGAGACGAGCACGAAGGCGACAAACAGCTTCCGGTAGAAGCTCGCGCGGATCTCGCGGAGCAGTGACCGGCCCGTCCGCGGTCGCGTCCGGGCGAGCCGGGTGAAGGCGGCGTTTGCCATCAGCACCAGGACGTATCCGACCGCCGCGAGCGTCGTCAGCTCGGCAAGACGCACCAGGTGGTCGAAGACACCCGGAATCACGTAGCCCAGGGCGTAGATGAACTGGCGGTCGTTGGCGAAGTAGACGTTGAACCTCGTCGTGCCCTTGTTGAGGACCGTCCAGAACGGCTGTCGCGACCGGTAGACGCGCGCGAAGGTCGCTTCGTCGAGGGGCCAGGCGCCCTGGCCGGAGGTGTAGATAGCGGTCAGGCCCCAGCCGTAGACCGTGAACTCGATCTCTCCCGCGGGCGGCCCCTCGAGCGGGTTCGCACCCGACGCGCTGAACGCGTCGAAGTACGCGGATTGCGATCGGATGAAGGGCAGCGTGCGGTAGTCGAAGACGACGCGCACGACCAGCGTGGCGACGGGCCGGCCGTCCACGCAGACGCTGCGCTGCGCGTGCAGCGTGTTGCGCTCCTGCGCGCCGCCGAACAGCAGTGCCTCGCCGAAGACCTCCCATTGACAGCTCCGCAGGGGTTCGCGCGTCTGTGTGACGTTCGTGTATTCGGGAAAATTCAGCGCGAACGGGCGCCCGACGAGCGCTCCGTTCTGATCGTAGATCTCGAGATCGCTCGTCAGGCGCGCGCGCGCGAGGACCGTCTGGCTCCAGATGCGGAACGCCGTGTCGGTGGGCCCGGATCTGGCGGACGACGTCGCGGGGCGCGCGACGAGGTCGGCCAGACCCGGCAGCACGTCAATCTCGTGGAGCGCCTCCCGCAGGCGATCCTGCAGTTCCTGCGGATGCGTCATGGCCTCGACGGCGTATCGCGTCTCGATCAAGTTGCGCATCGCCCGCTCGGCGAAGAAGTGCACCGACGGATACACCAGCAGGGCCGGCAGCAGGAACGCCATGAAGAGCGCCAGGATCCGGGAGGCGACGGTCGCGTGCCGGTACCATGTGGCGAGACGGGGCGCGACGAGCGCGGCCGCCACGCACGCCAGCGCGCCGAGCGCGACGGCCGAGACCGGCACCGGCCAGTTCCGCCTCGCGCCCAGGACGGCGACCCCCGCGATGGGCACCAGCCACAGCGTGGCTGCCGCGACATGGCGCGACGACCAGCGGCGGGGCAGGCGCCAGCGCGCCAGCGCCATCACGCACGCGAGGGCGCCGGTCCACAGGACCGCGGCGTGCCCGAGCAGGACGCCGGTGAGCGTCGCGAGCCTCGGCGCGGTCCACGGGTGCAGCGAGAAGTGCCGCAGGTCGACGGCGGCCGGATCGAGGCTGCGTCCCATCACCCATTCGAACAACACCAGCAGCCCGGCGAGGAGAACGCCGCAGGCCAGCTGTGTCGTGATGAAGAGGACCAGCTGGTCGTCGGGCCGGCGCCGCCGCGAGCGCAGCGCCACGCGCAGGCGTACGGCCGCCGAGACGATCGTCGCCGAGAGCGCCGCCGCGCCCGTCCCGGCCAGCAGGAGACGGAAGGCGGTGCGGTTCACGCGCACGGCGGACCACGGGGCGATCGTGAAGGCGAGCCACAGCAGCGCGCCGCCCGCGACGATCACCACCAGGGTCATCAGCGTCAACCGCCACTCCCGGCGCGGGGACCGCGCCGCGGCCCGGCCGTCGAGCAGCGGCCCCGCAAGCAGCAGGACCGTGAAGGCCAGCGCCGCGATCGACAGCGCCCCGACGGTCCGGCGCAGCGCCAGGCGGGTCGAGGCAAGCTCAGAGGTCGCGATGGACGCGTCGAGCAACCGGACGCCGTCGGGCGCCTCGATGACAAACGTCGCCGCTGACGGGGAGGCCGCCGGCGGCGGTCCGGCCGGATCATGGAGGCGCAGCGACACGGGGCCTCGCGCCGTCGGCATGACGTACTCGTTCGTCGTCGTCAGGAGGGAGGACGGCGGCGCGGGCGTGAGGACGTGCTCGACCGCGACCGCGCCGAGACGCGCGGGATCCGATCCGGGGGAGGGGATCGGCTGCAGGTGCACGAGCCGCAGGCCGAGCGGCGACGGCGTGACGAAAAGGACGGCGGACCCCTTGGTGCGATCGCGCGGCAGGTCCGACGCGCGGCCGGCCCAGGCGCGCGGCGCGCCGTTGGCGTCGTAGATCGTGACCGCGAGGACCTCGGCGTCCTCCGGGAGGCGATCGTGCGCGGCCTTGGCGGCGTCGAACAGGATCCGGTCCGCCTGGTCGCTGCCGGCGTCGGTCGCCATCGCGCGCGACACGGACGCGTCGGCGGCCAGCCCGCGCGCCACGCCCTCGACATCCGCCGTCATCTCGACGAACGCCGCGCGGACGTCCTGCCGGACGCGCGCCGCGGCGCCCGCGTCGGCCGTGCCCAGGCGGACGACTTCAATCGCCGCGCCGCCGAGGATGATGAGCGCGGCCGCGGCGCAGCCACCGGCGACCAGCCGCGTGACGTTTACGCGACGTTCACGGGTCAGCCTCGTCTCAATCGCCGTCTCGACCACCTCCTCGGCAGGATACACGATGTATAGTGGCGTGTTTGGCCATGCAGCAGACACCCGGGCTGAAGGCCGCCCTGAAGCGCGGCGCGCTCGTCGCCGCCGCCAACTGGCCGCTCGTCATCGTCGGGTTCGTCGCCGACGCGAGCGTGAAGCTGTTGCTCGCCGTGCCGATCGCCGGCGGCGCCTTCCTCGTCGCGCTGCTCCTGGACACGCCGCTCACCGCGCTCCTGCGCGGCGACGTGCGGGAAATGGTCACCGCGATCGTCTCCGCGCTGATGGCCAGCCCCGTGGCGCTGGCGGCGTTTGTGGCGTCGGCGGCGCTCGTGTTCGTGGTGGGATCGATGCTCCAATTCATCGTCAAAGGCGGCACTGTCGCGCTGCTGGCCGAGGCGGAGCGGATCGCCGGTCCGATCGAGAGGCCGCCGCTGCGGCTCGAGCACTTGCGACGCGCGCACGTCGTCGGCATCGACGCGTTCATCGCGGCGTGCGCCCGGTTGTGGCGCCGGTACGTCCGGATCGGCATCGGCCTGCTGCTCGTCTACGGCCTCACCGCGGCGGTCTACCTCGCGTTCATCTTCGGCGGCTACGCCCTGGCGGACAACTCGGCGATCCTGTTGGGATGGACGGTCGCCGCCGCGGCCGCGTCGAGCGTCTTGATCGTGTGGCTGGCCATCCTGAATTTCTTCTATCTGATGACCCAGATGGTGGTCGCGATCGAGGACGTCAGCGTGCGAACGGGCGTGCGGCTGGCGGTGGGGTTCGTCTGGGGCCACCTGCGTGACGTCGGCGCGGTCTTCGGCGTCGTGCTGGTCGTGGTGATCATCGCGACGGCCGCGTCGATCCTGGCGACCGCGGGCCTCGGGCTGATCGCCTTCGTGCCGCTCGTGGGCCTGGCCGTGCTGCCGCTGCAGCTCGCGGCCTGGCTGGTCCGGGGCATCGTCTTCGAGTACCTGGCGCTGGCCGCGCTTGGCGCGTACCTGTCGCACTACCGCTGGTATCATTATTCAGCCCCTCACGCATGACCACGAATCACGACCAGTTTCTCTCGACGGCCGCGACGGGGCTGAAGGAGTCGGCGATCCGCCGGATGGGCGCGGTGCTCGCCGCGGGCCGCGACATCATCTCGTTCGCCCCCGGATATCCCGCGCCCGATACCTTCCCCTGGGCCGAGCTCGGGCAGATCGCGGCCGAGCTCCTGGGCGGCCGCGATCCCGGCGTCCTGCAGTACGGCCCGACACGCGGCTACCGCCCGCTGCTCGAAACGATCGCCGCGATCATGGCGCGCCGCGGCATCGCGACAACGCACGAGGATCTGCTCGTCACGACAGGGTCGCAGCAGGGATTGGATCTCGTCGCGCGGGTGCTCGCCGATCCGGGTGACGTGATCCTCGTCGAGCTGCCCACCTACGTCGGCGCGATCGCCGCGTTTCGCAACCTGCAGGCGAGCCTCGTCGGGGTGCCGCAGGACGCCGACGGGATCGACCTCGACGCGTTGGACGCCACCTGCGCGCGCCTGCGCGGCGTGGGGCGCCGCGTCAAGTTCCTGTACGTCGTCCCGAACTTCCAGAATCCGACCGGCCTCCTCATCAGCCTCGCCAAGCGGCAGCGGCTGCTGGACTGGGCCGAGCGCCACGACGTGCTGATCGTCGAGGACGATCCGTACCGCGAGCTCTATTTCGAAGACTCCGCGAGCGAGGCGGACGTCCGGCCGATCAAAGTCGACGACCGGCACGGGCGCGTGATTTACCTGAGCAGCTTTTCGAAGACGCTCGCGCCGGGTTTCCGCGTGGCCTGGATCGCCGCGCCGCCGGCGCTCGCGGCGAAGTTCGAAATGGCCAAGCAGGCCGGCGACCTGTTGACAGGATCGCTCGACCAGCGTCTGGTCTACGAGGCGTGCCGCCGCGGCGTGCTCGAGCGGCAACTGCCGATCCTGCGCGCGCACTACGCGCACAAGCGCGACGTGATGGAGCAGGCGCTCCGGCGCGAGCTCGGGGCGGCCGTCCGCTGGCCGAAGCCCAAGGGCGGGTTCTTCCTGTGGCTCACGCTCGCCGCCGGGCTCGACGCGGACAGGATGATCCCGCGGGCGGTCGAGCAGGGCGTGATCTACGTGGCCGGGGAAGCGTTCTACGTGAATGGCGAAGGACACAACACGCTGCGCCTGTCGTTCTCCGCGCCGACACCCGAACGGATTGACGCAGGCGTGGCCCGTCTCGCGCTTACCCTCCGCGGCGAATCGGCAGCACTGGAGACAGCGGCCGCAGCTGCAGCCCCGGGAGCGCCGTAAACGGCTCGAGCGGCGGGTCGCGCAGGACCACCGGCCAGTCCATCGTCGACAGCGGGCGCAACGGCGGATCGCCGAAGATCAACGCGCCGAGCACCCGCCCGATCGGCTCGAGCACCGGATCGGTCAGGAACGGCAGCCCCGGCATCGCCTCGAGCGCCGACAACGGTACGAGCGACGCCTCGTCAACCGGGGCGATGAAGGTGAGCTGCCATTCGTTCGACAACCCTCCAGTCACCGCGAACACGTTCACGCCCGCGGGCGTCTCGCGGATATCGGGCGGGACGTCCCGCTGCACGTCCGCGGGCAGCGCGATCGCCCCGCTCGAACGCCCATCGCCGTCGTACACCATGGAGAGCTGGGGCGCGACCGCCGGCACGAAGATCACATGACCGGCCGCGATCACGCCGGCGATCGGGCGGCGGCGCAGGGGACTCGTCCACCGCTGGTTGCCGTTGGCGCGATCGAGCGCGTACACGACGTTGTTGAGCGCCGCGAAGTACACGCGCTCGTCGTCCACGGCGATCCGGCCCGTCGGGATTGAGCCGATGAATCTCGACCAGCGCACTGAGCCCGTGCGGGCGTCCAGGGAATAGAACTGCTTGTCGCCCGCGCCGGCGTAGACGCGGCCGCCGTGCGCCGCGAGGGCGGTCACGCCGCCCGGCAGGTACGTGTCCCAGGCCACCTCGCCGGACGCGAGCGTCAGCGCCAACACGCGGCCGTCGTCCGCGCCGAGGTAGACACGGTCGCCGTCGACGTCGGGCGCGAGGCGCGCGCCGCCGGCCGCATGCCGCCACGCGACCTGACCGTTTCTTGCATCAATCGCCAGGATCTCGGCGTCGGTGACGGCGATGATCACGCCGGGGCGGCTCACCAGCGGCGCGATGGCCTTGATGCGGGGGACGATCCAGGCGCTTCCGCCGTCCTGCCCGCGCAGCGCCTCGATCGCCTCGCCGGCCGACACGAAGACCAGGCCGGCGCCGGCGGCCATCGGCACGCCGACATCCTTCGCGATCTTCCATAACTCGTGACCGTCGGTGGCCGAACGCGCGGTGAGCTGCGCGGATTTCAAGGCGATGAAGACCCGATCGCCGTCGCTGACGGGGGGCACGCTGGCGGCGCCCTCGAGGTTCGTCGACCAGAATGACGTGATCGGAAGTCCGGGCGGCGGGGGCTTGTCCGCGGCCGCCGATCGCGCTGAGGCAGACACGAGGAGAACCGCGGTGAGCGCAAGCGCCCTACAAGATATGGTGGTCCAGCTCCGCGACACGCCTTATAATAGCGTGATGTGATTGGGTAACTGGTGATTTCGTAACTTGGTGATTTCGTATCCGCGGCCTCCCGGCCCCGATTTGAACGCACGCGCGAGAGCGCGCGCGACGCCAGATTACCAAGTCACCACATCATCTCGTCACCAAATTCCCGTGACTCACCAAACCATCGTCGTCCTCGATTTCGGTTCCCAGTTCACGCAGTTGATTGCGCGCCGGCTCCGGGAACTGTCGGTGTACTC
>WNFM01206405.1_pt1 | contig 10027 bp, 5 predicted proteins | sample 5400271 | NCBI WGS metagenome assembly WNFM01 (sample SAMN13153352, study PRJNA577476) | soil metagenome | isolation source: 60 cm saprolite on Douglas fir-dominated hillslope | place: USA:California | collected 2013-09-17
GTCATCAGGTTCGAGCCCAGGCGATTCGCCAGGTTCTTGGTGACGACCACCATGAGGTCGATCACCGCTTGCGGAGTTGGCGTGGCCTTGTCGATGGCCACGATGTTCACGCCGGGAATCGCGTCTTGGAAGCTCGGCTTGTTGCGCGCGATCGACTTGGTCGAGGGCGGAGGTATCAACCCGTCGTCCATTGCGGGGTGGATGGGGACGTGAGTCGCTTCTTGCGTCATGTCCACCAGCCAGTCGTGTCCGTCTCCCGGAATCACGCGGTAGCTGCCGTCAGGAGTGTCGATCACGCCATAGGAGCCGCCGGGACCTGTGGTGAGGATCACGCGGTTATTCTTGCCGCGCTCCTTGAAATGACCGACCCAGGAGTGGATGCCGCCGCCGTGGGATAGCGCCAGCTCGAACACCACGGTGCGCGAGATCGCGTTGGGAAGGGTGAGCAGGATCTCGTCGCCGGGGCGCAGGGCCAGCATCTCCCCCGCATTGAACTCGATCGGGAGTGCATCGGAGACCACTCCCGGCGCCCTGCTCGAGCCCCCCGACTTCGCGAGCGCGGCAGCGTGGGGCCGGAAGAATTGCTGGGTGGTGCCCGTCGGGACCTGCGCGGGCACCGAGACCGAGAAGAGGATGCAGGCGAGCGCAAGCGCTCTAGCCAGGTTGCGAAGCAGCGCCATGGATTTCGTCATCCCCTCATTTGTGCGCGAAGAGAACGGTTGCGCTTGCCAGCTCCAGGTTCTTTTCCTCCGAGAGCTCCTTCACGAACGGCATGCCCACGTACTTGCCCGGATATTCCATGAAATCGGCGATCTTCATCTGCATGAAGTCGCTTCTCGCCTTGCCGTGGAGGCCGGCGGCCCAGTTGCGCAGGATCCACGTCAAGGACCAGATGGGCAATATGGGCTCGTATACCGTCACCTTGTCGATGGTGAGGTAGTCGGCGAACAGGTTGCGAAGCCCTTGATGGGTCATGTTGTAGTAATGGTGCGGATAGCCATGAAGGGGCTGGAGGAACGGAACGCAGCACATCAGGCTGCCGCCCGGCTTCAGCACTCTGGCGATCTCCCGGGCGCACAGGAACGGGTCCTTCACATGCTCGAGGACCGCTAGCGAGATCACCGCGTCGAACGCGCCATCGACGAAGGGAAGCGCCTCTCCGACTCCGCGCACATCCGTCGTCTCGTAATCCGCGATCTCGAAGTTGACCACGTTGTCGAAATAGACCGATCTCCTTCCCGCGCCGCAGTCCAGCACCAATCCGCCTGCGTGCTTTTCGATCAACTCCATGGCGAAATGATCGTAGTTGTTGCTGCTGACCGCGTCGGTGTCGACGATGTTGAACTGCGCGCGCAGCTCCTTGCTGAGGAAATCGTAGGAGGTCGGCGTCACGACGCTCGGCATGTCGGACCGAAGCAGCGGCTTGATTCTCTCGAGCTTGCGTCTCTTCGCCTCCAGGATGATGGAGGGCGCGGAGCCCATCTTCAGGAGCTGTCTTCGGCCCTCGTTCCTGCCGAACGCTTCGAAGTGGCTGCGGCCGGAAGGTGCCTCACCTTTCCTGACCGCTTCCGCGACATCGGGATTGGCCAGCAAGTAGGCCGCTTCGTCGAAATTCTCGTTCGTCACGACCGCTTCGAGACTGTATGACCCCATTTCTTCCTCGATGACCTACGGCAGCGTGTAAACCTCGACGAGCCCGACGCCGATCCCGCCGCCGACGCCCGAGACGACGGCCGTGTAAGCCCCCGGCTGGAGCGTGATGAGGATGGCGGACTCCAGGGGGTTGCTCGGTGCAAACCCGCTCGAGGTGATCTGGGCGGCGTTGGAGGCACTCCCCCAGTCGTCATTGGTGGCGATCGTGGCGTTGTCGGACATTCGCACCAGCGACATCGTCGGGTTGGCGAGCGCGCCGCTCACGCCGAAATTCGCGAGCGAAGGACCGATGGCGCGGATGACGACGGTTTGCGGGCCGCTGCCCTGGACCACGAAGCCGCCGATCATCACGTCGAAGCCCGTCTGCACCTTGCCGCGCGTGGAGATGTTGATGAGCGCGATCTCCGGGTGGTCGACTTCGTAGACCTCGACCAAGCCTACGCCGGTCACGCCTCCCACGCCGGAGACGATGGCGGTGTAGGCCCCGGGCTGGAGCGTGGTGAGGATGGCCGACTCCAGGGGGTTGCTCGGTGCAAAGCCACTGGAGGTGATCTGCGCGGCGTTGGCGGCGCTGCCCCAGTCGTCGTTGGTGGCGATGACCGACTGGTCCGACGAGCGCACCAGCTGCAGCGTCGGGTTAGGTAGCGCGCCGCTGACGCCGAAGTTGGCGAGCGATGGTCCGATGGCGCGCACCACCACGGTCTTGGCGATTGCGCCGCTGATGACGAAGCCGCCGATCATCACGTTGAAGCCGGTCTGCACCTGGCCGCGCGTGGAGATGTTGGCGAGGCGCGGGGGATTGGCCGCCGTGATGGTGAACGATAGCGCCGAGGATGAGGAGGCCGCGTACGAGGAGTCGCCTTGGTACGCCGCGGTGATGCTGTGGCTGCCCAAGGCGAGCGAGGAGGTGACGAGCAGAGCCTGTGCCGAGCCGTTCAGCGCTACGGTGCCGATGGCGGTGCCGCCGTCGCTGAAGATCACCGAGCCCGTCGGTGTCGGGGACGTCCCGGATACCGTGGCCGTGAACGTGACCGCGGCACCCACCGTGGCCGACGATGTGGGCGCGGCAACGAGGGCCGTGGTCGACGTCGCCGCGGCGCTCGAGCTCACGGTCGCCTTGAACACGCCGCGTCCGAACGTTCCGACCAGGAGCTCCGAGGACACTCCCGTGGTGCTCCATGCAAGGCTCTTCACGACGATGTTGGCGGGTCCCTCGTTGCTCGTGGACCACGTCGCGCCGCCGTCCGCGCTCGCGAAGAGGCCGACGCCGGTGGCGGCGTAGAGCCACGTGCCATTCCCCGGATGCTGGACCAGCGAATACACCGGCGCGCCGGGAAGGCCCGCGATCGTCGTCCAATTGCCCGCGGTGGCCCCGCCGTCGGTGGTCTTGAAGAGAGTGTTCGTCTGGTACTGGCCGACGCCGATCCACACGATGTTCGGATTGGTGGGGTCGATGGTGATGGCGGTCTTCGACCGGAAATTCATCGCGGCGGGAATGGTAGCCACCTCCGTCCACGTCGGCGCGGGTAGCGTCGCGTTGATGCTCTTGAAAATGCGGCCTGCGCATTCGTGCGCAATCCATACGACGTCCGAATTGGACGGGGCGATGGCGATCACGGAAATTGGGGCCATGTACCCGCACGCCGTTTCGTTGTAAGGCGCACGGATCGACGTCCACATTGGAGGCGCGCCGCTATCGACGTTGTTCGAGCGCCACAGCGATTGCCCGCCCGCGAGCATGCGGCTCTGGTTCGAGGGATCGAGCACGAACGGGGCGATGAACGCGGCGTTGTTGTTTCCGGCGCCGCCGCCTTCGGTCAACGCCGACCCCGTGACGATGGACGTGGCGCTCACGCCGCCGTCGGTCGAGCGGATCATGTCGAGGTACTGGCGCGATCCGTACAGGACCAGAGGGTTGGCGGTGCTCGCCGCCGTCGTCGAGCCGTCGCCGATCCAACTGCTCGACGGTGGGCGTTGAATGAAGCGCCACTTGCTCGAGCTGTCGCCGTTCGGCACGTCGGTGCGATAGACCTTCGGCGCGACGTCCTGCGCGCCGAGGATCGGGTTGCCGCCGTGGCCGGCGACGCTGTAGACCTCGGTGACGGTCATGCCCGCATCGAGGCGCGTGAACTGCGTGAACGGCGAAGGATTGGTATCGAGGATATCGACGTCGGTGACGCGATACAGCCCGCCGTCGTCCATGAAGAACACCTTGCGGTTGGTGCTGCCGTCGTAGCCGGGGTGCTCCACGATGCCGTGGAAATCGACCCAGCCCGAATTGAGCTTTTTCCACCTCGCGGGCGGAGCCGCGGACGCTGTGATGTCCGTCGTGAACGCCGCCCACCCTTCGCAGACCGCGACGCGATTGGCATTCGTGGGATCTACCCACAGCCCGCCCGTATACCGCAAGTAGCCGGAATTGAAGAACGTGCCGTTGCCTGTGATCGGGTCCCCGAGCTCTGCGGTCGGAACTTCGGTCCACGTACCGCCGCTCGTAGTCGACATGAAGAGGCGCGTTGCGGAAGTCGTGCCGTCGGAGACGAGCGCATACATCCGAGTCAGGTCGCTCTTCGCGTAAGCGATCTTCATGTAGCGGCCACCGGCGAGCACTGTCGAGGTCAGTGCGCCGGCGCCGACGAGGTCGCCATTCGTCGTGTAGCGCACCGTGCCATCGTCATAGGCAATAGCGCGCCGGTTGCCGTCGTTCGGATGGATTGCCACGTAGTAGGCCGCGACGCTCGGGCCGACCTTGGTCCAGTTGGCGCCGCCATCGGTGCTCTGGTAAGCCCCGCCGTCGCCGATAGACGCCGGACCGTCGGTCGCGGCAAGCACGATGAGCGAATTCGTCGGATGAACGGCGACCCGCTGCACGAAGGTGAAGTCCGCGTTGACGGACGGGTTGGTCGGGGCGAGCTGCGCCCAGGAGGTGCCGCCGTTGGTGGATTTCACGATGCCGAACGGGAAGTAGGTGTGGCTTCCTCGCGTGTTGGTGGCGGCGTAGATCGTGTTGGCGTCGTTAGAAGCCTTCGCGAAATTCGCGATCGAGAGCGAGCCGAGGAAATCGTTGACCGGGCTCCACGACACGCCGGCGTCGGCCGAATGCCAGATGCCGCCACCGTCCGAGCCCGCGAGAATGTCGTTGCCGGTGCCCGAGGTGAAGAGGATGTGGTTGATGCGCCCGGCGGATTGGCTGTAGCCCGTGAGGTTCGCCCATCCAGCGGGTGTCACCGGCAGGCCGGCGCGTTTTGCGCGCGGATCGGAGAGCACCTTGGCTCGTTGTTGCAGGGCACTCGACACGGCTGCGTGGTCGATGACGCCGGAAGCGCCGCCCAGCTCTCGCAGCAACCACTCCTGCGCGCTTTCCGAAGGGACCTTCTTCGGCTGCTGCGAGGCGGCGACGACCTGGCGCCGCTCGGCTTCACCGCGGGCGCAGAGGTCGCCTCGCTCGAGGCTGACCACCGTATGGCGGCCCATCGCCTTGAGCACCTGCAGGGGTTTGACTTGAAGCGCCTTGGCGAGCTCTTCCGCGATCCTGGAGGGGTCGCGCGCGCACGCGCGCTCGATGGCGGCGAGCCCGCAGTACTCGCGATATTCGGCGCTCACCGTGGTCGCCGGGGGCACGCAATCGTGCTCCGGATCCGCCGGAAAGTCATCGCGGAAGGCGTCGGCGTTTCCGGCCGCGAACGCAAGGCCGAGCAGAAATAGGATGGACAACCTGTTCATGCGAGCCTCCCTCGGCGAGCAGGTTTGAATACGGCCGACAAGACCGGAGTCGATTTCGTCGAAATCGACTCCGGGATCTACTGTCTTCGCTACGGGAGCGTATAGACCTCGACGAGGCCGACGCCGCTTCCATTGTTCACGCCCGAGACGACGGCGGTGTAGGCCCCTGGCTGCAGCGAGATGAGAATGGCCGACTCCAGCGCGTTGCTCGGCGCGAATCCGCTCGAGCTGATCTGGCCCGCGTTGGCCGCGCTGCCCCAATCGTCGTTGGTGGCGATCGTGGCGTTGTCCGACATGCGCACCAGCGACATCGTCGGGTTGGCGAGCGCTCCGCTCACCCCGAAGTTCGCGAGCGAAGGCCCGATGGCGCGGATGATGACGTTCTGCGGGCCACTTCCCTGGACGACGAAGCCGCCGATCATCACGTCGAAGCCGGTCGACACCTGGCCGCGCGTGGAGATGTTGATGAGCGGAACCTCGAAGTGGTCGACCTCATATACCTCGACCAGGCCCACGCCCGTAACGCCGCCCACACCCGAGACAATGGCCGTGTAAGCGCCGGGTGCCAGAGTGATGTACAGCGCGGACTCCTTTCCGTGCGATGGCGCGAAGCCGCTCGCGAGGAGCTGCTGGAGGTTGGGCGTGCTGCCCCAGTCGTCGTTGGTGGCGATGACCGACTGGTCGGAAGAGCGCACCAGCTGCAGCGTGGGATCGGAGAGTGAGCCGGCGACCCCGAAATTGGCGAGCGAAGGCCCGATGGCGCGCACCACGACCGTCTTGGGCGACGAGCCGCTGATCACGAAACCGCCGATCATCACGTTGAAGCCGGTCTGCACCTGGCCGCGCGTGGAGATGTTGGCGAGTCGCGGCGGGTTCGGCGGCGGCGTCGTCAACGGGAAGACCGCCGTTCCCGACGCGTTCGACGTGCCGGAAATCGACGAGCCCGTGGTCGTCTTGAAATTGGCCTGGAGCGTTGCCGTGCCGCTCGTGGCCCACTCCGGAACGATCCAGTCGAAGTTGCCGCGGTCGGGCAGGTTGAGGGCGATCGTCTTCAGGCTGCCCCCGACGGTCGCGGTGAGGTCCACCAAACGCGAATTCTGCGGCGAGGCCCACTCCAGGCGCTCGAGCTGCCCCATCACGAACTGGCGGCCTCCCGGGACGTTGGTGAAGGCGGCACCCGAGCTGCCGCGAATGGCGAAGAAGCCATCCGTGTAATCCATGTTCGTTCCGCTTCTCACGCGCACGACCGCGTTGGCCGTGCTGGCCACTGCGGGCAGCGTGACGCGAGCGACCGTGCCCGTGAAAGGGCCGAAGGTGGTCGGGAACGTGGATCCGCCATCGGTCGACAGGTCCACGGACACCGAGGCGACGGCGGCGCTCTTCGTCCATGCCACGATGATTTCAGTGCTGGAGTTGAAGACGTCGTCGCGGCCCGGCGCGAGCAAGGTCAGCGCCGATGAGGTCACGCTGAACGAGGGGCTCGCGCCCGAGCCGCGTGCGGTGCCGGAGGAATCCTTGCAGGTCACGCCCATGGTGTGACTCGCGATCGAAGCGCCACCGGGAATTGTGACGACCGCGTAGCCGGTGTTGGCCACGTTCGACGCCAGCGACGTTGCGCCATCGAGGGCAACGTCCACGTACACGCAACCCGGCGCGTACCAGCGCACCGTGCGCTTCGTGCCCTGGGCGAACGACAGGCTCGAGCGCGGCTCGGACACCGTCACGCCATAGCCCTTGCCGAAATCCTCGCTCTGGTAGGCGTAACGGTCGACGATGCGCCCGGTGGTGTTCGACAGGCTGTCGTAGATCCCCTGGTGTGAGTTTCCGCTGCCGCTCACGCCGTACGGGGCGGTGCCGGGATTGCCGTTGGGGCTGTTGAAGAGCGTCCAGAAATTGCCGCCCGTCATCGCACCCGCGTCGAAGTTGGTGCCGCCGGAGAGGCTGCCCGGGAGGTTGTAGCGGCTGAAGGCGAGCGAGCTCGTCTGGATCATCCGGTTATAGGCGAACTCGATGCCGGTGGTGGCGGCGTCGTCGCTCTGGAAACCGCGAATGTTCTCGTGATTTGTGTTGGCGACGATGCGCGCCCCGACGTTGGTATTGGGCGTGCCCCCGTTGATATCGAAGGCGAAGGCGCTCTGGCAGAACGCGTTGATGCAATCGGACCGCAAGGCGCCGCCGAAGCCGTTGCGCGGCGACAGCACGTTGGCGGAGAGGGTCGTGGTATCCGAGTTGCGAACGTTGAACTGGTCGTTCTTGTTGAAGTAGCCCCAGTTGCCGTGGATAAAGGTCGAGGTGGGCTTGAAGCGATAGGCGCCACCTGCCGCGCCGCAGAACGGAAGCGTCTCGGAGCCGCCCGAGACCACCAGGCCCGCGATGCCGTTGTCGTGCAGGTTGTTGGCGAGCACCATGTTGTTTTTCACGAGCCACACGCAGATGCCGCACTCCGGCGATCCGTGCGCGTCGTTCCCGTAGAGCCACACGTTGTTGCTGCCGCAGTTGGACCAGATCGTCGAGCCGCTGTTGAGCCCGTCGGCGAAGCCGGTGGCGATGACGTTGTTCTTGCCGGCGTAGTTGTCGTTGGACTGCGCCGTAGTGACCGGCGTCCCGTCCTGCGCGGTGTAATCCAGGCCGTCATCGTGGAAGCCCTGGATGGTGTTGCCCTCGAAGCGGTTGGCGGGCGAGTTGTAGAACGTGACCCCGCCGGCGTTGAACGAGTACGTGGCGCCGACCTTTGGCGTGCCGAATGTATTTCCCACGATCACGTGGCCCGTGCCTCCGATGACCGACAAGGCGTTCGCGCCCGCGGCCGAGGTCGATGTGACGGCCGAGTTCGCGATCAGCGCCTGCGTCGAGTTTTGCAGGTAGAAGCCGGTCTGCGTCGAGGCGATCGTGACGTTGGAGACGTTGACCTTGTCCGTGTTCTGGAGAAGCACGCCGAATGCGGCGCCTCCCGCTTTGGTCTGGACGACCAAGTCGCGCAGGGTGATGCCGGAAAGGCGGGAGGGCGTGGCGAAATCGTAGACCATCACTCCGCCGTTGGAGCCCCCGGTCGCGGAATTGTTGACCTGGACGTTGGTGAGCGTGGCGTTGTTCGGGCTGGTGATCACCCCATACGGGAAGAACTTGACGGCGTAGTCGCTGGGTCCGCCGCCTTGCAGGATGGTCTGCGAGGGGGTGGCACCCAGACCGCACACCGTGATCGACCTGCCGATCGCGAAGGAGTTGGGATCCGAGTACTCCGGGGTCGTCGCCGGCGTATAGGTGCCGGTATTCAGGCACAGGGTTTGTCCTGCCGTACGCGCCTGGACACCGGCCGTCACGTTTCCGCCCGGGCTGAGCGTGGCGTCGCAGAGCGCGCCCGTGGTCGGGCAATTCACGGCATTGGCGGAAATCGCCCCGACGCTCAACAGCGCACCCAGAATCGTTCGGCACCAGCGGGTCATGCTCTTCTCCCAGAATTACAGCGGTAATGCGGCACGGCCCCGCCTCGCCTGCCGGAAGAGCGGGGCGAGGGGGCTATTGCGCGATTGTCCTGCGGAGGTATACACGCGCGGGCTTTTCATACCAGATGTAGCTCGCTGCTGAGAACAGTATAGTGGCCGCGACCACCCCCGTCACTATGCCGGGCGTCACATTCCAGCCGTGGGCTTTTGCGTGCGCAACGATCGTCCATGGGATCCAGTGGTAGATGTAGATCCCATAGCTGATGTCGCCCAGGAAGACCCAGGAGGGGCGCTTCAGGACCGGCGAGGCCAAAGTAGGGCCCGCGGCCAGCGCAAGGACGATTCCCGCGAACGGGATCATGTAGGCCACCTCCAGGCGGAACTGCCGCATGACCAGGATGGCCGTGTTTTCAGTCGGCCACGGCGCGACGTTGAGGAAGCTCACGAGGGCGAAGCTCGCGAGGAGGAGCGCGTTGCGGGCCGCCGCGCTTTGCAGCCATGGGAGGTGGCCGCCATACAAGAGCCTCGCCGCGACCACCCCGGTGAGAAACTCGGGGAGCCGCCAGAAGATGTTGCGCGAGGCGACCGTGTCCAGCCAGAACTGCTGGCTCCAACCGTGCTTGAAGACCAGCACCAGGACGAGCGCCTGCATCGCGATCGCGAACGCCACGTTGGCCGCGAACAAGGCGAGGAGGCGGCGGGTACTGCGCACGTAGCGCGCGAGCCCCGCGAGGATCAGAGGGCAAGCGAGGTAGAAGCCGAACTCGGTCGAGATGCTCCAGCTCGGGCCATTCCACATCTGCTGCGTCTCGAACGAGGGTGCGAAGGTCTGCAATGCGAAGAGGTTCACGAGCCACGACGTCACGGGATTCGGCGGGAAACCGAAGGCGCCGGGCCGCACCACGTTCGCGAGGACATACAGCAGGGTGATGAGCACGAGCCCCATCGCATACGAGGGGTAGATGCGCGCGAACCTCGCGACGAGATAACGCCGATAGCCGCGCCGCGCCACGCCGCCTTCGAAGTGCTCCCAGTACACGTAGGTCAGGATGAAGCCGGAGAGCACGAAGAAGAAGCTCACGCCGAAGCCCCCGGCGATCCAGCGCGACAGCCACGACGGAAGATCAAGCCACTCGTTGAAGTGGCCGAGCAGCACGGCCATCGCCGCGAAGAAGCGCGTGCTGGTGAGCTCCAGGAGCTGCTTCTTC
>WNFM01206454.1_pt1 | contig 10027 bp, 9 predicted proteins | sample 5400271 | NCBI WGS metagenome assembly WNFM01 (sample SAMN13153352, study PRJNA577476) | soil metagenome | isolation source: 60 cm saprolite on Douglas fir-dominated hillslope | place: USA:California | collected 2013-09-17
TGGAGACGGCGGCGCCGATCGATTCGATCTCCCCGGACAGCTCCGCTCCCAGGATGGGGCGTCGCGGCCTCGAAGGCCCCAGCGCCAGCCGCATGAGCAGCCCGAACCCCTTCGGCGCGGACAGGGAGCGGAGCCTCCAGTCCGCGGCGGTCACCGTCGTCGCGTGGACCCTGATCAGGACCTCGTGGTCCCTGGGGGAGGGTTTCGGGATCTCCCTCAGCTCGAGGACTTCGGGGGGCCCGTACTTCTCGTAGAGGACGGCTTTCATTTGCCCTCCGATCATGGACGGTCGGAGCGGAGCCGGGTCAGGATGTGTCCGGTCGTCACCTCTTGCGGGACGGCGAGCTTCAAGGATCCTCCGTACGGGGCCCGAGCGCGAGTTCTACATCAACCCGCTAGACTTGTCCCATGCCCTGGCTGCTCCTGCTCGTGCTGTCGTCACCGGCTCCTCCGCAGGACTCCCTCCTCCTCGAACGCGTCCGCGCGCTCACCGAAGGACGAGACGTCGGCCTGGTGCTCGTGCCGCTGGACGGACGAGACGCGGTGATGGTCGAGCCCGACAAGACGTTCCACGCGGCGAGCACCATGAAGGTCCCGGTCATGATCGAGCTCTTCCGCCAGGCCGAAGCGGGGAAGCTGCGCCTCGAGGACCCGCTGCCGATCGTGAACGAGTTCCACAGCATCGTGGACGGGAGCGTCTATCACCTCAGCGTCGGAGACGATTCGGACGCGGAGGTCTACAAGGCGGTCGGCAAGACGATGACGCTGCGCGAGCTGTGCGAGGCGATGATCACGGTCAGCAGCAACCTCGCGGCCAACCTGCTGATCGAGAGGGTAGGAGTCGACAACATCCGGACGACGGTCGCGCGCCTCGGCGCCACCGGGGTGAACGTCCGCCGCGGCGTCGAGGATCAGAAGGCGTTCGACCAGGGCCTCAACAACACGACCACGGCCCGTGGTCTGGCCCTGCTCCTGCAGAAGCTGGCCAGCGGGCAAGCGGTGAGTGCCCGCTCCGATGCCGAGATGGTCGCCATCCTGAAGCGCCAGAAGTTCAACGACGGGATCCCCGCCGGGGTGCCGGAAGGCACGCCCATCGCCCACAAGACGGGCACCATCACGAAGGTCCACCACGACGCGGCGATCGTCTACGGGCCGCGCCCGTTCGTGCTCGTCATCCTCGTGCGGGGCATCCAGGAACAGAAGGAAAGCGCGGCGCTGATGGCGGCGATCTCGAGAGAGGTCTGGAGTTCGCTCGAGAAGTAGCCGCCAGCACCGGGGCTACATGAAGTTGGGAGTGTGCAGGTCGGACAGGGTGGCCGCCTGGGCGGCGGTGAACCCCGCGTGCTCGAGCCGGCGGCGCCGACCCTGGTCCATCGTCTGGAGGAGCTCACGAAAGGCGTCGTGGCCTTTCGCGATCGTGCGCGGGTCATCGCCGCCCGCGGCCAGGACGACGAGCGCGTCTTGCAAGGCATGGGGCACCCCACCCGCGCCGTGGAGGCTGGCGGCCCGACGACGGACGGCGGCCTCCAGGCGCGCGTAGAGACTCGCATCGTGGGCCAGGGCGTGACGGACATGGGCGAGGCCGAAGTGGACGTGGCGCGACTCGTCGGTGCGCGCCCGGCGGGTCAGCTCCGCGGTGGCCTCGTCCGGGGCGTGGTCCTCGATGAACCGGAGCAGGTCGAGGAACGTCCCTTCCCCGAGCACGGACAGGAGGAACATCGCCTCCGTGAAATCGGCGGTCTCCATGAGCGACAGCAGCGAGCGCGCGGTCGTCACGGAAGACACGCCCGGAGAGCCGCCGCTCACGCGCGCCCGCTTGAGGAAGACGTCGATATGGCGGGCCTCGTCCGCCATCTGCGTGGCCAGGAGCTGGGCGACCTCCGTGTAGGCGGGATGAATGCGCGAAAGGAAGCGCGCCGGCACGTAGAGGGCCGACAGCTCGTTCTCGGCCAGGAACCCCATCACCTGACCGATCGCGCGCTCGAGCACGGGTGGCAGCGGACGCACCGTGTGCCAGGGGATCGCGGTGGTCGGGTCCCATTGCGCGGACACGGCCTGGTCGTAGAGGGCGCCGATCTCGGGCGGGGACACATGGACGTGCTCGAGCAGCGTGAACGGATAGGCGGGTCCGCCGGGCTCGACGCGCGCGCCGCGGGGTGCGAAGCCCGTATGGGGATCCGCGATCTCCGGCATCGGGCTCGCGGCCAGCAGATCCGCGGCGCGAAGACGGCCCTCGTGCACGGGCAGCGGCACCCCCCACGCCTTTCCTCCCCGCGGCACTCCCAGCGCGCCCCGCCGGACGAGGTGCCGGTCGCGTCCGTCGGGCAGGGTCTCGCGGTCGAGGTACTCGTGGCGCTCGACCCGGCACCACGAGGGCAGGTCGTCGCGCAGGCTCCTCGCGGAGGACAGGATCGCCAGCACGCCGCCCGGTTCCAGCAGGTCGAGCGCGGGACGTGCGATCGCGAGCAGTCCGCCGCCAAGGGCCAGGTCGCCGCCGTCCACGGCCAGGACGGCGACGGGCGCGTTCACCAGAGGCCTTGCTCGCCCAGGGCCGCGCGGAGGCTCGCGTAGCCCTCCTCGCGCGGAGGCAGCCACTGCTTGAGGCCCTCGAGCTCGAGGATGCGCCGGTGCGCGGGGTCGTCCCAGCTCATCGCAAACAGCGCCTCCTGGAAGGCGCGGGCCAGTCCGGCGTCGACGTCCGGCAAGGCGTCGAACATGCAGTGGTCGAACCCCGGCGTCGTCCACAGCACGTCGATACGCGATCGGTCGACGCGCCCGGCGGCCTGCTCGTTGACCCAGACGAGGTCGCCCACCGCGCCCGCGTCGGCGCCTCCTGCCTGGAGCGCGGCCAGCACGTCCAGCTCGCTCGTCCCGGTGTCGCCGTGCTTGCCGAGGTCGGTGTCGAAGCGCACGAGGTCGACCGCGCCCAGATCGAGTCCCTGCGCGCGCAGGAAATGAAGAGGAAGGATGCGGGCCTGGGTGGAGTCACGGCTGCCCACGGCCAGCCTCTTGCCGCGCAGGTCGGCGAGGGTCCGCACGCCCGCGTCGCGGCGGGCGAGGATGCGCGCCGTGAAGTCGCGGTCGGAGTCGCGCATGGCGAGCGACAGCGAGCGGCCCTCGGTGCGACGCTGCACGCGCACGTGGGCGAGGGGCGTGTTCCAGGCGATGTCGATGTGGCCCGCGAGCAGCTCCTCGACCTGGCGCTCGTAGCTCGAGAAAAGGGCGACGTCGGCGGGAACGCCACGGCCGACCAGGTACTCGCGGATCCCTTCCCAGATGGTCACGACCTTCGGGTCGTAGGCGACGGCTCCGATCAGCAGCGCGCGTGCCGGCATGCTCAGAAGAGGGGCAGGCCGGTGAGGGCGCGGCCGACGAAGTCGTTGAGGTGGTCGGCGGTGGGGGCCATCACCCAGCCCGCGCGCGCATCGCGGAACAGACGTTCGATGGGCAGGTGCTTGGAGAAGGCGGCGCCGCCGCAGGCCTTCATGGCCAGATCCGTGACCTCCACCGCCGCTTCGATGGCGGCCAGGCGCGCCTGAAGCACGAACAGGGGCGTGGTCGGCGAAGGCCGCTCGACCTCTCCGAGCGTGTAGCCGAGCAGCGCGCGTGACTGCTCGGTCCGCACGCTCATCTGGGCAAGCCGTGCCCGAAGCCCGGGCAGATCCCGCAGCTTCTCGCCGGTGTGCTCGAAACCGGCGGTGGACAGATGGCCGGCGGTCGCGCCCACGGCGGCGCGGCACAGGCCGTTGGCCATGGCGGCCGTACCCAGCGCGAACCAGGGCAGGATCACTTCCAGCATGGCCGGGGCGCCCTGGCCCTGCGCGGTGATGAGATCGCCGTTCGAGACCTTCATCTGCTCGAGGCTCACCGGGGCGGACTCGTTGCCGCGGAGGCCCAGGCCGTCGAAATGCCCCGCGACCTTGACTCCGGGTGCGCCGCGTCGCACGAGATACAGCGTGGATTCAAGGGGTGAGGCGGCGCCCGGCTGCTGTCCGCTCGAGACGTAGCTGTCGGCGTGCCCGGCCGCCGTCACCCAGGACTTGGCCGCGCTGGTCTGGAACCCGCCGTCGCTTGCGATCATCGTCGAAACGGGCGCCCAGAACTGCGACCGCGAGCCCCGCTCGGAGAGGGCGAGCGTCGTCAGGTGCTTGCCCTTGGCGATGTCCCGAAGAAGCGCCTCGCGGTCCTTGAGGGTCGCCGAGGCGGCGATGGCCTGGGCCGCGGTGACGTGCATGACATAGACCATCGCCGTCGACCCGCAGCCCTGCGCGATTTCCTCGACCACAGCCGCGAACGCCCGTGGTCCCTGGCCCTTGCCGCCGAGCTTGGCATCCACGCAGAGGCCGAGCAGGCCTTCGCTGCCGAGCGCGGCCAGGCTCTCCTCGGGGAAACGGGCTTGTTGATCGACGTCCTGCGCGTGGGGCGCCGTGGTGGTGCGGGTGATCTCCGCCGCGCGTTCGGCGAGGCGCGTCGTGTCACCCTCGATTCCGTAGATGTGGGGCATGCTGTCTCACCTCACTGCGGGCCCGCGGCCACCGCGCGCCGAGTCACTGACGTTACCGCCGAGGTTCGGGGGTGGTCAAGGACTCCGCGGCACCAACGGCTCGGGAAAGATTCTAGAAACCACCATGTGAAATAAGGCAAAGAGCGGAAGTCTGTCGATCCCGCGGCCCCTCGTTCGACGTATCTATAGAGGATAGATAGAACCCATGATCAACCCCACATTCGTTTCGTTGCCCCGTCCGCGCACGTACGAGGCCGGTCTGGAGATGGCGGTGGAACCCATTGGGGACGCCTGCATCGTGCGCGTCAAGACGGCCAAGCTGACCTATCCCGTCCTGTCTTCGTTCTTCGAGCAGGTGCGGGCGATCCTCGAAGGCGGGACGCGCAAGCTGGTCCTCGACCTGGAGTCGGTGAACTACATCGACAGCGAGACGATCGGCTGCCTGGTGGACATCCACCGGCTCGTCTCCGATCTCGGCGGCGCGCTGAGGCTGTCCGGCCTCCAGCGTCGCGTGCACACGATGCTGTCCATGACCGGTGTGGACCGGTTCCTGGACGTCTACGACGTAGAGGCGGAAGCGCTGGCGTCGCTCGGCTGGCCGCGGGAGAGCTCCCACCGCGCCTGAAGGTGCCAACCGTATCGTCCCGCGCGGCGTCTAATGGGCCATGTGGTCCCATGATTTCCGCTACGCGATCCGGCTCCTGCGGCGGTCCCCGGGCTTCGCCGCCACCGCCACCCTGACCCTGGCCGTCTCCATCGGCGCCAACGCCGCGATCTGGAGCGCGGTCAAGGGCATCCTGGTCGCCCCCTTGCCGTATCCGGATCCGGATCGCCTCGTCCGTTTGTTCGAGGAGGCGCCGACCAATCCCCATTTCCCGTTCTCGCCCGCGGACTTCCGCGACCACCGCGCCGAGCTGCGGACGTTCGACGGGATCGCCGCCTACGGGCGCAGCGACCTGCAGCTCGGCGACGCTCAGCCGCCCGAACAGCTCCGCGGGATGCGGGTCTCGGCCGGGTTCTTCACGCTGCTCGGCCGTCCGCCCGCGCTCGGCCGCGACGTCGCGCAGGGCGACGAGGTCCAGGGCGCCGCCGACGTGGTGATCCTCAGCCACACGTTGTGGATGCGCCGTTTCCAGGGCGATCCGGCCGCGGTCGGGCGCACGGTGCGCCTCTCGGGACGGCCCTTCCGCATCGTGGGCGTGCTGCCCGAAGGCTTCCAGCACGTCGGGGGGACGTACCAGACCTACGGGCACGGAGAACCGGTCGACGTCTGGTGGCCGCTCGCGGTGCCGCGCGAGGAGCATCCGCGGTACCGGTTCTCGCACTACTACAACGTCGTCGGCCGCGTGCGGCGCGACGCGAGCCGGGCGGAGATGGACGAGGACCTGCGCCAGGCGGGCGCGAGCGCGGCGACGCGATACCCGGCGCCGCCGAGTCCCTGGAAGCCGCGCGCCGTGCCTCTCAAGGACGAGATCGTCGGCACCGCCGGGTCCACGCTCGGCGTCCTGGCCGGCGCGGCGCTGGCCGTGCTGATGCTGGCCTGCGTGAACGTGGCCGGCCTGATGCTGGGACGAGCGGTGGCACGGTCGCGCGAGATCAGCGTGCGGGCGGCGCTGGGCGCCACGCGCTGGCGTCTCGCGCGCCAACTGCTGATCGAGAGCCTGGTGCTGGCCAGCATGGGCGGGGCGCTGGGCGTCGGGCTCGCGTATGGCGCGGTCTGGGCCGTCACCCGCTTCGGGCCCGCCGACATGCCGCGGCTGTCGATGATCGCGGTGGACGCGCAGGTGCTCGGTCTTGCCCTGGGGGCGACGGTCCTGAGCGCGCTGCTGTTCGGGCTCGCGCCGGCGCTGCGCCTCGCGCGGACGACGGCGGGAGAGGCGCTGAAGGAAGGCAGCCGTGCCATCGCGGGCTCGGCGCAGCAAGGGACGCGACGCGCGCTGGCCGCTGCGGAAGTGGCGCTCGCCTTCGTGCTCGTGGTTTCGAGCGGCCTCCTCCTGCGCAGCTTCGTGTCCATGGTCACGCGGGATCCCGGCTTCCAGCCGCAGGGAGCGATGACGGCCTCGATCGAGCTGCCGACGGCCCTCTACGACGAGGCGGCGTCCCGCGAGTTCTTCCGTCGCGCGGCCGAGCGCGTGCGCGCGCTCCCGGGCGTGCGCGAGGCGGCCTTCAGCTCGGACCTGCCGTGGTCGAACTACGACGAGAACACGAGCTTCTCCATCGTGGGCCGCTCGTCCGCGAAGGACGAGGGGCCGGAGGCGCGCTATCACTTCATCACCGCGGGCTTCTTGCGCGCGACGGGCACGCCGCTCCTGGCCGGCCGCGACCTCGCTGGGTCGGACGGGGAGGGCGCGCCTCTGGCGGTCCTGATGAACGAGGCGGCCGCGCGCAAGTACTGGACGACGCCGGCCGCGGCGGTCGGCGCGCGCGTGAACCTGTGGGGCAATGAGCGGACGGTGGCCGGCGTGATCGGCGACGTCCAGGACATGCCCTGGCACGAGCGCAGTGTGCCCGCGTTGTATTTCCCGCAGGCCCAGACGTGGTACCCGCAGCGGATGTTCCTGATCGCGCGGACCGACCTCGCGCTGCCGTCGGTCGTCGAATCCATCCGCCGCGCGTTGGCCGAGATCGATCCGCAGCTGCCTCTCACGAACGTGCGGCCTCTCGACAGCGTGGCCGCGGCCGCGACGGCCACGCGCCGGCTGACCCTGTGGCTGGTGGCGGCGTTCGGGCTGACCTCGTTCTTCCTGGCCGTCGTCGGGATCTACGGCGTCATGGCCCAGGCCGTGGGCCAGCGCCGGCAGGAGTTCGGCGTCCGCCAGGCCCTGGGCGCGACGCCCCGCGACATCCTGCGGCTCGTGTTCTCGAGCGGAGCGGGGATGACGCTCGTGGGTCTCGTCGTCGGTGTCGCGCTGGCCCTGGGGTCGACGCGGCTGTTGACGTCGCTGCTCTACGGCGTGACGCCGCTGGATCCCGAGACGTTCGTGGGTGTGGCCGCGGTGTTGATGGGGGCGGCCGCGGGCGCGATCTACCTTCCCGCACGCCGGGCGACCCGGATCAGCCCCGCCATCGCGCTTCGCGGCGACTAGAGGTACGCGGGCATCACCGCACGGTCAGCGGAACGGGAAGGCCGACCACCAGCTTGCGTCCCGGACCCGTGCTGAGGTTCGAGATCTCCAGCTCCACCACCGCATCGTGCGCGCCGGCGGGGGCGTCGCGGCCCACGCGAAGGCGCAGCAGTGACGTGGCCTCCGCCTGCGCCGTCGCCGGCTCCACCTGAAGCCAGGCGGGCGAGCGAAGGGCGCGCAAGCGGAAGGGGATCGCCGACCGGTTGCCGAGCCGGAGCAGGACCGCCTGGCCGGGCCGCGCCTCGAGTCGCGCGGGCGCGACATCGATCGCGCCGTTCCACAGGCCGCGCAGGTGCTCCTCGGAGCCCCAGACGTCGTCGCCGAGCCAGGCCGCGGTGCGGCGCGCCACGAGCGCCTCGCGCACGCCTTCGGCATCGGCGGACCGCGCGAAGACGAGCGTCACCGGCCGGCGTGGTCCGGTGCCGCGCGGCGGCGTGGGCACGTGGTAATCGCTGTTCGACAGGATCGTGAGCTTCTTCTCCTCGATCCACGGGTAGACCGCGGGATAGAAGTCCTCGCCGTTCACCAGCTCCACTCCCTGGAAGAGCCCCTCCCGCCACGCCTCTTCGACGTGCGCGTGCCAGCGCGGCTCCAGCGTGCCCATGAAGCCGGGATGGTTCCAGAACACGAACGCGCCCTGCGCATGCGCGGCGCGCAGGGCGTCGAGCAGGTTGGGCTTGGCCAGGGCGGCCGGGTCTTCGACGAAGAGCGCGTTGAAATGCGCGCTCCCCACGGGGAGAGGCGACGTCGTGCCCGGGATCGGCCAGGTGATCTCGGCCCCGGGGATGAGGATGATCCCGAGCTGCTCGGCCAGCTCGCGCGCCACCGCATACGGGCGCCGCAGGTCCAGGCTGACGTCGGCGGAGTGGGGCCGATACTCCAGGTGATCGGTGAGGGCCACCACGTCGAGCCCGTCGCGCCAGGCCTCCTGCACGTGCACGGTCGGCCACACCTGTCCGTCCGAGAACACGGTGTGCAGGTGGAAGTCGCCCTTCAGCGTCTTCAGGCCCGGTAGGTCGGGCACGGGCAACGGGTGGCGTTCCTGCGCGGGCGCGGAGGCGCTGGTGAGGAGAAGGACGAGGGCGGCTCGCCGGAGCGGCCGAGCGACGTCGCGCCAGGCGGTCACGTCCGCGAGTCTATCGTGCCCACCGCGAACAAGCCGTGGGAAGTGACGCCGTATGATTCCGCGTGCACGACGACCGCCGTGAGCGACGTCTCGGCCTGGGCTTGGGGCTCGCCGCGTACGGGGCCTGGGGTGTCTTCCCGATCTATCTGAAGGCGGTGAAGACGGTACCGGTCGTCGAGGTCCTCTGCCACCGCGTGGTCTGGGCCCTCGTGGTCCTCGCGGTCGTGATCGCCGTCCGCGGGGAGACGCGGGCGGTCACCGCGGCCTTGCGCAACCGCCGCGCGCTCCTCGTGCTCAGCGCGAGCACCGTGCTCATCGCCGTCAATTGGCTCGTCTACATCTTCTCCGTCACGTATTCGCGGATCCTCGAGAGCAGCCTCGGTTACTACATCAACCCGCTGGTGAGCGTGCTGCTCGGGATCGTCCTGCTCGGCGAGCGGCTGACGCCGCTCATGAAGGCTGCCGTCGTGGCGGCCGCGGCCGGAGTCACCTGGCTCGCCGTCGACCTGGGCCAGCTTCCCTGGATCTCGCTCGTGCTCGCGTTCTCGTTCGGCACTTACGGCCTGCTGCGCAAGATCGCGCCCGTGGGTGCCCTCATCGGCCTCACGGTGGAGACGCTTCTGCTGGCGCCATTCTGTGTCGCGTACCTCGGCTGGTCGATGACTCACGGCCGCTCAGGCTACGTGGCCGGCGGTCCCTGGATTCGGACCCTCCTCCTCCTGGCCGGACCGGTGACGGCGATTCCGCTGCTGTGCTTCGCCGCCTCCGCCCGACGGCTTCCCCTCTCCACGATGGGCTTCCTGCAGTACGTGTCGCCGACCCTGCAGTTCCTGTTGGCGGTGGCGGTCTACGGGGAGAAGTTCACTCGCGGGCGGGCGGGCGCGTTCGCGTGCATCTGGGTGGCGGTGGCGATCTTTGCGTACGACAGCGTGCGGCGCCGTGCCCCCGAGCCCGTCGTAGACGCGTAGATGAGCGGTCGCCCAATCGTTTGAACGTGAACATTTGAGAGAAATGGGAACCTGCGACGGCGCGCCGGCGTCTATGGGTGCAACACATGCTCGTCCAGGATCTGGGCCGTGACCTGCGCATCGGGCTGAGGATCCTCGCCAAGGAGAAGGCCTTCTCCGCCCTGGCCGTGACCGCGCTCGCGCTCGGCATAGGGGGCGTCGCCACGATGTTCAGCGTCGTGAACGGCGTCATGCTGCGCGGCTTCTCGTTCCCCAACTCCGACCGGCTGGTCAGCGTCAATTTCGTGGATCCCGCCAGCGCCAC
>WNFM01276398.1_pt1 | contig 10027 bp, 10 predicted proteins | sample 5400271 | NCBI WGS metagenome assembly WNFM01 (sample SAMN13153352, study PRJNA577476) | soil metagenome | isolation source: 60 cm saprolite on Douglas fir-dominated hillslope | place: USA:California | collected 2013-09-17
GGATCATCATCAGGATGCCGAGCAGCGCGCCGAGCACGGCCACCAGCGTGACGCGCGCGATCTCCAGGTCGAAGCCGAGGATGAGGATCGCGGGCATGGTGACCCCGAGGCCGAAGGCGATCGACTCGCCCGCCGAGCCGGCGGTCTGCACGATGTTGTTCTCGAGGATGGTGGAATCGCGCACGCCGGCCTTCGACGCGAGGCGGAAAAGCGCGATGGCGATCACCGCCACGGGAATGGAGGCGCTGACCGTCAGCCCGACCTTGAGAACCAGATAGAGCGACGAGGCGCCGAACACCATGCCGAGGAGCGCGCCCATGACCACCGCGCGCAAGGTGAATTCGTCGAGGCTGGCGCTGTCGGGGACGAAGGGCCGATGCGAAAGAGCGGGGACGCCGTTCATTCTTTTTCTCCCTCTTGGGTTATGGCGCGTACTATCGCACGGACGGACCGGCAACAAAAGTGCCCGCGCGGCGTCGCTCCCGCCGCCGCTCTATATATAATGGGCGCCCGTCACCGACCGATCGCCCCGTTCATCCTTCCCGGAAGACCCATGAGACGCTCCAGCCTTGCCCTCTCCGCCGCGGCCCTGGCCGCGCTCGCCTGCCTGCCGCTCTTCGCGGCCGAACCCGCCCGGCCCGTCCCGCCCCGCTTCAGCGTGGACTACATGGACACGAGCGCCGATCCGCGCGCCGACTTTGCGCGCTACGCTTTCGGCGCGTGGCAGAAGAACAATCCCGTGCCGCCCGACAAGGCGCGCTGGGGCAGCTTCAACGAGCTCGAGCAGTTCAACCAGCAGGCGCTCAGGGGCATCCTCGAAGCCGCGGCGGCGCGCCCTTACAAGCCCGGCTCGGTCGAGCAGAAGGTCGGCGATTTCTTCAAATCGGCGATGAATACCGCGGCGATCGATTCCGCCGGCTTGAAGCCCGTCGGGCCCGAGCTCGCGCGGATCGCCGCCATCGCCTCCACCGCCGACCTCGCGCGCGCGCTCGCCGCCCTGCACGACCGGGGAGTCGGCGGGTTTTTCCGCGTCCGGGTCGACGCCGACGAGAAGAACAGCGAGGTCAACGCCCTCTATGCCTATCAGGGCGGAATGAGCCTGCCGAGCAAGGGCTACTATTTCGACGAGCAGTTCGAGAAATTCCGCGCCGCCTTCGTCGAGCATGTGGCAAAGATGCTGGCACTGGCGGGCGACGCGCCTGAAACAGCCGCAGCGGGCGCGCGGACGGTGTTCGAGGTGGAGAAGGCGCTGGCCGCCAACGCCAAGACCCCGGCGGAGCTTCGCGATGCGCTCGCCAACTACAACAAGATGCCTTCCCCTGGCGCGCTATCTGGCCGACCGCGGCATTGCCGGTCCTGCCGCGGGCACCATCATCGTCGGCCAGCCCAAGTTCTTCGAGGGCCTGCAGCGGCAATTGAGCGAGCGCCCGCTCGCCGACTGGAAGGTTTATCTGCGCTACCACGCGCTGCGCGCGGCCGCTCCCTATCTCGCCTCGCCGTTCGAGGCGGAGCACTTCCGCTTCTACAGCACCGTCCTGCGCGGCACGCCCGAGATGGAGCCCCGCTGGCAGCGCGCCGCGCGGGTGATCGACGGCGCCATCGACGAAGCGCTGGGACAGCTCTACGTCGAGCGCTACTACCCGCCCGAGGCGAAGGCGCGCATGGACGAGATGATCCGCAACATCACCGCCGTCATGCGCGACCGCCTCGCGAAGCTCGAATGGATGACCGAGCCCACCCGCAAGAAGGCGCTCGCCAAGTTCGACCGCTTTTTCGCCAAGATCGGTTATCCCGCCAAATGGCGCGACTACTCGAGCGTGGCGGTCCAGCCCGGCGCCTACCTCGCCAATGTGCGCGCGGCGACCGAATTCGAGGTGAAGCGCCGCCTCGCCATGCTCGGCCAGCCGGTGGACAAGGCCGAATGGAAGATGTCGCCGCCCACGGTCAACGCCTACTTCGATCCGACGGCCAACAACATCAATTTTCCCGCCGGAATCCTCCAGCCGCCGTTCTTCGACTTTTCGCTCGACGACGCGGTCAACTACGGCGGCATCGGCGCGGTCATCGGCCACGAGATCACGCACGGCTTCGACGACCAGGGGCGCCACTTCGACGCCGAGGGCAACCTCGCGGACTGGTGGACGCCCGAGGACGCCGAGCGGTTCCAGGCGCGCGCGAAGAAGGTCGTCGAGCAGTTCTCAGGCTACGAGCCGCTGCCCGGAGTGAAAGTGAACGGCGAGCTGACCCTCGGCGAAAACATCGCCGATCTCGGCGGCGTCAGCCTCGCCTACGAAGCGCTCGAGCGCTCGCTCGCCGGCAAGGAGAAGAAGCTCGTCGACGGGCTCACGCCCGAGCAGCGCTTCTTCCTCTCGTGGGCGCAGGTGTGGCGCACGAACATGCGCGAGAATGCACTGCGCCAGCAGCTCGCCGTCGATCCCCATTCGCCCGGCAACATCCGCGCCATCGGCCCGCTGGTGAACGTCCAGCCGTTCTACGAAGCCTTCGGCATCAGGGAAGGCGATCCGATGTGGCGCAAGCCCGAGGACCGCTCCAAAATCTGGTGAGCGCCCGCACGCATTTGCTTCTCCTCGCGCTCCTGGGCGCGGCTTGTCCCGGCTTTCCTGCGGCCCAGACCCCGGCCCGTTCGACGGAAGCGCCTTTGACCTCGCTTCCCTACACGCCCGGCCTGGACGTGAGCGCGATGGACAGGTCGGAGGATCCCTGCGTCGACTTCTACCGGTTCGCGTGCGGCGGATGGATGAAGAGCAACCCCATCCCGCCCGACGAGTCGCGCTGGAGCGTGTACGGCAAGCTCGCCTGGGAGAACCAGCGTTTCCTCTGGGGAATTCTCGACGGGCTGGCGAAGGGCACCGCCGCCCGGAGCGCCGCGCAGAAGAAGATCGGGGATTATTTCGCCGCCTGCATGGACGAAGCCGCAGTCGAGAAATCGGGCGCGCGGCCCTTGAAGCCTGCTCTAGCCCGCATATTCAGGATGAAATCGAAGCGCGATCTTCCCGCGGTGCTCGCGCGGCTGCAGCTCGCGACCGGCTCGGACGGCCTATTCTTCGGCTTCGATTCGAACCAGGACTACGCGGACGCCACCCAGGTGATCGCGTTCGCCGGCCCGGGCGGTCTCGGCCTCCCCGACCGCGATTTCTACACCAAGGACGACGACAAGTCGAAGGAGCTCCGCGCCCGGTACGCGGCCCACGTCGCGCGCATGTTCGGGCTCCTGGGCGACCCGCCCGGTGCGGCGGCGCGCGAAGCCGCCACGGTCGTGGAGATCGAAACCCGGCTCGCCCGCGCGTCGCTCACCCGCACAGAGCGCCGCGATCCCTACAAGCTCTTCCACAAGACGGACGCGAGGGGCTTGAAGGCGCTCACGCCCGGATTCGACTGGGACGTCTACCTCGAAACCGCCGGTCTTCCAGGATTGAATACGTTCAACGTCACCGAGCCGGATTTCTACAGGGAGCTGGACATGCAGTGGCGCTCGCTCGCCCTCGCCGACATCAAGACCTATCTGCGCTGGCATGCCGCCCACGCGGGCGCGCCGTTCCTGTCTTCCGCCTTCGTGAACGAGGATTTCGATTTCTTCGGCAAGACACTGTGGGGAACGCCCGAGCTCAAGCCCCGCTGGAAACGCTGCGTGGCGCTGGTCGATGCGCAGCTGGGCGAAGCGCTCGGCGAGGAGTACGTGAGGCGCGCCTTCAGCCCGGAGCTGAAGCGCAAGACCCTGCACATGACTGAGCAGATCGAGCAGGCGATGCCCGACGACCTCGTCCGGCTCGAGTGGATGAGCGCGGCGACCAAGCAGAAGGCTCTCGAGAAACTGCGCGCCATCGTGAACAAGATCGGGTACCCGGACAAGTGGCGCGACTACGGATCCCTGGAGGTCAGGCGCAACGACTTTTTCGGCAACGCCGAGCGCGCGAGCCTGTTCGAGTCGCGGCGCAGGCTCGCCAAGATCGGCAAGCCGCTCGACCGCGGCGAGTGGAGCATGACGCCGCCGACGGTCAATGCCTACTACGACGCGCACATGAACGACATCAACTTCGCCGCGGGCGTGCTGCAGCCGCCCCTGTACGACCCGAAGATGGACGACGCGCCCAACTACGGCAACACCGGCGGCACCATCGGGCACGAGCTGACGCACGGGTTCGACGACGAGGGGCGCCAGTTCGACGCGCAGGGCAATCTCAAGGACTGGTGGACCGAGAAGGACGCGAGGGAGTTCAACGGCCGCGCGCAGTGCATCGTCGACCAGTACGCGCAGTACACGATCGTCGACGACATCAGGATCAACAGCAGGCTGACCGAGGGCGAGGACATCGCCGACTTGGGGGGCCTCGTGCTCGCGTGGGCGGCCTGGAAAGCCGAGACGGCCGGAGCGAAGCCCGAGAGCCGCGACGGCTTCACCCCCGAGCAGCGCTTCTTCGTCGGCTACGCGCAGTGGGCGTGCGAGAGCAACCGTCCGGAGGATCTGCGCGCGAGGGCGCTCACCGATGCGCACTCGCCGGGAAAGTACCGCGTCAACGGCCTGGTGGTGAACATACCCGAGTTCGAGCGGGCGTTCTCGTGCAAGGCCGGCCAGCCCATGGTTCGCGAGAACCGCTGCCGAGTCTGGTAAGGGACGGCGTGGCGCATTCCCTGCCCGAGGGCGCCGCGGCGCCCGAGCCGGGCTTGAGCCCGCTGATCCTCGCCTGCCTCGCCGCCACTTGGCTGATCTGGGGCTCGACCTATCTCGCGATCAAATGGGCGCTTATCAGCCTTCCTCCGTTCTTTCAGATGGGAACGCGCTTCCTCGTCGCGGGGGGGCTCCTCATGGCGTGGATGCGCCTGGTGCGCAAGGCGAGCTGGCCCACGCGCGCGCAGTGGCGCAACGCGTTTTTCGTGGGCACGCTGATGCTGGGCGGCGGAATGGGAAGCACCGCGTACGCCGAGCAGTCGGTGGATTCCGGGCTGGCGGTCGCTTTCATCGCCGTGGTCCCGATCATGATCGCGGCGATCAACATGGTCTGGAAGGTTTATCCCTCGAAGCTGGAGGCGACCGGCATCGCGGTGGGACTCGCCGGCGTCCTGATGCTGACGCAGGGCGCGGGCTTCCGCGCGTCGCCCGTGGGCCTCGCCGCGATCGCAGTCGCGTGCCTCAGCTGGTCGGCGGGGAGCGTGCTGAGCCAGCGCCGCTGGAGGCTCGCCCCGGGCGCCACGGGATTCGCGAGCGAGATGCTCTGCGGCGGCTGCGCCCTGATGCTGATGTCGCTCGCCTCGGGCGAGCCCGCCGCCGTGGCTTCGCACTGGCCGTTCCACGCGAAGGCGGTGCTCGCGTGGGCCTACCTCGTGGTCTTCGGTTCGCTCCTCGCTTTCAACGCCTACATGATGCTGCTCGCGCGCGTGTCGGGCGGCCTCGCGTCGAGCTACACTTTCGTCAATCCCGTCATCGCGCTGCTGCTCGGGGTGTGGCTCGCGGGCGAGGTGGTCACCGGATTCGAGTGGCTGTCGACCGCGGTGATCCTGCTCGGCGTGGTGCTGCTGATGGCGAGGCGGTCCGCGTGACCGCCCGGAAATCCTTCGAGGGAGGAGGCGTCGTGAAGAAAATCGTCCTGATCGCCGCATTCCTGGGAGCGGCGATCCCGGCCGCGCGATTCGCCGCGGCGCAGGGCGAAGCCTGGCCGGCGAGGCCGGTGCGGCTGATCGTCGCGTTTCCTCCCGGCGGCAGCGTCGACGTGGTCGCGCGGCTCGTCGCGCCGCTGCTCTCCCAGAGCTTGGGGCAGCCGGTGGTGATCGACAACCGCAGCGGGGCCTCGGGCAATATCGGAACCGAGCTCGCGGCGCGCGCGAAGCCCGACGGCTACACGCTCTTGATCCACACGATTCCGTTCGTCGCGAACGTTCATCTCTACACCCCGCTGCCTTACGACCCGCTCGCCGATTTCGCGCCGGTCTGCCTTTTGTCCTCCTCGCCCTCGGTCTTGGTCGTGCACCCTTCGGTGCCCGCGCGTTCGGTGGGCGAGCTGCTGCAGCTCGCGAGATCGAAGCCCGGAGCGCTGAATTACTCGGCCGCGGGCGCCGGCACCAACCCGCATATCGCGGGCGAATTGTTCAACATGCTGGGGAACGTGGACATCGTGGCGATCCAGTACAAGGGCGGCGGCCCGGCGCTGGTCGCGGTGCTGGGCGGGGAGATCGGCATCACCTATCCGAACATCTCGGAGGCGGTTCCTCACGTGAATGCCGGGAGGCTGCGCGCGCTCGGCGTGACCGGCGCCAGGCGCGCCGCGGCACTGCCCGAGGTTCCCACGATCGCGGAATCCGGAGTGCCCGGATACGAATTCGTCACCTGGCACGGCGTGCTCGCGCCGCGGGGAACGCCCGCGGAGATCGTCGCGTCGCTGAACGCGAAGCTGAAGGCCGCCCTGCGCTCCCCCGAGCTCTCGGCGCGCTTCGCGCAGATGGGCCTGGACGTGATCGCCGGCTCTCCGGAGGAATTCTCGGTCCACCTGAGAAAAGAAATCGAGAAATGGGGCAGGCTGATCCGGGAAAGGCGCATGCGCGTCGAGTGAGGGCGCGCCGGGCGACGGCGCGAGACGGCGCGAGCGGTGCGAATTTTTCCCCTCCTGTCTTCAGGAGGGGTGCCGCCGAAGGCGGCGGGGTGGTGAGGGTGGCTAACCTAGGGGAGGCAAGTATGGGTTCCATGGAGTGGGTCTTGGTCGTTGGGTTCCTTTCTACGGGGTTCCTGCTCTTTTTGATCCACCGTGAGTTGGCGGCGCTCAGAACGGATTTTCGCCAAACCGCCGCCTTCATTTCTGTCCGCCTATCCAACGAGCGTTACAAACCGGACTGACGTAGGATGGCCGCTGACCGAAGCGCGGCCCGCGGAGGCCGCGCAAAATTTCACCGCACACGGGGAGCTCTTATGCCGTCATTCGACGCGCAGTTCGCACACCGCCGCCGTCTCCTTCAATGGTTGTCCGCGAGCCCACTGCTCGCCTCGCCGGGGTTTTCGCTCGGCGGAGTGGACCGCCCTTCGAAATTGCCCGAGCTCGAGGCGGCCGCGCCGCTCATAGCAAAACCCGAAGAGGCGATCAACGTGTTCGATTTCGAGCCCGTGTTCTTCAAGAACGTGCCGCCCGCGCACATCGGCTACATGGCCTCGGGGATAGACGCCGAGGCGACGCTGAAGGCGAACCGCGAGGCCTTTTCCAAATATTATCTGCGGCCGCGGCGCCTGAACGACGTGTCCAAGGTGGACACGAGCGTCGACATCCTCGGGGTGAAGTATCCCAACCCCATCTTCATCTGCCCGACGGGCGGCAACAAGGCGTATCACCCGGAAGGCGAGGCGGCGGTCGCGCGCGCGGCGAAGACGGGCGGGCACCTCGAGATGCTCGCGACGCCCGCGACCACTTCCATGGAAGATGCGATCGCTGCCCGAGGCGCTCCGGTCTGGTACCAGCTCTACGCTTCGCCCAAGTGGGAGGTCGCCGAGGCGCTCGTCAAGCGCGCCGAGCGCGCCGGGTCGCCGGTCGTCGTGGTGACGGTGGACCGCGTCGCGGGGAGGAACCAGGAGACCTTCTTCCGGCTGCGCAAGAACGACCCGCGCGAATGCAAGGGCTGCCACTCGGAAGACCTGCAGGAGAGCGTGAAGCGCAAGCCCGCCTACGCCGGCATAGATCTGAAAGGCCTGCCCAACCTGCAGTCGGCGAACATGAGCTGGGACTTCATCAAGCGCCTGCGCGGCGCGACCAGGATGAAGATCGTCGTGAAGGGCATCCTCACCGCCGAGGACGCGAAGCTGTGCGTGGAGAACGGCGTCGACGGCCTCGTCGTCTCCAACCACGGCGGGCGAGGCGAAGACAGCGGCCGCGCCACCATCGACGTCCTGCCCGAAGTCGTGGACGCGGTGCAGGGCAGGATACTCGTCCTCATCGACGGCGGGTTCCGGCGAGGGACCGACGTCGCCAAGGCGCTCGCCATGGGCGCGAACGCCGTGGGCGTCGGCCGGCCTTACCTGTGGGGGCTCGGAGCGTTCGGCGAGCCCGGCGTGGCGAAGGTCCTGGAGATCCTGCGCACCGAGACGCGCGTCGCGATGATGCAATGTGGAGTGCGCTCGGTGAAGGAGCTCACGCCGGCGTTCGTGCGGAAGGTGTGAAGACAGGAGAGGAGACCATGAAAAAATCCATCATTTCCCACGCCGCGTCCGGTTGCGCGGCGGCGTTGCTCGCTTCTTTCCTTACCTGGCTGGCGCTCGCGCCCGGATCGATGTCGCTGCTCGAGGCGCACGCGCAGACGCCTCCCGCGTATACCGCAGCCCGCCAGACGGAGCTCTTCAAGACGACGATGAACGATGTGCTCGGCCGCGAAGTGACCATCCGCCGGCTCGAGCGCGATGCCGGGACCGGCAGCGGCCCGCACCGTCACCCCGGCAGCCACACCTTCGGCTACGTGCTGGAAGGCAGCTACGAGGTGAAAGTCGGCGACGGTCCGCTGCAGAAGCTCGGGCCGGGCGGAACGTTCTACGAGGCGCCGGGCGCGCTGCACGCCGTCTCGCGCAACGGCAGCTCGACCCAGCCCGTCAAGTATCTGGTCATCCAGGTCTCCGATCCGACCAAGCCGCAGACCGTGCCCGAGTGAGGGGACGGCGAAGGACTCTACGCCGGCGTTCTTGGCCCGCGTTTATCCCCTCCTCACTTGAGGAGGGGTGCCGCCGAAGGCGGCGGGGAGGTTCTGTAAGGTTCCCCGACTTAGCTTTGCCGGGAACAAAGCGTAGGATGTCCCTTAAGCTCATCCTGGGAGGAAAATGATCTCGTCATCCCGCCGGAATTTTATTTCCGGCACGGCGGCGCTGGCGGCGTCGGCGCTCGCGCCATTGCGCGCGGCGCGCGCTCAAGGGCCGGCAAAGACGCGCCTCGTCCTGCTCGGCACGGGCGGCGGCCCGCGGATCGTCGCGCCGGGGCGCTCGAAGTCGGCGAACCTGATCGTCGTGAACGGCGTGCCCTACGTGGTGGATTGCGGCGAAGGTGTCGCGCATCAGCTGGTGCGCGCGGGGGTCGCGCTCAACACGCTGCGCTACGTCTTCATCACGCATCATCACTCAGACCACAACCTCGATTACGGCAACTTGATCTACGACGGCTGGGCAGCGGGCCTGCGCGCGCCGGTGGACGCTTACGGCCCGCCGCCGATCAAGGCGATGACCGAGGCTTACTTTCAGCTCAACCGTTTCGACATCGAGACGCGCATCGGCGACGAGGGCCGGCCCGACCTGCGCAAGCTCGTCACCGCGCACGAATTCGCGGAGCCCGGCCTCGTCATGCAGAACGCGGACGTCAAGGTGAGCGCGACGCGCGTGCGCCATCCGCCGATCGTTCATGCCTACGCCTACCGGTTCGACTGCGCCGACCGCGCTATCGTGATCTCGGGCGACACCACCTACTCGCCCGAGCTGATTGCCCTCGCCAAGGGCGCGGAACCTCCTGAAGAAAGTCCCCAACGCCGCGACGCTGCGCGAGCACGTGCTGGCGAGCCACATCGTGACCGAGGATCTCGGCAAGCTGGCGGCGGCCGCGGGAGTGAAGACGCTCGTCCTCTCGCACCTCGTTCCGGCCGACGACGCCTCGATCACCGACGACATGTGGATGGAAGGCGTGCGCAAGCACTACGGAGGCCCGATCATCGTCGGGCGCGACTTGCTGGAAATCTGAGGGAGACCCATGAACGCAAAAACAATTGCCGTCATCGCAGCCATGCTCGCCACGACCTCCATCTCCGCCGCCGAAATCAAAGTCCTCGCCTCGAACGGAGTCAAGGAGGCGCTGAACGAGCTCGCTCCCGCCTTCGAGCGCGCCACCAAGCACAAGCTGGTGATCTCCTACGGCCTCGCCGCCGCCCTGAAGCGCCAGATCGAAGGCGGCGAACGCTTCGACCTCGCCATACTGCCCGCCGCCGGGCTCAACGACCTCGCGAAGCAGGGCAAGGTGGACGCGCGCGGGCGCGCGGCGATCGCGCGCTCGGGAGTGGGAATCGG
>WNFM01206497.1_pt2 | contig 10026 bp, 5 predicted proteins | sample 5400271 | NCBI WGS metagenome assembly WNFM01 (sample SAMN13153352, study PRJNA577476) | soil metagenome | isolation source: 60 cm saprolite on Douglas fir-dominated hillslope | place: USA:California | collected 2013-09-17
TCTGGATAAAGGCGCCCGCCTCTTTTGCTAGTTTCGCGCATTCGCGAAGGAGGGTCGCAGAACAGGTCAGCGCAAATCGAGGACTGAAGGCATAAGTCAGCCGCCCACTACTGGTCCGATGCCATTGGTCGCAGAGTTTTGCGCTCTCATTGAGCACGCTCTGGGTGAGATTCTTATGTGGCTTGGGCGCGTACGAATCCACATCCATCATCATCTGACCCATCGCGACCCGCAATCTGCTGGCTTGGGCAGCTCGAAAACAGACCTGGGTGCTTTTGGCATCAACGGTAGTGTAAACTGCGGCGGCGGTGATACCGTAGCGCTTTAGTTCAGAGAAAAAAAGCGGCGCTTCAATTTTCGCTTTTTTTGGGCTGAACGCGCGCTCACACGGAAAGACGAATTTCTTTAGCCAAGGCAGTAATTCCTGTCCACCGCAAGCCACGACCGGGTATTGCGGCAGATGGCAGTGGACGTCGATGAATCCCGGCGTGACCAGCTTTCCGTTTTGATCTTCCCATCGAATTTGCTCATCCGAGGGACGATCATTCCAATTTCCGACAAACGTGATTTGTCCGGACTCGTTCCAAACCATCGCACCATCTGGATGCGCCTTCAGATGACCGGAATCAGAAGAAGAAAGCAAGAAAGCGCGCAGACCAATCGACATAGTAATGATCAATAGCCGATAGCCAAAGCCGAAGCATCGCAGACGGATTGTTGATCGGCTATCGGCTATTTTGCCGTCGACGCGCGCCCCCTGCACGATTCAAAATTTAAATGTGACGGTGCCCTCGAGATGGAATGGCCATTCGGCGACAACGGAATCATATCCATATACCGGATTAGGAGGTCCCCAGAGCTTCTGGTTCGTCAGGTTCAAGAGCGCTATTTTTGCTTCGAAGTTATCGCACTTCGTCTTGTAGAAAAACGTCAGATCCTCTTCGTGTTGAGCCGGGATCCGAACATAACCATTATAACCGTTGAAGATCATGCTGGTGACAGTCTCCCCGAAAATTACACCAAACGTTCCGTAATCGGTCGGAATTTGATATTTCGCCAAAAGATTGACCGCATGGGAGGGAACACCCGGTTCGCGATAGATGCCGTGTCCTAAGCTTCGGCCGTTATCGGTGATCACTGTGCCGTTCGGACCTTGTTGTTGCGGGAAGTTGACCGGGTAAACCTGGGAAACGAATCCAGGTGATCCATGGATGAAGGAATCGATGTAGCTATACCCGGCGCTCACATAGAAATTCCGGCTCGGCTGGTAATCTGCCTCGATTTCAAAACCTTTGGCGGTATCCCGCCGCAGGGCTGCGCCAATCCCTGGTACGTTCCGATGTTGAATGAACGCCGCGCTGGTTATGAAGAGCGTATCCTGCAGCAGTGAGGCTTTGGCGCCGATTTCGTAAAGATCGCTAACGACATGTAATTCATTCGCGACTGGGATATTGGTGCCGCCGTTCCCGCCATTTCCGGCCGGAAATCCGCCGCCGTTTCCGGCAGCAAATGACTGGCTATAGTTATAGGTGAAATAGGTCGTGAGCCATTTTGCCGGTTTGAATATGGGACTGACGTTGAAGTTGGGCTCGACCACTACCGTGTGATCACCCGGAGAGCCGCCGGGACCAGCGAAACCCGCTCTGACCGCTTCAAAGTAGAGCGGATCGTTCACCTTCACCCACATGATATCCGTCCGCGCTCCCGCCAGTAAGGAGAAGTGTTCACCCAACTCGAATATATGCTGATAGAAGGGAGCAATAGTGAATAGCTTCGAATAGTTGGTGTCACTGTTAAAGATACCAGGTGTAGCTGACCAACCGGGTTCATTCGGAACCGGCTGCGCAGTGAACGCGCTAAAACCCCGGTATTGGATAAACGTTCTCGACTTGCTGATATCCCAGGCATTCAACGGCTCATCGAAATAGTCATCGAAAGCAGTTACTTCCTGGTACTTCACATCGATACCAAGATTGATTTTGTTACCGAGCACGAAAGGCTTCGTGGTCTCGGTCAGGGGGACCTTGCCGCCTTTGTCGTCCTGCTGATAACCCTTGGCAACGGTTTCTCCGCCTCCGAATGGAATATCCCAGTTGATGTGCAATTCCGTTCTGTTTTCAAACGTAAAAGCAAGAGGGATAATTTCGGAATAGTAAGCGCTATCTTTGGTGTGCCGATTGATCCACTGGACCAACGTACTATTCACGATCTGCACGTTATCATTGATCGTGAAGGTCTGGATCGCCTGACCGTGAAAGCTTTTGCCGTAGGAACCGTCGCCGGGGTTAAATAAGCGAATGCTGCGGTTCAAGCCGACCGTGCCTTCCGGCACAATCAGATTGCTGCTCGATTTCACCGAGTCGGGGGCGCCCGGGACGGTACCCGTAAAGTATTGCCCATTATCGATCAAATTCTGGGTGGGCCGATTGAATCCGTTGTTCTCCGTGTAAGTCCCGAACCAAAAGTCGGCGTTCGCCTCTAGTTTATATTTATCACTGGGGATCCAGGTGAGGGCGGCATAGATCGAGTGAGTTTCCGAGACCTGGTTTTCGTAATAGCTGCCGGAGTTTTCGCCCGAGTAACTGATTCGAAAAGCGAGCTTCTCGGGAATGATTGGACCGCCGATATCGACGTTCCATCGATACTGTTCGTACGTGCCGACGGTCGCGCTGATCGAAGTCTGTAGCCGATCAAAGTAGGGTTGCTTGGTAACAAAGTTAAAATAACCGCCGACATAATTCGACGCTCCGTAGACCACCGAAGGCGGTCCCTTCATGATGTCCACCGAGTCGAAGGAATTGAAATCGATCGGTAAACCGTTTCCGTTACTGGTCAAGCCTTCGCGCATTCCGTTAACGAACACGTCGGCGGTCTGGCCGCGAATACTCGGGTTAGCCGGCGCACCGAAGTTGGTGGTGGTGAAACTGCTGGTGGTTAGTTTAGTAAAATCTCGGACATCTCGAACGCTGATATCATCGAGCTGGGCGCGGGAAATGATCGTAATGTTACGAGGAATTTCCATCACGTTAAGGTCGAGCCCATAGGCGGCGTTAGTAGGACGAACCGTAGGTACGATCGCTTCGTTGATCGGAATCTGCGCACCGGTCACCACAATCTGCTGGAGAGTGCCTCCTGCGGTGGTGCTGGCATTCGTGCTTTGGTCTTGGGCCTGAGCGAGCCGGCTCAGGTCAACAAATAGGACCAAACTGGGGAATAGGATCCCCGCTAATCGTCGGGTCATGGAATGTGCTCCCTGGTTAATTTTCTCTCTAAATGTTTAGCCGTCGGCAGCGACGCCTACGGGTTAAGGCAGCCAAGATGGCGAGCACCGTTCATGCCAGCGACGACGATAAACCCGCGATGAATAACAGCGGGTACCAATTTTTCGCCAATTCATTTCGGCGGCGAGCAATATTTTTCACGACTTCCCGCGTCGTGTTTGAAAGTGAGCAAACATTCGCCGACGGAAAGGATGACATGTACAAATTGGGACAGCTCGAGCCTCGTTCTCGGCTTGGTTGGCGCCGATTTCGGCGACGAGCAACGCTAAAGTCCCTCACGCTTCCCGCCTTTTTTACTTTGCTTCCCGCCGCCAAGGGATCAGCACCGATTCTAACCACCGTGACACCAGGTAAGCTGCTGCAGAAAGGAGCGCGATAATCACGTTGGCGGCCCAAAGGCGGTCGCCGCGATGATCATTCATCGCCTCGGTCAGCAGATATCCGAGCCCTTGCCGAGAAAAGAAAAACTCGGCAATCACGGCGGCGATGATGCTGCTGGTAAATGCGATTTCATGGGCGGCCACGTAATACGGCAGGGCATTGGGCCAGAGTACATATCGGAATCGTTGCCAGCGGGTCACATGGAGGGTTTGAAATCGACTGAGAAGATTCGGATCAACCTCCTCAAATCCTTTCATGAGATTGGCCAGGAGCGGATGAAAACAGATCAGAATGACCACTAGAATTCGAGGCGTGGGTGAGTCGCCAAATGTAATGATTAAGAGGCTGGCGACAGAAACGATCGGTAGGTTTTTTATCACGATCACCCATGGAGTGGCGAGTGATCGGAGCCAACCCAGATAAAGAAAGGAAATGGCTAACAGAATGGCGATGGCGTTGGCGAAAAAATAACCGGTCAGCGCAGTGCCCAGCGTGACCGCAGTATTGTACAAGAGGCTCGACCATTCCTTGGCCATGATCACGACGACAAGATGAGGCGGCGGGAGAACGATCGGCGCGAGTTGACCGATCCAGATGACACCGTACCAAATCACTGTCACCGAGACCAAAAAAAGAAGAAGTGCTGTACGCGAATTCATCGATTAGACTGCCGCTGCTCGGTGTAAAGCTTCTCGCGTCCGCTTCACTAAACTTAGGTAACCGTCTGATTGTCGGACTTCAAAGTCGCGGAAATTCGGTAAATCGACCAGAATGACGTCGGTGATAGTAGCGGGCCGCTGAGACAACACGATAATCCGATCCGACAGAGTAACCGCTTCCTCCACACTGTGGGTGACGAGAATTGCCGTTCGGTGCGCTTCGCGGAGAACGCCGGCTAGCCAGTCGACCAACCGTTCACGGGTAAGCTCGTCCAGAGCTCCGAATGGTTCATCCAATAAGAGAAGTGAAGGTTCGTGTACCAATGCGCAGGCGATGTTCACTCGTTGCTGCATCCCGCCCGAAAGCTGATGGGGAAAACGGTTTAGCGCGTCATCGAGGCCGAAATGTCGAAGTAGTTCTACGGGTTCGAGCGCCTTCTTCGGTTTGGCAATAGTCAGCGTCAGTTGAACATTCTGGAGCGCGGTTCGCGATGGAACCAGGGCCGGTCGCTGACTGGCGATACCGATTTCATGAGCGGCACACGCTGCGGCCGGAGTTCGTCCGAAGATCTTGATCGAACCCGAAGTAGGCTCTTGTAATCCGGCACACAGATGAAGCAGGGTGCTTTTTCCGCAACCGGAGGATCCGATCAACGAGATAAACTCCCCTCTTTGGATTGTCAGATCGAGCGAAGCGATGATCTGCTGCTGCCCGAACGATTTACTCACTGAACTCGCTTCGACTGCCGGCATACGGTTCCGGCTATTCTGGGTTAATCACACCATATTCAGCCATGAGCGCAGCCGAATTGTTCCAGACATCGGCCGACATCCAGAGCGGCGGCTGTCCATCGCTTCCGAGCACAAGATCTCTTTCGAGCTGGAATCGGCGCAGCACCAAATCTCGGCTGAGCGTTGCATCTTTGCTGTAACGGATAGTGATATCGGCAGTCTCTTCCGGGTGATCTAAATAAAACCGGATCGCCTGTGACAACGCATAAACATAGCGCGTCACCAAATTGGGGTTCTGCTCGGCCAGCGATTTCTTGACGACCGAAACGTCGCAATGTTCGTTCCAGCCCAAGTCTTTGAAGCGAAGCCCGGTCCAATTCTTGTGCCCATCCTGTTCTAGAAAACGCGGCTGGTTCTGGACCCAGGCAGAATAAAAATCGACTGCTCCGCTGACCAGAGGGTCGGCTGTGAATCCGGCGCGCATCAATTTCACCTGGTCAGCCGGCAAATGATATTTTTGGAAAAGGAAGCGCGCATAAATCTCACCATCCGACTGAATGCCAACGGTCTTGCCAAGGACGTCCTCGGGTTTGAGCTGAAGTGACGAGGGTTGATTGCTAGGAACCGATTTGTCTAGCGCAATCCAATCATAGGGGCTGTCCTTCAACAGAGTACAAACTGCCGTAACTTTCGCTCCGGTTGGACTGGCCACCAATGACACGACAAAATCACCTCCTGCGCTGACCGCGAATTCGAGTGATCCGGCGGCAAGCAATGTCAGTTGATCCTTTCCGGGACCGCCCGGAACCAGCTCGGCATCGATACCCATATCTCGGAAATATCCATTTTCGACAGCGACGTACCACAACGCGCATTCGTCATTTAGGATCCAGGGCATTCCGATCCGAACTTTGTCTGGAGTGACTGGCGCGTTTGGCCGCTGCGCCGCTGCTTTCTTTAAGAACTCATTAGAGAAATAGGATTCCGCCGGAATCTTTTGTCGAACTTTGGCGAGAGCATCCTCGTAGGAAAGACTGGCTGGTTGTTTCTGGGAATCGCAGCTACTCAACGAACCTCCACCCAGTACGCAGATTAAAGCAAGAGAACGCTGCCAGTGAATTCGCATGTAATGAATAGTAAGAAAATGGGTGGATGTTTAGCAGTATTTGTACCCCTGGATGAATAATAAAATATTCTTTCTCGTCCAGTCCGGTAGGGACCGGCTCCCGTCGGTCCGTATAAGTCCTATGAGTCGTATAGGACTCATGAGGTGTATTTCAGCCGTAGAACGACAATAACGAGGAGGAGCGGACACGCAGGAGCGTGTTCCTACCGAAATGTGGAATGCAACCCGCTCCATTCTTCCAACTCTAGCCATGCAGATAGAAATCGATTCAGATCGGATTCAATCGGGGATCGATGAATTGGCGGAAATTTCGGAGGCGCCTCCACCCATAGTGACTCGCGTGCTTTTTTCAAAGGCGGATTGCCAGGCGCGCGCGTTTGTTCAGGCGCGCTGCTCGGATTTGAAATTAGCGTTTCGGGAAGATGCCGTCGGTAACGTCTTTGCTCGCTGGGCAGGCGAAGATGTCGATCTACCAGCCGTCGCCACCGGATCACACATTGATGCGATTCCGAACGCAGGCAAATATGATGGTGTAGTTGGAGTGCTCGGAGCTCTGGAAGCAATTCGCGGCTTGCAACGAGCCGGCTTCAAACCGAGGCGCCCGATCGAGTTGGTGATCTTTACGGCCGAAGAACCGACGCGATTTGGTATTGGCTGTTTAGGCAGTCGGCTGCTTGGCGGAGTCCTGATGCCGGAGCAGGCTCTGCAATTGACCGACTCCAGCGGTAAACGTCTTTCCGATTGGTTGGGTGAGATCTACCCCCGGGCCGGCGATCTTCGATCCGTTCGATTAGTTCCTAAATACTATTCCGCTTTTGTCGAACTTCATATTGAACAGGGACCGTTGCTTGAGCGGCAGGGAATCGATTTGGGCGTCGTCGAACAGATCGCAGCTCCTGCTACGCTCCGAGTAGAATTAATCGGTGAAGGCGGACATGCCGGGGCAGTCCTTATGCCGGACCGTCGCGACGCGTTGTTGGCCGGCGCTGAAATCGCCCTGGCGGTAGAGAGCGCGGCGAAAGAAAGCCAAAGCCCCGACACGGTTGGAACAACGGGTGTATTTCGGATTGAACCGGGTGCGGTTAATAGCGTGCCCTATCGAGCGGTTCTAGAAATTGATCTACGCGACACCCAGCTCTCGGCCCGAGACGTTGCGCTGCGGCGAATCCGCGAAAACATTTCAGCGGTAGCTCATCGTCGCGGGGTGGAAGCGCACCTAGATGTAATCAATCAAGATCCGCCAGCCGTTTGCGATGCCGCGCTGGTGCAAGCCGCTCTGCAAGCGGCGGCGCGTGTTGGTTTCTCAGCTCGCCGGATGGTAAGCCGCGCTTATCATGACTCACTTTTTATGGCACAGATTTGTCCCACAACGATGCTATTTATTCCTTGCCGCAATGGAGTCAGTCATCGTCCGGACGAGTACGCGTCGCCGGAAGCCATTTACAAAGGTACGTTGGTATTAGCACGGCTATTAGAACAACTAGCCAGCTAGCATCTTGTCCCGCATATAATGGTGGTGTCGTTGCGCTCTATTGCGCGCGCGATTGGTAGCGGCGACTAGCCGGTCCGACATAGTCTGCTGCTTACAAAGATCGCCTTGCTCATCAGGACGACATCGGATCCCCCCGAAAGCCAAACGCGCGCGCCGATGGAGAGCTTTTGAACGAGAGGAATGAGGCGATCCTGGCCAATAGGTGCAGTCGCCATCGTGCGGTCCGCGAATGGCGCACCGAATGATGTGAATGAGGAACGCCGAACGCTATACGCAGCGTCCCGGTTGCGACTGCGGTTTTTGGCGGCGCAGCGCGAGCAGCTTCGGGGCTGACTTCTAGTTTGCGCCAAACCAGGGGGTTATGGAACAGTCGCCGCTCTTAGCGCCGAGCTTTCGTGCCGTTTGCTCCGACGTTACCAGTAATGTGCAGAATTATTTACGAAACGGAATTTAATTCACCCTTTTTCCAGGCAATTCATTTGCGCCCAATTCCGACTGCGCTTCATAGTAAGTTTCGTGCATCAGATTTCTCGTGAAGTGGCAGCTTCTTTTTCGTTCCAGCTAAACGGAAAGCTGCGAACGGTCCATGATCTCGCCACCAATCTCACCCTTCTTCAATATCTCCGGAACGAAGGACTGGTCGGATCCAAAGAAGGATGCGCAGAGGGTGATTGTGGCGCTTGCTCGGTAGTGATCGTCGAATTGTCGGCTGATGAGAAACCGGTTTATCGAGCGATTAATAGTTGCCTGGTACCATTGCCGACACTAGCCGGACGCAAAATTATCACCGTCGAAGGTTTGGTCTCCGAGAACGGCGAACTCCATCCGGTGCAGCGTGTGTTGGTCGAGCGTCACGGCTCGCAATGTGGGTACTGTACCCCTGGTTTTGTCATGTCCCTGTTCGAAGCTTATCATCGGCGCGATTTACGCGCCGAATGGCAGATTGATGATCAGCTTTGCGGTAATCTTTGCCGCTGTACCGGTTATCGGCCGATCCGAGACGCGGCCGTTGCGCTGCTATCTTCCCGCCCCGAACAATTAGCTCACCCTTCAGCCGAGAATGACTTTAGATCCCCGGTCGAGTACGAATGCGAAAATCAATTATTCTTTCGTCCGACTAACCTCCAGATGCTGCTCGAGCGAGTTCACGAGTTCCCCGAAGGAAAACTCATCGCCGGCGGAACTGAGCTCGGATTGGCTATAACGAAGCTTTTTCAGGCCTTTCCCGTGCTCATTTCGATCGAAGCGGTTTCCGAACTGCGCCGGATCGATTGCAACGAAACCCAATGGCGAATTGGAGCCGCCGCAACCCTTACTGATGTCTGGGATCGCTTAGGCGAAGAATTTCCACCGCTGGCTGAAATGCTTCGTTTATTCGGCTCGCGACAGATTCGGAACCGGGCCACGCTCGGCGGCAACTTAGTGACGGCGTCACCGATTGGCGACTCTGCGCCGGTACTACTTAGCCTCGACGCGGTGATAATCATTGCTTCTCTCGCCGGTGAGCGCCAGGTACCGGCTGACGAATTCTTTGTTAGTTACCGGAAGACCGCTTTGCAAGCGGATGAGATTCTAAAAGAAATCATTCTACCACGGATTGATCCTGGCCCTATGCTGGGAGGGCGCGCAGCGGATCCGACCTCACCTGAAGCTGATACGGATTCCGGCGGCCGTTTCCAAGGCTTTGATGGACAGGCTGCGATCCCTCCCCGAAAGGGGTCGCCAAGTTCGGTGGAGCGCAAAAGCTGGTGCCAGTTTTACAAGGTATCTCGTCGCAGAGAAATGGATATCAGCACGGTCGCAAGCTGTTTTCGGATCGAACTGGATTCGGAACGGCGAATCAAACTCGCTCGCCTCGCGTACGGTGGAGTCGCGCCAACTCCGCTTCGCGCCAAGCCGGCGGAGGCAGCCTTGCTCGGAAAAATTTGGAACGCTGAAACGGTACAGAATGTTTTGCCGCTACTTAAATTTTCCCCGATTTCCGACGTCCGCGGTAGCGCCGAATTTCGGCGCTCGCTGGTGATCGAGCTTTTTCAGAAGTTTTTTGAAGAAAGCCAATCCGGATTTCAATGGTCGATGGCGGAGGGAGAGTTCGCAGAGAAAACTGAGAGCTATCAATTCTCTCCTCCCCATGAGAGCGCTCATAAACATGTGTCGGGCCGCGCCCTTTACGTGGATGACGCGATTCCGTTACGTGAGCGACTGGAAGTTTGGCCGGTCTGTGCACCGCATGCTCGGGCCAAGATCCTACGACGGGATGCTGCGCGAGCTCGGGTGTTGCCCGGAGTGAAAGCGGTTTTGCTGGCCGAAGATATCCCTGGGCTAAATGATACCGGTACCGTTCGACATGACGAA
>WNFM01299879.1_pt1 | contig 10026 bp, 6 predicted proteins | sample 5400271 | NCBI WGS metagenome assembly WNFM01 (sample SAMN13153352, study PRJNA577476) | soil metagenome | isolation source: 60 cm saprolite on Douglas fir-dominated hillslope | place: USA:California | collected 2013-09-17
GGTCTGGGTCTCACTGGTCTGGCAATGCTGCTGGTTGCGAACTATATGCCCGCCAAAACACAGCTTGGTTCACAGGAAGCGGCCAAGTGGCGAGCCTTCCGCACCTACCTGAAGAATATCAATAAATACACCAACCTCCAGCAGGCAGGTGACCAGTTCGAGAAGTACATCGGCTACGCAGTGGCATTTGGCTTTCAGGGGCAGTGGATACACGAATTCTCCAGAGTGCTCACTGAGATGCCATACTGGTATTATCCAACCTATCTCGGTGGTCCGTGGCAAGGCGGCTATCGTCAATACCGCAGTTACGGCCAGCAATCCATCAGCGGCGGATCGATGGGGCGCGACCTGTCATCGGGACTGGGGCAGCCTGCTAATATGGGCAGCATGGGTGGTGGACTCAGTGGTGGTCTCAATAATATGAGTGAGAATTTGACGCAGGGTCTGAACGCAATGAGCAACGGTCTCACAACCCTGCTCAATAATGCTTCCAGCGTCATGACCAGTCATCCAAGCAGCAGCGGCAGCGGCGGTTTCAGCGGCGGCGGATCGTCCGGCGGGGGTTCGTCTGGCGGTGGAAGCGCGGGCGGGCACTAAAAAGGCTAGTTATCGAATGAGCCGGGGTGATCCCGGCTCATTGCATGATCCTCACCATCATACTATGCGTGTAAGTAGCAAATGTATAGAAGTCTTGCCGAAATAACATTTTTCTGCAATAATTGCAAGGTATGCAAGGTCGAAGAGCGATTTTCCTTGCAGGCCTAACAGCCCCACATATGCCTTTCAGGAATCTGAAGGTGCTTGTTCCATATCGAGACAACAATGCTGCGGGAATGACGCGCCATGTTTCTATCTATTCCATTTACAAATTCACAATTATCCTTTTACAATGTCCGTGTTGTCGAGCGCTTTGGATGGATATTTGCTACTTGGAGCCGCCAGGTGATTGAATATTTCAAATAATCTTATTGGAGTGACAAGTATATTTCGCATCGAAGCCACATAGCAGAAAGGGGCCGATAATCCTGATGGACAGAACAGTGACGCGTTACTCTGATATTGCTCTGGAGAATTTGAGCGAAGGCGTGTTCTTGGTTGACGGATTGGGTCAGATCGTTTACTGCAATTCGCAACTCTCCCTGATGCTAAGCGTCAAGGAGGAAACACTCATTGGCTCGGCTTATAACACGCTATTTCGAGAGATTGCCGAATTGAGCCGCGATCCTCAAAAAACACAGCGGGAATTGGAACTGGCGTTGCGCAATTTTGACCAACGCCCTGTCATGTATCCGCTCATGCGACATCTGCCGAATGGCCGTTTTCAGGTTCGGTTTTTCCCGCTTACCTCTGAGCAGGACATCGAAAACGGCTGGGGGGGCACAATTCGCGATGTCACCTCGGAATGGAAAGAAATCACCGAGCAGGCCGAGCATCTGTTTGCTATCACGCGCGAATTGTGGACTCCGTTGGCTGGCATCAAAGGTTCAGCCTCGATGCTCATGGGCGATCTTCAATTTTGGGATGAGAGCCAGCGCCAGCAGCAGGCGGAAAGCATTTATAAGGGTGTTGAGCAGCTTACGAACTACCTTGAATATGCACAGATGTTGATCAAGTTGGAACTGGATGCGACGAAACTGACCTTGCGAGAGACCGTGGTTCCGCACGTCGTACAGCAAGTGTTAAACAGTATGTCCGCCAAGGTTGCGCCATACCGCTGTTCAGTCGCGATTGCCGATGATCTTCCAATGGTCGAACTTGATCATGCGCGGATCGAGCAAGTGCTCTACAACCTGCTCGATCATGCAATCCGGCGTTCGCCACGCGACGGCGAAATTCAAATCGCAGCATGGACCGAAGGCGACGAAGTGCTCATAGGCATCAGTGATCAAGGCATCGGCATTTCGGAAGAACATCTGGCTTATCTATTCGATCCGTTTTATCGGATTGGACCGGGCGATGGCGAATATTTTGCCAATGCAGGCTTGGCGCTGCACATGACGCGTAAACTGGTGCTGCTGCACGGTGGACGCATCTGGGTGGAAAGTGCGCTGGGACACGGCACCAGAATTACCTTTGCGCTGCCAATCCATGCCGATCCATCTGGAGTTGTGGTCGTGCCTAAAGCAGCCCCGGCAGCCAAATCTTCGCGGCGGAACAAAACCAAGCCGGGCCGGAATGCACTCAAGGCTTTGGTCGTCGAGGACGATTTCCGCATCGCGGAGTTATTGCAGCTTATCCTCGAAGGCGACGGCTATCAGGCAACATGGGTATCCAAGGGTAAGCAGGCCATTGATTATGTCGCCAACAGCAAGCCGGATATTGTGCTACTCGATGTTTTCCTGCCAGATATCAACGGTCTCGAAATCCTATCGCAACTGCGCGAGTTTTCGGCGGTTCCAATCGTCATGGTTACGGCCAACTCGAAGACTGAAGACACCGCCGCAGCGCTTGATCTCGGCGCGGACGATTACATTATCAAGCCATTTGCGTCCGTCGCGCCGTGCCTGCACCCACTCACGGTGAGGCTCAGTTCCGTGCAAAAGACCTGTCAATTGACTTTGGGCGGCGGCAGGTCAGCGTTCGCGGCGATACGGTCAAGCTCTCAAAAATCGAATATAACCTGCTCTCCTATCTGGCAGCAAATCCGGGTCATGTCCTTTCGCACTCCCAGATACTCTCCAAGATTTGGGGGCCAGAGTACAAAGAGGATACTCAATACCTCTGGGTGACGATGAGCCGTCTGCGCAAAAAGCTGGAAGAGGACCCGGCGAATCCTGAGTACATCCTGACGGAACCCGGTGTGGGCTACTATCTGCCCCCGTCGAATGAAGAAACTACCACCGGACGAGTAGACAGCGTACGGATTGATTATTGATACACCTCGGCCTCAAATCACCGAGCTAGACGTCACGATGTTTGCTGAAGCAGGCAGCAGTGCCATATAAAGCAGCCGCCTTTTAGGCGGCTTGGTGAACCTCAGCGCGTGGGCTTTAGCCACGGGCCTTGCTCGGAATGCAGCCTCATTTGCCTATCTTGACAATGCGGACAATAATCGATCCCTGTTCAGGAGCAGCAATGAGATGCAGTTAATTTCGCTCGAAGATGCACAGGCGCTTTATGTACAAATTCTCCGCGTCGAGGAGCAGGCGAGGGTATTGCGCCGACTCGCCGAGCGCCTTTTGCCTCACGACTCATTTGACCAACTGGCTTACGAACGCCAATTCCCAACCGAAACCATCTACCACATCACGCCGCTGGCCTATTTTGAATCACTTTCGCCAAACGAGGGTTATCTACCTCAAGCCTACGCCCAGGATGGCTTTATCCACTGCACACGCGGCGCTGATCTCATGGCGATGGTTGCCACGCGTCACTACCGTAATGTCCCCGGCGATTTTGGGATGCTGGTCATTGACGTACGGGCTTTGACTTCACCGCTCAAATACGAATCATTTGACTCTAATTTGCCGTTTCCATTTCCGCACATTTACGGCCCACTAAATCGCGACGCCATCCTTGAGCTGGTCAAGATGCGTCGTGCCGCCGACGGAACTTTTCAGGTCCCGCCATTTCCAGCCAACGAATAAGGATACTGTCCAATGCCAGCGACGTTACTCACGGGGGCAGCGGGTCAAGGCAAAACGCAGGATGTCATTCTGCGGGTCAAAGCGTTGCTAAACGAGCGGCTGTTCACCAAGATTTGGGTACTCCTACCCACCGAATTGCAGATCAACGCATTCAGAATGCGCCTGCTAGATGAACTTGGCGTAGCGGCACATTTTGGCGTCGAGTTTTTCGATCTCTATGATCTCTATTCACGTGTCCTGGAGATTGCCGGGACACCCCAACGCCAGGTCAAGGATGCGGCCCGGTTCCGAATTCTGCGCTACGTGCTGAGTGAAGTCGGCGACCAGTTGCAGCACTTCTCGGCGATTGCCGACACGACGGGCTTTGTGGCGCTGATAGCCGCGTTCATCGTGGAACTGAAGCAGGCCGAGATTACCCCGGAGCAATTTACCGAAATTGCCGTCTCTGACAAAGATCGCGATGTGGCACTGATCTACGCGGGCTATCAAGAATTACTGCGGGGCCGCAATCTCGTAGACCGAGATGGGGAGGGTTGGCTGGCGCTGGCCGTTGCCAAAGAGAAATTGCCACTTGGGGTTGACCTGCTGCTCGTAGATGGCTATGACCAGTTCAACCCTGTGCAGGCGCGGCTTCTGGCGCGGCTGACCGAACATATTGACAACGTTGTGCTTACCCTGACCTACCAGCAGAAACGGGCCGAAACTGCACATCGCCGCTTCGCCCAGACCCGCACTCGTCTGTTGGGGTCGGCGATCTGGCAGGAGATGTCACTTGACGAGGCAGCACCTGCTATCCGGCAGGGTTCTTTGGCACACCTCTCGGCATCTCTGTTTGATATAAACCCCCGCTCGTTCCCTGACGATGGATCGCTGTTGTTGGTCGAAGCGCCGGATCGGCTACGAGAAGTGCAAACCGTTCTGCGCCGCGTCAAACGGTTACTGCTGAATGGCACCGCGCCAGAACAGATCGCGATTGTGGCACGCAGCCTTGCGCCTTACAACGCCTATTTCCTTGAAACTGCGCCCGCCTATGGGATTCCGCTGGCTGTCAAACGCGGTACGCCCCTTGCCGAAAATCCGGCTATTGCCTCAATATTGTCGATGATCGATCTGACAGCCGAAGATTTCCCTCGTCGCAACGTGATCGACGTACTGCACAGCCCATACCTTGCCTGTCCCGATTTAACAGATGGGCAGGTCGAGAAACTTGACAGGGTAAGCCGGGGTCGAATCGTGGTGCGAGGCCGCGACAACTGGTTGGGTGCGATCATCGCCGCAGGCCATTTAGAGCCTGGTGAAGATGGCGAATTACCCACCGAGGCGTTGACGCCAGAAGAAGCCTCCGCCCTCTATGATTCGGCTGACAGCTTCTTCTCGCGTATCACGCCGCCCAATGACGTGACAGCGCGCAGTTTCGTTCGGTGGCTCGAAGGCTTGATTGGCCCTGATCCCGATGCGCACGAAGAAGAGAGCACAGGCAATGCGACATGGGCTGATGCAAGTTTCAACGTCATTCGGCGCATCCGGGCGGGAAATGAACCGGAGATCATTGCCCGCGATCTGGCTGCGTTGGATTGCCTCAAACGCCTATTCCTGGAAGTGCTGTCCGCCTATGAATTAGTCGATCCTTATGAGCCAATAGCCTGGGAAACCTTCCGGGCCGATCTACAGGTGGCAATCGACAATGCGGTGGTCAATCCGGCGCGAAGTGCCAATCGTTCGGGCCGCGTATTGTTATCGACGGTGTTCGAGGCGCGTGGCTTGCCTCACGATCACATCTTCCTCGTCGGATTGGCGGAGGGTGAATTCCCGGCACGCGTCGTGGAAGATGCCATCTACACTGACGACGAGCGTCGGGCAATCCGGGCGCAAGGGCTACCACTCTTGACCCAGGCCGAAGCTGCCGATGAAAGCAGCTTGTTCTACGAGATCACGGCCCTCGCGCATCGTTCGCTCACCATTTCGCGCCCGTACATTGACGACAAGGGCAATGACTGGGCTGCATCACCTTACTGGCGGGCCGTTATGGAAGTCGTGCAAATTGAGAAGATAGAACGGCTGCCCATTGAAACAAGTATCACGCTGGATGATGCGGCGCGGCTTTCCGAGGCCATGATTGCGTTGGCTCAAAAACTAGGTGGGAAGCTCACGGACGAACATAGCGGGGTCCACAATTGGTTGATTGGACAGGATCGCGTGAGTGCGGCGTGGCTTAATGCCTTGCGCGGTAGGAGCATCGAGGTGCGGAGGATGTCAGCGGGTATGGTCCATGACAATCACACGGGTCACCTCTCCGATCCCGCGATGTTGGACCGAGTAGCGCAGCTTCTTGGCACGGAGCGGCTGTGGAGTGCTAGCCAGTTCAACGAATACGGCACTTGCCCTTACAAGTTCTTTGCGCGGCGTTTGCTACGCCTGGAAGCGCTTAAAGAACCGGAAGAAGGGATGGATCAGCTTCAATTCGGTACGCTGGTCCACGAAATTCTGGAACATACCTATCGCCAGATAAGTTTTGCGGGACTCTCTATTTCCCCTGAAAACCGAGGACAAGCACTTGAAATCCTTGAAGCAAATCTGGACCGATATCTCTCCGATGCGCCACAGCGTCATGGCTTTCGCGCAACGGTTCTATGGCAGCATGAGCAGGAAACGTTACGGCGCAAATTACGCTCACTGGTTCAGAACGATTTTGCGGAGGATAGTCCGGTTGAGAAACTGTTCAATAACGGCTCTATGCCCCGCTATAGCATTCGTCAGGAAGTTCGTTTTGGCTGGGATAACCAGCAGCCGATAATTCTTGACGGAGCAGCAGGACCGCTTCGGGTGCGTGGCGCAATTGACCGCGTGGATGAGGTCGATGGACAGGTAGTAGTTATTGATTACAAGACAGGCTCATCAGGTATTCCGACCAAAGAAATGGTCGAAGGCCGCAACGTCCAGATGATGCTGTATATCGCGGCGGCCCAGCAGATATTGCCGGACCAGGTGATCGGCGGCGCGTTCTGGCATACCGGCACACGAAAATTGAGTGGCGACATCACACCGGACGCCGACGAGATTGAACAGGCCCGCGAATCACTGCATGAGCGGATTGCTACGGGACGCAAGGGCATCTTTGTCAACACGCCCAGCAAACGCACTACAGACGGCCACTGTTCACATTACTGCGAATTCAGCCAACTTTGCCGGGTCGAACGCGGGACTAGCAATAAGGACATTCGAGCCTAGCTCTTTTGACTCACAATGGCGTCCAAATCCTGAACAAATGAGGTCGCATCAATCGGCTTCGGAATGAAAGCATCGAATCCCGCGTTGATCGCTTTGGCTGCCAGAAGTGGTGTATGAAATGCCGTGATCGCAACCTTTGGCACACCGTCCAGTGAAGGGTTCGCCTGAAGATGTTGCAAAAAGCCCCAACCATCCATTTCTGGCAGGGCCAGATCGATGATAAGAAGAGTCGGTGTGACGTCACCGAGGATTTCCAACGCCTCTTCCGCCGTGCGCACCCCATGCGTTGCGATATGTTGATGGTTCAGAATTGTCTGGATTAATTCCAGGCTGTCCGGCTCATCCTCAATGATCAACACATTCCACTCATTTTGCTGCATAGGTCTTCTCCTCGACAGTTTGGAAAGCCAGGAAGGAATTCTCAAGATCAACTAGCAAGTTGGGCAGGTTAAGCGGTTTGGTCAGATACCCATTAAACCCTGCTTCGCGCACCCGCTCCTCGTCCTTTGGCATCGCGTGCGCTGTCAGAGCAAAAACCATAACATCCTGTGCATCGACACTGGCCCGAATCGCTCTGTGCATTTCCCATCCATCCATTTGCGGCATAGACAAATCCAGCAGAATGAAATTCGGGTGATAAGTTTTCAGCATGTCAAGCCCTAGTTGTCCATTCTGAGCCGTTTTCACAGTAGCTCCGAGAAAACTGAGGTAAACCGCGACAAGTTCCAGATTGTCAGGTTCATCATCGACTATCAATACTGACCATGTGTCTGGTTTGTGCCAATCTAACATTGCCTACGCTGCCTCCGTTTGTGCGATGCTGGTTTCCGTAATGACAGGGATTACTATCGGCAAAACAACAGTGAAAGTGCTGCCCTTCGTAAGCTCGCTCTCCACAGTTATTTTTCCACCCATCCCCTGAATAAGTTGTTGGGCAATTGCCAGCCCCAACCCGCTCCCGCTGTAAGCACGTTTGGAAGTGCCATCAACCTGTCGGAAGGGTTCAAAGATGAGGTCGAGTGCATGGGGCGGAATACCAATGCCCGTATCCCGCACAGCCATCGACCACATGTTGTTGGGAAGTACCGCCACTTTGAAGGATACCGACCCGTGTTCCGTGAACTTGAATGCATTCGACAGCAGGTTAACAATAACCTGTTCGATGCGCTTCTTATCGCCAACAAGTGTCGACGGAAGCTCCGGTAATACCTCGGTGATGAACGCAATCTGTTTCTGCTCAGCCAGAATCTGCATTTGTGCCGTAATCTGGCTGATCATTTGACCCGCTTCAAATGGCTCTTCCGCCAGTTCGATGCGACCCGCCTCAATTCGACTGATATCCAGCACGTCATTGACGAGTGCAAGCAGCCGTTTCCCATTGTCCTTGAGCCGCTCGACATGATGTTTTTGTACCTGGGACAGGGTGCCCCCAACGCCCATTAGCAGAACGTCGCTGAACCCAATGATTGCGTTGAGCGGTGTCCGCAGCTCATGTGACATTGTTGCCATAAATTCGCTGCGAATACGGACCATTTCTTCTGCTTTTCCATTCGCGATTTCTAAGGCGCGATTCTTCTCATCAATTTCCTTAACGTGGTGATTCAGTTCTCCAATATTCCGCGCTAACTGCGCTGTCATTCCATTGAACGCAGTCGCCAGGTCCATAAGTTCATCTCTCGGTAAAGAGTGAACATCAATCTGCTGGTTGAGGTCACCTGTTGTGATGCGATTTGCGTGGGATGCCATCTGAATCAATGGGGCTACGATTGACCGGCCCAGCAGCACCGCCACGAGAATCGCGAGTATAGCACCAACCGCAAAGGCCAGGGAAAACGTGGTCTGGATAGCGGCCTGGGATGCTTGCAAGGCCGCGCGCGGACGCCACATAACCAGCGTCGCGACCTCATTACCGTCTTTGTCAAGAATCGGTGCGTAGGCCAACGCATAATCTTGATTGTCTTGAGCAAAGTGATATGTCTTGTCGGCAGCGACTGCGTTGAGATTGTTGATGTCCGGAGCGAGCTTCTGGTTCTGCGGTCCGGCGATTAGGTGAGTGCCCTTATACAGCGCCATATCGTAGCCGATCAGTGCTGCAATCGCCTGAGAATCTTGCGCACCCAACCTACGACCAAAGAGCAGGACACCTTTTGGATCCTCGCCTACACTGGTGCGGATGGCGGATACGCTGACGATATACACATCTGACCCGATTGGAATAAGCACCGACTGAGTTACATTGGCTATTGGGGCGCTGGCAATAGCAGCAGTGAGCTGGCTTGCCATCTGATCAATCGGTCCAAGGTTGTACAGCAGCTTATTCTGATAATTCCACAGCCCAACGAGGTCCAGATTAAACGTATTAGCGGTAGAGGTTGGTGTTTCCGGTGAGAGGTTAGTCGTGATCCAATCTGTGTCGGGCGTATCCTTAACGGCTACGTTGTGCAGATCGTCCCATTGCGCGTAATCGTGCAGATAACGTGCAAGGTTATTTTGGATATCGTTCAGCGCGTGGTTAGCGCTGTCAAGGCCGCTTTTTAGCGCGTCCCGTTCCACACTTCTCAGGTTGTTTGTTGAAGATGTGTAAGCCACTACCCCGAATAGGGCCAGTGGAATAATGGCGATGGCAATGAGCGATAAGAGTATTTTGGTTCGAAGTGCCATATGAAAGAGTCCTATTCAATGACAGTTAGATGAACACAAGGACCAGTCACTGTCGGGAAAAAGTGTTGTGAGAGCGCTACCAACAAACGCTTTAACCTGAGAACATTATATGTTGATTGGCAAATTGCGCGTGTGAAAAGTTTATGAATTACCAGTCTGAGGGGACAGGTACTAGCCCTAGACAGCGATATAAAGCAGTTCGTGCGAATCCTGAATTGATAGCACATATTTTTGGGCCTGGGATACTTCGTGTACATCTCGCTTATATCCGCCTAATAAGCTCAGCAGCTCTGTTTTCGACGGTATGCCGTCATCTCGGTACGAGACAACCAGAATACTGTCTCGATGACGGGAAACAAGTTGCTCAAATGCGTTCAATATCAACCTGGGCTGGTTCCACGGAGTCGATTGAGGTGTTAACCGTCTGTGTTTGCTCTTGAGGTCGATTTGCGCGGGCCAATCATCGTAACAGGTTAATCCTTCCAGGAAATGGTAAAAGTCCCGGTAATCAACCCCCGTCCCTTTTGCGTTAAGGTATGGTGGATCAAGG
>WNFM01315169.1_pt1 | contig 10026 bp, 8 predicted proteins | sample 5400271 | NCBI WGS metagenome assembly WNFM01 (sample SAMN13153352, study PRJNA577476) | soil metagenome | isolation source: 60 cm saprolite on Douglas fir-dominated hillslope | place: USA:California | collected 2013-09-17
ATCAGGTCACGGTTGCGCTCATCGAAGCTCTGCAGCACGAAAACTCCTCTCCCCGGCCCCGGGTCGATGCTAGGCCGGGCGACAGCAAAGCGCCGGCGATGCTGCCCGGGCGACACCAACGCGCCGGCGATGCGGGTCGGGCGGGGGACGCGGCGCTAGGGGACGAGGCGGTGGGCGGACATTTCATCGTAAAAGGGCTGGCACTGCGCGGCGAGGGGTTCCAGGGCGGGGGGCAGGTCGGCCGCGGGTTCCCGGTAGGGGCCGAACCCGGTGGAGCGCTGGACCCCGTCGTACCAGTACCGGGCCCAGACGCCGTCGGTGGGCCGCGGGCCGGCCGGCCAGGACAGCATCGCCGGATCGAAGAGAACGCCGAGCGCGTCGCAGAGCGCCGCCAGCATCGCCTGCGGCTGCCGGAGGACGTCGCCGGCGTCGACGACCGGGCCGCCGAACAGCCGGAAGATCTCCACCTGCTGCGGCAGGCCCAGGTCGGCCAGCACCGGCTCGGCGCGCACCCGGGCGTACGAGGCGAGCAGCTGGCGCGGATCCCGGATCAGGAACGCGTGCCGCAGCGCGCGCAGCGGACAGCAGGTGGTGCGTCATGTGCTTCTGGTAGTACACGGTCTTGCCGGCCGGCAGCGGGGCCGAGCAGAGCTGATCAACTACCTCGCGCCAGTCGTCAGGCATGCATTGGATGATCTCGTCGCGGCCCGGGTGCGGGACGCCGCTGCGGGCCAGGTAGAAGCCGTACAGCGGCTCGTCGACGACCACCGTGTCCGGCCGGTTCTCCCAGGCGCGCATCAGCGCCGTGGAGATCGTTCGCGGCCCGGACCACATCGCGATCCTTGCCGGGGCCGCGGCCGTGACCGCCCCGGTCACCGCGGCACCGTCACAGAAGTACCACGGACCGCAGCACCTCGCCGCGCTGCATCCTCGCGAACGCCGCCTCGACCTGGTCCAGCACGATGGTCTCGGACACGAACTTCTCCAGCGGCAGCCGCCCCTCCAGGTGCAGGTCGACGAGCGTCGGGAAGTCTCGCGACGGCAGGCAGTCGCCGTACCAGGACGACTTGAGCGACCCGCCGCGGCCGAAAACGTCGAGCAGCGGCAGGTCCAGGCGCATCTCCGGGGTCGGCACGCCGACCAGGACCACGGTGCCGGCCAGGTCCCGGGCGTAGAACGCCTGCTGGTAAGTTTCCGGCCGGCCGATGGCCTCGATGACCACGTCGGCGCCGTTGCCCTCGGTCAGCTCGCGGATCCCCTCTACCGGGTCGGCCCTGCTGGAGTTGATCACGTCGGTGGCGCCGAACTGGCGGGCCCACTCCAGCTTGCGGTCGTCGACGTCCACCGCGATGATCTTCCGCGCCCCGGCCAGGCTGGCGCCGAGCACCGCGCCGTCACCCACGCCGCCGCAGCCGATCACCGCGACCGAGTCACCGCGGCTGACCCCGCCGGTGAGCAGGCCGGCCACCTCGGGCTTGATCCGGGGATCGACCTTGGTGCACTGGCCGGCCGCGACCAGGGTCTTCTCCGCGAACGCGCCGATGCCCAGCGCGGGGGATAGCTCGGTTCCGTCGGCCAGGGTCATCTTCTGCCGGGCGTTGTGGGTCGCGAAGCAGTACCAGGGTCGGCCCCGCTGGCACGCCCGGCACTGGCCGCACACCGCGCGCCAGTTCAGGATCACGAAATCGCCCGGCTCGAGCCCGGTCACGTCCGGGCCCACCGCCTCCACGACGCCGGACGCCTCGTGCCCGAGCAGGTACGGGAAGTCGGCGCCGATCCCGCCCTCGCGATAGTGCAGGTCCGTGTGGCAGACACCGCACGCCTGCACCCCGACCAGCGCCTCGCCGAGCCCAGGATCGGGCACCAGGATCCGCGTGACCTTGACCTCGGCGCCCAGCTCGGCGGCGATCACGCCCGTTACGTCATGTGCCATCGGACCGGCGTCCTCTCATTTCGATTTCCCGAACGGATGATCCCTGCCCAATCCTGCGCCCGGTTGCCCCGGCTGGGGCGATGATACGGCGGCCGGGCCTGGTTCCGGCAGCCTGCCCGCCCGGCCATGATCTTCTCCGGGGCATGGCGTCGGTAGCCTGGGGGCGTCTCGCAGTCCGATTCCCGCAAGGATGGCCCGATGCCGGTTGCAGAAATCACCCGCACCGAAACGAGCGAGCGCGCGCGGCTGCTCCGCGTGGACGACTACGACATCGCGCTCGACCTGACCCGCGGCGGGGAGGTGTTCGGCTCCACGTCGGTGATCCGGTTCTCCTGCAGTCAGCCGGGGGCGTCCACCTATGTCGACCTGATCGCGCCCGCGGTCCGCGAGATCACGCTCAACGGCGTCGCGATCGATCCCGCCGAGGCCTATGCGGACGGGCGGATCGCGCTCACCGGGCTCGCGGAGCGCAACGAGCTGCGGGTCGTCGCCGACTGCGGCTACACCAACACCGGGGTGGGGATGCACCGGGCGGTCGACTCGGCCGACAGCAAGGTGTACCTGTACACGCAGTTCGAGCCTGCCGAGGCGCGCAAGGTATTCGCGAACTTCGAGCAGCCGGACCTGAAGGCCGCGTTCACGTTCCACATAACGGCGTCCGCGCACTGGGCCGTCATGTCGAACGAACCGACGCCGGAACCCGAGGTCGCCCCCGAGCGGGACGGGGCGGGCGATGGGAACGGGGCGAGCGGGGCGGGCGCGGGCGGGGCGGGCGCGGGTGGAGCGGCCGCGGGCGGGCTGGGCGCGGGCGGGGCGGACGCGGGCGGAGCGGCCGCGGTGTGGCACTTCCCGGCGACGCCGCGGATCTCGACGTACCTCACCGCCGTCGTGGCCGGCGACTACCAGGTCGTCCGCGACTCCTACACCGCCCCCGGCGGCCAGGTGATCCCGCTCGGGCTGGCCTGCCGCGCCTCGCTCGCCGAGTACCTCGAGGCAGCCGACATGCTCGCGGTCACCAGGCAGGGCCTCGACTTCTATGCCCGGCTGTTCGGGACCGGCTACCCGTTCGCGAAGTACGACCAGGTCTTCGTGCCGGAATTCGCCGCCGGGGCGATGGAGAACGTCGCCTGCGTCGTTATTTCCGAGCAGTTCCTGTTCCGCTCCAAGGTCACCGACCTGATGTACGAGATGCGCGCGATGGTGATCCTGCACGAGATGGCGCACATGTGGTTCGGCGACCTGGTGACCATGCGATGGTGGGACGACCTGTGGCTTAACGAGTCGTTCGCTGAGTTCTGCGCATTCCTCGCCACCGCCGAGACGACCCGGTTCACCGACGCGTGGACAACCTTTGCCAACCTGCGCAAGACAATGGGCTACGCGCAGGACAAGATGCCGTCCACCCATCCGGTCGCCGCGGACGTGCCGACCCTGACCGAGGCGATCGCGAACTTCGACGGGATCAGCTACGCCAAGGGCGCATCGGTGCTCAAGCAACTGGTCGCCTACGTCGGCCGGGAGAGCTTCTTCACCGGCATCCAGGGCTATCTCGCCGAGCACGGCTGGGGCAACGCCACGCTCGCCGACCTGCTGCGGGCGGTCACCGCGAGTTCCGGCAAGAGCCTGGCGGACTGGTCGGCGGCCTGGCTGCAGACCGCGGGACCGAACACGCTGCGCAGCCAGTTCGAGGTCGATGCGAACGGGGCGTTCACGTCGTTCGCGGTGCTCCAGGAGGCTCCCGAGCAGCACCCGACGCTGCGGCCGCATCACATCGCGATCGGCCTCTACAACCGGGTCGACGGCGCGCTGACGCGTACCCGGCGCGTGGAGGTCGACGTGGCAGGGGAGCGCACAGCCGTGCCGGAGCTGGTCGGCGACGTTCAGCCCGACCTCATCCTGCTCAACGACGACGACCTCGGATACGTGATCGTCCGCTTCGACCCGCGGTCACTCGCCACCCTGACCGAGTCGATCGGGCAGTTCACGGACTCGCTGGCCCGCGCGGTGTGCTGGAGCGCGGCGATCGACATGGTGCAGGAGGCCGAGCTCTCGCTGCCCGCGTTCGTCCGGATGCTGGCAGGCGGCATGGGCCGGGAGCCGTCGGTCTCGGTGCTGCAGGCCCTGCATATGGTGACCGCGCGCCTGTTCGGGACCGTGGCGGACCCGCAGTGGGTCCGCGAGGGCAAGACAGGGCTGGCCACGGCGGCGACGCTGCTGCTGCACTCGGCGGAGCCGGGCAGCGACCACCAGCTAGCCTGGGCCCAGCTGCTCGGCTGGACCGCGATCACTCCCGGACAGCTCGACCTGCTCGCCGGGCTGCTTGACGGCAGCGCCGAGGTTCCGGGCCTGGCCGTGGATACCGAACTGCGCTGGGCCCTGCTCGGCAGGCTCGCCGCGACCGGCCGGGCTGGCGAGGCCGAGATCGACGCGGAGCTGACCCGGGACGCGACGGATACGGGCAAGCGGCGCGCGGCAGCCTGCCGCGCGGCGCTGCCGGACGCCGAGCACAAGGCGGCGGCGTGGGCGCTGCTGGCCGAGAGCGAGGAACTCGGCGTCGAGGGCGTGATCGCGGTCGCCCAGGGCTTCATCCAGCCGGAGCACGCGCAGCTGCTCACTCCCTACGTGCAGCGGTACTTCGAGGTCCTGCCGACGGTATGGTCGTCGCGCGGCGAGCATTTCAGGATGCTGCTCGGCCAGCGGCTGTTCCCGTACCCGGCGGCCTCGCCCGGGCTCGTCGAGCAGATCGGCGCGTTCCTGGCCGCCGAGCCGCGCGACCCCGGTCTGGCGCGCGTCGTCATCGAGTGCCGCGACATTGTCGAGCGCGCCCTGCGCTCCCGCGCTCTCCCCGGCTAGCGCTGGCCCCAGGCCTGCGGAGACGAACCTACTTCAATGGGTCCGCTCGGAGCGGGTTCCGCGAATGAGGCCGTGCTGGCCCTAGGGGGGACGACCTCCCTTCAACCCCCCGCCGCGGAGCGGGCTCCGCGAATTAGGCCGTCAGGCTGCCGTGGTCAGCCGGGAACGGCGCAGCCGCCCGAGCGCCCGGGCGCGCCAGGTCCGCCGCACGGCAATCGGCACGGTCGGCGGCGTCAGCGGCCGCAGGGCCAGGCGCAGTTCCGCGGGAGTGACGTCGTAGAGCTGGATCCGGTACCGGGGCGGATCATACGAGCGCGGGCGGAGCAGGCCCGGCGTGCGGAACAGGTAAGCGACGGGAATGACCACCGTCAGGCCCGTCGCCGCGATCTGCCAGATGACGTTAGGGCGTTCGGCGATCGAATCACGATGAAGCAGGATGTCCAGGCGGGTGCCGTAGGGCCGGGATGCGATCTTGAGCTTCTGGACCTCCGGCCACGGCAGGTGCGTGCTCTGCCGCCGTCTGCGCCCGAACCGTCGCCGAGCGCCTTCCCTCAGGCCCAGCCGGATGCCGCTGTCATCCGCGACGAAGGCGTTGTTCCGCATGGTCGACAGGACCGCGATCAGCGTAAGGGCGGCCAGTAACGTGGCACCCAGTGCATAGGGGGCATACCAGGATAGCGGCTTGGCCTTGACCTTTACCAGAACGGCAATGGCCGCGTACCACACCGGGATCAGCCACAGGAAGCCCCGCGGAAAGACCGCGGAAGAGCCCTTGACCAGCGCTGCGTAGCGATTCTCCACGGCGGCCTCCCCGTAGTGCAGCTACCGGGATCATCCGTCCTGGAGCGGCGCGCCGCAAGGGCGTTATGGCTGTCGCTGGCCCGAGGAGCAAGGGCTGCGCGCCTCCTCGTCTCGCTATCGTCATGCGCCGGGATGTGTGCCGCGCTAGGCGAACACTGCCGATGATGTGGCGGACGGCGCCGATCTTGCCGCATGATGTAGTGACCTTGCTAGCCCAGAGGCGTCGCGCGAGTGTCAGGGGTAACTCACTTCATGAGCAGCAGATGGCCGCAGGGACAGCAGCACCAGCGGTCGCCCTATGCCCCGTATGACGAGTCCGGCCCGCAGGAGAGCGACGGCGCCCAGCCGTGGCAGGACTCCGGGTGGCATGACTCCGGGTGGCAGGACCCTGATCGCCAGGGTTATGCGGAGCAGCGGGCTCCAGCTCAAGGATTCGGGCAGCCGCGGGGATCGGGGGTTGCGCAGGCCGTCACGGAGCCGCGCGCTCCCGGGCGAAAGGACCGCGTGAGTCAGCCGACCGCGCAGCAGCCCCGGGATCCTCGGGCCGGGGAGTACCAGCGAGAGTGGGAGCGAAGCGCCGGCGGCTTCGGTGACGACGCCGACTACGAGTGGTTCGAGTACCTGGGCGGGGGACGGTCGGCGCAGGCCAAGCCGGCTGCCGTCCCCGCTGAGCGGCCCAGCGCCCCAGACCGTGGTCAGCCCGCACAAAGGCCCGAACGCGACGGGAGGGCTCGTCGCGACAAGAAGGCCCGTCGCGGTGGCGCCCGCACCGAGCGGCTCCGTTCTCGCCGAGGCCCGGCCAGGCCCGCGCCGGCCGACCCACAGAATGGTCCGCCCGAGCGTACTGACCCGAGGCTGGCCGGGCCTGAGCGCCACGATCCGAGATTGGATTGGCCGGAACGCACTGATCCTGGGAATGGCCGACCTGAGCGTGCCGACCCGAGGCTCCGTGGGCCTGAACGCACTGACCCGGGATCGGAGTGGCGCGAACCCACCGACCCGAGATTCGGTCAGCCGGAGTTTCCTGATCGGGGGTATGGCCGTCCGGAGTTCCCTGACCCGGGGCTGGCTCGGTCTGAGCTCGCTGATCCGGGGTTCGGGCCGCCCGGGTTCCCCGATCCGGCGTTCGGCAGGCCGGAGCGCACTGATCCGCGGCAGGGTTGGCCGGAGCGCACCGATCCGCGGCTGGGTTGGCCGGAGCGCACCGATCCGGGTTACGCCCGTCCGGAGTTCCCTGATCCTGGGTACGCCCGTCCGGAGTTCCCTGATCCGGGGTACGGGCCGCCGCAGTACACCGATCCCGGCCCTAGCCGTGATGCGTCCGCGGCACCCGGCCCCGGTGGCAGCGTTCTGGTGGGCCCGGGTCACGAGCAGCCCGCTCCCCGTCGAGCCGACCGCAGCCCGAACCGTCCCGCAGAGCCCGGCACTCCCCGCCGCCAGGCAGCGCAGGCCAAGACCCGGGAGGCCCGCCCGGGCCAGGCGCCAGGCACCCGGCCGGGCGGCGGGCAGTCTCCCAGCGGGCAGCCGGTCGGCCGGGACGTCATGGCCAGGCCCGCTCCCGGCCAGGAAGGTCCTGGCCGAACGCCGGGCAGGCGGTTTGCCGGTAAGCAGGCCGCGGACAGAAAGCCGGCCGGCACGCAGGCCCTCAGCAGAGGAGCTCCCAGCCGCCAGGCTCCCGCTCCCCGGCGCGAAGCTCCGGCCAGGCCGCCGGGGCCAGCGTCCCAAGCGCAGCCGGCTCGCCAGGCCCCGCGAGCGAGAAGTACCCGGAAGACGCGCAAGCGCGTAGCGGGGCGAATCCTCGCCCTGGCCGGCGCATCGGCCGTCCTCACCGGGGCCGCTGTCATCGTCTTGACGAGGCCTGGGGGAGGGGTGGCGCATGCCCTGACTGCGCCCGCCAAGATCGATGCCTACGTCCAGGAGCCCCATCTCGCGCAGGCGATGCAGGCGCCGGAACTGCAGGGGCAGATAGTCAAGCAGGGCGCCGGCCACGCGAGGAACGTGATTTACGCCGTCTACGAGGACGCCACCGGATCTGCTGCCACATCCGGTCCCCAGATCATCCTCTTCATTGGCGGAAACCTGTCAGGTTCATCGGCTGGGGCCTTCATCTCCACCTTTACCAGCAGGCTCCCCGGAGCCGTGACGGCCAATGCCGGATCGCTCGGCGGCGACGCCGCCTGCGTCCCTGCCGTGGACGGGCACCCGGCGGCCTGCCTCTGGGCGGACAACGACACCTTCGGCGTGCTCACGTCGGCGACCCTGAGCGCGTCGGGCCTGGCAGGCGAGATGCGCCAGATGCGGCCCATGATCGAGCACCAGGTCAGCAAGAGTTCCTGACAAGACGCGCCCGTGACCGACTGGCCGTCGGCCCGGCCAGGATCTACTTTGCCGCGTCGCCGCCATCACGAGGGCGCGGCCCGCGCAGAGACAGGCGCGCGATCGCGATGGCGAGCGCGGCGGCCAGAACGACAAGGCCGGCGAGCTGCCCGCCGATGAGGCGAGTATTGAGCGGGAGAGTCGCCGACACGTCCTTCACAGCGTAGCGGTTCAAGTCCTTCCTGGCCCGCCCGGCCGGGCGGGATGGCGAGCTCGAACCGTTCGGAGAGACGGTGGGAAATAGCCCGGACGGGTCACCATTTGGCGAGGTGAACGCGCCGGCGGGGAGCGGAGGCAGCGTCCCCTGCGGGAGCGTGCTGCTCGGCACGCTCGGCGTCGGCGATGGCGACGGCGTGGGCGCCGCGACAACATCGATGGTCGCAGCGGAGTGGAAGGAGTCGGCCTTGCTGGCCCGCGCCGTGGCCGTGACCGTGATCTGCTCCCCGGAGGACGCGGCCTTGCGCACGAGGGAGCCCGCGACGAGTTCCTCGCTCTGGCCGGCCGGCAAGGTCCCCACGGTACAGACATCGCCGCTCGCCCTCGCGCACACCGTGAATCGCGGGGCATCGACGTGCGCGACGCGTCCGATGGCCGCGGTGACGGTTACTCCTTGAGCCTCCGCGACCGTGCTCCAGACCCAGATCTTAAAGCTGGCCGTCCCGCCTGGGCGGACGCTCCTGCTCGAGAACGGCTGGACGAGCACGCAGAGCTTCGCGGTCTTCGGCGTGGTGGGCGTCGGCTTGGGAGTCGGCGGCGGCTTGGGAGTAGGCGGGGTCTTGCTGGGACTGGGAGAGGGGCTCGCGGGCGACGGGCTCTGGGCTGTCGCGGGGCTCTTGTTCGGCTCCGGGCTCGTGCTGGGGTTCGGGCTCGTGCTGGGGTTCGGGCTTGTGCTGGGCTTCGGGCTTGCGCTGGGCGACGGGCTCGTAGTTGGTGCCGGTGTCGCGGTTGCGCTCGATGCCGACGAAGCCCTCGGCGTCGTCGTTATGAGCGATACAACCCTGGTGGCTGCCCCCGGTCGGCTGGCGCACGTGCTCGTCGCGGTCAGGAGATGGTAATGGTATGCCCCGCCCAGGGTGACGCCAGAAACGCCGCCGGAGACGATGAAGATCCCGGCCATCACGCTCAACGTGGCCGTGCGCGTGCGCCGCAACGTCAACGACCTGCCTTTGCCTGGGTATCGGCCTGCTCGGGGATGCCGTTCATCGCCACCATGGTTGATCACATTATGCATGCCAGAATGACCCATTCCCTCCCTCCCGCTATTCGACACCCCTGATGCGCCGGACGCCACCCCCCCAAGGGGAAAGCTGCCCTGCCACGAGTTGCGCGGCAGGCGACGAGGAGGCCAACATGGAGCGGCGCGACATCCTGACCAGGCCAGCGCCACCGCCCGACGCTGTCCTGCGGTATGGCCCGGATCGGGATCACGTGGCGGACCTCAGGCTGCCCGCCGTTTCCGAGGCTGTACCCGCGGCTGCGGCGCCGCTGGTGCTCTTCCTGCACGGCGGGTTCTGGCGCGCCGCCTACGACCGGGCCCATACCGGGCCGCTGGCCACGGCCCTCGCGGCCGACGGATTCGCCGTCTGCACACCTGAGTACCGCAGGATCGGGCAGGCGGGAGGCGGCTGGCCCGGCACGTTCGATGATGTCGCGGCCGCGAGCGACGTTCTTCCCGGGCTGGCCGCGAAGGCGTCAGACGGCCGGGTCGATCCCGGCCGCCTGCTGCTGGCCGGGCACTCCGCGGGCGGGCACCTGGCTCTGTGGGCCGCAAGCAGGCACCGGCTCCCGGCCGGCGCCCCGTGGGCCGCGCCGGCCTTCACGTGCCTGGGCGTGGTGGCCCTCGCTGCGGTCAGCGATCTCATCTCCGGCTACCGGCGGGGGCTCGGCAACGGCGCGGTCGCCGAGCTGCTGGGTGGCGACCCTGACACCCAGGAGGGCCGCTACGCGCTGACCAACCCGGCCGGCCTGCTGCCCACGGGCACGCAGGTTCGGCTCGTCCATGGCCGCGCGGACAAGATCGTGCCCTGCGACATGAGCCTCGACTTCGCAGTGCGTGCCCAGGC
>WNFM01342840.1_pt1 | contig 10026 bp, 11 predicted proteins | sample 5400271 | NCBI WGS metagenome assembly WNFM01 (sample SAMN13153352, study PRJNA577476) | soil metagenome | isolation source: 60 cm saprolite on Douglas fir-dominated hillslope | place: USA:California | collected 2013-09-17
CGTCGCCGGGCGCCGGGTGCCGTCGTTCTTCAACGGCATGGCGACGGGCGCCGACTGGATGAGCGCGGCCTCCTTCATCGGCATGGCGGGCACGCTGTTCCTGTCCGGCTTTGACGGGCTCGCCTGGGTCATGGGATGGACCGGGGGCTTCTGCCTGGTGGCCTTGTTCCTCGCGCCCTATCTGCGCAAGTTTGGCCAGTTCACGATTCCGGATTTCCTCGCCGAGCGCTATGGCGGCAACATCGTGCGCTTCATGGGCGTCATCTGCGCGATCACCTGTTCGTTCGTCTACGTCGTCGCCCAGATCTACGGCGTCGGCCTGATCGTGAGCCGAATGACCGGCCTTGAGTTCGGCGTTGGCGTGTTCGTCGGTCTTGCCGGGATCCTGGTTTGCGCGATGCTGGGCGGAATGCGGGCAGTGACCTGGACCCAGGTGGCCCAGTACATCGTCCTCATCATCGCCTATATGACGCCCGTCGTATGGCTGGGCGTGAAACATACCGGCATACCGGTTCCGCAGTTCGCTTATGGCTACACGCTGCAGAAGCTCGGCGACGTGGAGAAGAAGATTACCGCCGACCCGAAAGAGATTGAGGTTCGAAAAATCTTCGCCGACAGGGCGGCAGCAGGCAGGGCCGCACTCGCCAATCCTGACAAGTCGTACGCCGAAGGGAAGGCCAAGGCCGAGCAGAACCTGGCAAGCCTGAAGGCGGCGAACGCGCCTGCGGACAAGATGGCGGCGGCCGAAAAAGCGGTCGCGGCCTATCCCGCGAACGTGAACGCCGCCAAGGTTCAGTGGACCCGGGAAACGGGTCTTGCTGCGCGCGCGGCTCCTCCCCGGCCGCATGCCCAGGCGTTCCCGGGCAAGGATGAGGCGGCGCAGAACACCGCGCGCCTCAACTTCATCGGCATCGTGTTCTGCATGATGTTCGGTACGGCGGCGCTGCCCCACATCCTGATGCGCTACTACACCACGCCCAGCGTGCAGGAGGCGCGCACCTCGGTGTTCTGGTCGCTGGTGTGCATCTTCCTGATGTACACGAACCTCGTCGGCAGTTCGTTCGCTTCGCTCCCCGCCTGGGCCTCGGCATGGGCAAAGGTTGATCCGTCGCTGCTCAGCATCGTCGACATCAACGGGGATGGCATCGTGCAGTTGGCCGAAATCGTGATCGGAGGCGACCTGATCGTGTTGGCGACGCCCGAGATCGCGGGCCTGCCGTACGTGGTGTCCGGCTTGGTTGCGGCCGGCGGCTTGGCGGCGGCGCTCTCGACCGCGGACGGGTTGCTGCTGACCATTGCCAACGCCCTGGCGCACGACTTCTACTACAAGCTGATCGACCCGACCGCTACGACGGGGAGACGCGTGTTTCTCTCTAAGTTTTTACTGGTCTGCGCCGCGATCACGGCGGCCTACGTGACCTCGCTCAAGCCGGGGGACATCTTGTTCCTCGTCGGTGCGGCGTTCTCGCTGGGAGCGTCCTCGTTCTTCCCGTGTCTGGTGATGGGCATATTCTGGAAGCGCGCTAGCAAGTGGGGGGCGATCGTCGGTATGGCCGCGGGGCTTGGGATCTGCGTGTATTACATGGTTACGCGCTACCCGTTCTTCGGCATCAATATGCCGCTTTGGTTCGGCTTGAGCCCGGTATCGGCGGGCATGTTCGGGCTGCCGGTATCGATGATCACGATCTACATCGTGAGCTGGCTGACCCCGGAACCATCGAAGGAGGTGCAGGAGCTGGTCGAGCACGTGCGCTACCCGAACCTGGCGGGCGATACCGTGGTCAGCGAAGCCAGATAGCCTTTGGCCGCTGAATCAGACAAGGCCCGCTTCGGCGGGCCTTGTTTTTTGTAGAATCTGTTTTTCTCTGCAGGGAGCCTGGAGATGAAAGCAATCATGCTCGCCGCGGCTTGCGGCATCGTGCTCGCCCTGAGCGGTTGCTCCGGCCAGGTCGGCGGGACGGCGAGAGGGCTGTTCATCGGTTACGTGACGGACAAGACCGAGGAGGAGGTAGTCGCCAAGGTCGGCAAGCCCGAATCCGTCGATACCAAGCCGCTTACGTTGCGATGGACTTACAAGAAGAAGACCTTCGACCCGGACAATCGGAGCCTGGTCGATGAGGAGACCATCCTGATCTTCCAGAAGGACAAGAGCGGAATATTCAAGGTCGTCCAGGTGATTTTCGGCTAGACCACGAGGTGCTGCACCAGGTGTGCGAGGTCGCTGCGCCCGGCATCGAGAATCAGCCGCCGCGTCATTTTCGGGTCGAAGCGCAGCAGGTGCATGACGACCTGCAGGAATCTCTCTGAATTGCCCGTCAGGTGGAGCGCCATGCCCAGTTGGTACCAGGCGTGTTGGTTCATGGGTTGAAGCGTCGCCGCTTGCTCCAGCGCAATCGCGGCTTCTCGGTGCTGCCCGAGCTGGGCGTGAGCGAGGCCAAGGCCATACCAGGCGCGGTCTATCTTTGAATTCAGGCGTGTCGCTTCGCGGAATTCGTGGACTGCCTTCTCGTATTGCCCGCGCCTGTCGAGCGTGAAACCGAGATTGAAGTGGGCCACCGCGTTACCAGGATCCGCGCGCAGCACTGCCTGGAAGTAGGGCTCCGCCTCGGCGAAACGCTCCTGCGAGGCAAGCAGGTAGGCGATGCGGTTCGTGGGTCTGACGAAGCCGGGCGCGGCCTGCAGCGCCGCCGTGTACGCGACAATGGCCTGCTGCTTGAAGCCGAACAGCTCGAGCAGGCGGCCGTGAATGTAATATCGCCAATGGTCCATCGATCGATCCCATGTACGAGATTATCGTAATTCTGAAGGCGCTGACCGAGGTCGCGGGCGTGGCTTTCCTCGGCCAGGGCGTGCTCTGGGCGATCGCCGGATCCAAGCGCGACCAGAATCTGGTCTATAAGCTGTTCAAGACGCTAACCTCGCCGGTCACCAGAGTGACGCGCGCCATCACGCCGCGCATCATCATCGACGCGCACATCGGGCTCGTGGCTTTTTTCCTGCTAGTGGTGATCTGGCTGGTACTGACGGCGTTCAAGATCAAGATCGTCCTGGAGAACGCTCCGGTCGCTCAATGAGGCACCATTCGTGGTCGCACTTGCGGCAGCGAACCTGCGAGGGCGAGATCAGCCTGAAGCGGGCGTAGGCGCCGCAGGCACCGCAGGTGGCTAGCTCGCCGAGCGTCTCGGCCTCGATCAGGATCTTCTGATACCGCACCAGGCCGTAGACTCCGATCGCCCCCGCGGCCAGGACGACAGCAACATAGAGCAGCAACCGCGCGAACGAACCGTGGAAGCTCAACTCCTCCATGCAGGCGGCGATCGCAACTATGCAGGCGAACCCGCTGATGAACCAGGCGTGTCCCTCGATCAGGCGGCGCTCATACCACCGGGCGAAGCCGAGACGGCCGATGCTGTCGGCGGGTTCCATGCAGCATGATAGGGAGCGCCGCGCAAAAAAGAAAACGCCCGGCAGCTTTCGCGCGCCGGGCGTGGAACCATCGCGCAAGATGCTACGCGATGGAGGAGGATTCGTACCTGAACAGAGGCTACCGGCGGGCGCCATCGGGGGCCTGACTTCAGGCTTGCTAATTCCTGACGACGGATAGCGTTTCGCTGCGGCATAATGGGAACCGGCGGGCCTCCCCGCATCGCAGTCTGGTGAACCTGGTCAGGTCCGGAAGGAAGCAGCCACAGCCGGTCCCTGCGGAGTGCCGGGGGTCAGGCTCGCCAACTAATTCACTAACGCATGAGCTATCAGGTACTTGCGCGCAAATGGCGGCCGAAGGATTTCGGCAGCCTGGTCGGCCAGGAGCACGTGGTGCGCGCTTTGCGCCATGCGCTGGAGCAGAAGCGCCTGCATCACGCCTACCTGTTCGCCGGAACCCGCGGCGTGGGCAAGACTACCCTGGCGCGCATCCTGGCGAAGTGCCTGAACTGCGAGACCGGGATCACGGCGCAGCCCTGCGGCAAGTGCAGCGCCTGCCTCGAGATCGACGGCGGGCGCTTCGTCGATCTGCTCGAAGTGGATGCGGCAACCAATACCAAGGTCGACGAGATGCGCCAGCTGCTCGAGACGGCGCAATACGCGCCGACGCGCGGGCGCTTCAAGGTCTACGTGATCGACGAGGTCCACATGCTCTCGACCTCGGCGTTCAACGCGATGCTGAAGACGCTCGAGGAGCCGCCGGAGCACCTCAAGTTCATCCTGGCCACCACCGATCCCCAGAAAATTCCGGTCACCGTTCTCAGCCGTTGCCTGCAATTCAACCTCAAGCAGATGCCCCCGGCGGCGATCGTGGCGCATCTCGGAGATGTCTTGCAAAAGGAAAGCATCGGTTTTGAGAAAGAGGCGCTGGCGCTGATCGGGCGGGCGGCAGCGGGCAGCATGCGCGACGCGCTGTCGCTGCTCGACCAGGCGATCGCACACGGCGGCGGGCGCATCTCGGCGGCCAGCGTGAGCGAGATGCTCGGCGCCATCGACCAGGGTTATCTGCTGCGCCTGCTCGAAAGCGTGGCCGGCGCCGACGCCGCGGGCACGCTCAAGGTCGCGGACGAAATGCAGGCGCGCAGCCTGTCGTTCGACGCCGCGCTTGCGGACCTTGCGGGCTTGTTGCTGCGCGTGGCGCTCGCGCAATCCGTGCCCGAGGCGCTCGAGGATGACCTGCCCGAACGCGAGCGGATCACGACGCTTGCCGCCGCGCTCGACGCGGAATCGGTGCAGCTCTACTACCAGATCGCGCTGCAGGGCAGGGAGGATTTGCCGCTGGCGCCCGACGAGCATGCCGGATTCGTGATGACGCTCCTTCGCATGCTCGCCTTCCGCGCGGAAGGTGTCGCGCCGGAGCTGCCTCGCCCGCAGGGCGGCGAGAAAAAGGAACTGCCGAAAAAGCCCTCCGCTTCGGCCAGGGAGGCTGAAATCGACTGGCCCGGGCTGGCGCGGCAGCTGGCTGTGACAGGCGCCGCGCGCGAGCTGGCGCGTAATGCCGAGCTGCGTCGCCGGGAAGCCGGCGTGTTCGACTTGGTCGTGCCGAAAGCGAAAGCCTATCTCGCCGACCACAGCTACCAGGACAAACTGAAGGCCGCGCTGGAGAAGCACCTGGGCAGCCCGGTAAGTCTGAAGGTTTCTGTCGGCGAGATCGCCGGGACGACGGCTGCGGCGATCGAGGCCGGAGATCGCGATGCGCGGCAGGCGGAAGCGGCGCGCGCGGTGCAGGCCGACGGTTTCGTGCAGGATCTCGTCAATCTGTTCGACGGCAAAGTCGTCGGCTCCACCATCCGGGACAACCAGAAATGAAAGGCAATATCGGCCAGCTGATGAAGCAGGCGCAGATGATGCAGGAGAACATGCGCCGGATGCAGGAGCAGCTGGCGGGCCTGGAGGTAGAGGGCCAGTCTGGCGCCGGCATGGTCAAGGTGCAGATGACCTGCAAGTACGAGGTCAAGCGCATCGCGATCGATCCCTCGCTGCTCGGGGATGACCGCGAAATGCTGGAGGACCTTGTTGCGGCGGCGTTCAACGACGCCGCGCACCGTGTCGAGAGCACTGTCGCGGAGAAGATGAGCGGCGTGACCGCCGGCCTCGGCCTGCCCGCCGGCTTCAAGCTGCCGTTTTGAAGAATAGAGAACCGCTTCCCACTTCCAGGGGGCTCGAGCGGCTGATCGAGGCCCTGCGCGTGCTCCCCGGAGTCGGGCCGCGCTCCGCACAACGCATGGCGTATCACCTGCTGCAGCATGACCGCGGCGGCGCCGAGCAACTGGCGCAGGCGCTCTCGGGGGCGCTGGCGGTTGTGCGTCGCTGCACGAAATGCAATAACTTCTCTGAGGACGAGGTATGTGGGCTGTGCCGCTCCGCGCGCCGCGACGCCTCGTTGCTGTGCGTCGTCGAGACCCCCGCCGATCTCGCCACGGTCGAGCAGACGCTCAGCTATTCCGGAATGTACTTCGTGCTCATGGGGCGCCTGTCACCGCTCGACGGGGTGGGCCCGCGCGACATCGGGCTCGACCGCCTTCTGGAGCGCGCGGCCGCCAGCGAGGTGCAGGAGGTGATCCTCGCCACCAATTTCACCAACGAAGGCGAGGCGACCGCGCACTACATTGCCGAGATGCTGCGCTCGCGCAGCGTCAAGGTCAGCAGGATCGCGCGCGGCGTGCCGCTCGGCGGCGAGCTCGAATACGTGGATGTCGGGACCATCTCGCAGGCGCTGCTCGACCGCCGCGGAATCTAGTACATTCGCAGCTCGAGGAGGATGGACATGAAAACTAGACTCATCAAGTATCTGGTCGCGAGTGCGCTCGCGGCCGCCGCGGTCACGGTCCACGCGCAGATCGAGAAGCGCGACGTGCATATCGCGGTCGGTGGCAAGGTCGCGCTGTATTACCTGCCGCTGACGATCACCGAGCGGCTGGGCTATTTCAAGGACGAAGGCCTCAACGTGCGGATCAGCGATTTCGCCGGGGGCACGCGCTCGCTCGAAGCAGTCGTCGGGGGAAGCGCCGATGTCGTGTCCGGGTCCTACGAGCACACGATCAACATGCAGTCGAGGAAGCAGCACTTCCAGGCGTTCGTGCTTTCCGGCGCCGCGCCGCAGATCAGCGTCGGCATCGTTGCCTCGCGCGCCGCAAGCTACAAGTCGCCGAAGGACCTCAAGGGCCTGAAAGTCGGCGTCAGCGCGCCTGGCTCGAGCACCAACATGGTCGTCAACTTCCTGCTGGCGAAGGGCGGGCTGAAACCGAGCGATGTCTCGATCATCGGCACCGGCGCGGGCGCGACGGTGATCGCCGCTCTGGAGCAGGGCAGGGTGGATGTGCTGTCGCAGACCGATCCGGCGATGACGATGCTCGAGAAGGAAGGCAAGATCAAGATCATCGCCGAGACGCGCACCCCGGAAGGCACAGAAAAGCTGTTCGGCGGCCCGATGCCTGCGGCCAGCCTCTACGCGCCCGTGGAGTTCGTGAAGAAGAATCCGAATACCGTGCAGGCGCTCACCAATGCCATGGTGCGCACTCTCCTGTGGATGCAAGAGGCGTCTCCGCAGCAGATTCTTGCAACAGTCCCGGAAGAGTACATGCTCGGCAACAAGGCAATGTATTTGTTCGCGTTCAACAACGTACGCCCCGCGTACTCGAAGGATGGGTATTTCAGCGAGGCGGGCGCGAAGACGACTCTCAAGGCGCTCGCTTCGTTCAATCCCGCGGTCAAGCCCCAGGAAATCGATCTCGCCGAAACCTACACCAACGAGTTCGTGAAGAAGGCGCACGCGAAGTACGACAAGAAGAAGTAGCGAGCCAATGGTAGTTGCCGCGCTCGCGCTGGAAGACATCACCGTCACTTTCGTCTCGCAGGACGGCGCTCGCTACACCGCCTTGCGCAATACCACGCTGCGCGTCGCGCCCGGAGAGTTCGTGTCGGTCGTCGGGCCGACCGGATGCGGCAAATCCACGCTACTGAACGTGGCGGTCGGGCTGCTCGAGCCTTCCGCGGGGCGCACGCGCGTCTTCGGCGAGCCGCTCGCAGGGCTCAATCGCAAGGCGGGCTATCTCTTCCAGACCGACGCGCTGATGCCATGGCGCACCGCCCTGCAGAACGTCACGGCAGGGCTCGAATTCAGAAAAGCGGATCGGGAAGAAGCGGTGAGGCAGGCGGAGAGCTGGCTGCAGCGCGTCGGTCTCGCCGGATTCGGCGCGCGCTACCCGCATCAGCTGTCGGGCGGCATGCGCAAGCGCGTCGCGCTCGCGCAGACCCTGATCCTCGATCCCGAAATCATCCTGATGGACGAGCCGTTCTCTGCGCTGGACATCCAGACCCGGCAGCTGATGGAGAACGAGCTGCTCGAGCTTTGGTCGGCGAACCGAAAATCCGTGGTCTTCATCACGCACGATCTGGAGGAGGCGATCTCGCTTTCGGACCGCGTAGTGGTGCTGTCCGCCGGCCCCGAGGCGCACCCCATCGGTGAATTCCAGATCGATCTGCCGCGGCCCCGGGATGTGGCCGAGATCCGGCTGACGCCACGCTTCGTCGAACTGCATAGCCTGATCTGGCGTGCGATGAAGGAGGAAGTGCTCAAGAGCTATGCCCAACAAAAAAAACAATAGATCTGTCCTGCGTATCTGGCAGATCGGGCTGTTTCTCGGCTTCCTTGCGTTCTGGCATGTAGCGACCAGCCCGACGCTGCTGCCGCCGCTCTATTTTGACAATCCGCACAAGGCGGCGTTCTTCTTCGGGGAGCCCCTCTCCGTCATCTCGCGCATCTGGGACTGGTTTTCTTCCGGCACGATCTACGAGCACCTGTGGGTGACGCTGCTTGAGACGCTGCTCGCATTCGTGACCGGCACCGCGCTGGGACTCGGCATGGGGCTGTGGCTCGCCTTGAGCCCGACGGCGTCGACACTCTTCGATCCGTACATCAAGGCGCTCAACTCGATGCCGCGGGTCATCCTGGCGCCGATTTTCGGGGTCTGGTTCGGCCTCGACATCGCATCCAAGGTGGCGCTCGGCGTCACGCTGGTGTTTTTCATCGTGTTCTTTAACGTCTACCAGGGCGTGCGCGAGGTGAGCCATACCGTACTCGCCAACGCCCGCATTCTCGGCGCGAGCGACAGGCAGCTACTGCGGCACGTTTATGTCCCGAGCGCCATGAGCTGGGTATTCGCGAGCCTGCACAACTCCGTCGGCCTTGCCTTCGTCGGCGCGGTAGTGGGCGAGTATCTTGGCTCCTCGCGCGGCGTGGGCTATCTCATACTGCAGGCGGAAGGCACCTTCGACATCAATTCGGTTTTTGCCGGCATCATGGTGCTGACGGCTTTCGCCCTGATGCTCGACTGGGCGGTTTCCATCGCTGAACGGCGATTGCTGGTCTGGCAGCCGCGCAGCGGCGAAACGGAGAAGATTTGATGAGAGCGATCCTCCTTGCCTGGTTGTTGTCCGTATCCTCCCTCGTCGGGGCGCAGACCTACCCGTCAAAATCTGTGCGGGTCGTGATTCCTTATCCTCCAGGCTCGACACCCGACATCGTGGGGCGCTCGCTCTGCGAACGCCTGCAAAAGGCCTTCGGGCAGCCGTTCGTCGTCGACAATCGCACCGGAGCCGGCGGGAACATCGGCACCGAAGCCGTCGCCAAGGCTGCCCCGGATGGTTACACGCTCCTCGTGGCCATAAACGGGCCGGTCGCGGTGAACAAATATTTATACAAGAGCCTTCCGTATGATCCGGACAGGGATCTGCAGCCGATATCGCTTCTCGCTTCGGCGCCCCAGATGCTCGTAGTCAAGCCGGATTTGAGAATCGACGACTTCAGGTCTTTCATCCAGCGGGGTCGGCAAAACCCGGGCAAGTGGTCCTACGGCTCCGCTGGAAGTGGCAGTGCCTCACACCTGACAATGGAGCTTCTGAAGAACGACGCCAAGCTCTATATGGTCCACATTCCGTATCGCGGCTTCCCGCCGGCGCTGACTGATCTGCTCGCCGGAAATATCGAGACCATGTTTGCGATCATTCCCGCAGTCCTGCCCCAAGTGCGCGCCGGCAGGGTGAAGGCGCTGGCCGTGACCTCGCTGAAGCGCAGCACCCTGGCGCCGGAAGTCCCGAGCGTGGCAGAGCTCGGCTATCCGCAGCTCGAATCGCTCGCTTGGATCGGTTTTCTCGCGCCGGCCGGCACTGCGCGCGACGTCATTTCGCGTCTCCATGAGGAAACTGTGCGCGGAATGCGGGGACAGGAGACGCGCGACGCCCTTGGGAAGCAGGGATTCGACGTGGTCGCCAACTCTCCGGAGGAATTTGCACGCTGGATTCGGGCCGAATCCGACAAGTGGGCGAAGGTCATTCGGGCGAGTGGCGCAACCCCGGACTGAAATCTATAGTTTTTTCAAGAAATCAAGCGGCTGCCTCATGTTCTTGGCGTGCAACGTCGTTGACACGGTTTTCATAAGCCAGCTATAATCTTTGTCTCTTCGGGCGCGGGGTGGAGCAGTCTGGCAGCTCGTCGGGCTCATAACCCGAAGGTCAGAGGTTCAAATCCTCTCCCCGCAACCA
>WNFM01323819.1_pt1 | contig 10025 bp, 9 predicted proteins | sample 5400271 | NCBI WGS metagenome assembly WNFM01 (sample SAMN13153352, study PRJNA577476) | soil metagenome | isolation source: 60 cm saprolite on Douglas fir-dominated hillslope | place: USA:California | collected 2013-09-17
CAACCGATGAAACCGCACCCCGTTCACCATCTCAGTAGGGTCTCTCACCAGGGGACAGCAAGTGGGACACCCCTTCTTTTAGGCATCACACGTGTCCAGCCGCAATCAGTTGTGATACAACCGCTGCCACGGTGTTGGATGGAATAGCAAAGCCGACCCCGTTGGCTGGCGTATTGTATTCCGTGTCAATCGCACCCAGCGTAGGGATACCGATCAGATTACCCTGCAGGTCGATTAACGCGCCGCCGCTATTGCCTGGATTGATCGCGGCATCGGTCTGAACAGCGTTGCTAATCGTTCCTCCGCCCTGTCCCTCGGAGACCGTGCGTCCCAGCGCACTGATAATACCATGCGATACCGACTCTGTAATCCCCAGCGGATTGCCAATCGCCAGGACATCCTCTCCTACCCGTAATTTCGAGGAATCCCCCAGGCTTGCCACCGTCAGCTTCTGCTGGGTGGTGATCTTCAGGACGGCCAGGTCGGTGGCGGGATCAGTCCCTACCAACTGCGCCGGGAGACGTGTGCCATCGGCGAGCACCACCTCGATGCTCTGCGCACCGGCGACGACATGATTATTCGTCACGATATATCCACGCTGGTCAATAATAACGCCAGAGCCGATAGCGCTCGCATTCTGCGTCGTGACAGCGACTTCCACCACGGCTGCTTTGACCTTTGCAATCGCCACCTCCTGCGCCGTCGTCACCGTGGACGTTGCCGAAACTGTACTCGTCGTCTGGGCCGTGCTAGTGCTCGCCTTGCTAAATTGCCAGCCGGCAAACAGGCCCACACCGAAGATCACTGCTAGCAGCAGTGTCAGTGCGACCAGCGCTCCTGTGCGTACAGTTCCTCTGCGTTTCGGATTCACTGGAGGTAAGGGTGGAGGCACAGGAGACGGAAATGATGCTCCCTGTTCGGGCATCCCCCACGGTTGTTGCTGATACGGTATTTGTGCTTCTGGTTCGTTCTGTATCTGCGGTATTAACATTGTTTTCAACCTCTGTTTCGCTCTTCAGGAATAATCATTTTGTAATGTTTAGCATAGCTGCAAACGATGAGAAGCACATTGGAAGCGCATGAGCGTTTTCTCATGTGGCTTTCGCCGTGAAGGTGAGAGTGATGTCAACCTTATTTTGTGCAATAGCAATGTTCGCCAGGTTGGGCGGCTGGATGCCGAAGTCTGTCATATAGATCGTACTGGTCGCCGTTCCCGTGATCGTATTGCCCACAACTTTGCCCTGCACATCAAACACCTCTTTGTTAGTTTGCCCATGCATCGTCATGTTGCCGGTGAGCTGAAAATGAACGGTTTGTCCATCGCTATAGCTCGCTGGTAAGCCTTGAGTTGAGGTAGAGATGAACTTCGCATAAGGATAGGTGTCTGTTTGCAGGGTGTTCTGTTGTATAAAGTGGTCACGCCTGGCCGAATCCGTTTGCAACGTCCTCAAGTCGACCTGGATATTCATCGCTGCGACGAGTGGGGATGTGCTGGTGCGAATCTTGAAACTGCCCTGCACCGAGTGCGTCGTGCCAACCGCATCATTATTCGGTTTATTTTGTATGATCAGGTTTTCGTGCACGCTGTAGGCTGCTGTGGTCTGGGCGGGGACGATCTGAAATGTCCGCAGGCCGGTTGATGGAATGGGCGTTGTGGTGACCGCTGCGGCCCCCGGAGCTTTACGTGTCGTATTGACGGTGCTGGCAAAATGCGCCGCATAACTCATACCGGCGACGAGGATGGCGAGGATGATGGCGATTGCGCTCCCAATCATCCAGAGGTAACGTTTCATAACTATTTTCTCCTTTATTATTTTTTCTGGTTCTCCATCCTTGCGGGTGATTGACGAGAATGGGATTTCACCACCAACACTGGTACAGTGTTGTCACCCTGAGCGAAGCGAAGGGTCTCTCTCGATGGGAGAGATGCTTCGCTTCGCTCAGCATGACAGTGTATGGATTACCCACATCGTGGCCCCCGGAAGGTCACCACATCGTAGCCCACCGAGATCCGTTTTTCGGCCTCTGGTGGCGGCCCCACGCATCGATGCCTGGCTACGATGTGCTGGCCCTGACCAAGTGACGATGTGGGTAATCCATACATGACAGTACCAACCTTGAATGTGAAAGTCCATAATCGGCGCTGGGCGCGATAATGCAGATTAACAAATTAATCCGGCCATTGTGAACGCATTCGTGTCCGCATTTAAAAGTTAATGTGCATAATCGGCCCCTACAGTTCATCCGGAAGGGATGTGTCACCTTCGTGATCAGGCGTAGTTCCGTACGCCAGAGGTAGGACAAGGGTGACGGTTGTTCCTTCGTCAGGGATGCTAGCCACGGCGAGCCGGCCACCATGAGTGATGGCGATGCCGCGCGCAATGGAGAGCCCGAGACCGGTGCCTCCTGCCTGACGCGAGCGTGCCTTATCCACCCGGTAGAAGCGTTCGCCTAAGTGCGGCAGGTGCTCGGCGGCAATGCCGATCCCGCTGTCGCGCACCTCCAGCAGGGCCTGTCGCTGTTGTACTGCTGTACGCACAATGACACGACCCCCACGTCGATTGTATTTGATGGCGTTGTCGAGCAGCGCCAGTACTGCCTGTTCGAGCAATGTGGGATCGCCGATCACCACTGCTGATTCGCGGGATTCTACCTGAATACTGACCTCCATCTCGCCGGCCAGGGCCTGTACGCGCCGTGCTCCTGCGCTGGCTACATCAGCCAGGTTCACCACCTCGTGCTCCCGGTGCGAGGAACTACTGTCCAGGCGGGCAAGGGTCAGCAAGTTGTTTGCCAGGGTCGCCATATGCTTCGCTTCTGCGACGATATCTTCTAACAGTGCGGCGTCGGGTTCCTCCAGGCGCTCACGACCGCGCAGCAGGACCTCGGCATCCGCGCGCAGCAGCGTCAGCGGAGTGCGCAGTTCGTGCGAGGCATCGGCGATAAAGCGCTGTTGATTGGCCCAGGCCAATCGCGCCGGCGCCAGCGCACGGTTTGCCAGGAACAACCCGCCCAGTCCCGCGCCCAAGAGTGACACTCCCCCAACACCGAGCAAGAGCGTGAGCAGCAACGACAGCGCAGTTTCCTGCGCCTGGACAGACTCACCAATCACCACCACACCCACATTGTTTGGGACCACAAGCGCGTAGCGATAGATCTGCCCAACCGAGCCTCCTGCATCGACAATATCCCAGGCTGGCTGTCCCGTCTGTAAGGCCGTCTTCGCCAACGTACTGGTGAGAAAGGCAGACGGGAGCCCCGTGATATCTTCGCCTGATAGCAAGGAGCCGTTCTGGTCGAAGCACGCGACCATCTCGGGCATGAAGAATCCCTGATTCTGGCCAGGAGGGCCAAATTGACCCTGAGGGCCGGATGATGGGCAGGCGCGATCAATCGCGCCCGATAGCCATTCATTCATATGCACCTGGGCATGCGCGGCAGCATCGGACTCAATAGGAGAAAGGAGGAAGTATTGGGTCCCCAGGTAGAGAAACACACCGAAAACCAGTAGGGCCATGCCCAACACGGCGCAGTACCAGAGCGTCAGGCGCACGCGCAGTCCCTGAAACATGGACGCTCCTGCCTCTCGCGAAATGCGCCCTTCCCACAACGCCGATCTTGTCCATTGGGCTATCTGCCGTCGCAGAGCAGCATCCGTCATCTGCTTTGCCATGAGCATCACTCCTTTCTCCACAGTTACTGGCGTTCGCATACGTTTATGCTTTGTCCTACTTTACTTAAGCCTAGCACCGCTTTATTGAATTCTGATGAGAACTGTATGAGAAGACTCTCATGGAGCAGACATGAGAAATTCCTCATTTCCTTCTAATATGCTTTTCATCAACCCCTGCTACCCTCATCAATGCAAGGTGGTCGTTTTGGGATCACCTCTTGCTAGACTATTTTGTTAGTTTTCGTTTTGCGCCGCCGCAGGCGGCGCAAAACGAAAGAAAAAAGGGATTTGCGAGGACACCTCGCGCTCCGGCTGGCGCGGCTGGCTGCTGCCCCTGGCGCTCCTGCTGACCGCTCTTGAACAGATTCACATTATCGTGAGCAATCCGTCCTGGGGCACCTGGCTGATCCCGTTGATCGCTCTCCCCTGCGCGCTCGCGGCAGCGATTCTGTTCGCGGCCCGGTTGCTTCCCCGTCTGCGGGTGAACGTGCGCGTCGTAACAGCGTCGCTCTGCGTCGCTCTTCTCGCGTTGATGCTGACATCGGCGGTTTGGTCAACGATCCCTGTGCTGGCGGATCAGGCGGTGAGGCTGCCGGTCGCTGGTCCAAGCGGGCAGACTGGCGGTGGTTTTGGAGGAAGCGGCAGTACCGCCAACACTGCCCTGATCAAGTACCTGGAAGCGCACAAGGGCAGTGCAAAGTACCTGGTCGCCGTCGTCAGTTCGAACGAGGCCGACTCGATCATCCTTAAGACCAATCAGCCGGTCATGGCTCTGGGTGGTTTCTCCGGCAGTGATCCCATCTTAACGACATCTCAGCTCGCTGCCCTGGTGAAGAGCGGTACAGTGCGCTACTTCTTGCTCAACGGCTCCAGCGGAGGTGGTCCTGGTGGCGGCCAGAGCACGCTGATTACCTGGATCACACAGCACAGCAAGGTAGTCCCGTCGAGCCAATGGCAATCCATCTCGACGAGTAGCGACTTCGGCGGTTCTGAGCAGTTTTACGAGTACACGTCGGTATCGTGATAGCCTGGATGAGTCATCTAGCCACAAAAAGAGATGAGAGAAATCACATGTTATTCCCATCGTTTTCACATCATACCGCCTTATACTCGGAGTGCGACGGTTCGCCCGCCGCATCAACTCACTTTAAGGAAAGGAGGTATACCAATGGAAGACTATGAAGAAATGGCTTCGACCCGGCTGAATCAACCCCCTGCTCCGCGAGAGCGCGGGCGCAGGTGGCTCCTGATTGGGGGTCTGGCCTTTGCCCTTCTGCTCGCCCTGGGCATAGGTATGCTCATGGGTTCGTTGACCGGCAGCGCCCAGGCCGCGACCATTGCGCCCGGAAGCTCCAATAGCTCCCTGTCGCTGGCTGACGCGCAGGGAAACGCCAGTAGCGCTCAGCCGCTGGTTATCGCGCAGGGAACACAGGGGACAGGTGGTCAGTGCGACGCGCTGACTGTGTCGAGCGTGAATGGCAATACGATCGTGGCCAAAACGTCGAGTGGCAGCACGATCACGATCCACACGACAGCGAGTACCCAGTACACACAGGCTGGCAAGACTGTCGCCGCGAGTGCCATTAAGGTTGGCACCCGGATTCATGTTACCGGGACGCACAACAGCGATGGGAGCATCACCGCTACACGCATTGACATAGGTTGATAGCGTGCCACCGCACACCAGCGACTAGATCGCAATGATCAGCGGTTGCTGGCTGTGACACTTACCCCTGGCGGATTCGGGACTACCCTGGATTCGCCAGGGATCAGGCCTTGAACCTTCCCTTTTTCCCATACTTCTCCGGGTCTACCTCCATTAGGGGGAACGAGCGGGCGACCATAAAGGCCCACCCATCCACTCCTCCCCACTCTCGCCCCTACGGGAACCGAATTTTCCCTGCATTGAGACATGAGAGCGTGTCTGATTCTCAGAGTCTTCGCCCTCTCTCCTCGGGTGCTCGCGCGGCTTCGCCGCACGAAAATGGAGGAGGTGTTGTGGAAAATGCGCTTAGCGCATTTTCCACAACACATACTACACAGGTGAGCGCCGCAGGCGCGAGCAAGCGATCGTGATGGAAATCAGACACGCTCTGATCGATTAGCGGTCTAAAAAGTTCAGGACGACACGATTGAACTCTTCGGGTTTCTCTCCCTGGGGCCAGTGCCTGCACTCTTGCATGATGTAGAGTTCAGAACCTTTGATCAGGTCATGAGCGCGCTGGACTTGGGAGAGCGGAACCGCCGCATCTGCCGAACCACGAATCAGAAGGGTCGGTGCAGTGATCTCATGGAGCCTGTCGATGAAATTGCTGCGCAGACCATTCCAGAGGACTTCGCTTCTCTGGAATGAGATAAATGCTTTGCCCGCTCCCCGCTCACGTGCCAATCGATAGACCTCTTCGACAATTTCAGGAGAGAGACGCTGCGGGTTATAGATGAGACCTGCCAGGAGCGTCCAGCGAACCAGACTGCGGCTTCTCCCTACGAGCCAGTAACTCAGTTCATCGAGGGAAGGAAGGTGGACGAGGAGATACCCCAATTTGTGCGCGGAGACCTTGTCTAAGATCCCATAAGGAGCGACCAGGACCAGTTTCTCAACTCGCGCGGGGAAACGTAGGGCAAAGCCAAGGGCGATCCCTCCCCCAAGCGAGAGGCCGACGAGGCTGATCTGCTCCAGATGCAAGGCGTCGAGCAGGTGAGCCAGGAAGGTGAGGTAGTAATCCATCGTGTACTGGATGCTGGGGTTGTCGCTCTGCCCGTAGCCTGGGAGGTCAGGGGCAAAGACGCGGTGGTGGTCGGACAACGGGCCGATCACCTTACCCCAGGACAAGAGAGCGGAGTCAAGTCCTCCGCCATGCAACAGCATGACAGGTGAGCCAGTTTCACCGGCCACGAAACAATGAATACGCAGGCCATCGACTTCGAGCCAGGCGTCTTTTACCGCTGTTTGTAACATGATTCTTCATCTCCTTTCGATGCTACAAATACAGTGTTCTTTCTTCACCCAGACCAGCCAGTCGTTCCAGGTATAGCCGGAATGCACGTTTCCCCCGTTCTGAATCCCCAGGCTGTGCAGGCGCCAGAGCGCGTTGCACCATGCCGGCCAGGGCATCTGCCACGTCTTCATACGGTGGCGCGTGTTCCTGCGGAATCAGCTCGTTGACTGAGAACAGACCAACCGAAATAATCATGAGTATGTGATTCATGACATCGGCGCGCAGGTCCTGCCGGATGAGGCCGGCCACCTGGAGTTGCTGGACAAGCGCGCGATTGAGAAGGTAAGGACGGATATAGACTGCGGGACCGCGCTGCCGCACATAGTCTCCAAGCACGAAGCTCTCTTTGGTGTAAAACGCCATCATCAGTGGATGCGCCAGTAAGGTGAGAAAACCGTGACGATAGATACCAAACAGCGTTCCCCCCTCCGGGTCCGCCTGAACGCGCTCTAGCCATTCATCGAACACGCGCAGCGTTTCACGGGTAATCAAAGCCTGGAACAACTTTTCCTTGCTCCTCCAGTAGTGATACAGCGTGGCCTTGGAGACCGCAGCTTCAAGAGCGATGTCTTGCATCGTTGTTTTATCGTACCCGAAGCGAAGGATGAGACGAGCGGCGATATCGAGGAGACGCTGGCCTCGCTCATCAAGAGTCATGTGGCTTGCGAGCATGTGTTACTTCTCCGATAGTACATTATGACTAAGTTTGCGCTTCTAGTCAAAATGTACTCCTTTCTGGCAAATTTGTCAAGGGCATGAAGAGCCCTCTCCCAGGGCTTTCCACTGCTCGCCAGCTTCCCTCTGCGAAGGCCGCCCAACCCCAGAAAAATGGGTGAGGGTGCCGTGTCGGGCGGAGCCCGACACGGCACCCTCACCAAAAAAGGGGCGGGGTGGGGCCTCGCAGAGAGAATTGGAAAGCCCTGGGAGAGGGCTCTTCCCTTGGGGTTGACAGCAGACTTTTCGTCAGGTATACTCCTTATAGTAACAGACCGACGGTCGGTCTGAATAGAAAGTAGGAACTATGGCGCGCGTTGTCAAAGCACACGCGGTGAGACGCAACGAAATCCTCGATGTGGCCCGGCGGCTCGTGGATACCAAGGGCTATGAGCAGATGACGATTCAGGACATCCTGGACGACCTGCGGATTTCCAAGGGGGCGTTCTATCACTACTTTGACTCGAAACAGGCGCTGCTGGAAGCAATGATCGAACGCATGGGGGAAGGGGTAGAACAGCTCGTACTCGCCATTGTCCATGATCCTGCACTGCCCGCCCTCGAAAAACTCCAGCGTGTCTTTGATATGCTCAACCGCTTGAAAACCGCGCGAAAGGAGCTTTTTCTCCCGCTCTTGCGTGTCTGGTACGCGGACGACAACGCCATCGTGCGCCAGAAATTGCGCGTAGTTTGGCTCAAATTGGTCACGCCCTGGTATGCGGCGATCATCCGTCAGGGCATCCAGGAAGGCGTCTTTACGACCTCGTATCCTGACCAGGTGGGCGAAGTGGTCCTGTCCCTTATATGGGACCTCAGCGATACCCTTGGCGAGTTGCTCCTCTCGTTTAAGCCGGAGCGTGACGACATGCTGCGCGTCGAAAGCATCTTCGCTGCCTATACTGAGGCGCTGGAGCGTGTTCTAGGAGTTTCCACGGGTTCCTTGCATCTCACTGACGCTGAAACGCTAAAGGAGTGGTTTGTCTCACCGCAAGATCATGCAGCGGGACGTTCCATGACGGTGAGCGAACACGCGTCAGCCATCGTTCACAAGAGGTGACATATGACCATCAATATCAAAGTGCTTGTGTTTTCGCGGGCATGATTGCTGTACGGGCAGTACTGGAGGAACGCACGTTACAGCAGGAACTACAAGGTTATGACGCCTATATGGCGCAAGTGAAATATCGTCTCATCCCCCTTGTCTGGTAAAAGGAGGAGTGAGGAGGAACAACACATGTCAATTATCATTCAAACTAATCAACTCAGCAAAAGCTACGGCAGGAGCCGGGGCATTATCGACGTAACCTTTGACATTCAGGAAGGCGAAGTCTTCGGCTTCCTGGGACCCAACGGGGCAGGCAAGACCACCACCATGCGCACCCTGATGGGCCTGCTGCACGCGAACAGTGGTAGCGCCACCATGCCAAAGAAGAAGGCCAGCAGGCTCAGGTTCAGCCCCGCCAACAGCGCCCCAACCAGGTCGGCATGCTTCTCAACGCTGGCTTCGCCGGCTACGACACCCAGCGCGAACAGCACCGCAATCAGCAGTAGTGCGAATGCGAGCGCACCGATTTTCTCTAGCAGCAGGCGCATGCGTGCCTGGGGCATGCCCAGCAGCACCTCCATTGTGCCACGTTCCTCTTCCCCGCGCACCAACTGGGCTCCTGCCAGGATGGGCCAGAAGCTAAGCAGGAGTGGCAGGGTGGTTTCCATGTAGCGAAAGCTGATATACCCTGCGGGTGTCAGCATAGCGAAGGGCTCGCCGAGAAAGCCAACGAGTGGCGCGTAGGTGGCAAAGGCTACAATCACAGCCATTGTGGCCGTCGCGAACCCCACATACATAAGCAAAGCCAGTCCGAGGCCCCACGCCAGGATGGGCACCCGGTAATCTCTGAGCGATTTACTCCAAATGCTGCGAAACATAGTATACCCCTATCCGACAAGCGTGGCCGCTGACGGCTCCGGCTCATAGAAACGCAGGAAGACTTCCTCCAGCGTCGGCTCGTGTGTATCAATATTTGTGGCGTTGTGCTCGCCCGCGATTTTGATAATCTCTGCTAATGTACCCTGCACATTCAATTGTAGGGTACGTTCATCGGCTCCAGGAGCCACTTTGACCACACTCGCGACATTCTTGAACCAGTCTACAGAAGCTGGGCCAGCGAAAGTGATCTCCACGTCGTGCTGGCGGATCTCTTTGAGCGAGGAAACGTGGTCGATCCTGACCAGCCGCCCTTCGCGGATGATGGCCACGCGGTCGCAGGTGTGTTCTACTTCCGGCAGGATGTGCGAGGAGAGGAAGACCGTCCTGCCATCAGCACGCACCTCGGCTACCATTTTGTAGAATTCCTGCTGGTTGAGCGGGTCCAGTCCGCTGGTGGGTTCGTCCAGGATGAACAGGCGCGGCTTATGCATAAAAGCCTGCACCAGCCCCAGCTTCTGTTTGTTGCCGTGCGAATATTCGCGGAAGCGTTTACTGGGATCCCAGCCCAGGCGCTCGACCAGGCTGCGCAGGTAGACCTGATCCACGCCGCCGCGCAGGTGGCCCAGGTACTCGATGATCTGGGCACCGCGCAGGCCGGGATCGAAGGCGAATTCGCCGGGCAGGTAGCCCACCAGCTTCTTCACCTCTGTGGACT
>WNFM01206551.1_pt1 | contig 10024 bp, 9 predicted proteins | sample 5400271 | NCBI WGS metagenome assembly WNFM01 (sample SAMN13153352, study PRJNA577476) | soil metagenome | isolation source: 60 cm saprolite on Douglas fir-dominated hillslope | place: USA:California | collected 2013-09-17
CCGACCCGGCGGTCTACCAGCGCCTAACCCGCTACCGCGGCGCTCAGCTCAGGCGGGCACCATCAGTTGCTTGCCGGCATCGGTCAGCCACCAGTTGCCCGCTGAATCCCGGTCCACGAGGCCGCGTTTGCGGAGCCGGCCTGCTATGACATTCAGATCTGGCTTGGCCGTGTCTGCGATCTTGCGCAGCTCCCCCTGCTCGCGCTCGGACAGCACCGAGCTACCCACCAGCGCTGCACTGCCCTTGGCCCCGTCGGATGGCTTGGCTCGGCTTTCCTGGGCGTGAGCGGCACCAGGAGTGCGCCTGCGGGAAGTCTTAGGGATAGTTCCCCCGCTGGGCGCTGGCTCAGGCTCGGCCGTGCCCGGCGACCTGAACGGGGCCGACACCACCCGCATCGTGGCCTCATACTCGTCCGCCACATGCTGCGGAATCCGGCCCCTGGGAGAGGTCAGGAGTCCTCTTTCCATCGCCCAAGACCGGATCCGCCTGGACTGCTCGCGATCCATCTGCGTGCGCGTCCCGGGCTGGTGCTGCCGTGCTCGCGGAGGCGCCGGCCTGACTCTGCGGGCGACCGCGATGTACCGGCCGATCAGCTTGCGCAGCTGGTCGGCGTGCCTGGCCGACAGGCCGATCTCGTAAGCGGGGGCGTCTACACCGAACCGGACCGTCTCGGTAGCCTCGCCATTGCAGCGAACTTGTGGATCACGCGGCGCAGCCTTGACGACAGGCGCAACGAGCGGCTGTGGGGCGATCGCGCTCAGCTTTACCTTGATCTTGTCCGGCTGGTCCGTCGTGAACAAGACCGACAGGTGCGCGATGTGCTCATGACGATCGATGGCCTTGATCGCGAGCCTCAATCCTTCTGGCAATCAGAACGGGATCGTGATCCACGTGCGTGGGATGACAGAGAGATTCGTGTACTTACCTACGCATCAGATCGCACGCGCAACCCTTACTACGAGTGGGATCTTGCCTTGCTGCGGCTTGCCGGAATCATCCAGCCTGAGAGGGTGACGGGAGTAGCAAGGCCAGCGGACCTGCCCTCAGTCGTAGAGGTTGCACCCCTCTCTGAGAGCAGTTGCAACGGCCGGTGCTCGGCTCGTTGAGCAGATTCGGGCAGAGCTGGAATCCAGCCGCAGGCCGAGCATTCGGCCGTGGGCTCTCATGCGGCGTCATTAGATGACGCTGGCACGCGACGTCTCATTGGCCCAGCCCTCGTATCGTGACGGGGGTAGCGCCAAAGTTGCTCAGCCGAACGGATTGTCGGAATTGACGCCGTCTGGGAGTGCGTTGACGTCATTGAGGAAACTCGGCCACGCGTTGGCAGGGTTGTCCCCGGTGAGCGCCCCGTAGAGGGCGGCGAAGGTGCCGGCGTCTCCGTCGGTCACCATCTGCTGCGCGATCTGAGCGAGCGTGTACCTCTTGCTGAGCAGCCACGATATGAAAGCCATGCCGCAGCCGGTGCTGACAGCATTCTGATCGGTGGGATCCACGTTGGTCACGAAGTCCGGTTTGCCGCTCTGAGCCCAGTCGGGTGCCGTGGCGAAGTCAGCCAGGGCGTTATTGCTCGTCGAGCTCGCGCACCAGCGCGACAGAGCCTCTCCGGTGCTCTGCCCGCACAGCTGCCCGTTCATGGAGCATTCGCTCAGCTCCGCCTCGAAGAGCGCGGAGACCCGAGTTGAGTTGCCGAACGACGCGCAGACTTCGATGTTGTTACCGCTCTGGTAGTCGCACCCCAGGTGGTCGGCGCCGCCAGTGCCGTCCGTAGCCCCGCCAAGAGCGTAGACGATGACGCTGACCGCACCCCCGGTTGTGCCGAAGATGGCATTGTTGGCTGCAACCACCCGGGGTGCATCAGCCAGCAGATCCTGCGCGTTCTGGAGACCTTGCGGCCCCAGATTGGGATCGACGTAGACGGTCACGATCGCGTCAGAAGTGGAGCCGACGAATTGCGAGGTGCCACGGAACCCAGGCCAGGCAGGGCCGGCCAAGTGGTGCGTCTTAAGGGACTGGCTCATTGATGACCTGCTTTCTGGTGGAGTGATTCGCTGGCTGACGAGGGGCGACGGTGACTAGAGGGCGTCTCGGACTTCACCCGGGAGCGGGTTCGAGGTGAGCCGAGATGTCGAGTTTCTAGGCTCGTAAGCGAGCTAGCCACCCTCGACCAATTCGCGGAGCCAGCGGCCGGCAGGTTCCAGAACGGCGTCAGCACTCGCCACGATTCCGATGGTACGGACGGGCTCGTCGATGTCCGCCAAGCTGGGGTTAGCGTGCCGTTCGACGCATCCCCCACGGGCCTCCGCTGGCATGGCGCCTCCGCAGGGCCCTGTCTTGGAGCGCAAACGAACGCGACTAGAGGCTGAGCGCCCGCTGCAACGGCGATCATAATCCCGCAGCCGCGCAGCCCGAAACCAATGATCCGCGCAGCTCGAAACTAATGATCCGAGACAGCTCAACCTGGTTCAACCCCTTCCTCCCCGGAACAGGCATGCCTCGACGGGCTAGAGACAATTGTCAGCCCCGATTATTCAACAGCGGACACGGGATGTGAAGCGGACTGGTCAGTAATCTTGGGGTAATTGGGAAGCGCCAATTAGGACAGAGTGCTTCGGGCCGGAACCAACGCGGGACCCCGATGCAGACAGAGCGCAGGGTACCTCCCCAGGTGATCAAAGGAAGGGAAACCGGCGGGCCAGCGCCCGCGGTAGCAGACGCCGCGCGCCGTTGCCGCGCGTGCCCAGGCATCTCGCCGACGATGGCGTCTTCGATCACCCGCGGCACACGTGGAGCGCGCCGCCGTTGGCGAGGTTGCCCCCTGCGACTGTGCACGTCGCAGACGATCAGCCCGGACGGGCACCTGGCGCGGCGCGCTTGTTCAGCCCCTTCGGTACGAACAGCCGCCAGGGCAACCCCATCCTTCACCTCCAGCACCCCGCTCCAGCCAGACGCGCTGCCCGATCTGCCAGATGACCTCCCAAAACAGGGAGAAGGGTGGCGGTCACGGCTCGGTATCACGCCATGCTGGCTGCGGCCACCGCGGCCCGGACTTCACGAGCAGCCGACGGACTAGACTCGCTGTCCTGCAACTCCGGCACCGATGATCCCGCTGGGCTATCCTCCCCATTCCCACTACGACACTGGTGACGACCGGCCCGGCGGTCCGGTATCCACAGCTTTGCCCACAGCACGGCAGGCACACACTGCGCCGGATGACCGTAGTGTCACGCGAGGACACGTGAACGCCGGCGGGGGAGTGGAGTTCCCGAGATTTGAAGCAAGGCACTATTAACCTGCCTCACCGTCAGACGAGTTCATGCCCGGGGGCGGCCAGCCCGCCGCGGTGATCAGTCGCGCCGAACGCCAGCTCCCGGCCGCTGCCGGCTGCGTCGCGAGCCGGCTACCCCGCCCGGCGCGACCTCGTCCCTCGCCCCGCTCCATCCGGGATCACGTTCCCAGGCCATCACGCGGTCGCCATCGATGTCTAAATTAGTTCTAGTAGCACGGTCTCCGGTCGAGCTGGCGGTCAAGGCCTTCAGGATGCACTGCTTCGACCCGGTCAGCGGCTCTCGATCGGGCAGGCAGGCTAGGGCCCGAGCGCGGCCGCGACCGGTATCCGGGCTACCCGGCGCGCCGGGATCGCCGCGGTCAGGCCGGACACGGCGACCGCGGCGGAGACAGCGACCGCCATCGCGGCCGCCGACGGGGGCCTGCCGATCCCGGCGCCGATTCCGTAGACCTGCCCGGCCAGGTTGACCAACCGGGAGGAGAGGGACAGCCCGGCCGCGGCGCCCGCGGCCACGGCGATCAGCGCCAGCACGCTGGCGCTGGTCACCAGCGCGGTCATTACCTGGAGCGGGGTGAGGCCCATGGCCCGCAGCACGCTCACGTCGTGCAGCTGATCTCGCAGGCCCACCGCTGACGCCGTGAACAGACTGGTCAGGCCGATCAGCGCGAGCACGACGATCAGGCCGATGAGCATCATCCGGACCGCGCCAAGCTGGCTCGCCGGATCCGGTACCTCGGCCACGCCGAGCCTGCCGCCGGACAGCGCCAGCAGGGGCGCCACCGCAGCCTGCGCGCTGACCCCGCGCCGCAGCACCAGGCTGTACGAGACCGGGGGCATGGCGGCCCCGGCCTGGCTGAGCGCGTCGGTCCCGTAGCCCAGCACCTGCCCGCCGTACTCCGGCTCAATGATCCTCCCCACGATGCGGAAGATCACCGGCACGCCGCCGATCGGCATCCGGACGAGCTCCCCGACCCGCAGGTGCAGCACGCCGAGCAGGCCCTGGCTGGCCACGGCCTCGCACGGAGCGCGGTAGAGGCGGCCCTGAGCCACTTCGAACGGGTATGGGCGGGCGGAGGTGCCCATTCCGAGCGTGGTGATCGTCGTGGTCTCGCCTGGCAGCAGCGCGTCCGTCCGCACGCTCGGGTACGCCGCCGCGACCTCCTTGTCGGAGGCGATGATTGAGCGGGCCCGGGCCGCACTCAGCTGCCTGGGGCTGGCCGTGAGCGCGGCGGCGAGGCCGATGTCGGCCGGATGATGCTGGACGTCATCGACCGTGGCCGCGAACCCGAGGCCGATGGTGATCATCGCCATCGACACGGCGAGCCCGCCCACGGTCAGGGCAGCGGGCAGGCGGCGCAGGAAGGCGGCGCGCGCGCCGAGCACTACGGCGGGCGGCAGCCGCGACAGCAGCGCGGCGCGGGCCAGCCGGGACAGATGGCCAGCCGGCGGCGCATGCCGGACGGCGGCGACCGGCCGGACCCGGCCGGCGCGCCAGCCGGGAGCCGCCGCGGCGAGGATCACCGCGAGCTCGGTGCCGCCCGCGATCAGGGCCACCCAACCTGCTGGAAGCGGCGCGAGGGCAGGCACGACGGTGGCAGGCAGGCCCTGCAGCAGCGGGCCGGCCAGCAGCCGGGCTGCGGCCAGCCCGGCGGCCGTCCCGGCCAGGCCGAGCGCCGCGTGCTCGGCCAGCACAACGCCCATCACCTGCGCCGGAGAGAACCCGAGCACTTTCAGCGTGGCGAGATCCTCCAGCTGCACGAGCACCCGCGCGCCGGTCGCGTTCGCGATCACGACCACTGCCGCGCCGAGCGCTACCAGGCCGAACAGTGCAACTACGGCTACGGGGGAGCGGTGTCGGTGGCGCTCATGGTGATGGCCCTGATCATCGCCGCGATCTACGTCACGGCGTTCCGGACCGAGCAGGTGCTCTGAGGAGGCCAGATGAGCGCAGTCAGCACCGCAGCCCGCCGCGCCCGGGCGGGCAGGCGCCGAATCGATCCGCGCCGGGCCGCGGGCCGGTCGAGCTTCTACCTGCTGGTCACGATCTTCGTCGTGGTGAGCCTGTTCCCGTTCTACTGGATCGTGATCACTGCGCTGAAGACCCAGGGGGAGATCAGCGCGGGGACCACCAGCCTGCTGCCGGGCCGCATCACCTGGGGCAACTTCTCCACCGTCCTGACCCAGGGAACATTCGTCCGGTCCCTCCTCAACAGCGTGATCGTCGCCGTCGCGACCACGGTCCTCACGGTGATCGTTGCCTCGCTGGCCGGGTACGGGCTCGCCCGGACGAGGATCCGCGGCAAGCGCGCGGTCCAGGGATTCCTTCTGGTTGCCGGGTTCTTCCCAGTGATCGCGATGGTCGGCCCGCTGTTCATCAGCTACCGCAGGATCGGGCTGCTCGATAACCTGGCCGGCCTGGTGATCGCGTACTTCATCTACACGCTGCCGCTCGCCACCTGGTTCCTGGCGAGCTTCTTCAGCCAGATCCCGCGCGGGCTCGAGGAGGCCGCGATCGTCGATGGCGCGACCCGGCTGCAGGCACTGCGGCGAGTCATCGTCCCCGTTGCGGTTCCGGGGATCTTCACGGTCGCCATCCTGGGGTTCATCCTCTGCTGGAATGACTTTCTGCTCGCCCTGTCGTTCATCACCAGCCCGTCGAAATACACCGCGCCCCTCGCGATCGAAGCGCTCGGGCAGAGCCAGTATCAGACGTTCTACAACCTCATCGACGCGGCGGTGGTGGTCATCACGCTCCCGGTCGCGCTCATCATGCTCTTCGCGCAGCGGCGGATCATCTCCGGGCTCACCGCAGGCTCCTTCCGCTGACTGCGCTGACCCTCAGGCCAGCAGGCGGCCGATCACCATCCGCTGGACCTGGTTGGCCTCCCGATGATTTGCAGCACCTTGGCCTCGCGCATGGCGACCACGCTGGCGGTCACCGTCTGGGACTGCCGCCTCGTTTGGCAGCAGCCAAGGGGGGTGGGCGGGATTATCTGGTCGGTGGTGGATCGGTGCTCTGGCCGGGGTGAAGGAGCGCGCTGATCGCACAGGTGTCGGTAGGTTGCCGTTTATGGCCAAGCGCGGACGGCACCCGCACAACCGTAAGCGGCAGGGCAGGCAGGATCCGCACATGCGGCGGACTCGTCCCGCGGCAGGGCACCGGCACGGCGCGGGCGATTTGGTGACCGATGTCCGCCAGCAGCTGGCCAGCGGCGAGCCGCTGGGCTTCCTCGCCTACGTGAGCACCCTGCTGGCCGCGGTTGACCCGCGCGGGGAAAGCCCGTTTGAGCGCGGGCGGGCTGACGGGACCGAGAGGGTCGGGCTGCCGACGTTGCTGGAGTCGTTCGCCGAGGTGGTGCTGCCGGAGACCACCGCGTTGCTGGCCGCCCTGGCCGAGCTCGGCCCGGACGAGCTGACCCGTGCCCGGGCCCGGCGGGCCCTCGCGGCTCGTACGCATCCGCTGCCGGACTGGCTCGCCCGGCTCGGTGAGGCCTTGGTGTACCGCGCGGTGGAGAGCACGCATGTGCTCGGCGACGGGGACAATGTGCTGCTGGGTGCGCGGCTGCCGGGGCATGAGCTGACGGCGTGCATTTACATCGACCACAACCTGGGCACGGTGGTGAAGGACGCCTTCTCTGCCCCCAGCCCGGTCAGCGACGTGGCGGGGCGCCTGCGGGAGGCGGCGGACGACCCGGACATCAGCTACCGCGAGCTCGGCCTCGCCGACGCGCGGGCCCGGGTAGCCCAGGCGATCGAGGTGGGGGCGATGACGTTCCCGCCGTTTGAGACCGAGACCTGGCCCGCCTCGCGGCCGCTGACCGAGTGGCTGCTGCGGTTGATGCCCGAGGGCGGGACCGGCTTCGTCCGGCCGAGGTGGGGCAAGACCAGGCGGAAGAAGCTCGCGGACCGGTTCTTCGGCTCCGTTTTCGGCACGCCGCTCGACGACGCCGGCCACCGCGATTTGCTGGAGCAGTTCCTGTGGTTTGGCACCGACTACGGGCCGGGCGACCCGCTGCGGTGGAGCCCGGTGGCGGTGGAGATCTTGCTAGCCGACTGGATCCCCCGCAAGATCGTCGCCGATGCCTCCTACCTCAGCAAAGCCCCCGAACTGCTGCGCGCGTTCATCCGGTTCTGTCACGCCGAGGGCAAGATCCGGCCGGAGCTGACCGGCCAGACACTCGCCGCGGTCGACGAGCACGAACTCGAGTACCAGCGGGTGATCTGCTCCCCGCGGCCGCAGGGGCCGATGGCGCTGCTCGCCCAACTGGGTGTGCTCGGCGACGAGGAGCCGCCGGACGACGAGCCGTTCGATTTCCACCGGCACTTTCTTGACCAGCTCGCTGAGGAGGTTGGCGGGCAGGACGCGCTGGACTCGCTGGACGGCACACCCCTGCCGCACGAGGAGTTCGCCTGGGACCAGGTACCCCCAGATCTGCGCGACCGGGTTGCAGATGTGCTGGCCGCCTGCGACCGGTGCTGCGACGGCCTGCTCGGCGCCGAGTACAAGACGGCGTGCCGCCGCCTGCTAGCCCGGGCCGTGCCGGGCCTGTCCAGCCTGCTGGGCGGGACAGCCAAGCCCGAGGTGATCGCGGCAGCTGTGTGCTGGGTGATCGGCAAGGGCAACCAGGTCCTAGGCCAAGGGCCCGGCGAGTTGCGGGTCAAGGACCTAATGAGCTACTTCAGCCTGGGCCAGTCGAGCGTCGCCCAACGCGGCTACAAGATCATGCAGGCAGCCGGAATCGTGCCCGCCAGCGCCTACCCGGCGGTTCGCCTGGGCTCGCCTGGCCTGCTGGTCTCTGCCCGCAGGCGGCGGATCATCGAACTGCGCGACCGGCACCGCGCCGCCCTCGGCGATCAGCGCCGTGCATGAGAGCCTGATCGGGTACCAGTCGTGACACCCAAAGGTCGTGACACCCAAAAGGGGACCGGATACAGCTAAAGAGGGCCGGATACAGGTAACGGGCTCCCAGCAGGATGGGCGGGATGCTAGACAAGGAGCGCGTTTAAACGTCTGTTATCCAGGTACTTGGCGGCTGGGTACGATCCCCGGGAACCGCGGCGTATCCGCCGGGTGGGTGGTAAGTCACGAAAATCGCATCGGTTTTGCTCGCAGTGTGGCTGATCATCGCCGCCATTGCCGGCGCCCAGCGCCATTACTGGAGCACTGAGCCTGCGAACTGCGCTAAAGCGGGGACGATAGCGGTCACTATCCTGGCCGGCCCGCTGAACTACTTCGGCATGAACCCGAAGATCTCCTGCACGGCGCCGAAGCCGAGCCAGTGATGACCCGGACCCGGAGGAAACGCGGATGCTTGCGATAGCTGCTGCCATCAGTTTTCGCCATCGCGTTCATCATTCGCGTCACCAGAACGGCCACCGACGTCGTGTTCGCGCCCGGCAGCCTGCTGCTGGCGGGCCTGGCCCTCCTGGCCCTGCATCAGGCGGGCATCGGTACCAAGTGGCGTTACGGTCGCTGACGCAGCCAGGACGCTCAAGCCGTCGGGGAGCGGGAGGGCGATTCCCCGGCCACTCAGGTGCGGTAGGGACGATTCCTGGCCGCCGCTGGCCGAGGAAGGCGCGTTGGCGACATGCCCGATAGCTATTGCCAGGTCATGGGCTGCCGGTCGTCGGCGCGGACCACGTCCGGCAGCAAGTTGCGCATGACATACTCCTTCCGGAAGAAAGCAACGTAACGGCCAAGCGCCTCGGCTTATAACGTCTTAGCCGTATTTCTCTCTCGTACCACGGAAGCGTCACCTCAGTATGGATTGGTCGTATCACCTCATTCATGACGGATCCCCGGAAGCACGCCTACGCAACGGCGTTATGCGGCCCCGTGGAGCTTCTCGGCGTCGGCTCGGGCTTGCGGGTGGCTCGCTTGGGCGGCTGCCTCACGTTCGGCTTCGGCGTTGATTTCGCCGCCGACGAGCACCGCCAGCCCGGTGAGGTAGAGCCAGAAGATGAGGATGGCCACGCCGGGGAAGGCGCTATAGGTCTTGCCGTAGGTGCCGAAGCTGGTCACGTAGAACGAGAAGCCCAGCGAGGCGAGCAGGAAGATGGCCATGCCGATAACGCCACCCGGGCTGACCCACTGCCAGCGCGGTCATGACCGGTTCGGTGCGTAGAAGTAGCAGCTGATCTTTGCCAGACCTGACCACGGGTCCACGCCGCCACCACCCCGCTGATGGCGATGATCATGCACCCGAGCACGCACCCCACGCCATACAAGGCCAGCAGGCCACCCCCCAGCATCCCCAGGCCAAGTCCCCCTGCTTGCCCTTGTGCGTCATCTCTAGCCGAGCGAGCTTCAGCTCGTCACGGACGAGTACCGAAACTTGCCCGTCCAGCGCTTCGTGCAGCCCTTTACGTCGTGGCAGTACCAGCGGACACTGTCACAGGCGCTGCCACCGTCGGCCACCATCTGGGTGACGGGCAGGCGGATCCCGCACATCCAGCAGGGCTCGACGGCGGGCCCCGCCCGGGCGGGAGTCAGATTGCTGTAGTCAGCCATGATCAGTTCACCTCCGGAACCGAGGCGATCGCGGTCCGGCCCTCCTGAAACCGCGCAGGAACCCAGCTCGGCACCCGTGGCTGGACCGACAACCGTTCCGGCAGTCTGGCATGCAAGCGAGGCCCCAGGCTACTTTTCGCGAACTGGGCCATCACGACAGAACGGACGCGGCTGCAAACGGGCCGGGATGAGCAGGATGCTCATGCCCTACCTGGCCTCATCGGCC
>WNFM01195404.1_pt2 | contig 10022 bp, 5 predicted proteins | sample 5400271 | NCBI WGS metagenome assembly WNFM01 (sample SAMN13153352, study PRJNA577476) | soil metagenome | isolation source: 60 cm saprolite on Douglas fir-dominated hillslope | place: USA:California | collected 2013-09-17
CGGATATCCGCCAGTCGATCCTCATCATTCTGAGCACGGCGCCCGGCGAGCGGATGATGCGGCCGGACTTCGGCTGCGGCATCCACGACCTGGCGTTCGAGGTGATCAACGTCGCCACCCTGACGCGCATCGAAGCGACGGTGACCGCGGCCATCACCAAATACGAGGCACGCATCGAATTGTTGTCGGTGAGGGCTGACCCGTTGCAAGCGAGCGACGGCCTGCTGTTGATCGACCTAGAATACCGCATACGCCGCACCAATCAAACCGGCAATCTCGTCTATCCGTTCTTCTTTCGGGAGAGCGGTGTGGGGATTGTGGTGGGGAGCCGCGGATGAGCGCCGCACCGCCAAGCCTCGACTCGCGCCGATGGACCGCCCTGCGCCGGGAACTGCTGCAGCGCGCACAGGGCTGGATACCCGAATGGCAACCCAGCGACCCCACGGTCGATTTCGGCCGCGCACTCCTCCACATCGCGGCTCGCCTCGAAGCCGAGGTCACGCAGCGGCTCGATCAAGTGGCCTTGAAGTCGTATCGCGGCTTTTTGTCCTGGTTGGGCGTGCGCGGGCTGGCGCCGCGCGCGGCGCGTGTACCAGTGGCCTTCGGCATGACGCCGGGTTCTGCATCGATCGTCGCGGATCCGCCGGTGCAGATGCAAGCGTCGACCGCCGCGGGGCCGGTGGTCTTCGAAACCCAGTCGAGCTTCACGCTGTGTGCGACCAATCTCGTCGCCCTCATCGGCGCCGACCCCGCCGCGGACCGGTATTTCCGGCCGCCGCCGGGCGTTCTGAGCCTCACGGCACCGCCGGCGTTGCCGAATCAATGGTCGCTGCAGACACCCGCCGCGCCCAACGCCACGCAATTGCAGCTGGATCCGCCGCTCGGGCTGGATGTCGGCACCGTGCTGGAGAACCCGCAGAGCGGCAGCCAATACCGAGTGACGGCCGGCACGGGAGGATTGGTGACCATCGATCCGTCGCTGGGTGCGGCGGGCCTGGTCCAGGAAGCGCAACTGGTGCGCAGCGTGATCTTCGATCCCTTCGGCGGCAAGGCGATCAATCTGCAGCAGCATGCACTCTATCTCGGAGCGGACAAGACCTTCGACGTGACGACCGCGGTTGGGCTGCAAGTGAGCGGTCAAGGCACGCTGCCAATGGATGCCGCCTGGAGTTATTGGGGCACGGCGCCGAACAAAGCGCCCAGCTGGATTCCGATGACTCCGGTCGCCGACGGCACCAACCTCTTTCTCTTCAAGCCCGCCGGCGCGTTTGAAAAACTGCAGATCGCCGGCGTCACGACGCGTTGGATCAAGGTTGTGCCGGGTAGCGGATCTTTGACGCCGAACACGTCAGTGAGTGCGCTGCAGCTGACAATAGGCTGTGCGCCCTCGGCCGGTTGGCCGACTGACATTCAAAACGCGCTGGCGAAAGACACCACCCCGATCAAACTGCAAGGGATCGCCGGCACCGCGCCGCTGGTGCTCGATCAACCTTTTTATCCGCTGGGCAATGAACCCCGCTTGTTCGATGCGTTCTACCTCGGCTGTGCCGAGGCCTTCTCCAAGGCCGGTGCTAAAGTCACGATTCATTTCGGTTTGGGCACTGCATTGAGCGGTCCCGCCGCGGCGCTGACGTTCGCCCTCGAACGGTTGGTGCTGGGCATCGGGCTGGATCGCAAACTTCACCGCTTCAGCGTGACGCCGGGCGCGGCGGGCGGCCTCGCCGACCCGTCCAGCCCACCGGCAGCAACGGCCGCCCGGTGTCGCTCGACGCGGCGGTACGGCCCGGCGCGGCACTCTTCGGTAGCGAGGGTTACCTCTGCGCCGCCGCCGCAAATGAAATCTGGCGCTGGCAACGCGGCGATCCCGCCAAGGACGGTACCTGGACGTCGCTGGGCTCACTGCCTGCACCGCCAAGTCCGCCGTCCGGTTGCACATCGTCGAACACCCAACTACCGGTGCAAACCGTGCTCGCTGCCACGCGTTTGAGCGCCAGACTGCGCGTCTATGCGCTGCAGGATGGCACGTTGTTTCAACGCGATGCGTTGCTGGATGACACGTGGCACGCCGTGCCCGTGCGGGATGGCGGGATCGAGGTCTATCTCGCCTGCATCGCGCCGATCATCGCGGAGGGTGCAGCAAGCGGCGTCATCGCGGAAAGCGACGGGCTATTTTGCATCGCCACCGACGGGCGCGCCTATCTCGGAGATGCGGTCGGCGGTTGGCAGCGAGTCGCGCTCGATGCGCCGCTCGATCCCCGCGTCTATCCGGCAGTTCTGCGACGCCCGGGGATCGACGCTTGGTGTGCCGCGGCGCTCCTGCCTCGCGACGCTGACGACAAACCGCGGCTGATTGCATTCACGTTCACGGATGCGCGCCGCGTCGCTGCACCAACCACCGTTCACGCCGTGCTCGGAGGCAACGCCATCACCGCGGCCATCGGCGCGGACAAGAAACGGGTGGCGCTCTGCCTTGTCTCCGGGGGAGCGGCGGGACCGCTGCCCGCTCTATGGGATCCGTTCGGTACCGGGAAGCTCGCGACCGCGGATCAGCCAGTGGGAGCGGGGATGCCCGCGGCGCCACCGCTCGCGCTGGATGACTCCACCTTGGCGCTCCCGGGCGCCGACGGCACCGTGGCGATCGCCAAGATGGACGTGGATCTGATCGCTTTTGAGGAGCGCGATCGGCTGACGGATGCAGCGTTGCTCTCCGACCCCGGGACGTGGGCAGTGAACGATGTCGTGCGACTCGAGCCCGACGCGTCCGGCGATCAGACCACGACGGTGATCGAAGCAACCCGCCTGAACGGTACCTGGACTTTGATTCTCGATACGCCGGGACGGCCGCGTATCGATGCCGTATCCGCCACGCTGTACCGTGCCAAGGATCCGGCCGCGGGCGCTCCGTGGGCGGGTGCGCTTCGCAAGGCGACGGAAATCGAGCTCGATTCTCGCGACAAGACCGCCACCCAGAAGGGCAGCTTGCTGCATCTTCGCATCAAGGACATGCAATGCGTGGTCGAGGTCATTCGCGTGAGCAAGGCCCGCGTCGCCACGCTGGCCGAGGAATTGCCGATCGACAAGGGCGCGCTGACCTATCGAGTGGTCGAGAAGGCGTTGGCAACGACGCTCAGCGTGCGACCCGCGTTGTCCGTCGCCTCGTTCTCACCGGCACTGCGCGCGGCGCTCGGTCACGGCAACCTTCACGTGCACAGCCACACCTCCCCCCCGCTCATGCCCGCGCTTCAGCATGCGCTGCACGTCGGCGCCGCGTGGGCGGTGCTCAACGACCCGGGGCAGCACACGCCGCCGCGGCACGCAGAGGCGCTGGCCTTCGCGGCTTTTTTGACGTGGTCGACGGCAACACCGGCACTGACCATCAATCCCACGCTCTCCTGGGAGTTCTGGGACGGTGTCGGCTGGAGCGCCATCCCAACAATTTCCGACGGCACCGCGGATCTCACGCAGGATGGCGATGTCGTCATCGCGTCGGTACCGAGTTCGCTGCAACCCACCAGCGTGGTGGGACAAACCAACAGTTGGATCCGCGCTCGACTCATCAGCGGCGACTATGGCCAAGCCACCGTCAGCGTCCAGCCCACCACAGGGGGCGGCACGACCGTGGTTCGCGATGACAGCAGCGTCCACGCACCCTATGTCAACGTCCTCACCCTGAAGTATGAACTGTGCAAGGCGGTTGCCCCGGAGGTCATCCTCACGTCCGATGGCGGGACCGTCATCAATCAGTCGAGCGCCAACGGCACGCCGAATGCCAGCGTCGAATACTTCGTGCCGCTGAGCGAGCAACTGGCCCGGTTCACACCCGCCGCCGCATTCTCGGGTAAGCCGAGTGGTGCGGTGATCCCGGTTGGCGCGCCTGCGTCGGACTGCGGCGACTGCTCCTGCATTCCGGCGGCCACGAGCGCCCCAGCCGGCGCAACGAGCGCCCCCACCGCGGGCAACACAGCCCAGCCCGCCGCGGCGTCAGCGCCGAGCGATGGCGGCCGCGCCCTGTATTTGGGTTTCGACAACGAGTTCGTGGGTACGGGAATCAGTCTCCTGTTCACCCTGCTGGACGGAGACTCGGACAGCGCTTATCCGCTGCAGATCGAGTCGCTCTATGACGGCAAATTTCAGGTACTCAACGCGGCGGCCGACGAAACGCGGGGCTTGAGCGAGACGGGACTGGTGACTTTCAGCTTGCCCGATCCCCCGCAATCCGCCGTGCTATTCGGCTCGGCACCGCTCCACTGGCTGCGGATCCGGCCGAATCCCCTGTCCGACCCCTCCCAATGGCAACCGCGGGTTCGCGGGGTGTATGGCAACGCGGCGTGGGCCCTCGCCACCGAAACCTTCACCAATGAAACGCTGGGAACCTCGGATGGATCTCCGGGGCAGAGCGTGACGCTGGCACGCACGCCCGTCATCAAGGACAGCCTTGACTTGAGAGTGCTGGAACCGCTCGGCGATGAAGACATCGCGGCACTCAAACGCGCCGACTCGTCCAGCGTGCTCGACTGGATCGGCAATCTTTCCGGACCGTGGGTGCACTGGATCGAGGTTCCCGACCTCGTCGGTCAGGGCCCATCGGGCCGCGTCTTTACCCTCGACGATGAAACAGGGGTCATCAACTTCGGCGACGGCGTGACGGGCCGCATCCCGCCGCCGCGCACGGGTTCGATCGTGGCTCTCAGGTACCAGACCGGTGGTGGTAGTTCAGCGAACGCGGTGGCCGCCTGGAGTGCCGTCAATCTCATCACACCCCTCAAGGGTGTCCAGAGCGTTGTTGCCCTGGACGATGCGGCCGGCGGTTCGGACGCCGAGGACGCATCCGCCACATTACGTTATGCGCCCATCAATCTCGCGATGCGCAACCGCGCCGTGACGCTCGACGACTTCGAACAGCTCGCCCTGCAGTTCGAACCGAGCATCGCGCAGGCCCGCGCACTCTCCTCGACGTCGGGCGTCAAGGTCGTGGTGGCGGTTCGCGGCGACAATCCGATTCCATCGAAAGCCACCTTGCGCGAACTTACACGCGCGCTGCAGGCTCGGTCCGCTCCGATGTTCGCGCAGAACAATTTTCTGCAGAGCACGGCGCCGACCCTCGTCGCAGGGCGCATCGACTTGGGTCTGCAGGCATCCGCCATCGAGTTCGGCGCCGCGATCGCAGAGGCGGCAACCAACCGGGTTCGTGCGCTGCTCGATCCGGCGACCGGCGGTCATGACGGCAACGGTTGGAGCTTCGGCACGGTGCCTTCGGAAATCGATATCGCGGCGTGCTTGGACGGCATCGAAAATCTGGCCGGAATCGACTCGATCGCGGTGGCCTCCATGGATGCGCAGGGCGTTCCGACCCCGCTGGGTGTGACACTCGCGGCCGATCAGTTGCTGCACGTGGCGGCCGATGCGATTCGGACCAACGTGAGCGTTTCGGGACTGGCGGGGTCGCCATGAGAGATCTTACCCTCGATCTCGATACCACCGATTTCGCAGCGCTGTTCGAATTGGGCCGATCGCTCATTCCGACGGAAGCTCCCGGTTGGACCGATTGGAATACGCACGATCCGGGCATCATGTTGATCGAACTCATGGCATGGGTCGCCGACGCGCAAATCTACTCGCTGGCGCGCTTGCGCCATGACGAGCGGCGCGCGTACACGAATCTGCTGGGGGTGGTGAATCAAGGGCCGCGCTCGGGGCAGGGATTGGTCCGACCCGCAAGCGATGCAACACCGACCTGGCGGCCCGGCAGCGCCGTCGATACGCACACCCCGGTGTATGCCAAGGCGTCGGGCGCGCCGCCGTTCTTCCCGACCCACGCAGTGGTCCTCACCCGCGCGACGTTGGTGCGGCTCGCGACGCAGTACGCAAACGGAACGGTACGCGACTGGACGCGCGCCAATCGTCAAATGGGTGCGACCTTTCGGCCTTTCGATGCCGTGGCCGGCGCCGCCGCGCAACTGACGCTCGAATGCAGCGGACCACTCATCGAGTCGGCCCCTGCCCAGAGCGGCGCGAATGCGGGCGCGGGCAACTCCGGTGTAACGATTTCCATCGGCTTTCAGATCTATCGCGACCCTGCCGTCGCCGCCAGCCTCGATGCGGCGCAAGGTCCGGTGCTGCCGGCCAGTCAGCCCCAGGTGGTGCTAGTCGACAGCACCGGCTCGCGTCCACTGACCTTGATTGCGGATACTACCCTGGGGATGCTTCGTAGCGGCGTGACTTACCAGATCGTCATCGGCAGCGCGGGTGCCTCGTTCCTGGTCCCGCCGCAAGTCGAGCATGTGGCATTGAACGTCATCCCCGTGCAGCAGCTGCAGATCGCCATCGACAACCCGCCGTCATTCGGCACGGGTAAGCCGGACCAGCAGTACGTGCTCCAGTCGGGCTCACTGGTGACGACGCCGACCGATCCACCCTTTGCCGTCGAGATTGCCGACCAAGGACCTTTCACTCCTTGGACGGTCGTCGCCGATTTGGGCGCGTCCGGACCCGACGATGCGGCATTCGTGCTGGACCCGGCGAGCGGCAGCTTGTTCTTCGGCAACGGCGTCAACGGCAGAATTCCGGGCGCGGGCGCGCGCTTACGCGTCACCTACCCCGTAACGCAAGGCGTGCTCGGCAACTTGAACAGCGGTCTCACTTGGTTGATCGCGGGTGTGCCGGGGTTCGAAGGCATCAACGACGAGGCGACGCGCGGCGGCAGCGCGGCGCCGACGGAGATTCAACTGCAGGCGGCTGCGCGCCGCAACGCGAACGACGCGCATACGCTGGTGACCAGCGAGGATCTGGTCAGTGCCGCGGAAGCGATTCCCGCCCTCGGCGTGATTCGCGCCATCGAACTGAGTCCGGCATTGAATCCGGGACCGCCGGTCGCGGGCTATCGCCGCTTGATTGCCATGAGCGCGGCACAAGGCAGTACCGACTTGGCCGATTGGACCCCTTCGCCGGACTGGCTGGAAACGATCCGTCGGCGGCTTGCGCCGCAACTGCCGCTCGGCCAGTTACTCAGGGTCGAGGGCCCACGATTCGTCACCATTCAGGTGAGGGCGATTCTGGCGGCGCGGTCCGGTCTGGACCTGGCGCTCGTCAAAGCCCACGCCGAGGCGCGTCTGCGTGCGGCCTTTCAGCGAGTCCAGGGAGAATTTGACGGCAAACCGCCGTGGCCGTTCGGACAGGACGTCGCGCCGCTCACGGTCAAAGCGTGGCTGCGCAATGTCGACGGCGTCGCCGCCGTGGTCAGCGTCACGCTCCTCGGCAACGGACGCGGCTCGCTCGGCAAGCCGATCGCCATGGGCCCAAGCGATTTGCCATGGCTGGTACTCGGTCCCTCCGATATCAGCGTGCAGCGCCTCGCCGCCGGGGTGCGCTCATGAGCAGCAAGGCAAATGTCTATTCCTTCGCGCAGCCGGCGCATTGGAAGCGCTGCCTGATCGACGGCTTTCAAATCGACGCGACCACCGGCTTGACGCAAGGCACGAGTTTGGGTCTGCGGGCCTTTCAAGTCGCCCAACCCGGACCGGTCACGCGCATTTCCGTCGGACGGTACGGTTCGCCCATCTGGCGGCAGGACCGGGGCAGCAGGGAACCCACCTTGGAGCAATTTGACGACAGCGGAACTCGCGCTCGATCGCTAGATCTCGGGGGACTGTTGGCCGAGAGTCCGCGCTGGGTCGTCGATCGCCGCGCGATCTGGGCTTTCCGGCCGCACGGCGCTCACGTCGGGCGCATGAACCGGCGCACGCTCGAACCCGAATTCGGCGTCGAGATCGATGCGCGGTTCCTGAGATTGGAAACGGAAAGCGCTGCCACCGGTTTCACCGCCCACGACATTGCCCCCGACGGCCAGGGCGGCGTCTGGGTGCTGCTGCGCGCCGGGACCATCGTGCACTGGTTGGTTCACCTCGATTGTGAAGGACGCTTGCGCGGCCGCATCCGTCTGCCCTGCGAGACTGGGACGGTTGCAGAACTCGGGACCGTGCAGCAAGGCAAGACGCTGGTTCTCTTGGACGTACAAGGCGTCAACCTCTGGTTCGTGGACACGGCGCAGGGCGCGGTGTCGCACTCCGTTCAACTGGGCGACTTTGTCGTCGGCTGGGCGGGGCGGCGCCTTGCCGCTGACTGCTCCAACCGCATCGCAGTGGGCGGCATACCGCTCGAGCGCCGCGCCGCGACATGGTCGCTCCTGGTCCTCGACGGCAGTGGCCAGCTGCTGAGCGGTCCGCTGGATCAATTGTTTCCGAAGTCCGCGGCGTCTCCGGATTCCGGCGCGCCGACGCGGCCCTTCGACTTTGCGATCCAGGATGATGTCATGTGGTTCGGACTGCCGACGGGTGTCTGGCGCCTCGATTCGAGCGAGGCGTCGCAGGCACCGGCCACCGTCGGGCGCTTGACGACGCCGGCCTTGCAGTCGCCGCGCTCCGACATGGACCACGGTTGGCTGCGCGCCGAGATATCCGTCGACATGCCGGTTGGTGCGGTGCTGATAAGCGAGTACGTCACCACCGACGATGCATCGTTGGCAAGCAAGATGATCGCGATCGCCAACGACACGTCGCAGAGCCCGCAGAAGCGCATGGACACCATCTGGGGCGCACTCACGCCGGCCGGAATACCCCCTGTCATGATGGTCGGGCCGACCACCGCCGCGGAGCCGATCGCCGTACCGCTGTTCCGCACCGACGACAGCTGGCTGTGGCTCAAGTTAACCGCGACGGCGCCGCCCGGCGGGCCGCCGGTGCAGATCTCGCAGCTGCGCGTGCTGTATCCCAACGTGTCGTTGGAACGCTATCTTCCGGGCATGGTCCGCAGCGGCGATCCGCTCGGAGGAGACTTTCTCTGGCGCCTGGTCGGCATTCTGGAGGCCACGACTCAATCCATCGACGACGAGATCGCCGGCATCGGCCGACACATCGATCCGGCCACGGCGCCCGACGATTGGCTCGACTACCTGGGAGGTTGGCTCAATCTGCCCTGGGACAATGGTTTACCGGCGTCCGTCCGGCGCAGTCTGCTGCAGCATGCGGAGAGCCTGCTCGCGCAGCGCGGCACACGCAGTGGGACCCTGGAATTCCTGCAGTGCCTGCTCGGCGCGGACGCGCGTGTCACGCTCGCCGACATCACCGTCGAGCATCCTCTGGTCGCGCTCGGCGGACGACACCAGCCGGGCCCAGCGTTTCCCGTGCTCCTGGTCGGGACCTCGCCCGGCATTGCGCGCCTCGGTGGTTCGGCGCGTTTGAACTACACGACCCTTGCCTGCAGCAGCACGGACTGCAATCCCCTGCGCGACATCGTACCGACGCTCGCGGTCACGCTGGATGCGGAGCCTACGGCACGTGCGCCGGTCGAGCCCGTGCTGCAAAGCCTGCTGGCGCAATACCTTCCGGCCGGCATCCGCGTCGGCGTGCGGTGGACGCCGCCGCGGCCGCCGGGCATGACGCCGGAGGGTGGCGACGGCATGGTGTTGGACGCCGAAGGACCGGGAATTCTGGGCGAGGACAGCGTGCTCGGCCGGACCACCCTGATCGGCGGAAATCCCGGCCGGCTCGACGGCGACGGGCTGAGCTTGGGTTTTCGGATTTCATGAGAACGGCTTCGTAGGAGATCGACATGCAAGACATTGAACCCAAAATCTCGGAGCTCGCGCGGCGCAATCGCTTCTTCCGTTTCAAGCAGATGCGCACCGAGGAGTTCGAGACCGAGCAGCACTATTTGATTCGGCGGCGCCGCTTGATCAACCGTTCCGTGCTTGGATGGGGCGTGGTCTACGGATTTCCGCTGTCGCTGCCGCGCCCGCGCCGTGAGGACGACGGTCGTGCGGAGGGCGGTGATGATCGCCGGGAAGATGAGGCCGCGGCATTGCCGCAGGTAAAGGTCGGGGCCGGACTGGCGCTCGATCGGCACGGCCGCGAGATCGAGCTGGTCGAGCCGGTCGAACTTGGACCGCAGAATACCTTCGTCCGTGTGCGTCACACCAACGGCTGGGAGATCCAACCCTGGAACAAATGCGCGAAGGGGAGGTATCT
>WNFM01216457.1_pt2 | contig 10022 bp, 8 predicted proteins | sample 5400271 | NCBI WGS metagenome assembly WNFM01 (sample SAMN13153352, study PRJNA577476) | soil metagenome | isolation source: 60 cm saprolite on Douglas fir-dominated hillslope | place: USA:California | collected 2013-09-17
GGCCCGTACTTGCCGACCTTCCGCTGGATCTCCTGGATCACAGGCGCGTGGTTGATCACCTGATCCTCGTAGGAGGCCAGCGGGTGGAGGCTCATGAAGAGGTCGTGCCCGCTCTGTGCGGCCACCTCGGCCGCGGCCCGGGTGTCGAGCAGCGTGTTGTTGATGTGCTCGACCTTCACCTGGACGTCGTTCGCCTGGCCCCAGTTCTTGACGAAGGTGTTGTCGAACCAGTCGTCGTAGCTCGGGACGAAGTGCACCCACTGGATGATCGACAGGTCGCCCTTCAGCCACCGGCCCGTGTGGCGCATCGGGCCGGCGAACGAGAACGGCGCCGCAGCCCCCGACACGCCGAGAGCTGCCGCGCCGACACCTGCCTTCTTGAGGAGAGCGCGCCTGGTGAGGCGGTTCTCCTCGATCCCCTTGCCGTCGTTCGCTTCCGGCATGTGTCCTCCCTTCGATGTCAGCGGAATGCTCCGCCCGTGAACCCTGCGATGAACCGGTTGAGGAATGCGTTGTAGACGAGCGCCAAGGGGATGCTCGGGATCAGGATCGCGCCCATGATCCCGGGCCAGTTGAAGAGATCGCCTCGAATGAGATCGGTCGGAACGCCGACCGTGAGCGTGCGGTTGGTCGAGCTCGAGATGAACGTGATCGCGTAGACGAATTCGTTCACGACGAGGGAGAACGTGAAGATGACGACGGTCAGGATCCCGGGGATCGAGATCGGGAAGACGATGCGCACGAGCGCGCCGAGGCGCGAGCAGCCGTCGATCAGCGCTGCGTCCTCGAGCTCCTGCGGGACCGTCTTGAAGAAGCCCATCAGCAGCCAGACCGCGAACGGGATCGTGAACGACGGATAGACGACTATGAGCGCCCAGAGCCGGTCGCTGAGGTGGAGGTACTGCGCGATCGCGCGCGACAGCGGCAGGAAGAGCAGGGTCGGCGGCACGAGATACGTGAGGAAGATGCCGACGCCCAGGCTGCGCCCGACGCGGCCCGAGAGTCGCGCGAGCGCATATCCGGCCGGCATCGCGACTGCGAGCGTGATCAAAACGACCATGACGCCGACGAAGCTCGAGTTGACGAGCCAGCGGACGTAGTCGGTGTGATGGAACAGGTAGCCGTAGCTCGCGAGCGTCGGATGGAAGTGCCAGACCTTCGTCGGGTCGTAGACCTGCGCCTCGGGCTTCAGCGACGTGACGGCCATCCAGAAGAACGGGAATGCGAGCACGATCGCGAACGGGATAACGATTCCGTACGAGAACGCCTTGTGCCGCCAGCCGCTCGTCACGTCAGGTGACCTCCGCGCGTCGGGCGAACACGAGCATCCCGATCACCACGACGGCGAGCAGCGGGAGCATGAAGAGCGCGATCGCCGCGCCCTCGCCGATGTTGCCCGCGTTGATGCCGGTCTGGAACGCGTAGGTGGTCAGCACCTGCGTCGAGTTGAAAGGCCCGCCGTTCGTGAGGATGTACGGCACGACCATGTCGGTCGCCGTGAACACAATCCCGAACAGGACCGCGACGACGGCGATCGGCAGCTGCAACGGGAGCGAGACGTACCAGAACTTCTTCAACCCGGTCGCCGCGTCGATCGCCGCCGCATCGTCGACCTCTTGCGGGATCGACGAGATGCCGGCAATGAAGATGACCGTCGCGAAGGGAATCGTCCGCCAGGCCTGAACGGCGATGATCGACGACATAGCGGCCTTCGGCGTCCCGAGCCAGTTGGGCAGGTGATGCGCATCGACCAGATGCAGGTGGACGAGGAACCAGTTGAAGATGCTCGCCTGCGGGTCGTAGAACCAGAGAAAGCCGATCGACGTGAGCGCGATCGGCGCGGCCCACGGCAGCAGGATGAAGAAACGCAGCAACCAGCGGCCGCGGAAGGAGCGTACGAGCGCATGCGCGAGCAAGCCGGCGCAGACGACCACCACCGCTTGCGAGATGAGCGTGAACGTGAACGTGTGCCAGAGCGCACCCCGGAAGATCGGATCGTGCAGCGCCTGGGTGAAGTTGTGGAGGCCGACCCACTTCCCGGTCAGCGATCCGGCCGTCGCGTCGGTGAAGCTCAGGTAGATCGCAAGCACGAGCGGGATGCCGACGAGCACCGCGATGAAGAGAACGGCTGGCGCGATCAGCAGCGTCGCGAGAAACCCGCGACGCTCCGTGACGTAACGGAGCCGCCCCAGACGGCTCCTCCCCGCGGCCGCCACCGCTGCCATGTGCGGCGGGACTCTAGATCCCCGAGGGTCTCGTTGCAAGAAGCGCAAGCGACCCTTAAGGTTCCGCCCCGTGGCGGCCATCCAGCTCGACAGGCTGACGAAGGTCTACGGCGACGGCACCCGCGCCGTGCACGAGCTCGACCTCGAGGTTGCGGACGGCGAGTTCGTCGTCTTCGTCGGTCCGTCGGGGTGCGGCAAGACGAGCGCGCTGCGGATGATCGCGGGGCTCGAGGAGATCAGCGGCGGCACCGTGCGTGTCGGCGGAGAGGTCGTCAACGATCTGCCGCCGAAGAACCGGGACATCGCGATGGTCTTCCAAAACTACGCGCTCTATCCCCACATGGACGTCTACGACAACATGGGCTTCGGGCTCAAGATGCGCGGGCTCGACCGCGGCGAGATCCGCCGGAGGGTGGAGGACGCGGCGCGGATCCTGGGACTCACCGAGGTGCTGCACAAGCGGCCCCGCCACCTGTCCGGCGGCCAGCGCCAGCGCGTCGCGATGGGCCGGGCAATCGTTCGCGAGCCGCAGGCGTTCCTGATGGACGAGCCGCTCTCGAACCTCGACGCGAAGCTGCGCGTCAACATGCGCGCCGAGATTGCGAGGATCCAGCGCGATCTCGGGGTGACGACGATCTACGTCACGCACGACCAGAGCGAGGCGATGACGCTCGGCGACCGCGTCTGCGTGCTGCGGAGCGGGGTGCTCCAGCAGGTCGACCGCCCACAGGTGCTGTACGACCGGCCCGCGAACCTCTTCGTCGCCGGCTTCATCGGCTCGCCGGCGATGAACCTCGTCGAGGCCGAGCTGGCCGAGCGCGACGGCGGCCTCGCCGCCGTCTTCGGCCCGCACACGCTGGCCGTCCCGCCGGCCGTCGTGGAGGCGCGGCCTGAGCTCCGCCGCTACGTCGGCCGGCGCGTCGCCCTGGGGATCCGTCCCGAGGACGTCGATGACCCGCTCGGCTCCCCGGTGGCGCCCGGCGCGCGCCTCGAGGTCGTCGTCGACATCCGGGAGGACCGGGAGATCGTCGGCGAGGAGGCACTCGAGGCGGCCGACGAGCAGACCCACCACGGCAGCCCGTTCGTCGCCCGGGTTGCGCGGGCGACGGCGGCCCGCGAGGGCGGGCCTGTGACGCTCGCCGTCGTCACCGAGCGCCTGCACTTCTTCGATCTCGAGACCGGGGCCGGAATCTACGACGCCGCTCCCGTGCGCGGGCCCGCAATCGCCTAGAACAGACGGTTTCGGGGCGGCTCTGGCGTAGCTCTGCCTCGCTCGGTACAATTCGGATACCTAGTACACCGAATGGAGAGTGAACCGATCGTGAGTGACCTGCTGCTCGTCCCGCTCGAGGACACCGTGGTGTTCCCGGGCATGACCGTCACGCTGACGGTCGACGTCGGCGACGAAGCGCGCGTCCTGCTGGTGCCGCAGCACGAGCAGGAGTACGCGAAGGTCGGCACCGTCGCCGAGGTGACCGATCATGTCCGCCTGCCCGGCGGCGCCCGCGCCGTCGCACTGACCGGCCTGCATCGCGGCGTCATCGGCGCCGCCCACACCGACCCGATGGGACGTCTCCGCGCCGAGGTGGAGGAGAGCCCCGACCGGAATCCCCCGCCCGTGCAGACGCGCGAGCTCGAGCGCGAGTACCGCGCCGTCGTCGAGGAGATCCTCGAGCTGCGCGATGCGGACGACCGCATCCGCGCGTTCCTGCGCTCGATCAGCGACGCAGGCGCGCTCGCCGACACGTGCGCATATGCGCCCGACATCAGCTTCCGTCAGCGCGTCGACCTGCTCGAGAAGGTGGACATCGTCGAACGGCTTCAGCTCGCCCTCGAGCTGCAGCGCGAGCGGCTCGCCGAGTATCAGGTGCGCCGCCGCATCCGTGAGGACGTGGAGGACGGTGCGCAGAAGCAACAGCGCGAGTACGTCCTGCGCAAGCAGATGGAGTCAATCCGCAAGGAGCTCGGCGAGGACGAAGGTTCCGTCGTCGACGAGTACCGCACCAAGATCGAAGAGGCCGGCATGCCGGACGACGTCCGCGCTCAGGCCGACCGTGAGCTGCGGCGGCTCGAGACGATGGGCGACTCCTCGGGCGAGGCGTCGATGATCCGCACGTACCTGGACTGGCTCGTATCGGTGCCGTGGTCGAAGCGCTCGGACGAGCGTCTCGATCCCAGCGCCGCGCGCGAGCAGCTCGACTCGGATCACGCAGGCCTCGATGACGTGAAGGACCGCATCGTCGAGTACCTCGCGGTGCGCAAGCTGCGCCAGGACCGCGGCATCCCGAACGACAAGCGGAGCGGCGCGATCCTGACGCTGATCGGCCCTCCCGGCACGGGTAAGACGTCGATCGGCGAGTCCGTCGCCAAGGCGTTGAACCGCGAGTTCGTGCGCATGTCGCTCGGCGGCATCCGCGACGAGGCGGAGATCCGCGGCCATCGCCGCACGTACATCGGCTCGCTTCCGGGCCGGCTCGTGCGTGCGCTCCGCGACGCGGGGACGATGAACCCGGTGATCCTGCTGGACGAGGTCGACAAGGTCGGCGCCGACTGGCGCGGCGATCCGTCGGCCGCGTTGCTCGAGGTGCTCGATCCGGCGCAGAACCACTCGTTCCGCGATCACTACCTCGACGTCGAGCTCGACCTGTCGGACGTCTTCTTCATCGCGACGGCGAACGTCGCGGAGACGATTCCCGGTCCGCTGCTCGACCGCATGGAGGTCATCCGCTTCGACGGCTACACGACCGACGAGAAGACCGCAATCGGTCGCGACTACCTGTGGCCGCGGCAGCGCGAGCGGAACGGGCTGAACGAGGACGAGGTCTCGATCGGCGACCCCGTCATCCAGACCGTCATCTCGGAGTACACGCGCGAGGCCGGCGTCCGCCAGCTCGAGCGTGAGCTCGGGAAGATCCTGCGCAAGACCGCGACGAAGATCGCGTCGGCTGCAGTCGAGCCGCCGGTCGATGTCGACGTCGACGTCGTGCGCGACGCGCTCGGCCGCCAGAAGTTCTTCCAGGAGGCGGCGGAGCGGACGGCCGTGCCAGGCGTTGCGACAGGACTTGCCGTGACGGGAACCGGCGGCGACGTGCTCTTCATCGAGGCGACGACGATGGAGGGTGGGCGCGAGCTCGTGCTCACCGGCCAGCTCGGCGACGTGATGAAGGAGTCGGCGCGCATTGCGCTGTCGTACGTGCACTCCCACGCGGACGAGCTGGGCGTCGACGCGAAGGCGTTCGATGACCACTCGTTCCACGTGCACGTGCCGGCGGGTGCGATCCCGAAGGACGGGCCGAGTGCCGGCATCACGATGACGACCGCGCTTGCGTCGCTCCTGTCGGAGCGACCCGTGAAGCACACGGTCGGCATGACCGGCGAGGTCACGCTGCAGGGCCGAGTGCTGCCGATCGGCGGGTTGAAGCAGAAGGTGCTCGCCGCACATGCAGCAGGGCTGACCGACGTGATCATTCCGGAGCGCAACCGCGCCGACCTCGACGACGTCCCTGCGGACGTGCGCGATGCGATGCGGTTCCATCCGGTGATGACGATCGGCGAGGTGCTCGAGCTCGCACTCGAGCCGAAGTCGCAGCCGAACCTGCAGATCGTCAGCTAGCGCGATGCGCTGTCGCCCCTGTCAGCCGCTGCCCGAGGAGGTCGCCCGTGCGGCCGACCTCCTCGGGCGGCGCTGGGTGCTCGCGATCCTGTGGGCCGCCGCGGAAGCGGGGGCGGTGCGCTTCAACGAGTTCAAGCAGACGCTCGAGGGGAGCTCGAGGCTGCGGGCGTGCTGGAGCGGCGCGTGCTGGACACGCGCCCGCCGCGCGTCGAGTACACGCTGACGCCGGCAGGCCGCAGGCTCGGCGCGCTCGTCGACGCGATGCGCGCGTACGCATCGCACGCCTGAGTCCCGTTTTCCGTTGCCCGCACAGGGGCATGATCGAGCCTCGGTAACGTGGAACGACGTCGGGGGATGCGCGTGTTCGGGAGGCTTCTCGTCGCTGCAGTTGTCGGGCTGATCGCGCCGGGCGCGGCGCACGCGTACGGCTGGCCCGTCAAGCCGTTCGACCGGATGCATGCGGTTCGAGGGGCGTTCAACGACCCGCGCTTTCACCTTGCGCCGGATCTCACGGCGAAGGCGTCGTTCCATTTCGGCGTCGACATCGCCGTCCCCGACGGGACGCCGGTCTACGCGGTCGAGCCCGGCCGCGTTGCCCGCGGCGGTGACTGGGTCAGCCTGCAGCGTCCGAACCGGCGCATGTTCGGTTACTGGCACGTGCGCGCCGTCGTCGCGAGCGGCGTCCGCGTGCGCATGCACCAACTGCTCGGCTACACGAGTCCGGGCTGGGGACACGTGCATTTCGCGGAAAGCGTCGCAGGCAACTACCGCAACCCGCTACGGCCGGGCGCACTCACGCCGTACCGCGACGCGACCGTTCCCGTCGTGCAGTCGCTCGCCGTCGGCCGCCTCGACGGTGACAAGCTCGAGCCGGCCGGGACGACGCTGAGCGGCACTGTCGCCCTCGCCGTCGACGCGTACGACCTGCCGCCGCTCGCCCCGCCCGTTCCGTGGGCTCAGGTGCGTCTCGCGCCGAGCCTCGTGCGCTGGCGGCTGATCGTGCCGAGCGGCGACCTCGAACCCTGGCGCGTCGCCGTCGACCTGCGCTACCGGCTCGAACCGCAGTCGCTCTTCGACGCGGTCTTCGCTCCCGGCACGTATCAGAACAAGCCCTTCCGGCCGGGCGACTATCGCCTCTGGCTCACGCGAACGTTCGACACCGCCACGCTGCCGAACGGGATGTACTGGATCGACGTCGAGGCTGTCGACCTCGCCGGGAACATCGGCGAGAACAGCTTCCCGATCGCGATCGACAACCTCCTCGCCGGCGCGTAACGCCCTATGCGACGGAGCTCATCGCCGCGACCTCACGCTGCTGCGCGAGCCGGCCAAGCGCCTGCGTCTCGATCTGGCGCACGCGCTCGCGCGTGATGCCCATCTCGCGGCCGATCTGCTCGAGCGACTTCGGGTCCTGGTCGCCGTCGAAGCCGTAGCGGAGCTTGATCACGAGCTTCTCGCGGTCGGGCAGCGTCTCGATCGCGCGGCGGAGCGCGTGCTCGCCGAGGCCGACGACCACCTCCTCCGCGACGTCACCGGCGTGCTGCGCGACGAGGTCGCCGTACGACGTGGTGCCGTCCTCGCCGACCGGCTTGTCGAGGCTCGCGACCGTGCGCGCGGCGTCACGCACCTCACGCACGTGCTTCACCTTCAGCTCCGTCTTCTTCGCGAGCTCTTCGTCGGTCGGCGGACGATCGAGTTCCGCGGTGAGCTCGCGCTCGGCTCGCGCGATCTTCTGTTCGCGCTCGACGATGTGCACGGGAATGCGGATGGTGCGCGACTTGTTGGCGACACCGCGCTGCACCGCCTGGCGGATCCACCAGGTCGCGTACGTCGAGAACTTGTAGCCGCGCCGCCAGTCGAACTTCTCGACGGCGCGGATCAACCCGATGATTCCCTCCTGGATCAGGTCGAGCAGGGACAACCCGTGGCCCTGGTACTTCTTCGCGATCGAGACGACGAGCCGCAGGTTCGAGTTGACCATCCGGTCCTTCGCCGCCTTGTCGCCGAGCTCGACGAGCTTCGCCAGCTCGACCTCCTCCGCCGCCGTCAGCAGCCGATAGCGGCCCGCCTCGTTCAGGAAGAGTTGCAGCGAGTCGCTCGTCATCGCTGCAACCTGTGCATTTGCGTACGTCGTCGCCTCGAGATCCGGCAGGCTGCAGTCGTCGGTGATCTCGATCTTGTGCTCGTCGAGGCGCTCGTAGAGCGCAGCCACCTCCTCGTCGTCGAGCTCCAGCTCGTGGACGAGCGCGTTGAACGCGGTCATGTTCACGCAGCCCAGCTCTTCGCCGTGCTCCAGCAGTGCCCGCAACTGTTCGTGGCTCATAGCCCTCTCATCCCCGCAGATGCGTCCCTCTAACCGCACGGGTAGACTCCCGCGATGGCCCGGCACTCGGTCTGGGAGATCGTGTTCCTGATGCTGATCTTGAAGATTCCGATCGTCTACCTCGGCGTGGTCGTCTACTACGCCGTCAAGGCCGAACCGCGTCCCGAAGAGGGCGCGGCCGTCACCGCCCGGCTCGGCGGAGACGACCTCGGCCCGGGTTGGCGCCGGCGCAGGCGTCCACGCGGTCTGCGACCGCGCCCCCACGGCGGGCCGACGCGCACGTACCCACGCGCTCCGCGCATCGCCCACGCCCGGGCTCGGGGCCGGCGCTAGAGACGGTCGCCGGGTTCCTCTCGTCGCTTGCGATCTTCACGAGCCTGATCGCGCTCGCGTGGCATCCGCTGCGTCTGCTCCCGATCGCGATCATCATCGCCCTCATCGCCGCGGCGATGGGCGGCCGCTTCAAGCGGCTCGCCTTCTGGGCCGTGATGACCTGCGCCGTGTGCTTCTTTCTCGGCATGACGATCGCCGTCGTGACGAGCAGAGCGCTCTGGTAGCGGGCGCTCCCCTGCTACAACGGGTCTGAATGTCACGCCCTGACGTCGACGGACTCAACGCGGGCTATGCGGCGCTCGTGCTCGAGCAGTACCTCGACAACCCAGCCGCGGTCCCGGCCGAGTGGCGCGAGCTCTTCGAGAGCTCGCCCGAGACTCTCCTAGAGCTGCAGCCGGGACTGGCCCAGCTCATCGACCATCTCCCCCGAGCCGAGAACGGCCACGAGCCCGTCCTAGTCGCGCCGGCGGAGCCGGCGCGACCAGACGACGAGCTGCTCGGCGGCGTCGCCGCTGCGATGGCGCTCGTCAAGGCGTTCCGCATGGTCGGCCACCTGGCGGCCCACCTCGACCCGCTCGGGTCGGAGCCGCCCGGCGACCCGGCGCTCGAGCCGGAGCGCCTGATCCCGAAGCTCACGCCGGAGCTGCAGGCCCGCATCCCCGCGTCGCTCCTGCGCCTGTACGTCGGGGGCGAGACGCTCGCCGAGGCGCTGCCGCGCCTGCGTGAGACCTACTGCGGAACGATCGCCTACGAGATCGAGCACATCTCCGACCACGAAGAGCGCGTCTGGCTGCGGCAGGCGATCGAGTCGGGCCGCTACCGCGGCGAGCTCTCGAACGACGAACAGGTCGCGCTGCTCGCGCGCCTCAGCCAGGTCGAGGGGATGGAGCAGTTTCTCCGTAAGGCATTCCTCGGCCAGAAGCAGTTCTCGATCGAGGGGCTCGATGTGATGGTGCCGATGCTCGACGAGTCGATCGACCTCGCCGCCGACGACGGCGCGCACGAGGTCGTGATCGGGATGGCGCACCGCGGCCGTCTCAACGTGCTCGCGCACGTCGTCGGCCGGCCGTATGACGTCATCCTGCGCGAGTTCGAAGGGGAGCGCACCATCGACGCCGTCGTCACGAATGACGAGGGCGGCACCGGTGACGTGAAATACCACCTCGGCGCCGAAGGAACACGCGCGACACACGCCGGCGACATCACCGTCACGCTCGCGTCGAACCCGAGCCACCTCGAGGCGGTCGACCCGGTCGTCGAGGGCCGCGCCCGCGCCGAGCAGACCGATCGCTCGACGCGCGAGGGCTTCCACGACGCGAGTGTCGCGCTTGCGGTGCTCATTCACGGCGACGCGTCATTCGCCGGCCAGGGCGAGGTCGCGGAGACGTTGAACCTCCAGGGTCTCGCCGGCTACTCGACCGGCGGCACGCTGCACATCATCGCGAACAACCAGGTCGGCTTCACGACCGATCCCGCGGACGGGCGCTCGACGCGCTACTCGAGCGACCTCGCGAAGGGCTTCGACATC
>WNFM01284466.1_pt3 | contig 10022 bp, 9 predicted proteins | sample 5400271 | NCBI WGS metagenome assembly WNFM01 (sample SAMN13153352, study PRJNA577476) | soil metagenome | isolation source: 60 cm saprolite on Douglas fir-dominated hillslope | place: USA:California | collected 2013-09-17
ACGACGGGGCGGCAATCACCACTCGAGGCGGGCTCACCTTCATTGGCGCCACCCAAGAGCGCGCGCTGCGGGCATTCGACACATTGACGGGCCGGCTCCTTTGGAAAGTTCGAGTCCCCGCCGGTCCCCAGGCAACGCCTATGACTTACCTATCGTCCGCGAGCGGCCGACAATTCGTGGTCATTGCAGCCGGCGGCCATCCCAGCATGCGCACCAAGCCGGGCGACTATATCCTGGCCTACACGCTGGCCGAAAAGCCGCCCTGACGCGCATGGGCTCCTTATGATGACAGACATTTGACAGATGCCAGAGCAGCCACCGGACTTTGCATTTTTGCCCGCACCAATGTGAGAGTCCCGGTGTATCGTTTGTATCAAAGAGAGCCTGGCTGAGAGAGGTGTTGATATGTCCGATTCCGATGCCAAGGTGCCCGATGCCGCGCAGAAGGCCTGGCGATTGACGCCCAAGGATCCCTCGCGCCTGACCGGCAAGATTACCGCGGCCACGCTGCCGAAGTTCGACGAGAGCGTGGTTCGGCCCGCCTATCTCGCGCATGTGGTGCTGAACACGTCCAATATGGAGGGAATGAGCGCTTGGTGGCGCACCGCTAAGGGCGTAGAAGTCATGGGGCCAAACGACAAGACGATGGAGATGAACGCAGATTTCATCACCTTCGATCGCGAACATCACCGCATCGCCTTGTCGAACGTCAGACCCGCGTCTCGCGAGCCGTCGAACACGGCTGAGGCCGGCCCCGCAGCGGCGCAATCCGCGGCGTCCGAAGCCCATGCATTGCAGAACAGAACCCCGCTCAACCACATCGCATTCACGTACGCCACGGCAGCGGACCTCGTCGCCACCTACACGCGGCTCAAGAAGCTTGCCATCGTACCGGTCCGGACCATTCATCATGGGCCGACGATTTCCAATTATTACAACGACCCGGACGGCAACCGCGTCGAACTGCAGATCGATGCCTTCGAATCGCTGGAGGCGCTCGATGCGTGGTTCAAGACGGGGCAATTCGACCGCAATCCGATCGGCGTGACTTTTAATTTCGATACATTCGTCGCGCGAGTGCAGGCCGGCGATGAGGAACGCTTCCTGCGCTCTCCGGACGGCTTCATACAAAAGTATGCCGATGACAAGCAATAGTCGCGACGGCGACGCGGCGCGGCGCCGATGAGATTTGCCAGCTACAAAATCGACGGCCGCGAGAGCTTCGGACTAGTCGTCGACGGCGGCATGATCGATTTGACGCGACGCGTCGGGGAGCACTATCCAACCGTGCTCGCCGCCATCGCGAGCGGTGCAGTTCCGGCCATCGCCGCGAAATATTCGCGCGAATCGCCGGACGTAGCTCCATCCGACGTGATGTTTCTTCCGCCGATCCCTCTGCCGGGCAAATTGGTCTGTTTCGGCGGCGCTTTCGCGAGTCACCTGGCGGAGCTCAAGAAAGACATACCCCAGTATCCCGGCTTTCACATTCGATCGAGCAGTTCGCTGGTGGGCGATGGCGTGCCGCTGGTGCTGCCCAGCGTGTCCCGCGACCTGGATTACGAATGCGAACTCGCTATCGTCATCGGCAAGGACGAGCGCAACATTTCCAAGGCCGATGCGCTGGATCATGTTTTCGGATATTCCTGTTTCAATGATGGATCGATGCGCGATTTTCAAATGGAGCATTCGATGTGTGCGGGGAAGAATTTCGATGCGTCCGGAAGTTTCGGCCCCTGGATCGTCACGCCCGATGAAGTCGGCGAGATGGCGGATCTTGGCATCAGGACCGTGGTCAATGGAGTGGCCTTGCAGGAAGCCAAGCTGGGAGAAATGCTGCTGACGCCCGCCGACTTCATCGCGTACGCATCGATCATCATGCATTTGCACCCCGGCGACGTCATTACATCGGGGTGTCCGGGCGGCGTCGGGTATTTCCGCGATCCGCGGCTCTACTTGAAGGTCGGCGACCAAGTCAAGATCAGTATCGACCGCATCGGTGAACTTAATCACGTGGTGATTGCGGGCCCTTGAGGCCGAAACGGCGTCCACCGAACTCGCCACTGCGCTTCTTTGCACTCTTCGATTGCAAGGAAACTCATGGCCTTCCGAACTCCCCGAAGCATATAAAGACGTTGGCCGGTTTTACGGGTATTCGGTTGGAATGAGCCCTTCAGAGCGAGCGTCACGTGTACAAGGCCTGCAAAAGCTCTTCGCACCCAGCTCCGTCGTCGTGGTGGGGGCGACCGAGGCGTTCGATAAAGTCGGCGGCCGGGTCCTCACCTCGCTGCTGGAACACGGTTTCAACGGCGCGATCTACCCGGTCAATCCCAGCCGCCCGACGATTCAATCCCGCCGCGCCTATGCATCGCTCGGGGCCATCGAGGGTCCCGTGGACCTCGCCATCATCTGTCTGGCAGCGAACGCCGTCGAAGCTCAGATTGAACTTGCTTGCAGATCCAATGTGGGTTCGCTGATCGTATTGGCGTCGGGATTCGCAGAATTCGATGCGGAAGGCGCTGCCATGCAGCAGCGGATCGCGAAAGTGGCGCAGCGCCACGGAATTCCTCTCCTGGGACCGAATTGCCTCGGGTTGATGAACGGCAGCATCGGATTGATGGCGTCATCGACGGTCTCGATGAAGGGCCGCCGCTTACGTCCGGGGAAAATTGGATTCGTATCGCAGAGCGGCGCGATTGCCACTTTTTGGATGGACAGACTCATCGCCTTGGACTTGGGCTGCAGCAAGTGGGTGACCACCGGCAACGAAGCGGATCTCACGGTCGGCGACGCGCTGGAATATCTCGTCGATGACGACGCGACCGAAATCATCGGCATGTACGTCGAGGGATTTCGCGAAAGCAGCATTCTGCGGCGCGCCTTCGCCAATGCGATCCGCCGGCGCAAGCCCATCATCGTACTGCGGTCCGGCCGCTCGAGCGCCGGCGCCCACGCCGCCGCATCGCACACGGGCGTGCTCTCGGGCGAGGATGGCCTGTATCGAGAATTGTTCGATCAATTCGGCGTGTGCCAGGTGAACTCGCTGTCCGAGATGCTGGATGTGTCGCGGGTGTTTTTGACGCAGCGTCCGATCCCAGGCAAGCGAACCTGCGTCATCTCCCTGTCGGGCGGCGCAGGCGCGCTGATTGCGGACGCTGCCGAGTTCTCGGATTTATCTCTGCCGCCTCTGACCGAGCGGTTGATTGCCGGTTTGCGCAGGTATTTTCCGGCCTACGTGCAGCTCGGAAATCCCATCGATTTGACCACGCAGATCATCGTCGATCGGCAATTGTTCGAGCGCACGCTCGAGGCGATAACGACATCGGACGAGTTCGATACGATATTCACGTTCATGGCGGGCCGTGCAGCCGATCTGTTGCAGGACGTGGGTACAGCCATGGCGAAGATCCTTCCTCGATGGAGGGGAAACTATGCCACGATCTGGCAGGCAACGACGACGAACTTCCTCGACGAGCTGCAGGCGTCGGGAGTTCTGGTATTCGGCGAAATTCCGGAAGCGGTCACTGCCGTCGCGCGCGCGGTGCGGATAGCTCAGCGCTGGAGCGAACCCGTGCCGGACTCATTTCCCCAGGCCCGCGGCGGCGGGCCGTTTCATACCCTGACCGAATACGCCAGCAAGGCCTATTTGAAGAGCCATGGAATGCTGCACTTTCCGAAGGGAATTCTGGTGCGATCGGCAGACGGCGTCGACGTCGCATTGAGGAATTCCCGCGGTCCTTGGGCGGTCAAGCTGCAGAGCGGTCAAATGACCCACAAGAGCGGCGCCGGCGGCATTGAGCTCAATCTGCCCACGCCTGATGCCGTACGTGACTGCGTCGCCGCCATGCTGCGATCCGCTCGCTTGCGCCAGCTCGAATGCGACGGCGTGTTGATCGAGACGATGGAAGACATCGATCTCGAACTCATCGTCGGGCTGCGCCGAGACCCCGTCCTGGGCTCGTACCTTCTCATCGGCCGCGGCGGCGTGTCGGTGGAAATCGACGGCGACGTGACCCAGGCGTTTTTGCCCCTGAAGGCCGCTCAGATCGAATCATTGTTTTCGCGATTGCGCGGCTATGCGTTGTTCAACGGGTACCGCGGCAAGCCGAAGGCCCCCTTGGGGGAGCTCGGCCGGACCATCGAAAGCTTGTGCGAATTCTTCTTAGCGCACGACGACATCGCCGAAATCGAAATTAATCCGCTGGGCGTGTGTGCCGGCGGACGCATTGTCGCGATCGACTCGACCATATATGCATACACCCGCGAACCACAGCTGTCAGATGCGCCACGGGGAGAATAATAGCTTGGATTTGAACGCCTACGATCCGTATCCGGATATCCGCACAGCGGTATCGAAAGTCTGCGAACAGTTCGATATGGATTACTGGTCGCGCTGCGACGAGGAAGGCAGGCTCGCCAGCGAATTCCTCGACGCGATGCGCCGCGGCGGATGGCTGGGGATCTGCATGCCTGAGGAATTCGGAGGGTCCGGTCTCGGGATCGCCGCCGCATCTACACTGATACAAACCGTGGCTGCGCACGGCGGCGGCTGGACGGCCACAGGCGCGCTGCTGGCGTACATTTATGCGCCGTACGCCTTGGTGGTGCACGGCAACGCGGAACAGAAGCAGCGGATCTTGGCGCCGATGGTGCGAGGCGAAAGCCGCATGTGCTTCGCAATCACAGAGCCGAATACCGGGCTCGACACCACTCGCCTGCGCACGCGCGCCGTGCGCGACTGCGATCACTACGTCATGAATGGCGAGAAAGTGTGGATCACGGGCGCCCACATCTCCGACTACATGATGATTGCGGCTCGCACCAAACCGATCGAGGACACGGTCAAACCAATCGACGGCATTACGCTTTTCTGCACCAAGATCGATCGCAATCATGTGCGCATAAGTCCCATCAAAAAGCACGGCTACAATTCCATCGCCTCGAACGAGCTGTTCATCACCGATCTGAACGTGCCCGTGGCGGACCGGATCGGGGAGGAAGGAAAGGGCTTTCGCTACCTGATCGATAGCATCAATCCGGAACGCATTCTGGTGGCGGCCAGTGCCGTCGGGGTCGCCCGTTACGCCATCGCACGGGCGGCAGGGTATGCCAAGGAGCGCGTGGTTTTCGACCGGCCTATCGGCCAAAACCAGTCGATTCAGCATCCGCTCGCCCAGTGCTGGATGGAAACCGAGGCGGCGAACCTCATGATGTTCCGCGCCGCCAATCTATACGACGCCCAGTTGCCGTGCGCGGCAGAAGCCAATGCGGCCAAGTATCTCTCGGCGGAAGCCGTGTACAGCGCCTGCAGACAGGCGGTGGTCACGCACGGAGGCTTCGGCTATGCGCGTGAGTTTCACGTCGAGCGGCTATTGAGGGAATCGCTGATTGCGACGCTCGCTCCGGTAGGCCAAAACCTGGTCAAGTCCTTTATCGCGGAGCGCGTCCTTGGACTTCCAAAGTCATACTAGTCTTACCAGTCAGATGCTTGCCGCTCCGTTTCCGACGCTTTTCAGCCCGCTGCGAATCGTGGGGCTCACGTTCGCCAACCGCATCGTCATGTCGGCGATGTCGACCCACATGGTCGGGCCCGGCGGTTCGGTGTCGCCGCAACAGATCGCGTACTACCGGGAGCGCGCGCTCGGCGGCACCGCGCTCATTACCGTAGAATATGCCTGCGTGAGCCTCGAGGGCAAAGCCCGCGATTGGCAGCTGGTACTCGATTCGCCGGCGAACATCGGCGGACACATCAAGCTGGTCGAGGCCATCAAGGACTCCGGCGCCAACGCATCCCTCCAGCTGCATCACGCGGGCCGGCAAACCTACCCGCACTACATCGGGGGGCGTCAGCCGGTGGCGCCGAGCCCTGTCGAGTCGAAGTACTTCGGTCCCGCGGCCATCGCCCGTGCCCTCACTGTGGCTGAAATCGAGGGCTTGATCGACAGCTTTGCCAAGAGCGCAAAGTGGGCCGTCGAAGCAGGGTATGACGCCATCGAGCTGCATGCGGCACACGGCTATCTGCTGGGGCAATTTCTATCGCCGCTGACCAACAAACGGGACGATGACTGGGGCGGAGACTTCGAACGGCGGCTGCGCTTTCCGAAAGCCGTGATTGCGGCGGTCAAGGCCGCAATCGGCACGCATCGGCCGCTGATCTATCGATTCTCCGGCGACGAATTCGTACCAGGAGGATTGACGATCGAGGATACTGAGCTGATCGCGCCGCATCTGGTCGCAGCTGGCGCGGACGCGCTGCACGTGTCCGCCGGCATCATGGACTGCATGGAGTTCGTCATCGAACCCATGTCGATGCCGGAGGGCTGGCGTCTCTATCTCAGCCGGCGGGTCAAGGCCAAGGTTGACGTGCCGGTCATTACCGTGGGTCAAGTCAGACTGCCCAGTACCGCGGAACGAGCGCTGGTGGCCGGCGATGCGGATTTGATCGCGTTGGGCCGGCCGCTACTCGTCGACCCATTCTGGCCGGCGAAGGCCCGCGCCGGAAAGGTCGACGACATCCGCCCGTGCACCTCCTGCAATTGGTGCATCGGACCCGCAGGCAAGCACCGAGGCGTCGGCTGCGCGGAAAATCCGCGCGCCGGCCGCGAGCTCGATGCGGCGCTCAGCGATTTCGGCAAGGGCCGCGATGCCATTGTGGTGGGCGCGGGTCCCGGCGGGATCGTTGCGGCGTTGCTGCTCGATCAGGCGGGATTCAAGGTGGCGTTGCATGAAGCGCGGCCCAGCGTCGGCGGGGGGCTCATCGTCTCAGGCACGCCTCCGCACAAGGAAAATTTACTCCTCTATCTCGAATATCTGGAGCGGCGCCTGTCATCGAGCAAGGTGACGCTGCATTTGAACAGCCGAAGGACCACGGAGGAGCTGTGCGCCTTGAAACCGGCCGTGGCCGTCATGGCCATCGGATCGGCACCGTTGCTCATGGAAATCGACGGAATTGACGCGCCCACGGTACACCAGGCGTTTGACGTTCTGCTGGGCGATGACGGCGTGGCCACGCGCGTACAAGGGCAATCCGTCGTGGTTTATGGAGGCGGAGAGACGGGCTGTGAAACGGCCGAGTTCCTGGCCGACAGAGGTGCGCGGGTACTGTTGGTGTCGCGCTCGCCGCAAGCGAAGCTGGCGCGAAGTGCCGAGCGGCTCTATCGCAAGCAGCTGCGGGAGCGCCTCGGCAGGAACCCCAATATTGCCGTCATCGAGAATAGCCACATCGTGCGGATCGAACCGGATCGAGTGACGATCAAAGGTCCCGATGGAAGCACCAGCACTCACGCCGCCAGCGCGGTGTTCATCGCCCAAGGCCGTCGACCCGCCGCGCCGCCGCTCGACATCCTTGAATCCGCTGGAATTCGAGCGGCCTGTATCGGCGACGCGAACGACATCGGACGCATCGGAGAAGCGGTCGCTGATGCGTACCGAGTGGTCATGGCGCTCGAAAAGAGGCTGGACCCAGTCTTCGTTGCCTGTTGACATCCTGAGCGAGTGTAAACATGCCGGACGCCAATCTTGATCTATATGCCCGACTGCCCGAGCACGGCCCGGTGGAATCTCGGCTCGGACGTGCCATCATCTCGCTCGTCGAACCCCACCTCGGGCGCGAGCGCGAATACAACCGTTGGTACGAAGATGATCACCTCATCGTCAGCGCCATGGCCTGCCCTTGGGTGTTTGCGGGCAAACGCTGGGTTGCGACCCGGGCGCTCCGACCGCTGCGCCTTCCAAAGGACGACGCCGATGCCGCTTCCCTCGATCTCGGATGCTATCTCGCCGCGTACTGGATACTCGACGGGCGCTACAAGGAATTCCTGGCGTAAGCTCGTTCATTGGTCGGCAACCGGCTGATGCCGACCAGCCAGATGAGTCCGGCACGGACCCATATTTTTACCAATGACCAACAACATGTCCGCAGCGTGTATCGCGACCCGGAAGGACCGCGCGACGTTCACGCGTTGGACTATCCTTTCGGTGGTCTCGTGATCGAAACCGTCGATGCTCATGGCGCCGCGGAGAGGGCCGAACTGGAGCGCTGGTTGGCCGATGCGCACATTCCTTCGACCATCAGGAACAGTCCATCGACCATGTGCCTGATGTTCCGCACCACCATTCCTCCGAAGCCGCGCTCATCGATAACCTGGTACCAACGCCGCATCACATTGATGTGGTTTTTCGAGAACTCGCCGATTGCTGAGTGGCCCCATATGTTTGCGGGTGAGCAGGAGGCCATTCAGCGGCGCGATTTGGGCCGCTTGACGATGCTTGCGCCTTTCGTGCCAGTCTTCCCCGGAACGAATCGCTATGTGGATGAACTTCGCTAGCCGGCCGGGCGGACCAACGGGTTAGTGTTGCCCGCACCGAAATATAGCTGTTGATAGCGCTCGGCGACGATGCTCGGCGAGATTCTGACATCGATGACGAACAACCCGCCGGCGCCAAACCCGATGGCCAAGGCCGCGGCTATGTCGGACTGCGATGTCACGCGTACGCCATGGCCGTCGAATGCTCGCACGATCGCGACGAAATCCGGACTTTCCCACCGAGCCGGTGTGCGCCTCGGCGCCGTACCCCCCGTCGTTCAGGACCATGAGAACTATGGGCAGGCGGTGACGGACCGCGGTCTCCAATTCTTGAATGTGCTGCAGCAAACTGCCGTCGCCCTCGATTACCAAGCACGGCGACATGCCGTTTCCGACTTGAACACCCATGCCCATCGCAAGAGCCGCGCCGATGGATCCGAACGGATACGTGAAATAAATCTGTCCATCCTTGGGAACAGAAAGATAAACGATGGGAAAATTCCAGAAATGTCCCCCGCCGACTACCACCCTCATGCCGCGAGGAAGCCCAGCCGAGACGGAGCGCATGACGGCGCGCGGATCAAGGCCATCGGCCGGCGGCGCCCATTGCAGCGGTCCGGAACGCAATAGGACGCGGACTGCGTCGGTTTGGAAGCCGCCGTTGCGCTGACGGCTGCGGTCGAACAGATCGCACAGCGCCGCTGCGGTTCTACCCGCATCGCCTTGGAAATACAGACCCGGCAATACCCCGACCTCGCTCGGCGCGGCCGCTACATCGATGCGCGCCACCGTGGCGTTCGTGAATAGCGGATCTCCTTGTCCCGCCGTGTCGAATCCGAGCTTTGCGCCGATGGCCAACACGAAGTCGCACTGATCCGTGAGAGGTCTCACGCAGGCAGCAATGTAGCCTCCCACGATGCCTATATTGAAGGGATGATCGCGAAAAAAGTCCTTGGCGAGAAGCGTGGTTCCCATGAGCGCGCCGATGCGATTGCCGAGTTCGGCGATTGCTGCCCCCGCGCCGCCCGCGCCGCGACCCGCGATTATCACCGAACGTTTCGCAAGCTTCAGCGCCTCGAACAAACTACCCAGGTTCGCAACCAACGCCGTCCCGCCGCGGTCCGCCATCAAGTCGGCCGAGGAGCGATACTCCCAGGTTCCCGTCAGCTCCTGCACTTGAAGATCGTTGGGAAGATTGACTACCACGGGCTGACGCCGTGTCCGCGCGTGAAAAAACGCCTCGCTCATGATCCGCGGCACATCGTCCGGCCCCGCCGGCGATAGGAAATGCGCCTCGCAAGCATCCACAAAGCGGCGCTGGTCGAGGCGCTGTGTGTTGTGCCGGTCTGCTTCGGCGACCTGACCCGCGATGAGCACCAGCGGTGTCTGCGCACGGCCGGCGGCCAGCAGCGGCGTTGCGACGTGAGTGAGTCCAGGCCCGCAAGTGACGGTGGCGACGCCCACTTCGCCGGTCTCCTGGGCGTAGCCGTCCGCCATCGATACCGCCGCTGCCTCATGGCGCACGGAGTACAACGCCGGCCAGCCGGCGGCAACCAGCGCAGCCCATAGCTGCATGTTGCCATCGCCGATGAGCCCGAATATCGCGCCGCAGGTCTCCGAGGCCAGGCATTTTACGACGGCGTCAAAGACCTTCATGCCGGGGACCCCGTGGCTGCGGCGCTTACTACGCGTGCTTCGCCTTCGGCAACGATTTCTCCT
>WNFM01206603.1_pt2 | contig 10021 bp, 15 predicted proteins | sample 5400271 | NCBI WGS metagenome assembly WNFM01 (sample SAMN13153352, study PRJNA577476) | soil metagenome | isolation source: 60 cm saprolite on Douglas fir-dominated hillslope | place: USA:California | collected 2013-09-17
CGTGCCGCCAAACCAGACAGAGAGCATGGTTGAGGCGCTGCGGCGCAAGGGCAATCCGGTCGGCTATTTCCTTTTCTCGGGCGAGCAGCATGGCTTCCGGAAGGCTGGCAACATTCAGCGCTGCCTCGATGCGGAACTCGCCTTTTATGCGATCGAAGTCTTCCGGACCGGGCTCACGTTCTGACGCACGCTGCATTCAGGGCGAGAAAAACTTGCAGCAGATCCCAAGCCAGCCCGGGAACGGCTGAATGGCTTTTGCCGCAGCGGCTCTAGTGATACGCGCTGCTATACATCTCTAAATCGTGGAAGCGGGCAGGCAACTTACGCGGCGGTATGTAGCAGACGGGCCACACCGATAATGCGCTTAAGGAAAGCGGTAGCTCGAGCGGAACCAAACAAGCGGATGAAATGTTACCTGGCCAGCTATTCGGGCCTGGGGGAATACCACTCCCGAATATTGGATCAATGGGCGGCGGATACGGGCCACTCCGAAGGCGCCACAGCGGAAAAAGGCCGTGCTGCTCCGGGGCCGTCCGTCGATCCCAGCCGTTCATCCGCCGTGCTCCGCGGCTCAAGCGCAGGGGTTGAAGTAGACAAGCGCACTCGCGAGTCGCCGCATGAGTGATGACGATCACAATCTCGACGACCTCAAGGATCGGCTTTACCGCAGTTTCGGTGTTGAGGTCCGTCCCGACCTGCAGGTGCGTGCCGGGATCATCATTCAGCCGGAAGAGGGGCGCTGGGTGTTCACTCCTGACGAACTCAGGGATCTGGCGCACGGCCTCGAGTCCATATTGCTCAATTCAAGCCCGGGAGCAGGATGGCCGTTTCGTCTCACGCTCAAGCAATACATCGGGCTGTTCAGTCCCTTATTCACATAATCGGACTCAAGAGGGATTTGCCGGCGTTACGTATTCCGAATTGGCGAAACGCTGTCGCAATTAACTGCCTGGAAACTATGCTTTGACACGTTATTGCCCATGCCGAATCAATCCGCTGCTGCGAACGCTCATCACCTTGCGAGCCCATTTCCCGGGCCCCAACCGTGGGAGGCGCCCGATCCGCTACCGGTGATGCGGCGAGAACTGAAGCTGCTGCTCATCGAGATGAACGTATTGCGCGTGGAGGTCGAACAACTGCGTGCAATGAAACGGCAAGCGCGCAACACAGAGGAATTCCTTTCGGCCGCCGGCAACCGGCTCATGGAGAGCCGAGACCACTGGCGACGAGAAGCGGAACGCCTCCGCGGGTTGATAGTGGAAGTGCCGCCATGGTCGCTATTCTGGTGGCGTTGTGTTGACGCATTCAAAGCATGGCGAAAACCGACCGACCACGGGTGGCACTGGGCCTGAGCGGCTCGAGTTTAGGTCGGCACGCGGCCGAAGAATCATTGCCTTCAGAATCCGCATGGCTGCACGGCTCTGATTTGATCATCAGTGCTAACATGCGAGTGCCAAGGCGAATTCCAGCGACTTGAAATAGAGCCGTTCGAGCTTCGCCGCCGCATCGAGGCGGGCTACGCCGCGCGATACCGCCCAACAGCGGGGCCGCGGCGACACGAAGTTGTTGGCCGCGGAAGTGCTAGACACGAGTTCCATCTCGCCGCCAAGGGGTCACATTTCTCATATTTATCGGGGATCGATATGCGCTCGCGCGAGGGGGGCCGAACGGGGATCACGCCATGGCATTTCTCAAAGCGGGTTACACTGCCGAACGCCAGCACGACCATTCCGCGGAAACGGAAGCTGAGGGGAAAATTCGCGAATTCGTGCGCCGCGACGTCGTGAGCAACCCAGGGTGCCAGCCAGAGAACGACAGCCAGCTGGTGGCCAGCAACGTCAACTCCGTGCTGCAGCGAGTAACCGAAACCTCAGTGCAGGAGATCGACAAACTCATCACTGACCTGCAGACCTTGAGCAACATGCTGGACAGCGAGGCCTCACGTGTGCAACGCGAGGTCGTCCAATATTCGACGTTTACCCAAGCAGCCCTGCAGTCGACCAAGATCATCGCTGAAAGCTTGGAGCGCTGGAAAAAGGCTTCCGATACGCGGACGCCGTCCGATTGACGACCTGTGTGCGCCGCGCCGGCGAAGCGAGCGGCACGATCGGCCATTGGTGTATGCAGTCACCGCCATCGGCGATTGGCTTTTGTTGGGTGAATTCTCCGCTCAGCTGCTGCAAGACCGCGATTTCTCTACGAATTGGTACATCCTTGTCGATGCGGCGAGGTATCATCGCCGTCGTTTCGAAGGGCACTCCGGCACTGGCGACCTGAGCAGCGCGCAGCAACCGGCAATGCCGGTAATCGGCTATCTTGGCGTTGGTTCTCGGCGCCAGGCGCCGGCGTGTGGCTATATTCCGCCAGGGGTTGGCCGAAGCTGGTTACGTCGAGGGCGAGAACGTGGGGATCGCATACCACTCGGCGGAGCATCAAGGCGATCGATCGCCGGTTCTAGTCGCTGATTTGGTTCGCGTAGGAGTGGAAGATGGCTCTTTTCGTTGGGACGAGGACACTCTTTTCTGTTGCAGTGCTTGGACTAATTATCGGGGTTGCAGATGCCCAAGATCATCGACAAAACGCGCCGGGCCAATTTGACTACTATGTCTTGTCTTTGTCGTGGTCACCGTCATTCTGTGAGACTGCTACTAGCAACGCTCGTCGTCAGCAATGCGGGGCGCGTCCCTTTTCTTTCGTGGTGCACGGGCTATGGCCGCAATATGAACGCGGGTTTCCCGAATCCTGTCTAGTTCCCCCGCCAAGGCTCGAACGCAATATTATGAGGAGCATGCTGGATTTAATGCCAGCGCCTAGACTGATTTACCATGAATGGGATCAACACGGCACATGCTCGGGCTTACCACCACGCGAATATTTTGACGTCGTTCGCAGAGCTCGCGAAAAAGTGGAAATTCCAGAGCAATATTCCAATCCAACCGCCCCGTTAAGCGTCACACCTAGTCAAATCATCAATGCGTTTGCTAGCGCGAATGACGGATTGTCGCCCAAAGGCATCAGCATCGACTGCGATCGCGCACGACTGCGGGAGGTGCGCATCTGCTTCACGCGCGATTTGAAGTTCCGCGATTGCTCTCCCGGTGCTCAGCGTGCTTGCCGCAGCGACAGATTGATAATGCCACCTGTTAGGGCGAGAAGCCGAATGACCTGCCGGTGCAGTGGTTCGCGATTGTCGAGTTGATCATCAATCTCAACACCGCGATCGCGCCTCAAGGGGGCGTCAAATTTGACCCTGCTGGGGCGCCGTGCCACGCCACGACCTGAAGGTATCTAGACAACGCCACCATAATAGTGACCATGGCGTAACTTGAGCGATCAACGCGCGAACGCGTTCTGCTTCTCGGCGCCACTGATCTCGGCTTTTCATAATCTGATCGACGGACGCAGAGAGGTAGCGCGCTTCCTGTTCCACTGCACGCAGTCGTTCGACCTCGTCGCGCAACCTGCTTGTTTCGATAAGCAATAGCTTCATTTCCCGTCGCATTACCGGTAGCGGATCGGGTGCGTCCCACGGCTGAGGCGCAGGAAATGTGGTCACCAGGGGATGAGTGTTCGACGAGCGCGACCGTCTCGCCCGGTCGTGCCCCGACCGCCGCGTCTTGATTGCCATGCGCATAGCATGGTCGAAGCATGGTTTACGGCCGGTTAAGAGCCGCAACTGGTCTCTGAAAAATCCGAGCAAACAAGAAGCCTCGGCTAGTCACGGCTTCGCGTTGAACCGCTCGAGGTTGACGACAAAATCTTCCTCGTAAACATCACGAGCCACCGTTCGGTCGCGTAAGGTGGTGGTTCGTATGTTCGCGTCTGAACCGAAGCATGCGGAAGGGTACGCGGAATCGAAATCATAACTTTGTCCCGCCCCACTGATTTGGAATGGAAATTTTTTGCGACTGAAATGGGATTCATGAGATGTAAGAGCGCGGCCGCCAACTGAGTACCGATCACTGTTTCGGGAGGCAGGCCGCAACGGCGGTGTCACCGCACCAGCGCGGGCGCGCTAGGGCAGTTCCCGCCCCAATTAGGCCGCGCTCACCTGCGACTTGGACGGCATGGTGCGGAGGCGAGCTGCCGGGGCTTTCATCGCAGTGCTGATTTCGAGCGCGCTAAGTGACGTCGCGCGCGGTGGCGACCTCATCGAGTGCGAGCCGCAGCGCGTCACCGGCGACGGCCGCCACTGGGCCTACCGTATCGTCGATGGTCGTGAGTGCTGGTACCCGGGACGGCCCGGGAAGCCGAAGAGCGAGCTGTTCTGGGGTCGCGAGGGCACCCTTACCGCCCGCCAGACGGTGGACCAGCCCCAGGCCGAGACCGAGCCATCCGAGCCGCCTTCTCGCCTCTCGGCTGCGCCACCAGAGAAAGCAGAGACCAGCGAGCCAATGTCGGAGAAATGGCGCCCAACCGCCACCGACCAGTTGCTCGCGTTCACCTGCTGCTGGCCGGAGCTGGCGGAGCCCGCCCCGCCGCCGGCCTGGCCGCTGGCCCTGCTACCGCTCGGCCTCTACGCGCTTTGGTGGGTTGCCAAGCCAAGACGACCATTACGGACTCTTCGTGCCGGAAATGCTGGCCGAGTAGACGGGCGTAGTCTCACCCGCCTGCATCGCCACAATGACCGCGATGGCGCTCACGAGCGCCAAGAAGTTTCAGCAATTCGGGTAGTAAGAGAACGTCATGTCAGGCGGGACGACGAACACCTGTCGCCCTGCGGCCAATGCCGCAGCGGCCTCGATGAGAGCGCTACACGCCTGTTCGTCCTCCCCACTAACGAACAACAACACGTCGCAATTGCGAACTTCCTCGATACACCTGACGCAATGCCTCGACCGGGCGTGCGCAGCCGGCTCGTTACCGGGTGAATTACAGGCCAGTCGATCCGCAAGGATATAACTTCGACACCTCCGTCGCGCAGCGCGTGAGCAGGATTTTTCCTCCTATTTTTGCTCTTGCTCTTAGGGCCAGCGTCCCGATGCGGGGTCGTCGCCGCTATCCGCCGGGATCGGTCGCCCTAGTGCTTACGGTCCCCAACACTTTCGGAGTTGCGCTTTGCTGCCGTTGAATTTGTCTCGATCGCAACGGCCGATTCGCCCGTCTGTGTCGAAGCCGTCATCGACGGCACAGAGTCATTGCCGGGTCTGGCTTGGCGGCTAAATGGAACTTTGCGGCACACTGAACGCACGTATTGACGAAGGGACCAAAACACGGCGTCGAACGGCAAAGCGGTTGCTGACTACCGCGACGTCAGCGTACCTCTGACGACGGTGTCTCTTTATCGAATTCGACCAGCACCGCAACCGCACCGGGCTCCACCACCGTCCGATCGAAGGGCTCCTGCAAATCGTCGAATAGCCTCCATATACCTGGCTCCTTAGCCATCTCCTCGCGTGGGAGGCAGAGCGTGCTGCATTCGGGAGTGTCGCCGCATTCCCGCGATCATTCCCGCCTAGAAAGCGCCGGCAGAGGCACGCTGATGGCGATCCACTCTAAACATCTTGAGACCCTAGAAGCGGTCATCGCAACTGCACTCAACATCGTGAGGAACCGCCCACTGGTGGACCTTTACGTACGCAAGGACTACCTGAACCATTTCCGTATCAGGGTCCAGCTTGAGAGCGGCCAACGCTACGTCATCACAATAAGAGAGGAATGAGACCTGCATCCTTGGACGCATGACTCCGGCTGCGGCGCTCGCCCCCAAGTCTCAGGAAAAAGAGGGCTAGTTCCGCGCAGCCTTTTTGGTGCTTGGCCGGCCTCACCGCGCGAGCTAAGTCCCGCCAGAATACCTTGCAAATCACTGGAGAGGCGCCTTGTCGTCGCCTCTCGTTATCGGCCATTCAATGTGGCGGATTAGATCACCGACAACCTGTATGCGATCGACATCGTCATCCGTAATTTCCAAGCCGGCGAACTGCTGTTCGACCGCCATCATGGGGGCCAAACGGTCAAGCCAATCGGCTCCTAGATCTTGAGTGGAGTCCATTTCATCCGTAACACGGCCGAGGCTAACTCCCATCAAAATTCAATGGGAACCTTCGCACCTCAAAGCCGTGCCGTCTCATCCGGTCGAACGCAGCCAGCGCCACAATGACATCGGTGCCGCAGGTGGAGGTAGCAGGCGCGTCTGCGCTTGTTCGCGCCATGCATCGCGGTCACGTCGCATGTCCTCAAGCATCGCTTTCAACTCGGATAGCCGCTCCTCCGCGAGGGCCAGACGGGTGCGCAACTCTGCCGTCGTTTCCCTAGGAGCTGGGAACGGGTACACACGCGCCGCCTCGGCCTCGTCTTTGTTATCACTGCGATCTTCCTTACTACCCGCGAAGAGCCGAGCAGAGATTGCGCGAGCGAGTATCGTCTTGCCGCGTCCTGTCAGCCGCGCCGCTTGCTCCAGTGAGAGCGTCGTCATGTGGCCCCCTAATGTCATCGGAGTGATCAAGAGGGTCCCGCGATGCGCCACGAGACCCGTCTCGTGACCGTGCGCACGAGACGGTTAACGATTAGTAAAAATAACCGCGCGGCGGGTGCTCGACGCAGGTGAAGGATTGACTTGCACCCGGCCTAGGCTACATGCCTGTGAACGTCCGCAGCACTCCAAAAGCGGACTTGTCGGCCTCGCTCGCAACCAGATGGAGCTCCGCGTCGGTGCTCTTCCAACCGAGACGACCGTAGAGGCGGGCGATACGCGACGGCGACTGATAGCGCCAGCGCTCATCGTTGAGCTCCTGCGCGGCAAAATACAGCGTCCATCCCCCATCTGCGATGCGCTGGCCGTTCCCTTCCACGATGATCGGCGCCGTCCGCCGTGTTGAAGCTAGACAAATATGATCTTCGATCAGTTGGCGCATGCGAGCGTCGCGCGCAGCATTTGAGGTCCCCCCGAGGATCACGGCGACGATGTGTTTCTCATTACGGCGGACCGATGATACTAAGTTGTATCCAGAAGCCTCCGTGTAACCGGTCTTGATCCCGTCAGCGCCCTCCACCTGTCCCAGCAGGGCGTTGTGATTGTGCATCTCGGCCCCCTTATAGCGGAAGCTCGGAGTTGCAAAATATCGATAGTAGCCGGGAAACCGGTGCTGAATGGCGCGACCCAAAATGGCCTGGTCGCGGGCGGTCGTTATTTGCTCCTCGGCGGGCAACCCTGAGGCATTGACATAGGTCGTACTCGTCATGCCCAGCGCTCTGGCCTTCAAGGTCATAAGCTTCGCGAATTCCGCTTCGCTGCCGCCGATGGCTTCAGCGACAACAACCGCGGCGTCGTTCGCGGATCTGGTGACAAGCCCTTTTATCGCGTCCTCAACCTTGATGGTCTGATTGACCTTGAGGCCAAGCTTGGTTGGCGGCTGCAGTGCCGCCTGGGTGGAGATCGGCAGCGGTGTGTCAAGGTTGAGCTTGCCGCTGTCAAGCTGCTCGAAAAGCAAATAAAGCGTCATAACTTTCGTCAGAGACGCCGGATGACGTGGTTCGTCCACGCTGACCTCGTGCAGCACGAAGCCTGACTTGTCATCGACCACGATGGCCGCATACGGCGGTCGATAATTGGGTCCATGAATCACGCGCCGAGGGGGATCGTTGCGTGGAGAGCGAGCTTCCGTTTGATTCCACCCGGCGCCAGCAATCATCAACGTTGTCAGCAGACCGGCAACTCGGAGCCAATGTGAAGGCGAGACTCGAGCCAAACCCGTCGAAGCGATCCATCTCCTCGCCGGCGCCACATTAGCCCTGATCCTTGCCGCCCCGCGGTCGCAACCCAGTCCACTCACAGACATTCTCCCCAAGAGCCAGATCGTGCAACGTGCTGCCGCGCGTGAGCCGCAAAAGTCGCTGAATGCGGGCACGGCAACGGCCCAAACGGCCGTCACCGAACCAAATCGCAGTCAGAGCCCACTTTGTCCGTGCAAGGCGCCCCCAAATTTTACCATCCAAGTTCCGGCTCCATCGCCGGGGAATGGCTCCCGACTATTTGTCGCTTTGGCGATCGATTGGTTCAAATGCGATTGGGAGGATCCGGAAGTTGGCAGACCCAGATTAACCAAACGGTCTCGCACCGGCATGGTCAGCGGCGATAACGAAAAAGTCCCAATTCACTGCCGCCGTTTTTTACCGTTCGGCTCAGGCTGCGCGTATCTAACTACCGCCACCCCCTGACGCCTTGTGCGGCGAAGAGACGCTGAGCCTGTTCGCGTCGACTTGGCCTGAAGGTAATTGCAGGTATCCGCCTTCGAAAATAAACGCGAGCCTTCCCGCGCGGCGAGGAATTCGTGCGGCGTGGTGCCTTTCCGAAGCGGGGGTGCCAGGCTAGGAGTTGTCGGCTTGGTTTGCAGCCTTTGCCGGCGAAGACGCCGAAACCAGTCGTAAGCAAACTGCGCGATGCGCTAGTCAAGGCCATGAAAGGTAAATCCACGCAACAGAAAATGTTCGACTCCCCGCGGCCAAACATACGGGCCTGCTGGAGGCGCAAACCAAGTCATCCCGCTTCCGGGATGAGGAGGAATAACCGTGCGGCCCGAGCAATATGACGTCCTCGTCGTGGGCGGAGGTTCTGCGGGTGTCGCTGCCGCCGTGGGTGCGGCGCGGATGGGCGCCCGCGCCGGATTGATCGAGGCGGCAGGATGTCTCGGCGGGGCCGCGACCATGCGCGGCGTTCTCACCTATTGCGGTCTCTACACGCTCGCCGACGAGCCCCGGCAGGCGGTCGCCGGAATCGCCGACGAGGTTCTTGCCAAGCTCAGGCGCTGGGGCGCGGTCACGCCTCCGGTCAGGCATCGCGGCGTCTTCGTCGTTTTCGATCCCGAAGGCGTCAAGCGCGCGCTCGACGAAGCTTGCACCGAGGCGGGCGTGGAGGTGCGGTTACATGCATTCGTGTTTCGCGCCGATCGAGAGGGAGGCGTGGTCACGCGGATCCATTTTGCCGACCATTCAGGCGAGCACGCGCTCGAGGCCAAGGCATTCGTCGACGCGAGCGGTGACTGCGACCTCGCCTCCTTCGCCGGTGCCTCGACCCGCTACGGCAACGACGGCGCGCTCAATCTCGGCACGCTCGCCACCCGCTTCGGCGGGCTCTCGCCGCAAGCGGATATATCCGCCGAAATCGTCACGCGCGCGATCGGGCAAGCCAAAGCGCGAGGTGTTTCCCCCATCAGCAAGGACAAAAGCGTGATCGCGCGACTTCCTATATCGGGCGACGTCGTGGCCTATCTCGCGAGCGAGGATTACGACCCTCGCGACGTGCATAGCATCACGCGTGCGGAGGTCGCAGGCCGCGTCCAGGCTTGGACGTATCTCGAAATCTTGCGGGGGCTTCCGGGCTGGGAGCATGCCTATCTCGTATCCACCGGCCCGCAATTCGGCACGCGGGAGAGCCGGCACATCAACAGCATTCGCCAGCTCACGTGGCAGGACGTCACGCAAGGCCGGCGGAACGAAGACTGCATCGCGCTCGGCGCCTGGGGCGTCGAGTGGCACGACCGCAAAAGTTTCGAGAGCAGCTTCATCTATCCGCCGCAACGCGGCACCTACGACATCCCGCTGAGTTGCCTGATGAGTATCGATACGCCGAATCTGTTTGCGGCCGGCCGCACGGCGGACGGCGATCGGCAGGCCGGCGCATCGCTGCGCGTTATGGGCACTGCCTTTGCGACCGGACACGCAGCCGGCGTCGCTGCGGCGTGCTACGCACGAGAGGGTTGGGTCGAGGCGGCGGACGTGCGGAAGATTCTTCGTTGGCAGGGTGCGTTACTGGATCCGGCCGACATGCCGCCGCCGGTCGGCGGCGTTTGACGATAGCCGACTGCGTTGATTCATTTATCCTTTTCGTGGTTATGACTACATACGAAATATCTCATTGACTACTTGTTGAAGTGCCACTACATAGATTGCCAGCCTCGCTCATCGAAGGGCGTGCTCCGGAGGCATCCTGAGGACGGAGCGAGGCGTGGCGTCCTGCGGCGGCGACTCATAACCGCTGTCCCGGGAGGCACGGGACCCCGCCAGCCGGGCACTACGACCCGGA
>WNFM01239459.1_pt1 | contig 10021 bp, 8 predicted proteins | sample 5400271 | NCBI WGS metagenome assembly WNFM01 (sample SAMN13153352, study PRJNA577476) | soil metagenome | isolation source: 60 cm saprolite on Douglas fir-dominated hillslope | place: USA:California | collected 2013-09-17
ACGCCCATAGGCGTAAAAGTGATCACGCACTGCTTGCGCGCATCGAGCATCACCTCGTCTCCATGTCAAAACCGACTGATCCTTTCGTCTTAACCTCAGACCACATCCCAGTCTGTTTCCCCTTCCCCCCTGGCCCATCGCCGGGAGGTCACGGGAGTGTTCGTTTTCCGTTTCTTGTGCGATTTGAAGCGCAGCACTCCACTACTTGGAGAAAGGGTCCATGCTCTCCCGCAGCCAGGACACTCCACAAGCGAGACACCGCTCTGCTCAAAACGCTGGAGGGCAATGGGAACGACTCCGGAAAACGTGCAGTTGACCGATGCGACAGGCTGCGATTCCTCCTTTTCCCGGGATGGTGCTTGTGTCACCTGTTCAGTGGGGAGTGATGGAGGCTTTTGCTCCCCCAAAGGGGGAGCAACCTGTTGTGCTGGTATCTCGCTCGCGGCGTCTCTCTCCGCCTCCGATGCCTGCTCCGTTTCGACGCCTGGTCCTTCTCCGTCAATGATCCGAAAGGTATCATGGCGCAGCACGAGCAACTCGGCGGCCCGCTCCAGCCACTCCACTTGCACATCGGGAGCCTTCGCTTCATATGACCATTCCAGAGCGGCAAGCACGAGCTTCATCAGGTTATCCATCGTCACACGGCCTGAGTTGGTTGGGTCGAGGGCTGATTGTGTGAGCCAGTCATAGATCGAACCCGTCCACCGACGAAGGTTGATCTGCGGCAACAGTGGCTGGAACACCGTTTCCAGGGTCGCGAGAACCTCGCGGACTTCCTCGCTGGTGTGGCCTGCAACCCGGCAGAAGGGTTGCAGGGGACCCTCGTCGGCGACGCCATTGCAACCATGTTGGCTCAGGCTGGTCCAGGATTTCCTTGAGCGGGATCGTGTTCCCACGTCCGGCAGCAACCAGACACCCTGGTCCGTCACTTCCGATGCCGGAACATCAGGTGAGGCATCGAAAGATCATGGGCATCATCCACCACCAGGCACTCGGTCCCAGATTGGTGCAGGTGTCCCATCAGTTTGGGCTTGCGGGTGCTCCAATACCCTCGGATTGGGACGCCAAGCGCCGCCAGAAACTGGTCGCCCAATGCCTGCTCATCGTCATTGTTTTTGGGTGCCACCACCGCGAGAACGGATCGTCCACCGGCTCTCTTCTGCATGTCGCGGATGCTCGTCGTCTTGCCAGCACCCGGATCGGCGACAATGACATGGAAGGCCCGGTTGTGCCGGGCGGAGCGCAACATGGCCTGGAACCGATCTCAGCAAAGGCGGTCTCGATGAACGGGTATGTTCTGAAAAGGGGGTGAGTCATGGGAGTGGCTCCACGCGCCTCGGGCGCATAGGTAAGATACGGACAGGACGATCAGGGTCGGCATCCGGGACCGCTCTCCGAAGTTTGGGTGGGGCCAGTTTCTTCTTCTCGATATCTGCTAATCGCTCAGTGACTTCGGCAAGGTGAATATCTTCGCGTTGGCGATCCCATTGACGCGTCTGTTCGACTTGACGAATCTCAGCACTTCGGCGACGGCGGGCTGCCCCCGCTTCGTTCTGAATGCGAGCACGGACTGGCAATCCTTGCTCGCGAGCGATCCTGGCCTGCTCCTCGTCGTGTTTGCGCATGGCTCTGGCTTCCCACTCGCTAACGCGGCCCCCCATCAATTGTGGGCAATAGGCTTCGCCAACATAGGAGCCATCGACAAAGATGTAGAGCACTCCCACGTCACATCTCGCGTAGTACAGGTCAAACTCACGGCCCTGGAGCCGACTGAGCAGTCCTGGGCAGATATACCATCGTCCGTGGAAAGAAAGACGGTTCCCACTTTGCACCCGATAGCCGTTTCCAGGGGTTTTTCGGTTTACCGCTTTCATCAGGAGCAGTTTGAGATCATCAGGTGAGCCCAAATAGCGCGGTACCCCACTCTGCGCTACCAACTAGTTACCAGTAGTACTGGTTTGTTTCCTACGACAGCCCTTTTCACCAACAAAGCAAGGGATGTCTGAACATCTGCCAGTAGCAGTGGTGGAGACTCACTTGGAGACATCAGTATACTAGAGAGAGAATTACCGGATGGCGAGGGAGAGTCGATGCGAATTAAGGGACGAGAGCAAGGACGATTTGTAGCGCTCTCCGGCTTCAGAAAACTCGCTGGCCCGCCTGGCGGGTGCTATGAGATCATCATCGTCGATGGAAATGGAAGACCCGTTTCGCCTCTGTGTGAATGGTTTCGTCTCCGCAAACAACCAGGGCCGAATGGTACCAGACGGACCTATCTCAACTTCCTGCAACCGTTTTTCGCGTACCTCCTCTCGCATGGTTATACCTGGAATGCAGCTCCAGAGCAGATACGCGGCTACATTAAAGCCTTCCTCCTGGAGGATGTGGCCTGTCAAGTGAGTCGTGATACGACGCTCGATGGCTATCGTATCGAACTCACTGGAGCCTCTCCCCTCTCCCAGAGTAGCCTGCGGGTCTTGCTGGCTGCCATGCGTGACTTCTACGCCGTGATGGCTGAAGCCGGGTTGTATGCCTATGAGAATCCCTTGTGCTCGCAGTTGCTTCAACGCTGGAAACGCGAACGCATGAAGGCCGTTGCGAACAGCGGCGCTCCTGAGCATGCAGGCGTTCGTGGAGAGAGTTGGCACGAAACGAATCGTCACCCCACCGCCTTCTTCCGCCAGCGCAGAGGAGAGGTGTGGAAACCTGATAGCGCCCTGACCTCGGAGCAAATCCAGCAGCGCATGAACACCGATCTCGACTGGATGACCATGCATACCTCGACCCAACGAGACCGCCTCGTCCTCATGATTTTGCGTGAGACCGGAGCTAGGCTCAGCGAGATCCTTTCCATGACAGCAGGCGGATTCTGCAAAGCAAAAGATCCCTACCAGGCATATATCACCAACAAAGGCAGCTACGGGCGAGAAGAAAAACTGATTCGTTTGACACCACCCATTGAAGCAGCCTTGGTCCGGTATGTCCGAACTGAACGAGCCAGGCTTGATCCCAAAGGTCGCAAACGCCTCTCTCAGCTCGATGACGCTGATCCCATTTTTCTCACCCGGAGACGCACTCCCTACACGCGCGAAGCCTTTTATCATCACTGGCGTCGCCTCTATGCTGCAAGACCACCCCAAAAAGAGGGGGAACGAGAGCTTCTATCACTCGAATACACCGCGCATGACATGCGCCATTTGAGAGTAACAGTCTGGCTTACTAATATCAGAAAGGTCAAGGATGCTGACCGTGTCCAGATGTTGCGACGCTGTGTGCAGCGTCGCATGGCTTGGAGGGACCCGCTCACCATCCTCTGCTACGACCACTCCTTTACCGAGCAGGAAGATGAAGAAGTCTTTGCTGACTTTCAACAAGAGACAGAGAGACAGGCAGGGGAGCTAGGTGTCGTAGCCAAACTGGCGATGAGAGTGGAGCCACAGATACAACCGTCTGAGCCACGGCAGAGTGAGGCTATGCTCCAGGCTCTTGCAGATCTTGAATTCTGGAAGGACGAATCATGAGTCAGACACCAGTCCAGGAAACCACTACCAAGCCAACTTCCAAACGACGGATCAATTTTAGCGATGGGGACCATGCGCTTCATGTACAGGCACTCTTTGCGTGGCTGCCAGAGGACCTCCATGATGCTCCGGGCATTGACTGGACCCAACTCTCAAGCGAGGTTATCGGCTATCTGGTAAATACCGTTAGTGAGAGTCCCTGGGCCTCCTCTCTTGCACTTGCTGCTGGTATTGGAAGAGGAGCCATGAAAAAAAGGTCTTTGAAGAAAAGTATCATGAGGCTTAACGCGCTCCTACGTGGCATACAAAGCCTCTGTGGGAGTAAACATGTTTCTGGACTCACACAGCAGGTCTGGGAGTCTTATGTGTCCCAAAAAGAACTGACTCCAGGGGATTACACCAACTTCCATGCGTACAGTACATTCACAGAGTCCCACTTTCCCGACCATTTGGAGCAACTTACTCCACAAGAACGTGCAAGGCTTGCCCCTTACGTGCTCCCTCGTCTGCCGCGAGGATTCCGCAAACAGTATGTTCCACGCTCAACCCTAACCGAAGGAGAAAAGCAGCGACGAAAAGGGAAGAGCGATGTCTTAGCTCCCTTGCATTCGTTGTTGGTGGCACTTGTCCGGTTCCGAAAACAGAGCACCGGGCGGCTTCTCTGTGCCTATCTGGAAGCTCTGGAACACGCCAAGAAGGGCAGTATTGAGCTTCCGCTCCCTTTTTCCTATGAGGAAGAACTGGTGATAGTCAATCACAATGCGCGAACAGTCGCTGAGGTTCAGTTAGAAAAGCGGCCAGTCACGCTACGTTTTCTGCTATGGGATCGCCAAAGTTGGGTGAAGAAGCATCCAGATGATTATGGGGACACGACCAAGCGCAAGGCAGCCTTAAGAGTCGAGGAATTCTCGCAGTCGCAGTTCTTCGTGGAGTGTCTCAACCCTGCAGAAGAGTTGCTCTGGTTCGGGGACCTCATCAAGTATCGGATCTTTCAGAGAGATATGCCACAGAACATCACTCCAGAGGATGCACAACAAAGAAAGCAGATCCTCACACAACTGGGCACGGTCCAGGGCCTCACATGTACGCGTATTGGAATATTGACCCCTGTGCAAGATTTTACGAACGCGCTCTCTCATGCCATCTCACGTACAGGTGCCCTCATCTTTGATGTCGAATCACTCTGTCGAGGAGCACTATTTGCATCAGCACTAGCAACTATCGCGCTGACGAATGGCAGTCGCCTGTGCGAATTGCTTCAAGTGAGTGCGGATCGCTTCAAGGTACGCCCTTATGTAATGCAAAAAGATGGAAACTCAGTGAGAGAAGAGAGAGTAATGCATCTGCAGTTGCTCCTGTCCAAGGGAAAGCATACCGAGGCCGAACGCAAACTTTTTCCGATCAGTGAGTGGTCCTGGGATCTGCTGTGTGAAATCGGACAGAAACTCAAGAGCGCACATCAGGGACATATTCCTGTGGTACGCCCTCATCCAGACAACATGAAGGCTGAAGATCTTGCTCCTGAACGGTATCTTTTCCAGTGGGATGCCAGTCCTAATGGGAGATCAGGCACATTTCACCCAAGTGATGTGGGAAGCCTCTTACGTTTCATCTTGTCTGGGCTTGATTTCCGTACTAGGGAAGGAGAGCCCTTTAGCGTGTCCGCACATCTATTGCGTCATGTGATGGCCAATGCCGCAAGCCATGAGCATGCGGTGCCCATGAAGGCGTTAGCTCGTGTACTTCACCACGAACAGCGGGGGGACTCCGTACCTGCCGCAACCCTGTACTACAGCAGGGAAACAGAAGAGCAGTCGTTGGCCGCCTTCTCAGAGTTCCAAACCGACCTAGAGGTCTGGGCTGCCTCGCTGCTGGTGGATATGCCTAGTGAGCAAGAAATCGCGAGCATGGAGGACGATCTCCGAGAAAGTTTTGAACGCTGGCATACGCTGCTTGAGACTGCCTTCGGGTTCTGTGGCAATGTGGATCTGTGCCCATACAGTAACCCCCTTTGTAATGTGGACTGATTAACTCTTGTCTCTAAGGCTTTTCGGCTACATACTGGTAGATATTAAACTACCTTGTTGTAGTTAGAAGGAGTTTTTCGGAGAATATGACATCGTATTGGTTTGCTCGTCGTCCCACAGATGTTGAGCATCAGCATCCTTTCCTTGTTTTTGATACGCAGGACCGCTTGCACCTCCCCTTGACGCTTTTTGCCAAAGAAGCATCTGCGCGTGTGGACTTAAAGACCGCTCAAACCTACCTGTATTCGTTACAGCCATTTTTCGCGTGGCTTGATACTGATATCTGGCAAGTACGAGCAGGTCGCCGGTGGGATGATCCACCGCAACACGTTCGATACGCTATCGATGACTATCTGGTGAGTCAGCTCCGCTGTAAAGTGTTGCCTCATCAGCGTGGTTGGCAGTATGTTGCCATAACCGTTGGTACGCGTAGCACTCTACGCATTTTTCTTGCAGCCTTGAAGATGTTTTACCAGATCATGCGACAACGCAACCTCTACACATTTGCTAATCCTTTAATTGACTCCATGAGCGCGACCATCGCCGCAGCGCTGACTCATCTTGAAAATGAGGAAGATGGAAAGACTCCACCCAGGATGCCAGACCAGAGTGGCGTCGAAGCCCCTCACAGCAGACCGAAACATCGACTAACCGATTCGTACTACAAGTTAGAACATGAGGAGTGGCACCCTCAGATCATCGATGATTCAAAATTGCCTGGATATATCCTCAAAGGAGGGAAAAAACTGCCGCTCAAATACACAAGGCTTCGTGACGAAGTCGTGACCTGGTTACTTTTCGAGACGGGCGCGAGAGTGTCTGAGGTAGTTGGGTTAATGTTGCATGATTGGACGATCCTCGGAACGAAAAACAAAGCGAAGGCATTCAGTAAGGGAAGTGCTGGCCGACGTATCAAAACCCTTAGCTTCGCAGAGGATACCGTCATTCTGCTTCGGCGCTATTTTGACGAAGAACGTGTACATTTTGACCCGCACGGCTATCAACTAGATGACTACCTCAGACTTGACAAACAGCAGCAGATCGACCTCTCCACCATCCCCTTGTTTTTGACCAGCCGAGGAACCCAGCTCACCCCAAAGGAATATCGCGAGCATTACTGGAATCTAGCGTGCGCTGCCGCTGGCATCGAAGCGGATGTCCACCAGAGCCGCCATTGGCACGTCACATGCGAGGTTCGGGATATTTACGAGACAGCTAAAAGCAAGGAAGAGATTGAACGTCGGCTTCGGAGTCTGGTCGAGTACATGAAATGGAGGAGCGAAGAAACGCTGGCTGCTTACCAGCATTACTTTAATGAACAACTTGATGCGGATACCCGTGCCGATTTTCATCGACGCATGCACGAAGATGTCGAACTGTACTTGAAAGAGCGCCGGAGTGGAAAACGGGGCAGCGTGACCCCAAACTCAACGGCTGTGCCTCCTTCGCGGCACGATCTCTCATTCGATACCGAGCCTGATCTGGCGTTTCTGTATGATTTAGCAGGGAGATCGTAGGATGAGCACGACTTCAACGAATGCACACGCACGAAAACTCTCCTGGCAGGATCTTGATGGGAGGATTGCACCAGAGGTTTTCCAGGCTCCTAAGACCGGAGGAGATCTCAGCGGCAAGTGGACGCAAGTTCACGCGCGTATCGTAAAATATTTCCTTCGCAGTATCGTGGGGACTCCCTGGGCTGATCACCTTGCTTTAATTGCTGCAGTGCTGACGGCTCGGCGGCGTGATGTCAATACGGTGGAACATATCCTGAGGATACTTCATCCTCACTTTGCCTTGCTCTTTCCTGCATTGAAGCTGACTTCTATGAGTGAGTGGAAGCCTGATCTTCATTTCCCATTGTACATGAGCGGAGATCTCATTCCTGCGCATACCCCAACGAATCGTCACTCGCTCTTGAAAATCTATACCGGGACGACCAAACAACTCAACCACTGGCTCATGGCACTTCCAGAGGCAGAACAGCACATCTACCAGCGCTTTGTCCTCGCTCCCTTGAGCCCTCATGTGGTTGACGAGCTGAACCACAGAAAAGAGCTTGAGCAACAACAACGAGAACACAGAAAGACAGAAACCGAGGCAGTGGTACCCTATTTTGCAGACTTACGCGCAGAAGCCCACTATCGCTTTAATCGTCTGGCAAGGCTCCGGCAAGCCTATCGGCAAGCAGTCGCTCAAGTGCTGCCTGATCATTCCAATCTTCCGCTTGAATTTTCCTACGAAGACGGGAATTCATCAGGTGAACGGATTCATTGCAAACTGTGGGATCGACGTACTTTTGTTTTTGATCCCAAACATGGATATTGCCGATACACGCGCAGTAATGCAAAAACTGAGAAGGGAACCTTCTTGCCAGAACGAAACGCCTTGTTCTTGGAAATTGTCAACGTCGAGCGGACAGAGGGGGAAGGCCCCGCCGAAGGGTTTTGGTTTACTGAATTGCTGACAAGAGGGCTTTTGGGAGGCAAACCTCGTCGCGGAACAGAGCAAGAAGTAGCAGAACAACAATGCTGGTTGCAGCAATGGGGATATGCTGAAGAGGACTCGCAGGAACTCGTGGCCCCATTTGAAACGCATCTAGCTGGCCTCCTCACCTGGTCTGACCAAGCTGCTGGAACAGGAGGCTTTGGAAACTTTATCTCTTTCGCGCAAGAGCGTACCAAGGGAGCGTTAGTTCCTGTAGAAGCATTGTACGCAGCCTCAACCTTTGGTCTTTTAGCGCTTGATTTGCTGACGACGACCGGCTTGAGGTCAAACGAGTTGATGCAAGTGAGCGTCCTGCCGGAGTGCATTGTGCGGCTGGTAGACGATCCTCCTCCAGGGGCCAGTGATCGATCTCCACGTATTCGCTATGTATTGCGCTTATTACCAAAAGGAGAGCGCACAGAAATGCGCCACCACTATGGAGTAGGAAAAGAATCCATCAGATTGATCGAGCAGACAGCCCAAATGCTCTGCGCGCATTACCAACTGCAACCAGGAGAACCCCTCCCTCGAGTACCCTTTGCTCCAACACATGAACGGAGCCATCGCTTTGAACAGCAGACTGTCCCGTACATCTTTCAATACAATTATCAGCATCTCACCGCGAAAGCTATTACCGCTTGCCTCCGATTTCTCCTGCATGGCATGGTTTTTCAAACCAGTACAGGCGAGCCTGTGGTCATTAAACCTCATCTTTTGCGACACGCTTTTGCCACTTTTGCTGTCCAGGTTGAAGGATTACCAATTGATCTGGTAGCGGAATGGCTCAAACAAAAGAATCTTGACACAACTCGCTATTACAGCCAGAAAGGGCAGCAAGAGGTAGCAGAAGAGCATGCTTCCTTTGTTGAACGGTTAGCAACACAAATCAACGTGCGTGAGGCCCTTCTTCGCTCTCCAGAAGAGATTCGAAAATTAGCAGAGCAGGCACGGCTTCGCGTAGGAACGCTGATCACCGTCTGTGGCGGGGAATGTACCTTCGATGGATGGTGTCACAATCAGTTCGACTGTATTCGCTGTCCCTCTAAGGCACCCGACCCGGAAAAGCGCTATCAGGTTGAGGAAAAGTTGCGTAACGCTGAAGAACGTTTCGCGTACTACGAACGTGAGGGTTTGGTGTTGGAGGCTGAGAAAATGCGGCAGCTTATCCGAAACTGTCATCTCGAATTACGTGAAATGAGCCAGATAACGGCTTATCGGAAGGACCAAACGCGTGTCATTCAGATGGAACCCCGACCCAAACGACCATCATGAGCCGCATCCCTGGCTAGAGGAGAAGGTCTATGCAAAGCTCCGCCAGCGGACTGTTGATCTGGTGAAACAAAGTGTCGATGCACTCCGCAAGGACAAGCAGCGCGTCTCGCTGGCGACGGTAGCTGCCAAATCGAGGGAATTGGACATCGAGCATCGAGGCATCTCCGAGAGTGCCATTCTTGACAACCAGGAGGCCAGAAGTTACTACGAACAGCATCGAAGCTGGCGAGGTTCATCGAAAAGACGAGCGAAACCTCTGGTGGTAACATCTCCTGCTTCGCCAACAACAGTCAAGCCTGGCCGGGATGAGCAGCGAGTGCGCCAGCGGTATCTGCGTATGAGTAAAGAAGCGCTGGTTGAGCGCCTAATCACTACCGAGCGAACGTTGGCCCAGCGGCGAGAACGCTGGCTAAGTCAACAGGATGAAGCACTGACCTGGCGGCTGCGCGCGGAGGCGGCTGAAATTCAGCTTCAGAAGTCCAAGGAGAAACCTGGAGGGTAACAAGGAGATTACGAACCAAACCCCGCCAGATGATGCTTGACGCGCGCCCGGGGAATGACAGTGGCCCCGTTCGCTTGCCAAAACGTGCGTGTGTAGCATAGGATGTACAGACCACACTCCACTCTATTGAGTAGGGCTTTGAGGAGAGATACAGGATGAAGATGCAGACAACAGAGCCCAAGGAGGAGATGCGTGTCTCGACTATTGAGTCG
>WNFM01110965.1_pt4 | contig 10019 bp, 9 predicted proteins | sample 5400271 | NCBI WGS metagenome assembly WNFM01 (sample SAMN13153352, study PRJNA577476) | soil metagenome | isolation source: 60 cm saprolite on Douglas fir-dominated hillslope | place: USA:California | collected 2013-09-17
CGGAATATTCCAGTGCGGCGCGATCTTCAGCCACAGGAGCGGCCTTTTGCAACGTTCACTGGCAAGACGAACTCAACTGCAAGCGTTCGAACCTGTCCCTCGAACAGCATTGGCTCCGCGCATTTGATTAACCGAAGGGTCATGGTTCCCCCGCCGCCGTATGAATACAGTGGTCAGGAATTGTACGCTTCCGAGCGTTATATGTAAGGTTTCGTCCTACATATGAACGGGGCGTCCCTTACGAATAGATCGGCCAAATTGCCCTCACTCCGTACACATGGGCCAAACAGAGGATTGAAATCGCCGCGACGAACTTTCATTTACTTCAATCGCTTATTCTTTATCGCGCGTGATCGAAGCATGAGAGGAAAGTTCTCTCAAGAGCAGCCATAGGCCGAATGGATGTTCCTTCGCTCTTTCGGCAGTCCTCTGGTGGGACGCAAAAAGATGGCTGCCACTCGATTTGTCACGCTATATCACGAAAGCAAAATCAAGCCGGATTCGGAAACGGCTCGATCAGATTCGCGCCGGCGTTCTTATGCGCAAGCTAAAGCGGCAGGACCGCAGAGATCGCGAATCCTTGAGCGAAGTTCACGGGGGTTTGACGCAACCGCGCGAGTACTTCATTGTCCTCGACGCCCTCTACGATGGTCTTGATAGCCAACAGCTCGCAGCGACGACTGATCTCGGAGATTTGATCGGCATTGGAAGTCAGATTGGAGCCATAGACGCTTGGAAAGGCAATTTTGACGAAATCAGGCGCCACGTCTTCCAGTATCGCGAAGGACGAATCGCTGCCATCAAATTCGGCCACGGTAAACGAAATTCCGTGCGGGCGAAGTTCCGCGATTAGCCGCTTCAGAGCGTCACAGTGTTCCGTTGCGCCGGTCCAACTGATTTCAAACCCGACCGCTCCTTCGGATAGATAAGTCTCGTCAACATTCAGACGGACATATTCTCCGAAGGTCGGGTCGGCCAACGTCGCGCTCGACAGGTTGATGTTGTTCTTGGGAATCGGCCAATCGGGCTTGATCGCCAATGAATTGCGTATCCAGCGCGCCAGGCGGCTGATTACCCAGCGGTCGAGTTTCGGCAGCAGTTTGGACTCGTCGAGCAAGTGAAAAAACGAGCCGGGCGGCAGCAATTTTTCGTCTTCTTCCTTGAACCGAACATAGACCTCCTGGAATGGCGTTCCATCATGCTGGGCTTCGAGCGGAATGATGGTCTGGACATACAAAACGAATTCGTCGCGCTGCAATGCGGCCGTCAAGCGATCAGTAATGTTGTCCTTGATGTCTGGTTGCGACGCCATCGGGATCAATCCTCCGTCTTCAATCTACTCGGGCATTCTTTGTCGATCAGATTAAATGATTTGCGGCCTCGTTGCGGGGATTTAAAGAGCATGTGTCGGCCGTCCTCCGGATGAGTCAGGTCTTCGATCGGAGCATGGAGGCGCTTTAGCCTGTGTGCAGCGATTTGGGCCCCTCGTTGACGCGCTGCGTTATGTCATGAAAAATAACCTGAACAGAACCGTTATTGAGCATCTTTGCACTGACTTCGGCCGGAAACGTGCTTCCATCCTTGCGACGAAACATGCGTTCGAAACGTAATCTTGCTCCACCGCGGACCTGTTCCAGGCGCTTCTTATGGACGAAACGTTCTTCGTCAACGTAGGTGATCTCGGCATCCGCGCCGACCAATTCTTTCTGTGCATAGCCCAGCAGGCCGCATCCGCTGGTATTGACGAGCGTAAATTTGCCCTGGGCATCGGTGATAAAGATGCCGTCAGACGCCTCTTCGATGAGTTCCCGGAAATTGGCCTCACTTTCACGCAAGGCTTTCGCTGCGCCTTCGCGTTCGGTGATGTCCTCGCCGATACTGGCCGTGCCAACGACCTCGCCGGTGGTCGAACGCAGCACGGAGTTGTTCCAACGGACTAACCGGAACTCGCCTGACCTGGTAAGAATCTCATTTTCGTGATGCCACGCCCGCGGCAGGTCGACAAGCAGCGCAGTAAAAGTGCCCTTGAGATCGACGAGCCCAGATGGCACAAAAAGGTCGAACCAATTCCGACCCAGAACCTCTTCGCGCCGCCATCCAGTCAGGGCCAAAAAATAGTCGTTGCAGTACGTAAGGTTCGCGTGGCGATCAAGCATGATCGAGATGAACTTGATATTGCCCAGCATGCTGCTCAAGCGGCGCTCGGATTCGCGCAAATCACGTTCCAATGCCTGCAGACGGCGGCGTTCTTCCGCTTCTTTCACCGCTCTTTCCACGGCGGCGGGCAAGCGGAGCAGATTGCCTTTCAGTACGTAGTCGGTTGCCCCGCTTTTCAGCGCATTTATGGCATTTTCTTCGCCTATCAGTCCCGAAACAAATATAAATGGGATATCTGAATGCAAGCCGTGCGCGATCTCCAGTGCTTCCAGGCCGCTGAAACCCGGCATGGAAAAATCGGACAATATGATATGAGGCCGGAATTGATCCAATGCCAGCCGAAAGTCCACGGCACTTTGGACTCGACGCGACTCGCAGCCGAGCCCACCGGCTTGCAATTGCCTTAGCAGGAGCTCGGCATCATCCGCAGTATCCTCTACCAGCAGAATCCGGATAATTTCCCCCATCGCGGCTCCAGGTCTCACGAATGGGCCGTCGGTTGTAATCGATCCGGTTCTCATGCGCCGTCCAGAAGCCAAAAAAGGCCCGAATAGAAAGAAATCCTGTTCGGGCCTTGAGCTTAACGTGTTCATTCAAGGGAGGTAGGATGAACACGCAGCGGCGACCATAGTCTCCCTATACTCCGGGGCGCTCTGTGCGCCAGCGCATATAAGGGCGAATATATTTGGTGACGCACGGATTGGCTGTCCGACCGGAGACTCGTTTGTGTCAGGGCGATAGTAACGGCAAGAAGGATCAGAACGACAGACAGAAATCTCTTAAAAGCGATCCACCTGGGGCGTCCCTTCCTGGCGCTTTGCTGACGGCGACGAAACCGGGCTCACGCCAGGGACATTAACCTCCCGCCCCGCCTCGCGCGACACCTTCTCTACCGGCAAAAGCAAATACTCCATCACGGTGCGGCTCTGTACGACACTCCTGGATGAAATTCCTCGGCGGGAATATACAACGCCGAGAATTGTATTTTCTCTTCGCTGTTACCGGTCCAGATTGCAATTTTTACTTTGGCGTCGCTTTGGCTTGCACAATTCACGCGGCAAGTTCAATAAATATCAATTACTTGCCGAACTGCGAACGAATGGCACGAGAGTTGCGCACCGGTTAACGAGTCAAGGTCGTTTTTACATGTCTTTTATCCACTTGAGAGGAGCGCGATATGAAAAAGATTCTATGTGCCGCCGCCGGTATTCTTGCCTTGAGTCTTGGGTCCGGTGCTTTTGCCGCAAGCGAAGAATACAAGGCAGCAATGGAACAGGCCGATGCGGACTATCACACGGCGAAGGCTCACTGCAAAACACTTACCGGTGGCGAGAAAAAAAATTGCATGAAGCAGGCAAAAGCCGACCATAAGTCAGCTGAAGCTCAAGCGAAGACAAAAAAATAACATCCATCCGGACGCCGCAGTAGATCTTTGCGGCATCCGGATGTCGTTGGAGTAAAACTCGAAGCCCATCGCCGGGAGCAAGATGACGATCGCCCCGCGGGCTGTGTAAATTGGCGCGCGGGAAATGGGGCCGGGCCTGCAGTATGCATAATCATTCAGGTCAGACGGTCTCCCTGGTTTATCCCAGTTCCGCTTTTGCTGGACCCGCCCAATGTTGTAATTGCTACACCCTTTGCAACTCCTACCGATTCGTTCGCCGATTCAATACCCATCCGCTACCGATTTACACGAAAAATTAATCGGTTGGATCGCGCCTGCGCATGTGGCATGGCAAATGCCTTGTATGAGGAGACTTCTTTCAACGACGACGTGCGATGAATATCTCCCGGGTAACCTGGCTATTGACCGCTACATTGACATGGACCGTTGTCGGTTGTACCTCAACGACAGCTCCTTCCGCTAGTGGCGGGGGATCGTCTTCACTAGAGAAAAAAGACGATTTGCGTCCAACGAAATTGGAAAACTGTGTCACCGCAGTGGGCGCAGATCGAAGCCGCTGCTCCGCGAAACAATAGTGCGCTCGCTTTTCCTGGCTCCAGCCACAGGTTGCGATGATCCGATCGGAAGGATGTCCGCCGACACAAAGCGGAACCGGATGGTCCTCTTCGTAGCTCGCTATGTTGCCCTGCCGGCGAAGCTTGCGCCGTTTGGTTAGAACCTTTCCATAGGCGCCCGGTCACTCTTCCATGCACCGCCAGGTGCCCGCACACCCGGTTACCCAGATGATCCTATCGGACGAATCATTGAAGTATTTGCTGTTACGGGGGGAGATGGTCACGGCGACCGCGCTTCCCCGGAAGACATTTGCTGCTGTGTGTTTGCAGGCCATGAGGAAGGGGGAAGACGATCCTGCTCAGGCCTTGATATCGGCGGAAGAAATCAACGAACTGCTGATAGATCCGAACAACGCTACTGTGGCCGAATTGTCAGCAGACACATTGCGCAAGCTTTGTTTACAGGCCCTGGATGAGCCAGACTAGCTCAGAGCCTGGCGGGAACCTTTTTCACAACGAATTTTCTTACCGAAGACGGTCGAAGTATGGGCCGTCCGCCCCCGGCTCTTGATCTGCCACCGGGGGCGTCTTTCCAATTTGCGCGCAGAGGGAATGGGATCAGGCCCGCAGTGTGCATTTTTATTCAGTAGTGCGTTTCGCCTCGCAACTTCACATCTCCCGCCCCGCCTCCCGCGACACCTTCTCCACTGGCGACAGCAAATACTCCATCACCGTCCGGCTGCCGAGATTGACTTCCGCCGAGACGACCATTCCTGCCGTGACCTGGAATTTCTTGCCGTCACGTTCGAGGTAAGGCGAATCCAGCACGACGAGCGTGCGGAATCCGGAGGGCGGCATGCTCGCGCGTGTCGGGGAGTTCGGCCGCGTCGGGGCTGACATATTCAACATGGCCGTTGACCATACCGTATTTGTTGAACGGGAAGGCGGCGAGCTTGATAGCGTGAAAAATACTGGGATGGATTTGATCGAGCCGTTTCCCAATCCGGCGTAGCAGCGCCTTCGGCATTAGGCCAAGCCGCAGTAGCGTCTTCTCGTATTCCGGGTACGGCGGAATGTGGGGCGCCAAGACTCAACGGGCGATTGGCTGGTCATCAGAATATTGAATTCCCGTTCAACGGAGCTCTGCAAAAGCTATCCTTCGCGGCGTTCGCCCAGGCGCCTTTTTTAGCAAGTGTTGCCCAGGCAATGGCTTTAGCCGGCATCGCAATCGGTAAATATAACGATGTCTGCAGGAGCTGATTCGGACGGTCCAGTCGCACGATCCAGGAGACGGAAGGAACCCCCGCGCTGTTCACGATGAATAGCATGTAATTTCCTGGAGGCGCAAGATTTCCGTTTGCCGGGGCGGCGAGTTCGAGCCCACCGGCGACCCTCACCAGCGAAAGCTCCACGAACCGCTGGTTCTGATCGAAGCTATGGGTGACCGAGGACGGCCGGACGAGAGTGGCTCGTACGACCCGTCCAGCATCAGGAGTACCTACGAAAAACTGCTGGCCGTAGCCAATAGCGCTCGGCGCACCGGTGATCGAAGGCCGGGCGCCACGAAAGAGATAGGGAGGCGAGAAGATTTCGGCATTCAGTTCTCGGGGAAGGGAACCACCATCATCTCCGCCATCTCCGCTGCCGGCGTGCAGAATCCGGGCGTCGGGCAAAAGGAGCGTGGCCGAGTGATACACCCGCGTCACCCGATTGCTGGCCCAGGCAGACCAGTTTCCGCTGTCGGGATCCCATACCTCCGCGGCATGCACGCCACCGGCAGGATCACTGAATCCCGGACTGCTGGTTCCGCCTGTGGCGAGTACGCGTCCGTCCGGCAAAAGCGTCGCATTGAGTTGGCGCCGCGGCTGCGCCATCGACCCCGTGTATTGCCAAGTTGGAACTGCCTGGCCGAGATCGATGACCTCGGCCGTACTTGTGGGAGGTCCGGAAGCAGGGTCGCTCCCGCCCACGATCAACACTTTGCCGGGTCGATACATCGCGGCAGATCCATACTCGCGTTGGCCGTAATTTGCGGTCGCAGCCGGCGTCAATGAACCGGAGCCTTCGGGATCGAGGTAGAAGGAGTTTTGAAGTTGTCCGGCTAAAAACACCAAACCGTTTGGTGCGACGAACAGGCGGGGATAATACCCAAACGCCCGATCGATACCGGGCAGCGAGCGCCAGCTGCTGCCATTCCACACCTCGGGAATGGTGGCTTCGATACCGTCTTGATCACCCCCTGCCACGGCAAGAACCTCGCCGTCGGGCAATGTCGTGCTGGTGGGGTACCAACGTCCCCTGCTCATCGGTGCCACTGCGGTCCACGCCCGAGTCGCCGCATCGAAGAGGGTTGTGTCCGGCAGCCCATGGAAATCGGTGATGTGCCCGCCGGCGACGAGGAGACGACCATCGGGCAAGAATGTGTGTCCGCTACAGAACACGTTGCTCGGGACGGGGATAGTTGTGAACGCGCCGGTTGCCGGATCCCAGGTCCAGGGGTCCCCGATCCGGCCCCACGAGAGCACCAGACCGGACGGTAGCAGGTGAAGGTGTGCCGCCACCACCGGCCAATCAATCGGAGCGGCCCACTCCCCCGAAGTGGCCTGGGGTTCCTGCCGGGGACTCGGTGGACAGGCGGTACCTGCATTGTCAACTGGCGGGATCGCCGCGTTGGAGTATGAGACCTGCAATGCTCCGGCGGACAGCGTGGTCAGGCGGGTTGTGCTTGGGGTGTTCCCGGCGGACCGAGGCGGAAGGAGTAGCTCGCCTTGCTCCGAAGTGCCAGCCACTGCAAACTGCACAGTAAGCGCGGTGGGACTGAGATTCTGGAGGTCGAAATCGTTGGCGCAAACATATGCCACGGCAGGTGCCGGGCTCGCTGTGTCTGTCTGGCTTGGCGGGCTAGGCTCGCCGGACGACGAACCCTGACAGCCGATGACAGCGCAAGCCAGGCACGCCACGGCGAGCCGCTGAGTCGCCAGGACCCCGAACAAATCCAGCACCCGTCGCTTCGCTCTGGTAAATGTTTGTTCGCTTCTCATCCTGAGTCATTCCACCAACTCCCAAACATCACCGAGCGTTCTATCGCTTGCGATCGCGACGCTAGATATGAGCGTATTACCCTGACATTAGTTCGTCACCATGGGCCGTAAGCGCCATGGGCCGTAAGGCCTATGAGAACCGCCGCCCTTGAGCTGGTTGCGAGCAGTGTGGGAAGTCACCGATCCGATGACGGGCGAAATCAAGAAGGCGAAGCAACCCTGTTTCATGCACTTTCCTGGGAGACAGTTTTTCCGTTTTCCGGCTTGATGTGCCGTTGGAAAGCGTCAGAGAGCGTAGCTGCGATATGAATGGCTGCAATCATCACGCGCGCCGCCGAAGGACCGGCCGCGGAAGTGCATACCCGCGTGCCGCTTATCCTACCGAAGGAGGCCGAAGCCCCTTGGATGGATCCGAAACAGACGGACGGGCAAGCGGCGCTCGATGTCGCCCACGCGGTAGCCGTTAACAACGTGGAATTTCACGCGGTGAGTACGCGGCTGAATAACTCTAGGAGCGCAGGCGCAGACCTCATCGAGCCATTTTCGGAATGGGGAATAGGCCTCCAGTGTGCATAAACCTCCCTACCCGATTTCACATCTCCCGCCCCGCCTCCCGCGACACCTTCTCCACCGGCGACAGCAAATACTCCATCACCGTCCGGCTGCCGAGATTGACTTCCGCTGAGACGACCATTCCTGCCGTGACCTGGAATTTCTTGCCGTCGCGTTCCAGGTAAGGCGAGTCCAGCACAACCAGCGTGCGGAAACCCGAGGGCGGCATGACGTGCTCGCGGGTGTCCTTGCGGTCGCGTTCGCGCGTGTCAGGGAGTTCAGCGGCGTCGGGGCTGACGTACTCGACGTGGCCGTTGACCATGCCGTATTTGTTAAACGGGAATGCAGCGAGCTTGATCTTGACCTTCTGATTGACTTCCACCCACCCGGCATCCTCGTTGGTGACCCAGACTTCCGCCTTGACCGGATCGTTGTGCGGCACCAGGGTCAGCAGGATGGTGCCCGGCGAGACCACGGTGCCCGCGGTGTGAGTGGCGAGGTCCTTGACGACGCCGTCCTGCGGGGCCCGGAGTTCGAGCTGGTTGCGTCGGTAGGCCTGCTTGCCGGATTCCTGCTCGAGCTTCAGGCGTTGTCCGTTCGCATCGCTGCGTTCGTTCTCGAGTTGCTGCCGGTATGCCGAAGTGATTTGCGCAAGGCGCTTGCGCGACTGCTCGATGCTGGCGCGCAGGCTCGCTACCTGGTGGGTCTGGGCCTTGAGTTCCTGCTCTTTCTCGATGCGCTCGCGGGTCTTCTCCAGCATGGCGAGACGCGAGATAAAGCCGTCCTTGGCCAGGTTCTGGTGTGCGGATTCGGTTTCCAGATAGATGGGCACGGTCTGCCTGAGCCGCGATTCCATCTCCATCGCGCCATTGAGATCTTGCTGTGCTTTGGCCAGGCTCGCCTGCTCGCTTTCGAGCTGGCTCTCGTAAGCCCGCCGGTTAGCCAGCGATTGCGCCGTGATCTGCTGAATGAGATCCGCCCGGTCGCCGGGTCTCGCGGTGAAGGGAACACCGGCCAGCTCGGATTCGATGCGGCGCAGTTGTAGGCGCCTTAGCGTCAGATCGGTTTCCACCGTGGCCTGGTCGGCATCGCTGACTTGCGTATCCATGCGCAGCAGCACTTGCCCGGCTTTCACTTCCTGCCCGTCTCCGACAAGGATTTCCCGCAGCACACCGCGTCTCGACCCCGTGGAGGCGCGCGACCAGCACGCCGGTGGGCCGGTGCTCGAAGTAACGCGGCGGCAGGCGGAACAGGTGCTCGAACACCTTCAGGCCCAGCACGGCATCGATGCGGTTGCCGGTGTGCAGGATCAGGTACTGGCGCACCCAGGTCATCGCCGCACTGAACACCATGAACACGGCCAGCCCGATGCCGATGACGATCAAGGTATTGAGGGTGTGATGGACGACCACCTTGTCGATGACCACCTGCGTGAACAAGGGCGTGGCCAGCGCCATGAGTTGGATGGCGAGGGAAGCCAGAAGGACGTCGCGGAATACCTTGCGGTGCTTCAGCAGCTCGGGGAGGAACCAGCGGAAGCCGAACTGCGTGCCGGCGGCGGCCTTCGCATCCGGATCCGTCAGAGGTTTGGTCTTGGGCGTTGCCTGCAGGACCCTGCCCGCGTAGCGCGACTGGAATTCGGCAAGGGGCAGGATAGTGTGACCGGCAGCGCCCTGCTCGAAGAAGGCCACGCGGTCTTCTTCGAGGCGCAATACAAAGGCGAGCCGCCGAACCGGTGCCTCCGGGTCCAGGGAGGGAAGACTCTCACGGTCGACACCGGGGTCGACTTGCTGCGGCTCGCTTATAACCGGAGCGAGCAAAACCACGAAAGGCGCCGCGATTTTTTTCAGCCTCGCGACCGGCAGCGCCTTCCAGGCCGCGCGCAAGCCCAGCAGTTCGGCCGCGCGCGCGACCGACTCGAAATCGTAAGGCGGCGAAAGCTGGCTGGTTACCAGCCTTTCGTCAAACGGAATGCGAAAGTACTGGCTGAGCGCGGACAGCACCCATACCAATGCCTCCCGGTCGAGCGCACTACCCTGCGCCCGCCTCCCCTTTTGTTGCAGCCGTCCCGTGGGAAGCGACTGCATCGCTTGCGGACCCACTGGCAGATTCCTTGTTCTGGCTTCATGCTCGGTTTTGTTTTTATGACAAGCGCCTGTGCCTGCGCTTCGTTTGCCTATGTGGTCTTTCTACGGCATCCGGGGAAATTGTCAAATCTCACAAATGAGAGATTCGGTGCGATGGAGAATTTTCCGCGATGCCGATCGATCGCGCAGACGAGACGTAACACGCTCAATCGAAATGGTTGTT